>Ga0181529_10007334_pt1 | contig 11015 bp, 10 predicted proteins | sample PEATcosm2014_Bin_36_FD_119763 | JGI IMG/M metagenome (GOLD analysis project Ga0181529, IMG submission 119763) | Peatland microbial communities from MTU Mesocosm Facility, Houghton, MI, USA - PEATcosm2014_Bin10_30_metaG | ecosystem: Environmental > Terrestrial > Soil > Wetlands > Peat | place... | reverse complement strand
GGGGGGGGGGGGGGGGGGGGGGGGGGGGGGGGGGGGGGGGGGGGAGTAGGAAAATCGCCCCCGGACTGTGGTCCGGGGGGCGAGGGTTGCGTTGCCGGTGCTAACGTTGTGGATTCCACGCCAAGGTAGTACGTGCGGGCCAATCCGGCCGCGATGCGCACTCCCTGCCCTCGCCGCACCATGCCGTAATAGGCCGCCCCACGAGCGACGGCCAAGTCGAGCCGGTCGTTGTCCAGCACGATCGGATGCCAGGAACCTTGTTTAGCGGCACTGACCGCCGTACCGGCGGCCGCTAAACGCACTTTGTTGCCGTCTTCCGTACGGGCAAACCAACTCTCCAGCACTTCCAATAGCCTCCCGCGCAGCAACGGCGATTCGAACACGCCGCCGTTAAAAAGCACTACGTCGGGCCGGGCCGGATCATGGTCGGCCGCCGTGTCGCTCTCGTCGAGGGCAACGTGCCGGTGGGCCGTCAAGAACGCGGCCAAGTAGCGCGTGATTGCCGCGTCGGGCGCAAAGGGCAAACCAAACTCCTGAAATCCCGACCGCCGACTAATCGGCTTCTCCTCCAAGCCCACGCGCGGAAGGAAACCCTCCACGAGCAAATCGCACACTTCCTGACGGGTGATCTCCACGTGCCTGCCCCCGCCGATCAGCCGCGTGCCCGAGCCAGGCAGGTTCACCGTAAGTTTTTCGGGGGCGTCGGGCCCGAGCAGCGTTTCTTTGGCTACTCGGCAGGTCCGTACCAACACGGCCCACGAGCGCGGGTCGAGTCGGCCGATTTTCTGCTCGATGTGCTGGGCCAGCGCCAGGTCAAGATTGTCGCCGCCAAGGATCAGATGATCGCCGACGGCCACGCGGTGGAACTGAACTTTCCCCCCTTCGCCGCGGCGAACGCGAATCAGGGTAAAATCGGCCGTGCCGCCGCCGATGTCGCAGACGAGGATCTTCTGGCCCGGCGCGACCAACGCGTGCCAGTCGTCGGTGTGGGCGTAAATCCAGGCGTAAAAGGCGGCCTGGGGCTCCTCGATCAGCACCACGCGCCGCAACCCGGCCAGCGCGGCCGCCTTGACTGTCAGTTCCCGCGCCACCTCGTCAAACGAAGCCGGCAAGGTCAGCACCAACTCTTGCTCGGCCAGCGGATAGCGCGGGAAACGGGCGTTCCAGGCGTCGCGGACATGACTCAGGTAGCGGGCGCTAACCTCGACCGGCGACAGCCGTTCCACGTCGGACGCCCCGTGCCACGGCAGCAGCGGCGCCGTGCGATCAACGCCTGAATGACATAACCACGACTTGGCCGAGTTGATCAGCCGCCCCGGCACCATGGCGCCATGGTCGCGGGCGAAAACTCCTACGGCAAACGTCGGCTCCGTCTTGTGCCAGGGACATTTCAACGCCCCCGCGGCCAACTCGCCGGACGCGGGCTGATAGTGGAACGAGGGGAGCGACTCGCGGGCCTCGATCTGGCCGGGGGCAACGAGTTGTGGGACGGCAAACGTCTCGATGTGCCACGGCTCTTTGCCCGTATCGACATACGTGACCGCCGAGTTGGTTGTGCCCAGATCGAACCCGACGGCGTATCGACTGGCGGCCGATACCGACGAACTACTCTGTTTCACCAACGCCTCCGTTCTTACACGCGTCTAGCGCGAACATACTCCGGATTTTGGCCAACTTCGTCCCCACCCTTGGGCAACTTAGGGTAGCACGCGAGACCAAATGTTCAAGGGCCAACGTTCACACAAAATAACCGATCTTTACACGCCGAGGCAGCCGCGTTAATGTTCCGCGCGGCAGGTGCGAAAGTGTAAGACTGCACATTCTGGGTAGGAGACGGCCTTTATGAATTTCTTCTCTTGGGTTCGCGACGGCGTGAGACAAGCGGTGCTGCTCGGGGTTTCCGATGCCGTGGGCGATATCGGCACACCGGCCGAAGGCGACGACATCAGTCAGCGGCTCCTCGAGGCACTGCGAAGCGGACAGCCGGTTATTACCGAAGCACGGTCAGCGGGACACAGTGCGCGAAAGAAACTCGGCCGCTCATTGGAACAAATTCAGACGACGGCAAAGGCCACCTGAACGGCGACGAAATCGCCATGCCCGGATTACTTCTCCTTCTCTGCGATCCTCGCCCGTAACTGTTCCCGCTTGTCTTTCTGACTATCGGGATCGGCGGCCGGATCCACGGCAATCGACTGGCCCAGCAGGTTGGCGAGTTCTCGTGCAGCCGTTCGGCGCGTCGACGGATCGGGCCGCGACAAAAGGGCGAGCCATACGCTTGGATCAGTGGCCAGGGTGGCTGCCACCTGTTCGACCGAGTCGTCGCCGTTTTGCACGGGCATGGCATCGAGAATCCGGCCGACCCGGAATTGTTGCTCGGTGTCCAGGTGGTCGACGTCGAGTTGCCGCAGGTAGGCGATGGCGCCGGCATTACCCGTTCGCAGAGCCCGATCGGCCGCCTCGCGTTTGGCGAAGCTTTCGTCGCCCAGTTGCACCACCAGGGTGGCCCAGTGCGCACGGTTTGCTGCGGCGTAGGCGTTGGCGTCCTGCTGTAGCTGCTCTTCCACACGAGCGGCCGTCTCGGCCAGATTCCAGTTGGGCCGCAACATCTCTACCAGCGGAAGCAGATGTTGCTGGCACTCCTTGGGCTGAGTAATCAATAACTGCCAGATACTCCGGGTGCGAAACACCTGCTGCCCGGCGCCCGCTCCTAGCGTGAGCGTAATTCTTTCGTTGGTAACCTGCTTAAACTCTACGGCCGGCGCGGCCGCGCCGGCGCGAGGCGTGCGCCGCAGGAGAACGCGGCCACCGGAGGCGGCCACCTCGAAGTTGAGTTGACCATCGTTGGTGGGGCGCTCATAGGTAAGCACATATTGACCGTTTTCTTCGCGGACGCTGAGCGACTCTTGTCCCGCTCCCCGCCGGGCCTTGTTGTCGAAGGGCCCAATGTTGGCCAATCGCGCCGCGTCAAAGGTAACCCAGCCGTCGACGATGTAACACCGCAGCGAGTTTTGGACGGCGCGGCCCCACTCTTGAGCTTGTGCCGCGCTGGCCATTATCAGCCCCAACAGCGCCCCCGCCGCAACGACCCTCCGTGCAAACCGCATGATGCCTCCTGTCCGGGGTAGGTCTCGAAACAACCGTGCCGACACTCCACCATTTTACGCCGCAAACCTGCCGGCAGCAAATGACTGATAGCGTCTGACCAAAAGGGGGACAGGCACCGCGCAACAACGTTTGTCGGGGCATACGGCAAAGATCGCTCGGAGCCAGTCCCCTTTTTGTTCGACAGTCTTACGTTTCGTTCAGGGTCAGTTCGTCCCGATCAAACCCGACCGTGTGAATTTCGACCCGGCCGTCGCCGGGCTCCCGGCAAATCAACACCGCGCCGATTTCGGGGTGGGCCCGACAATACTCGAGCGATCGGCATGGCCCCATGACATAGAAGGCCGTCGACAAGGCATCAGCCAACGCGGCCGTGGGCGCCACGACCGTAGAGGCCAGCACTCCCTCGGCCGGCCAACCCGAGCGAGGATCGAGGATGTGGCCATAACGGCGTCCCCGATGCCGAAACGATTGGAACTGTCCGGAAGAAGTCCCCAGGGCGCGGTCGCACAGCCGCACGACTCCCAGCCGCCGGCCCGGTTGCCGCGGATCACGGATGCCGATCTCCCAACGCGACAACTTAGAAGGACTTTCGTCGGGCGAGCCGGGCGTTCGGCACCCTCGGGCCAACACGCTGCTTTGGCCGCCGTGGAACAGAAAGTCGACCATGCCCAAGCTCAGCAATCGCTGGCCGCAAACGTCCAGGGCGTGCCCCTTACCGATGCTACCCAGGTTAAGCCGAACGCCGGGGCGGCGAAAGTGGATCGTTCGCTGTGCCGCGTCCAGGTCCACCAAGTGGCCGCCAACCCGCGTGCGTGCCTCGGTCAATTGCGCGTCAGACGGAATCTCGCCGACCCGCCGGGCGAATCCCCACGCCTCCCACAGCGGCGCCGACGTAATGTCGTAGGCCCCTGCGGTTTCCTCGTACAAAGTCATGGCCAGCCGGAGAAGGTCGAACAGTGCTGGCGACACCACCACCGGCTCGTCGCCCGCCAGGGCATTGATGCGACAAATTTCGCTAGTGGGCCGAAAATAGGACATCTCCGCTTCCAACGCCTCGACAAGATCGAGCGCCTCCAGCGCCCACTCCGTGCCCTGCCGGTATCGTTCGGCGGGAAACCGCACCTCGAACTCACAAGCCATCGCTTGGCGCGACACGTGGATCAGGAGGTCGGTCATGAGGGACTGGGGATCAGGGGTCGGGGATTAGGGGCAGGGATTAGCAGTTGTTGTCCTCTCGCCCTAGCCGTTGCCATGCATCAGCGGTCCGTCATCCCGGACCCCTGAGAGGCTGTGATCTTTGGTAGGATGCGTGAAACGCACCGCAACCGGCAGCGGATGGTGCGTTTCACGCACCCTACAGGTTGTAGTCATGGCGATCCGAAATTGAAAAAAATCACAGCCTCTGATTCCTGGCCCCTACCCCCTCGTACACCTCTATCATCTTTCGTGCCATCATCTTGGCATTATACCGCTCGTGTACAGCCTGTTGAGCCCGACGGCCGCATTCGGCGGCGAACGGGATGTCCCAAAGCATCCGTTTCAGAGCGGCCGCCAGGGCCGCCGGATCGTTCGGCTCGCAGAGCACCCCGCCGCCGGTATCCGCGACCATTTCCGGGAAGGCTCCATGGGCCGGCAGCACGGCCGGCACGGCGTTGGCCCAGGCCTCGAACACCGAGAGCCCCTTACTTTCGCGATAAACTGTCGGCAGACAGAAGAGGTCGAGTGATTGCAAAAAGGCAATCTTCGCTGCCCGATCGAGCGGGCCTACGTAGTGGAATCGGTCACCCAGACCGGCCTCGACAATTTGCCGGCGGATTTTGGTGAAGTAGGGTCGATCGGCCGCGTCGAGATACCCGGCCGCCCACACCTGCACGGGCGGCAGATTCGCATCGGCGGCCAAGATCGCGAGCGCGGCGGCAAGCTGGTGCAGTCCCTTGTCGGGGCATACGCGGGCGACATAGCCGATCGTTAACGGGCCCGGACTGGGCGTTCGCGTGCCGTGCCCGGCCAAGTTTAGTCCGGGGGGAACCACGCGAATTTGCGATGGCGGTACACGAAGATACTCGGCCATGAACGCCGCATAGTAACCGTTCATCGCCACCAGCGCGGCCGCTTCGCCGATGCGCTGCCGCAACACATCGAGGGCCCGGCTGCGGTGTGGCTCGGGAAGTTTTTCCAGAAAACTATCTTCGCCCGACAGATCGCATACGACGGGGACGCCCAACCGGCGGGTAATCTGCCGGGCGACGCCAATGAGCAGGGTGTTATTCAGGTGGACGATGTCCGGGCGGACGTCACGCTCCAGCCAGTGCACCAGCTTCTCGACTTCCTTCCGCTGCCGACCGTGCTCGCCTTCGAGCATCGAGACCGTCAGCGGGCCGAGATGTTCCGGACGCACGCCGGCGCTGCGGCCCGCAACCCATCGCAGCAACCTGGGCCAATCCAACAAGCGGTCGAATGCCCACGGGGTATGGCGAAACAGCGACCAGCGCTGTTGCAGGTAGACGTTGACTCCGCCCAAGGCGACACGATCGATGCCGACGTTCTTCTCGTCGGTGTGGATCGGCGTGTACAGCGGCGCCAACAGGCAGTCTTGACCCGCGGCGCAGAGGGCCGCCGCCAGGGTGTTGCCGTGCAGACAACTGCCGCAGTACATGGCTCCCGCGCCGGCCGCAAGATAAACGATCTTCATGGGAGTGCAACCCATGTGGGGCGACCGCGGCGAAAGCAACCGGGCGGCTACCGTTTCGAAAATTGCGTACCGCGCCGGGCACCGCGCAGGCCGTATTTCTTCCGCTCTTTCATACGACCATCGCGGGTCAACAGCCCCGAATCGCGCAGGCCGTCACCCAACGTCTCGTCGAACTTCTTCAAGGCGCGGGCAATGCCCAACTTGCAGGCGTCGGCCTGACCGGTAATTCCGCCGCCGTCGACAAGGATGATCACGTCGAATTGCGCGCGGCGGCCGGTCTGTTCCAGGGGGGCCAGCAAGGCATTCTGTTGACGGATGACCGGGAAATAGGTCTCGAACTCGCGGTTGTTGATACGGATCTTGCCGTCACCCGGACGGAGGCGCACCCGCGCGACCGAGGTTTTTCGCCGTCCCGTACCCAGGATGTCATTGCTCTTGACCACTGCCATGAAAGGTTAGTCCTTGATTCCGAGTTCTTTCAGTTCCGGGAGTTGGGCCTGGTGCGGATGCTCCGTGCCGGCGTAAATCTTCAACTTGGTCAACGTCTTGAAGGCCAGCTTGTTTTTGGGCAACATGCGGCGGACAGCCTCGCGGAGAATCAACTCCGGGCGACGCTGTCGGCGCTTGCCGGCCGTTTCGCGGCGCTGGCGCGGATAGCCGGTGTACCAGGCGTACTCTTTCTGCTCCCACTTGCGGCCAGTCAACACAACTTTGTCAACATTGATGACCACGACGTAATCGCCGTTGTCGACGTGCGGGGTGTACGTGGGGCGATTTTTCCCCATCAAAACCATCGCGATATCGCTTGCCAGCCGCCCGACCACTTTGTCGCTGGCATCCACGATCCACCACTTGGGCTCGATTTCGCCAGGCCGGGCCATGTAGGTTTTCATTTGTTGCATGTCTAATACTCGTACGACTGCCGGGGCAGAGGGAAACTCGTAATCTAACAATTCATCGAATGGCTGACAAGCCGTGTCGACCAAAATCCTCGTCACAACCCGCGAATCGTTATGAAAACCACAGCCGGCGCTTAACAATCGCCGAGATTGTCGGTATAGGTAACGCAAATCCCGCGAACTTAACACGCATTTCGGGGGGCTGTCCCCTCGGGCATCGCTCGTTTATCGCGGCGGATGACGTCCTGCACCGCTTGAGCGGGGGTTTACCGCTACCGGTCCCTTCGCTAGCATCAGCTACTTTATTGCCTTTGTGTCACCCCCTGGGGTTGGCGGACCATGATTGTTGCAGTTCCCCGTGAAAATCACCCTGGCGAGCGTCGCGTCGCACTTGTGCCGGCCTCCCTCCCCTCACTGGCCAAAGCCGGATTGGAGATTCTGATCGAAGCGGGGGCCGGACAGCCGGCGGGCTTCGCCGATCAACAATATGTTGAGAAAGGGGCCAAAATCGCCCCTTCACGCCAAGAAGCCTTTGCCGCCGATATTGTGCTCCAAGTCCGGGCCGCCGACGCCAATGCCCAAGGTACCTTAGCCGACCTGGAATATTACCGCCCGGGTCAAGTGGTCATCGGCATGTGCGATCCGTTGGGCGCGCCCCAATTGGCGGCCGAAGCAGCGCGAAAAGGCATTTCGTTGTTCGCTTTGGAACTGCTTCCTCGCATCACCCGCGCCCAGAGCATGGACGTGCTCTCGTCGCAAGCCACCGTGGCCGGCTATCGGGCGGTGCTGCTGGCGGCCGAAGCCTTGCCGAAAATGTTCCCCATGATGATTACGGCCGCCGGCACGCTCAACGCGGCGAAGGTTTTCGTGATCGGGGCGGGAGTGGCCGGCTTGCAAGCCATCGCCACGGCCCGACGGTTGGGCGCTTCGGTGTCGGGCTACGATGTCCGCCCGGCCGTCAAAGAGCAAGTGCAAAGCTTGGGGGCCAAGTTCGTGGAAGTGGCCCTGGAGACCACCACCGCGGAAACCAAAGGCGGCTATGCCCAGCAGATGGACGAAGATTTCTATCGTCGCCAGCGTGAGCTCATGGCCCGCGTGGTCGCCGAGAGCGACGTCGTCATTACCACGGCGGCCGTGCCCGGCAAAAAATCGCCGATCCTGATCACCGCCGAGATGGTGACCAAGATGGCCACGGGATCGGTGATCGTCGACCTGGCGGCGGAACGCGGCGGCAACTGCGAACTGACCAAACCCGGCCAGTCGGTGGTCGAGGGCGGCGTGACGATCCTTGGACCGTTGAACTTGCCGGCCGAGGCCCCGCAGCACGCCAGCCAGATGTATGCCAAGAATATTTCCACCTTCCTGCTCAATTTGGTCAAAGACAAGCAGGTCCAAATCAACCTGGAAGACGAGATTATCCGTGACACGCTGATCGCCCGCGATGGCCGCATCGCCAACGCGCGCGTCGAGCAATTGCTCGGCACGGCGGCCTCTTGAGTTGATTGGCGTTCACACCCCCTACGAAGAGACCGAACCGGTGCGTCTAACACGCCCTACGAAGAAAGGACCAGGCGAACGATGTCGCCCTATGCTCTCGCGCTGCTAGCAACCGCCGCGCCGGAAACCGCGCCGAAGGCGGACTTTCTGACCCTGCTGTATGTGCTGATGTTGGCCACCTTCACCGGATTGCTGGTGATCCGCAACGTCTCGCGGCTGCTCCATACGCCCTTGATGTCGCTGACCAACGCCATTTCGGCCATCGCCGTGGTAGGGTCGATCGTGCTGGCCGGAGGCGAAGACACGTTTACCAAGGTTCTGGGCACCGTGGCGGTGATCGCCTCGATGACCAACATTGTTAGCGGCTTCCTGCTGACCGATCGGATGTTGAAGATGTTCAAGAAGCGGGAGCCGGCCAAGTCATGAATCTCTACACCAATATTTTCGCCGATATCGTTGCCGGTGTTTCTGCCGATCCGCATGCGGCTGTTCACACCGTCAAAGAGATCATCTATCTCATCTCCGCGATGTTGTTCGTTCTCTCGTTGATGTGGATGAACCACCCCTCCACAGCCCGGCGCGGCGTGTTTGCGGGCGTCATCGCCATGCTGGCGGCCATCGGCGGCACGCTGCTGCTGCCGGAAATTAGCAGCTACACCTGGATCATCGTCGCCATGGTAATCGGCAGCGCGATCGGCGCGCCACTGGCCATGGTGCCGCTGACAGCCGTTCCGCAGCGAACCGCCTTGTCGCACGCCTTCGGTGGGTTGGCCGCGGGCTTGGTCGGCGCGTCCGAATATTACCTCTGGATTACGCAACATCACGAAAAAATCACCGCCTTCGGAACCGGCGCCCTGGTGACCGAAGTCATCTTGGGTTTCTTGACCTTCACCGGCAGCTTGATGGCCGCCGGCAAGCTGATGGAGATCATTCCCACCCGACCCATCACCTACAAAGGCCAGAATGCCATCAACTTGTCGCTGCTGTCAGTTGCCATTCTGGCCGGCGTGGGGCTGGTATGCGCGCCGTACCAATGGGTGTTGTTCCCCATCATCATCGTGTTGGCATTGACGTTCGGCATCATGCTCATTATTCCCATCGGCGGGGCCGACATGCCGACTGTCATCGCGTTGTTGAACGCCTACGCCGGTCTGTCGGCCGTGGCCATGGGCTTCGTGCTCGACAATAAGCTTTTGATTGCCGCCGGGGCCTTGGACGGCTCGTCCGGCCTGATCCTGTCCATCATCATGTGCAAGGCGATGAATCGCTCCTTCGCCAACGTGCTGTTCGGCGGCTTTGGCCAGGTTCGCGTTTCGGCTGGGGAGGCCGAGCAACGCACCGTCAAGAGTGCCACGGCCGAGGATGCGGCACAGATCATGGAGGCGGCCCGCACGGTGGTCGTCATTCCGGGCTACGGCATGGCGGTGGCCCAAGCCCAGCATCGGGTCCGCGAGCTTTACGACGCGCTCACCAAACGCGGCGTGGAGGTGAAGTTTGCCGTGCATCCGGTGGCCGGCCGCATGCCCGGTCACATGAACGTGCTGCTGGCCGAGGCCGAGATTCCTTACGACAAGCTAATCGAGATGGAAGCCATCAACCCGGAGCTGCCCGAAGCCGACGTGGCGCTGGTTCTGGGGGCCAACGACGTGGTGAATCCGGCCGCCCGGCACGATAAGAGCAGCCCGATTTTCGGCATGCCGATCATCGATGCGGACAAGGCAAAGACCGTGTTTGTGGTCAAGCGGAGCATGAACCCGGGCTTTGCCGGCATCGAGAACGAATTGTTCTACGGCGACAACACGCTGATGCTCTTCGGCGACGCCAAGGCGATGCTCACCAGCATTGTGCAGGCGTTGAAAGAGTAAGAATAGTTCGCGAAAACGCTCGGTCTGAGGTTTGTAATCTCAAATTTGCACTTTCAGATTCGTGATTTCAAATCTCCTTCGTGGACTTCGCGGCCTTCGTGGACATTTATGTCTTCGCCGTCTTCTACGCGGCGGGCGCATTCTCACGGTTCCACCCGCCGCAGATAGTGCCACGTGCCAACGCCGAAACAGACCAGGGCGAGCGTGAGGCAAATGCCAAGATACCAAAGATTTGCCGCGGGATAACCCAGGCGGCTCCCCTTTAATCCCGACATTGCCAACAGCATGTCCACGAGAGCGATGCCGCTCGCCACAAGAACCGGCGTAATCAGTCCGGCACAGATGGCCACTGTGGGACTGGCGATGAACGATGAAAAGAACCAGGCGATGCAGAAAAACGTGAGTCCCGTTGTCGCGATCATTGCCATTACCAGCAAAACGTCCCGGTTGACGAAGTTCCAATTGACGGGGTTCGGTGGTGGTATTGGCGCTCCGCCAAATTCGTACAATATGATGCACGAAAAGATCAGGGCGTTGACCAACCAGACTGCCACGGCGATTGCCAGCGCTAAGAGAAGCTTGCTGGCCAGGAGCTTTCTTCGCCGAATCGGCAAGGAATACAAGAATTCCGCCGATCGATCGACCCGCTCGCCCGCGATGGCATTTCCGCCGATCAGGGCTGCCGCTAGCTGGGAGATGAAGAGACTATAGGCGCTCGCCCCACCGATCACGTCCTTCGAGTTTGGCGTCCAATAGACGGCTTGGCCATTGTGCGTCCCCGTCTTGACCCAACGTCCGCCGCTTAGAACACCGAGGGCAATCAGATGGGGTCCCAGCAGAAGCACCAGCGCCGTGACTACGATCAGCCGGTTGTGCCGATAGTCTTTCCACAAGAGCCATCTCATGGTGTCACCCTTTGCCCTCGGATGAAATCCTTAAAAAGTTCCTCCAGGC
>Ga0181529_10007333_pt1 | contig 11016 bp, 10 predicted proteins | sample PEATcosm2014_Bin_36_FD_119763 | JGI IMG/M metagenome (GOLD analysis project Ga0181529, IMG submission 119763) | Peatland microbial communities from MTU Mesocosm Facility, Houghton, MI, USA - PEATcosm2014_Bin10_30_metaG | ecosystem: Environmental > Terrestrial > Soil > Wetlands > Peat | place... | reverse complement strand
CTGCCACCTCGACGCCGAGATGATCGGCAAGCACATCGACGGCTGGGAGGGCGTGACGCTGGGCGGCCTCGATTATCTCTTCATCGAAAATGTCGGCAACCTGGTTTGCCCGTCGAGCTACGACCTGGGCGAAAAGATTCGAGTGGCCCTGCTCAGCGTGACCGAGGGCGAGGACAAGCCGCTGAAGTATCCGACGCTCTTCAACTCGGCAGACGCCGCCGTGATCACCAAGATGGACATCGCCGAGCCCTGCGGCTTTGACCGCGAGACGGCGCTCAAGAACATTAACGAGATTCGCCCCGGCATCCGCATCTTCGAGACCTCGGCCAAGACCGGCGCTGGGATGGAGGAGTGGTTGGGTTATCTGGCCAATAAGCGGGCTGATAGTAGAGAAATCGCGTGATCCAGATCACTCTATACACCGCCCCCAACAACGGTATAACGTAAAACCATGTGTCTTGCGATTCCAGGAAAAGTTGAAGAAATCCTCACTGAAGGCGATCTTCGGATCGGCCGTGTGAACTTTGGCGGGGTGGTCAAGCGGGTCTGTCTGGACTACGTGCCTGAGGTTGTGGTCGGCGACTATACCATTGTCCATGTTGGCTTTGCGTTATCCAAGATCGACGAGGAGACAGCCCTGCAAACTCTCGATGACTTTCGCGCCATGGGCGTGCTGGATGCGGAGTTGGAGAGCGAGGAAGAGGCCTTTGCACGGGCGGCGGTGGCACCGCAGTCGCCTTGTCCGGATGGAAGCTGTTCGGTCGAAGTTCACAAAGCTGTCAATTAAGGGTTCGTGGTTTCCCACCCTAGCCGCAAAAAAAAGGACGCGGCGAGGGTGGGGCACCCAATGTTGTTGTCCTGATGGGAGTTGCAAAGGCAAATGAAGTACCTGACCGAGTTCCGGAATGGCGAGATTGCGCAGAGAATGGCGCAGGAGATCGCTGCCGTCGCTACGAAGCCGTGGAAGATCATGGAGGTTTGCGGCGGGCAGACGCACTCCATCATCAAGAACGGAATCGACCAGATGCTACCAGCGGGCATCGAAATGATCCATGGGCCGGGCTGCCCGGTCTGCGTTACACCTCTTGAGCTGATCGACAAAGCGCTGGCCATTGCAGCCCAACCGGGGGTCATCTTCTGCTCCTTTGGCGACATGCTTCGCGTACCCGGCACTGAGGGCGACCTCTTCCAGGTCAAAGGTGCGGGCGGAGATGTGCGCGTCGTCTATTCCCCCCTTGATGCTGTTGAAATCGCTCAAAGGAATCCAAATAACCAGGTTGTCTTCTTCGGCGTGGGCTTTGAAACTACAGCTCCAGCCAACGCGATGAGCGTCCACGTAGCCAAGCGGCGCGGCATCAAAAACTTTTCGCTGCTGGTTTCCCATGTCTTAGTTCCTCCGGCGATCTCGGCGATTTTGGAGTCGCCGGGCAATCAAGTTCAGGGCTTTCTGCTGGCCGGGCATGTTTGCAGCGTGATGGGCTACTGGGAGTACCCGCCGCTGGCCGAGAAATACAAGGTTCCGCTTGTGGTCACCGGCTTTGAGCCGCTCGACCTGCTCGATGGGATTCGCCGCGCCGTCATTCAACTGGAGGCCGGGCAGCACGAGGTCGAGAACGCCTACGAGCGCATCGTCAAGTTTGAGGGCAACCAAGCTGCGCAAAAACTGCTGGCTGAGGTCTTTGAAGTCACCGACCGGGCGTGGCGCGGCATCGGCGTGATTCCCAAGAGCGGCTGGCGGTTGAGCGAGGCCTATCGCGCCTTCGATGCCGAAGAGCGCTTCCACATCAGCGGCATTCACACCGAGGAGTCGCCGCTCTGCCGCTCCGGCGATGTGCTTCGCGGCGCCATCAAGCCCGCCGAGTGCGCGGCCTTTGGCAAGGAATGCACCCCGCGCCATCCGCTGGGTGCGACGATGGTTTCGAGCGAAGGCGCCTGTGCGGCATACTATAACTACGGGCGATTCTTGTCGGCGGAGGAGTTAGCCGGCGCAGGATCAGGACTTACGAGGGTTGCGAATGTCTGAGAACGGAAAGGCAGCCACTCAGGATTTTTCTGGCCCTGATTTTTCAGGCTGGTCGTGTCCATTGCCACTGGCTGGCTATCCATCCATCGTCATGGGCCATGGCGGCGGCGGCAAGCTCGGCAACGAGTTGGTCGAGCACCTGTTTCTGCCCGCCTTCCGCAATCCGGAACTGGAAAACCTGGGCGATGCAGCCGTACTTGAGTTGGGTGGCAGCAGGCTGGCCATGAGCACTGACTCCTTCGTCGTGCAGCCGCTCTTCTTTCCCGGCGGCTCCATCGGAGAGCTGGCCGTCAATGGCACCGTTAACGATCTGGCCGTCTCCGGCGCGGAGCCGAAGTTTCTCAGCGCCAGCTTCATCCTGGAGGAAGGCTTCCCGCTAAGCCAATTGGCGGCAATTGTCGATGCCATGGCGAAAGCTGCGGCCACGGCTGGCGTGAAAATTGTCACCGGCGACACCAAGGTCGTCGAACGCGGCCACGGCGATGGCTGCTACATCAACACAGCGGGTGTGGGCCTGCTGCGGCCGGGGATTCAAGTCGGTCCGCAGCGTGCGCAAGTGGGCGATGCGATCCTCGTCTCCGGCACCATCGGCGACCACGGCATGGCCATTATGAGCGTCCGCGAAGGCCTGGAGTTCGAGAGCCAGATCCGCTCCGATTGTGCCGCGCTCAACGGATTGATTGCCGAGGTGCTGGCGGCGGTTGGCCCTGCCGTCCACACCATGCGCGACCCAACGCGCGGAGGCCTCGCCTCCACGCTCAACGAAATCGCACAAGCCTCTGGCATCGGCGTCGAGATCGACGAGCCCAGCCTGCCGGTGCGGCCCGAGGTACAGGCGGCCTGTGAGTTACTCGGCCTGGACCCGGTTTATGTTGCCAATGAAGGCAAGGCGATTTTCTTTGTCGCGCCCGAGGCAGCCCATCAGGTTCTCGCCGTGTTGCGCGCACATCCGCTCGGCCGTGATGCCGCTCGCATCGGCCATGTGACTGCCGAGCATAAAAGGATGCTGGTGGCGCGCACCGCGATGGGAGCCAATCGCGTGATTCCGACGCAAATCGGCGAGCAGTTGCCGCGCATCTGCTGAGTTAGTGGACCGTCACCGTAACCTGCTGCGTCGATCTTCCATACTGGTTAGTCGCGTTCAACGTGTAGGTCGTAGTTGCCGCAGGCGTAACTGTCACGCTTCCGCCGTGCACTCCGCCCAGCTTGTCGATGAAGTCATACGAGTCGTTTGTGGTTGTCCATGTCAGCGTCACAGATGTTCCAGCGGCCACCGATGAGGGTGAAGCAGAGAAGCTGTTGATTGTCGGCAGAGCTCCTGTGGGCGCAGTGTTTGCGTCCCAGCCCGGAAACTCCGGTGTCATCTGAACAACTTCAAAGTTCGACGATTGGATACTGTCAAGGTTGACCAGGTCGTCGTCAATCCATCGCGTGTCTGGCACGCCTTGAAAATAGAAGTAGCTGCCGTTGTCGGCGAGGATCATGCCGTATTTCTTCATCGCGGTCAAGATCACCTGGTTGACCGTCGAGTAGCCTGAGATGTCAAAGCTCGCCTTGAGCCGGATGCGCATCCCGATGATGTTATTTGTGCCCCAGAGAGTTCCCGCCGCATGGCTGGCCGGTTCAACGAAGTACCCGCCATTGGCGTCGTTCTTTGTGTGCGGCAAAGTGAATCGGATCGCGTGGTTGATTGCGCCCTCGGCCACCTCGTCGTAGCGCACCAGGCCAGGGAAGATCGCCAGGCCGGCTGCATCGGCAGAGGTCCATCCCCAAGGGCGCTGCTCGCCACCAGACATGTCCCAAAGCGTCTCCGAGTCCGCGCTCCACGCGCCGGAGCAATAAACAGAATTGAAGGTCTCATACAGCATGCATCTGTTTCGATCCAACACCAGGACGTGCTGGTCTCCCTGATAGTTATTTGGGCCGCCCGTGCAGGCGGCTGGATTCCCCTCGATAGGAGCGCTGGGTGGGAACGGGGCATCAGTGACGTCGCTCTCGCCAGAGTAGGCCACAACATTGATAGATACCAACGGCTGAGTGCTGGAGTCGACCACGACGTATGGGATGCCGTAGTTGCCGCCGGCTACCGAGGAGAAGTCATGATGCAAATGCTCTCCCGCGAAGTCTGCCGCCAAGGTAATGGCGGCATTGTTCGGGTCCAGAGGCGCCGAGGAGATGTCGGTATTCCAGGCAAAGCTCGACGGGAAGGGAACGAAGCCATTAAGGCTGGCGTTGTCTCCCGTGCTCATGCCGTTGCATGCTGAGCTGGCCTTGGTGGCTGGATTCACCGTGAGACTCAGGTCAGCGGTCGCCGACTGCGCCGTGGGCTGAGTTGAGTCGGTCATAGTGAACGCCACAGTCGATGTGCCTTCGGCGCTTTGTGCAGGCGTACCGGTAATTGCGCCCGTCGAGCTGTTGATCGAGAGCCCGCTTGGCAAGCCAGTTGCGCTGTAAGTGTAAGGCGTCGTTCCGCCGGAGACTGTGATTGCCGCGTTGTATGCAATGCCAACAGTCCCGCTGGGGAGCGAGGCTGTCGTAATCGTCAGCTTGTTGGGCTGGGCCGGAGCCACCGTGATGCTCAGGCTTGCGGTCGCCGACTGCGCTGTTGGCGTGGTCGAGTCGGTCACAGTGACCTTCACCGTATCGGAGCCCACGGCACTTTGCGCGGGCGTGCCGGTAATTGCGCCCGTCGAGCTGTTGATCGAGAGGTTATTTGGCAGACCGGTCGCGCTGTAGGTGTAGGGTGTTGTGCCACCGAAGGCCGTGATCGCTGCGCTGTAGGCAGTGCCAACCGTTCCACCGGGAAGCGAAGTGGTCAAGATGGTCAGTTGGTTGGGCTGGACCGAATTGACTGCAATCTTGGCGTTCGAGCTACAACCCAAAAGCAATGCCGCAGCGCCCAAGATGACACAGAAGCCGAAGTTCCGCATGGCCTACCGCTCCCATTTGCCCGATCCGGGATTGCCGGAGCGGTCTCCCAGACCACTCCCGTCATGCGGCCGAAAGGCTTTCAAGCTCGATAGCGTCGCAAAGAGTGCGAGGAATTCTTGATCGATGCTACACCGGAATCGTCCAAGGGCTTTGTTACTAAAGTTTCTATGGCTCGCCTCCTCGTCCCAGCTTCCACGTGGCCACAGCCCGGCATCCGGGCCTTGCTGGCGCAGAAAAGCGACGATGCGTTCGCGCAGTGTGACAAGGCCTTAGGCGAGCAGGTCAAATGCTTTTTGGATGCGAGCAGGAAGCGTGGCCTCCTCGCCGACGAGCTTGGTGCTGAGTTCAAGCACCGTGGCCGGGGGCGTGGCGAGGGCGTTGAGAGCCGCATTTGTCGCCGCCCAGTCGATTGTGCCGTCGCCGGGGAAGAGATGCTCGTCTTTCACACCGTGATTGTCGTGCGCGTGTACCTGGACGATGCGCTCGCCACATGTGGTGATGGCATCGGGTATTCCCACGGTAAAGTGGGCGTGGCCGAGGTCGAGGCAGATGCCGATCGAGTTCAGATGGCCGGTGGTGAGGATCTCCATCAGGTGCTCAGGTGTGGTGGGCTCACCGGTCAGGTTCTCGACTAGTGGACGGACGCCCAGCGGATGGGCAAATGCGCCCAGATGCTCAAGAGCTGTTTGTGCGTACTCGATGGTGCGCGGCGACCACTCGTCGGCGCGCTCCCCCAGATGAACGATGAGATTGCGGAAGGGGATGGAGTCCGCGGTTTCGAGGGCGCGCTTGATCTCGTCCATGGCCGCGATGCGACGGCTTTTTTCCGGATGCAGCAAGTTGACTGACGGAGCGCCGGCACGGCCCATCTCGCGGTCGGGGAAGAGCGGGGCGTGCATCGACCAGACCTGGAGTGTGTTGGAGCGGAACCATGTCGCGAGTTCGGCCACGTGTTCGCGGCTGGTGTAGTCGAAGTGCTGGCGCGCTGCAAAGATCTCGACCGCTTGCGCCCCGGAGCGGGCGGCCAACTCCAGCAGGCCTGGGTGCAGGCGCTGATTCATGTAGAGGTGCGTCGATAGAACTCGCAGCTTTGCCAAGATTTCCCCCGCGCCGGTTTGGTGAAATGCGAACCGTACGCTGCTCCCATTCTCGCATTTTGGCAGCGGTTTGCGTGCGGAACAAGAAGGCTTGATGAGTTCTGTGCATGCTGGAGGGGGGGCTCGCAACGAAGAGTCTCCACTTGCCGAGGTTTTGCAAGGCCGAACTCTCTTTCCATCCTCTGAAAACAAACTGCTTAGAAGTGTGCAAAAGGGAGCAGCTTTTTACTTCCATTCCCGCGAATTTAGTAGTTGAATCGGGTTGGTACGTCTTCCAGAGGACACATAAAGGAAAGGCGGTGTGACTCGGCATTTTTCGGAAAGGTTCCCAGCGCCGAGTGAGCTGGGAACGAGGAAGTCGTGTGGAGGATCTGGAGAAGACTCGGTTCGATCCTGCTCTCTTCCTGGCGCAGGCTGGGTTGGGGCGGAAGACTGTGCAAGTGAAACCTAAACATGCATTTTTCTCGCAAGGCGATCCCGCCGATTGCGTTTACTACCTTCAAAGCGGACGAGCAAAGCTCTTAGTGATGTCCAGCGCGGGGAAAGAAGCGACCATCGCTTTGCTCGCTGCGGGAGAGTTTGTTGGTGAGGAGTCGATGGCGGGAACCCCGGCGTTGAGGATGGCGACGGCCGTGGCCATTACCCACTGTACGGCGCTCAAAATCGAACGCTCAGAGATGATTCGCGTGATGCACGAGGAGCACGCCTTCTCCGATCTGTTTCTGAAATTCCTGCTGGCCCGCAGCATGAGGACCCAGGCGGATCTGGTCGATCAACTCTTCAATTCAAGCGAGAAGCGGCTGGCGAGGATACTGCTCTTGATGGCGGAGTTTGGCCAGGGAGGCGAGTTGGAGTCTCTGATTCCCAAGATCTCTCAGGAGACTCTGGCGGAGATGATCGGGACCACGCGCTCACGCGTAAGCTTCTTTATGAACCGCTTTCGCAAGCTGGGATTCATCCAATATAACGGCGGCATCAAAGTCCACAAATCTCTCTTAAATGTGATTCTGCACGACTGAACCGGTCCAGGCTGGAAAGCTCTGGGACATCGGTTGTACAGCGAAGATCCCGGACGGAGTAGGGGGTTTCAAGTTGCAGAACTGGGTGCCCCACCCTCGCCGCGTCTTTGTATTTGCGGCTAGGGTGGGATACCTCGATCCCCTCGCTACACAAACAGTGAAAATGGTCTAGCCCCGTGCATCTCCGCTTCGTTTGCGGAAAACCACCTTCAGTTCACGCCGCCAGTGCTCGCTGAGAGCGATTAGCTCCCACTCAACCTCGGGAGAAAAGTAGCGCAACACCGGCTCGTTGGCAGGGTGGATGCGCAGAGCCGGCGCAGCGAGCAGCAGACGCGGCGCAAGCGGCGAAACTTCAGCGCCCGCGAAATAGCCTTGGCGCTCAAAGGCTGAGAGCAGCCTTCCGCCCTCGCTGCCCGCAATCGGCTGCCGGTCGTTGTTCAACGCTCTAACGCGAATCCAGTAGTCCAAGGCCTGCAGGGGCAGGTGCAGATCCTCGTCGGCCTTCAGCTCGATCACTGCAAGCCTGCCGTTGCGGTCCAGCGTCAGCAGGTCCAGCAGCCCGCGATCTCCGGTGGAGAGCGTTGGAACCTGCGAGTAAAGCAGATCGCCGCGCAAGCCCGGCAGCAGTTCGGCGATTTCACCGCGCAGCCGCGCCTCCAGCCAGCGCTCCGGCTGCAGGCGAAAGAGCGGGTCGGTATGCGCGCTGTCGCCCTGGCGGCTCAAGAAAAGGCGCTCGAAGAGATCGCGGCAAAGCGATTCGTTTTCCGGCGTCAGAGGGGTTTCGTTGGCGCCCGCGCCAAATGTGATCTCGTCCTCATGCGCAAATGAGTTGGCGGCAAAGCCATGCCGGATGCGCGCGAACTCAAGCCCATGCAGCAACAGCCCGACCGTGGTGGCCGAGCTGGGCCGAAGCTCGACACGCTCCTTTGCCGCCGCCGGGACCAGCGCCATCAGTCGGGCGATCCCCTCCTGTGCGCGCTCGATCGCCGCTGCGGCCGAAAAAGCATGAACCAGCCGCGAATCCAGATTGCCGATGTCGCGAAAATCCACAGCCGTCAGTTCTTCGCTGCGCTCGTCTAGCGTGAAAAGCTGAAAATCCGCAGCTGAGTGATTGAGCCAGGTCATGCGCTCGGCGGTCGTGCGCCATGCTCCGGCAGGCACGACGACTTTGAGTCCGCCAAAGTGCCGCCGTCCATCGCAGTGTTGGCGACAGTGGTCGAGCCAGAGCACTCCTAGCGTCAGAACGCCGTCAATCGTGGACGCGGACTCCGCCTCGCCCACGCCGATCACAGCCTTGGCAGCAGTTCCTTGCAGCAAGCGTCCGCGCACATAGGCCGGGCCAAAGCTGTGCTCCAGGTCCATCGCCGAGCGGAAACCGTCAGTCTTGCAGCCGATGAAGTGGCGGGTTAGAACGCGCTCCAATAATCGTTGATAGTTGCGCCGCGTGGCCTCGCGTGCTGTCGGCGTTCGGCGGTCGCTGGTGGGAACCAGCTCCAGCGTCTGGGGCTTGGTCGCGCCCATGCGCCTGGTGGCGATGCGCAGGCAGTGCGCACGCTCTTGCACATCGACCACGGTGCGGATCAGGTTGCGTTCGTCGCTCCACAGTTGCAGCAGGCAGCGCCCGTGATCGCCAGTCACCGAGTAGCGGGCAGTGCGCATATCAAAGAGCACACGGCCATCTTCGAGCAGCGCCGCTGCCGGATGATCAACCAGATATTGTTCGACTGCTTGCGCCAGCCGCTCAGGTGCGGCAGTCTCAATGGTGGTGGGCATCCGCCTCTACCAGCCCTGGCGCGTGCGCAGGCTGGTGATGTGCGCAGTGTGGTGGCGCGAGTGCCAGTCATACATTGCCAGCATCTTGACCAGCATTTCACGGCCCCGCTCGGGATGGTTATAGCCTTTGCGAAAATCTTCTTCGCTAAGCGATTCCAGCAGAGTTACCCAGCGCTCATGGATGGCCGTGACCATCGCCAGTGAGCTGTCTACCGGCAAGGCGCGTCCGTCCGCGAGGTTTGCCCAGGCACTCTCGTTGTAAGGATTGATTGTGGGCCAATCCTCGGTGAGTGCGAGCTTGCAGCGGGTGTAAGCCATCGCGTGGCTGTCCGCCAGATGATGCACGACCTGGCAGACTGTCCATCCGCCTTCGCGGTAGGGCGTCTTCATCTGGCTCTCGCTGAGACCGCTTACGGCGGCTTTCAGACGCTCTGGCAGTTCGCGCAGCGTTTGTATATGCGCTTCGCGCACGCCGGGCAAACTCACAGCCGAAGCGGCGAAGCGGCCAATTGGATAGCGAAGATCGTCCAAATCTGTCATGGCTCTGCTCCTGAAAACACATTCTACAGCTTCGACTCTTGCAACGCAGAAGTTGCGCACTGGTCTTGCAGATTCAAACTCTCTTGCTTCTGCCGCGGCACGACGGCTGGAATGCAGGGGTCTGATTTTTTTATTTCTGCCGCAAGATTCACCGCCAGCAGCAACATGAAAACAACGTAGAGCATGCTAAGATCCCGCATCTCGCCAGGTGCGCAGAACAGAAAAAACAGCGGAATGTTGATGGCCGCCGCAATCTGCCCGTGGCGACGGATCTCCGGTGGCAGCAGCCGCCAGCCGCGCCACACAATCCACACGATCAGCGCCAACGGCACCAGAGAGAAAACTCTGAAGTGCGTGATGCCGTATGTCTGTTCCAACTTGAAGAAGTTCGCGGGATGCAACAGAAACTCCAGTTGCTTTCGCCACTTCACCAGCACGGACCCGCCGGCATTCTGCGAGAAATGCGAACTGATAGCAAGATAGACCGCCGCGCAGGTCGAGGCCAGAAATCCGGTTCCGACTAAAGAACTGATTCGGGAATGGCGTTTTCGCAGAATCGGGTAAAGCGTCAGAGTCACCAGGAGAAAGGACTCCTTGTTCCATGTAGCCAGCGCAACCAATGGCAGCATCCACCACCAATCGAATTCCAGGCCCATCCACACAGCGAGCGCCATGAACGCCAGCTCTGGATAATCATAAAAGTATCCGCCGACACTCAATATGTAAGGAACCAGAAGGATCATGGCGACCGGGGCGAAAAAGCGCGCAACTGGTGGCATCTCCAGGGCTCGGCACACCAGATACATGGCGACGACGGAAAGCCATGCGAAGAGAAAAGTAATGAGATATACGGCTGTATAGCGAAAAGAATACCTTGGATCAACAGCCAGCGACGATGCCAGTTGGTACCTGCTGAAAAGTCTCGATAGAGCTCCTTTGTTCCACTCAGGGGTCATCGAATCGAGCCAGTTGGCGATTGCGGGGATTAGCTGCCTGTATACATAAGGTCGCGCAGCAGTGCCATCCAGCATGTCGGCGAGGCTGAATTTCGTCTCCGCGCCCTGGATTGGATTTGCGCCTGCATATACGCCGGGCTCACGGAAGTGCCACTTGTCGTAGTAGCCATTGAATGAGGCGGATGCCGCTACAAAGAACAGTACGCAGCAACATGCGCCACGAAAGAGTCTTGATGCGAGTTCCCGCCTGTTCATGCCACTTTTGACCTCTCGGGGGATTCTGCAAGGGAGACGTGATTCTCAGCGAAGAAACAGTACGGCCGCTGTTGACGCGCCCACAAGTTGGGGCGACGCTAACTCCGGAGAGGCTCCGGCCCCGGCGACAGAGCTGCTCTGGGGCCAGATTTTGTCCTAAGCGTGATGATGATGGTGGTGATGGTGGCTCGTGTGGTGTGAAGCGTTGCGATGATGTTGATTGGCAGCGAACGCCGGTATTGCAAACACCATAAGGAGGAGCACGGCGGCAAATATCTTCTTCATGGGTCAAATTTAACACGACGCAGCAGTCAGCGGTAGAGCGCTGTCAAGCACGCACCAAGAGAGGAACGGGGTCGACGCACCCTCCCGCCAAGGCCGCATTGAGCGTAAACTGAAAAGCACGATGAGCATAACGGCGG
>Ga0181529_10007332_pt1 | contig 11016 bp, 11 predicted proteins | sample PEATcosm2014_Bin_36_FD_119763 | JGI IMG/M metagenome (GOLD analysis project Ga0181529, IMG submission 119763) | Peatland microbial communities from MTU Mesocosm Facility, Houghton, MI, USA - PEATcosm2014_Bin10_30_metaG | ecosystem: Environmental > Terrestrial > Soil > Wetlands > Peat | place... | reverse complement strand
GAGCAGTCCCAGGCATGCATACAGCAGCCCCATAATCTTTGCCACCGACATCACTCCGACCGACTTGACGATGTACATAGCAGTCTCCATTTTCGACTCAAAATCATAGCAGCGGACGATTCCCCCTCCGCCTCCTCCCACCCGTCAGCAAAAGCCAGACCTTGCAGAAAAGGGGTCCGGCTGCAAAATTGTGTTGACACTTTGTTCATCCTGCCGCAACATATTGGATCAGAGGATCTTCTCCTACTACAAGTAGGGGCGGTCTTGTAAGTTTCGGGCCCTAACAACCTTTGCAAGGGAAAATCGTTCACGGAGGAACCTTCATGGCAACGAAGAAGAAGGCAAAAAAGAAGAAACACTAACCGTCAGCGAGGGTGAACCTCGCGTAGTCAACGAATTTTCAACGGGCCTCTCATGAGAAGCACCTCTTGAGGGGCCTTTCCTTTTTTGGCGCGCGTTTCGAACTGTTGAATGGCAAAGAGGGATGAGTCCGCTTTAGGGACGTGCGAACATTCCCGGGCAATGAAATTCTGCTTTTCTTGCCCCGCCCTGTGTCACAATATGGTTGCTGATGTCACCCAGAAAGAAGAGTTCGAGCAAGAAAGCCAAGCAGCAAGAGGATGAGATCCTCATCCCCGACAAACTTTATTTCCGCATCGGCGAAGTCGCTGACCTTTGCCGGCTGCCCGCCTATGTGCTGCGTTTCTGGGAATCGGAGTTCCCCCAACTGAAGCCGGTCAAATCCAGCACCGGACAGCGCATGTACCGCAAGCGCGACGTGGAAAGTGTGCTGCGCATCAAGCAGCTTCTCTACGATCAGGGATTCACAATCTCCGGCGCCCGCCAACACTTGCGCGCGGAAACCAAGTCCGACAAGTCGCAGGCCGCCATCCCATTTCCCAAACAGCCCGTGCCCGAACTGCAAACCATTCGCCAGGGATTGCGCGAGATTCTGAATCTGCTCTCCGCACGTCGCACCGGATAACAGTCCTTCTCATCGCATCACCTGATATATTTCCCCTGCGGTCCTCTGTGCCCTCTGTGGTGAAAGCCCTTGACCTCTTCGCCGGACACCACGGATCACGCGGATCGAGGCGCAATATTTGACGATCACCATTTCCGGCGCACTCCACCAGGAAAAGGCGGAGCCGGATCCACCCCCACCCCAGCTCTACGCTTCCACCCAATTCCTTCTCTCCAGAATCGTCGGCGGCTCATACGTCTTGCCCCGCGCCAGCCTGCGTTCTTCGCGCCGCGTTGTCCACAACAGCACCGGACCCAGCACCGCCGGCAACATGCGCGACACCGCTCCCGACTCGTGCCGGAACTCCTTCCGCAGCGCGTGAATCTGTTCGCTGACTCCGCGATTCACCTTCCGGAACTGCCGCTCCATGGCCCACAACGCCGAACTGTAGACGCCGCCCACGCGGTGCATTTCGCGCGCAAAGCGCTGCCGCACCCGCGCATCCGGCCAGTCTTTGTAGCGCAGCCAGCCGGCCATCAAGGTTCGCGAAATGCGGTACAGGCTCGGCCCATTCGCTTCAAAGTCGCGCCAGAACGCCCAATCCAGAAAGCGTTTCGAGTCGTCGCGCGAAATCGCCGCATGTTTGAAATTGAATTTGAACTGCCCGTGCACGTCGGCGAAGTCCACATCGTGCAGCATGCGTCCCTTTTCCATCATTTCCGAATACAGCGGCGTGCCCGGCACCGGCGTGTACAGCATGAACTGGTGGAAGTCGGTGTTGTGCGCAACTGCGTGTTCGATCTCCGCCACAATATTCTCGGGCGTGTGATGTTCCAGCCCGATGATGGTCGATCCCTGCACACGAATCCCATGCTCGCGCAGTTCCCGCGTCAGTTGCTGCGTGTCCGAGCCCTGCAATTTGCCGTAGCTGGCCTGCGGAGATTCCAGGCCCATCCACAGCCACGACACGCCCAGATCCACCAACTCCTGCATGGTGTACTTGCGGATGGCATTGGCCGACGCGAACACCGACATGGTCCAACTCTTGCCCGCTTGTTTCATACGTTCCAGCAGGCGCATGGCGCGCTCCCGTTGCAGCAGGAAATTCTCGTCCATCACGAAGAACGATTGCACCTTCAGTTCGTCCTCCATGCGGCTCATCACATCGAACAGCTCATCGCCGCTCTCGAAGAAGTTGACGAACTTGCCCTTGCCTCCGAAAAACGCCGAGGTCGTGCAGAAGTTGCAGCCCATGGGACAGCCCACCGACGGAATGATCGTGGCCGCCGTCCCTCCCTTGCGTTCCGGCAGCCGTATGCCCATGATGCGCGTGTGCATGCCGGACACAATTTTCGGATGCTGCACCGGCGCGTGCTCGTCCTCGCCCAGATAGCGCCGCATCCATGCCACACCTTCGCCGCGCACAATGTGATCGGCGTCCAGCATCGTCTCGATGCCGGGAATCGCTGCCACGTGCCCGCCCACCACGATCTGCGATTGCGGCGAGAGTTCGCGGATCATGCGGCACATCTCCCGCACCTTGCCCACGTTCACAATGATCCCGCTGACTCCCACAATGTCGTAGTGTTGCGTCTTTAGCTCGCGCGCAAAATCCTCGCGCAGGGGAAAGTCCAGCACCGTGCACGGCGCCGAAATATTTTCCTGGATCATCATGATTCCCCAGGAGCGGTGAAACATGCGCAGCGAGAAGCTGCCCTGGGCGCGCGTCACCTGATTGTGATAAAGCTCCATCGGGTTGATGGAGCGGCTGCCGAAATCGTCGTCCTGCGCGTAAGGACCGAACACCGAACTCAGCAGAACACGGGCGCTGGTTCCCTGGGGATGTTTTTCAACGGACTGCTCGGGCGTGTAAACGACCGCTTGCTTTCTCGCGCTATTGCCTTTGACCAGGCTGATCTGATTTTTCACTTCGCGCCATCATCGATTCTCCCCACATGCCGTTACTCCCATCGTAACGGCACACGCCGCCGCTCGAGCCCGCTCCCGCCAGATAACACAAAAAAATTACAATGCTGCCCACACCAGGAAGTTCTGTCATCCTGAGCGAAGCTGCCGTGCTCGCAGAGCACGGCAGCGCAGTCGAAGGATCCCTACTTCTATGAAGATTCCCGCCTTTACCCTTCCCACCACCTCGGTAACCAGCGAACCACTTCCACCGCGTCCTATTTCCGCTTATGCTGATGGAAGAACTCGGCTGCACGCCAACGCCGCTTTCGCATCACTGTTATGGATCCACTTCAGCTCTACGGACTCTTGTTGGCCTGCGCCGCCGCCCTGCTGGCTGCGTATGCCATGCTGCGGCGCAAACCAAAGACTCCGGTGGAAATCGAGCGCGAGCGCCGCACCTGGCTCGAAGGCACTGGCCGCATCACCGATGGCACCGTCATCGACGTACAGGAACTCGAAGCAGCCAAGAATCATCACGCCGCCATCATGCTCATCTACAAGTACGACGTGGCCGGCGTTTCCTACGAGTGCTCGCAGGACGTCACCTATCTCCGCCACTGGATCAACCTTCACTCCTGCCGTCTCGGCGTGCACACCTCGGTGAAGTACGATCCGCAAAATCCCGGCAACTCCCTCGTCGTCTCGGAAAGATGGATGGGTCTGAGGCAGTAGCCATGTGGCGCGGGCACTCCTGCCCGCGAAGGCGAGCCATGTAGGGACAGCCGCCCTCGGCTGTCCAGCCAAGCGCAGCTCGGCGTGAGCCAATTCCCAGAATTTATCCGCGCAGATCCGCGTGCATCCGCGGTAAAGAGGTTCTTGGAAGTCTTTCCGAAAGGCTGGGTTCTAGCTTCCCGCGATCCCGCTGGCCTGTGCGACCGTCATGCGGAGGTACTTGTAAGGATTGACGGGTGTGTCGTTGATACGAACTTCATAATGAAGATGTGGACCGGTCGAGCGCCCGCTGTCTCCGACAAAGCCGATCACGTCTCCACGGTGTACGGTCTCGCCGGCTGTAACGGCAAAGCCCGAAAGGTGCCCATACAGCGTGGTCAGTCCGTTGCCGTGGTCGATCTGTATGGCCCTGCCGTACCCGCCGTAGAAATCGCAGAACCTTACCACGCCGTCGGCTGGAGCTACGATCTGCGCGCCATAGTGTGTGCTGATGTCCACTCCGCTGTGGAACGCGCCTTCGCCGTTGAACGGATCGGTCCGTTCCCCGAAGCTGCCCGTCACCCGGCCTTCCACCGGCCACAGATTCGGCGCAGAGCTGGCTCGAATCCAATCCGCCGTGGTCGCATTCCGCGTCAGGCCCATGGTCAGGCCGGCCATGGTTGCTCCCGTCAGCGCCGAATTCTTCAGGGCATGCAGCGTGTCGAGCGATGACTTTACTTCCGAGTTCTGAATCTGCTCATTGGCCGCGGTCACCATCGGCTGTTGCTTCAGCCCGTACAGCGCCGAAACTTCCCCCGCCAGTGAGCCCAGCGAGGCCACCTGCAGATCGCGCTCTTTGGCCACCTGTTCCAGGCGGGAATAGTCGGTCTTGAGCTGGTCTTTTTCCGTCCGCAACTGATTGAATTGCGCGACCTTCAGCAACATCCGGGTATAAGAGCTGGCGATGCCGGTCAGGCTTAGGAATCCAATGGCCGCCCCAACGACGAATACATAAAGATAATGAACGGGGATGGAAATCTTGCGCAGCTGCCCGTCATCCCCACGGGCCACAAAAAGAATGTAAAAGCGTTTCTGCAAATCGCTCCTCAGGTCTTAGATCAGGCTCTTGGCATCGGTCCGGACTTCCAGGCCAGTTTCTCAACTCTCAGAATGCCTGTTCGGACCACCTGACTTTTTTCAGGGCGGGGCTCCTATCTTGGTATAGGAACTCTTCTTTACTTCACGCCCTTCTACTGCCGGAACACTCGCTGGAGCCTCAATGCATTGCCGAAAAACCGGCTACTTCTGATGATGCGCCTACCAGCCCGGCTAAAGGTTTTGTGAATGACTGGTTAACGGTAACAAACTAGATTCCCCCTGTCAACGATACTTAAGGCATTTCTCATTACCGATGGCGCAGCCAACCCCTTACGTTTGGGCCAGATACCCCGCGCGATTCCGGCCAAAGAAGGCCCGTCCGCTTTCCTCTGTGCTCCTCTGTGACCCCTGTGGTGACGCTTTTTCAGCGCCAGCGTTATAGTAATGTCGCTGTGCCGCTCCCTGAAAAAGCCTTAATCGCTGGCATCCGCCTCTCGACCGCGCGTGGCCGCAGCCACCCCGCCATCGCCCAAGCCATGGGAGACGACTGCGCCGTGCTCCGCCTGCCGTCGCACCTTGACTCGCTCGTCACCACCGACTTCACCCTCGAGGGCATCCACTTCCGCCGCGATTGGCATCCTGCCGAGGTGGTCGGCCATCGCTGCCTCGCCCGCGGCCTCAGCGACATCGCCGCCATGGGCGGAGAACCCGTCGCCGTCTTCCTCTCTCTTGCCCTGCCTCGCGACCTTCCCCAGTCCTGGATCGGACGCTTCACTCGCAGCCTGATTGCGCTCGCCAAAAAACACGGCGCTACGCTCGCAGGCGGCGACACCGCCGAATCCCCCAACGGAATCCTCGCCGACATCGTTGTCGTCGGCTCCGTTCCCAAAGGCCGAGCCATTCTCCGCTCCGGCGCACGCCCCGGAGATCGCATCTACGTCAGCGGCGAACTCGGCGGATCCGCCGCCGCCCTAGCGCAACTGCAGGCTATAGAAGGAACGGGGCGTCATCCCGAGCGAAAGCGTCCTTCAGCCGGAGCGAGAGCCTGCCCTGAGCAAGCGAGCCCAGCGGGCGCGTCGAATGGGGATCTCGCGCGTACCAAGGCCACGGTCGATCCTCGATCGTATCCTCGCCACTTCTATCCCGAGCCCCGCGTCGAACTCGGCCGCATCCTGCGCGAGAAGAAACTGGCCTCCGCCATGATCGACCTCAGCGACGGACTCTCCACCGACCTTGCCCACATCTGCGAAGAAAGCCACGTCGGCGCCGAACTCAGTGAGGCGCTCATTCCCCGCGCCCGCGTCGGCCAGCCCGCACGCACCGTCGATCTCGCCCTCGCCCTCCACGGCGGCGAAGACTACGAACTCCTGTTCACCGTCCCTCCCGGCAAACGCATTCCCACCCAGATCGCCGGAGTTCCGCTCACCCAAATCGGCCACATCACCCGCAGCCGCTGCCTTTCCATCGCCAATCCCAAAAACGTCGCCCACGAACTCGTCCCCCAAGGCTGGGAACACTTCCGGCGATAGCAACTATGCTGCTGTCATGCTGAGCGAGGATGGGGCTTCGCGGAAAGCGAAGCCCAACCGCAGTCGAAGCATCCCTGCCCAGTCCACGGAACCCGATCCAGGGTCGGACGAATCTGGGTTAAGACGAATCTACTTTGGAAACCCCTATGACTTTCGTTACCCCATCCGCCCTACCGCCGCACGCCATTCCGGACTACAGTAGCCTCATGTCGTACCGAAAACTGCTCCTCCCGCTGATCGCATTCGTAGTGGTTGCGTCCGCCTTCGCCCAGAAGAAGCCGACGCTGCTGCCCGCGCACGCCACCATCGCAACCCCGGCGGTCACCGACGAATTCATTCACAAGCAATTCGGCGACAACTGTTCTCTGCTCCCCGGCCCGCCGCAATTTGTCGGCGACCTCGACGGAGACGGCATCGACGACCTCATCGTCGCCGCCAAATGCAAGAACCCCATGGCCGACCGCGACGAGTACCGGTTTACCATCGCCGACCCTTACGACGCTTTCCTCGGCTTCGGCGACGTCCGCGTCACCTCGACCTTCGCCTCCGACGAGCCCGAGCGCCGCGGCGTCAGCCTGCTCATCATTCACGGTGCCGGCAAAGACGCCTGGCGCGCCGCCGACCCCAAAGCCAAATTCCTGCTCATCAACCTGCCGTTCAAAACCCTCGCCGTCAAACGCCTCGAGACCAAAAAGCGCTCTATGCTCGCCGTCTTCATGGAAGAACGCGGCGAAGGCGAGGACACCTCCTCGGTTCTCTTTTGGGATGGCAAACGCTACCGCTACACCCAACTAGGTTCAGCCCTGGATTAGGTCAGACTGGACTAAGCCAGATGTGGCTTTGCCCATGCCATGTGGCGCGGGCACTCCTGCCCACGTGTCGCCCACACTCCGATCCGTTCACCGTGGAAGAGCGGCGCTTCAGCGCCGCGTCGGCGATCAAGAAACGAACAGGGCTTCAGCCCCGGCGTTCCAGACTCCTGTCAAGCCCCCAAAACGCCCCAATTTCCCCCAACCCTCTCAATTCACACGACATATATTTCGTCGAACCATGTTACATCCACCCCCTGCCAGCTTGATAAAATAGAACTATAGGGAGAAAACAGAAGCGCGGCCCATCCGGCCGCGTTTTTTATTGCCCGAAACACGCGCGTAGAGATCCGTGCTGTCTGTAGGCAAATCCATGAAAACCAAGACGATATTCATCCCGCAGGCCAAAATCCGGGGCGAATGGGTCGAGCTGCGCTTCATGCAGCGCGCCATCGAACTCCGCTTCCGCGTCTCCCGCCCCTGGGGAGATTCCGCCCCCTACGACGTAGTCACCGAATTCCGCCGCCGCTTCCGCCGTGTCCAGGTAAAATGCACCACCTACCGACGTGGCAACCGCTACCAATGCCACCTCGACTCCAGGGGCGAACCCTACTCGCCCGCCGACATCGATTTCATTGCCGCATACGTCATCCCCACCGACACCTGGTACATCCTGCCCATCCGCGCCACCAACTGCCAAACTGACGTCCTCCTCACCCCCACCTGCCCCCACTCCAAGTACGCCAAATATATGGAAGCCTGGCACCTGCTCAAACGTTAGTCTTTTCAAATTCTTCAAATTATTGGTCACCTACGTAACCAAAAAAGGGTATTGAATATGTGTAAAGTTAGGTGTAAAGTTCAAGCCGTGAAGCGAACTTCTCAAGCTCTGCATCTCAGAAACGCCCCGCTAATCTACGTGGTGGCTCAAGTGCGTTTCTCCCCTATCGTTGCCATTGAAAAGTTCATACCGGAAATTCAAGAGAAGCTTCGTCACAAGGGCTTTCCGCGCTTCGTGAGAGGACAAGTTCCGGAGATCACGCTTCAACCGGATGGAACCCCAAAGTTCAATACGGTAGAACGATTTGAGTTCCAAGACAAAGACGCGCGCCTCGGCATTGTGCTGCAGTCAAACTCGCTGGCCGTTCACACGAATAACTACTCCAACTACGAGGCGTTCGAGGAGGAAATCAAGATCGCACTGATGGCTGTGCACAGAGTCGTGAGCATCAGCCTTACCGAACGCATTGGCCTGCGATACGTTAACCTTGTCCGCCTACAACAAGGGGAAGAATGGGCAGACTATGTCCACGAAGGACTCCTAGGATTGGATCCCCGCTCCGTCGGGGTCACACACTGGATGAGTCGGTCAGAAGCGCTGGGACCTACAGCGGTTGGAAAGCTGTTAATTCGCTGCTCGCAATCCGAACTGCCCTTTCCTCCCGACCTCTTCACAACCACGCTGCAGTACTCAATGGAACTTGCGAAGGGCGAAATTGTCACGACGCTGGATTTCGATCACTTCGTGGAAGGCGTCTCGGACTTTAGAGTCTCCGAGGCCATCTCCACATTGGAGAAGCTTCACGAGAGCCTAGATTTGGTGTTTGCTACATCGGTCACTGCAAGCGCTCTAGAAAAATGGGGCAAGGTGGAGGAGCAGAATGCAAAGCATCACCGATAGATTCGTTCCCGCCGGCGGAACCGGCTCGACATCGGCTTGCGCACCCAGTTCGGCATTTTCGCTTCGGTGGAACAGCGCCATTTTAGCGGCTGTTTTCCTGGTAGGCACCGGCGGATTCGCAACCCCCCAAGCCTTGAATGTCTCAGGCGCCCCTAGTGTTGCCCGGATCGCGCGCGAACTTGGTGCCCGCGTCGGGGCACAACACGTTCTGGATACTCAGGAAAAGCTGGCAGGAATTCGTCATTACCTCTCCGCTAATGTGACCCATATGGCGAAGATCTTTCGCGTCGGCCGACCTACGATTTATTCTTGGCTTAGAGACGACCCCGGTTTGCGGGCAAATCACGCCAGAAGGATAGACGAAATTTACGAGGTTGCTGTAATGTGGCGATCAGCTTCGAACCAGGCGATCGGCGAATTCATGTCTCGCCAGCTAGGATCAGGCGGGGCCCTCCTCGAGCTGTTATCGGCCAAGAACCTCGACAAGTCCGCGATCAAGAGCGCCGTTATCCAGATTGCAGAGGTGGCGAGCCGCAAACATCGACGCGCAAGCGTGACTGAGATCGCAAAGGGCCACGGCTTCAGGCCGGCAGCGACGCAGCCGGCCGCAAGCTGGGCGTCGAAGGATGAGGTTGACGTGTAATAAAGACTGTTTCGTCCAGGATTTTTCTGAATTGTCAAGCGAGTCCGCTCTCCTTGAGTCCGAGTGGAGACAAGGGACAGTGCTTCCGCACAAGCTTGTGCCGGAAGGTATTCTCCCCAAGTCAGCAACCATCGACACCAAGTTGGTTGTCATCTCGCACGACTGCGACCTTGTCAACAGCTCCTTCAGCGCAGAGCCATTTTTCGAGGTCTTTGTTGCCCGACCCAAAGAAAAAGCGGCGCGAAACAGCCTCCTGTTCAACTCTAGGAATCCCCGCAAGATCCAATTTTTTGCGGAAGAGAGCGGTGAAAGGCGTCTCTACGAGATCAGCGTGCACGAAAAATATCGCCTCGACCGCAAAATTCTCGAGAACGGCACTAGGGACAAGTCCATAGAAATCAGCCGACAAGATATCCTCATCTTGGCAAAGTGGGCGATGCGGCGCTACCATCGCCCTTCACTTCCAACCGCATTTCAGAACAGAATCCCTTCTGCGGTGCAGAACAAGCTACGTAAGAAGCTCGACAGTGAAGGCGAGGACGTATCGGACATCTACATGCGCCTCGACACGGCGGAGGAGCTTGACGATGCGAAGGCATACCGGATCATCCTGCGCGTTGTCGTGCCTCCAGAAGCGTGCGAAGACGTCGACAGAGAGAAACGTGCGCTCGGCATTGTGAGCGAAATCCGAAAACTGCTGGCGCAATGTTCTGGCATTAGCGTCGAGGACGCTGACGTCGCATCGGAGTCTGACATCACGATGCAGGATCTGCGGAATCCGAATATGATCAGATGGGATTTTGAATACCTCAGCCCGGAAGAGCAAGGAACCCAGGAGTAGCTACCGAAAGCGGACCAAACTGGTACCCTACCGTTTTTTTCAAATTGCCCCTTGCAATCTTTCCCATTCATCTGCTATAAACAATAAACCGAGAGCATTTGTGTGGCTGGCTGGGCGTTATTGTGCAACTCTCGTGCGCGTCCGGCATCTAAGCAGTAAGAGGAACATCTCCTCAATTGTCCCGGCCACGGGACTGGATTCGGAAACCCGATTCCCCCGGCTGATCTGATAACGGGAGTCGGCAGTTTCTGAAGGGTACCTTCAAAGCAAGGACCTCCAAATAGAGTTCTTTAATTAATTTTCTTGTCTTCCGTTTTCGCGTGCCTCGAAAGTTGCGCCGATCAAGCGCCTCGGTACGCCACGGCGGAAGACGAATGCCGTTGCGCGTAGTTGTTGCCCAAATCAGCGCTGTCCGGAATTCCAACTGTGGAAATCTAGTGGATATTCTGTGAGTTGCTTGCGTTGACAGGGTTTCGTCGAGCACGGTATGTTTGTAAGGTTTCGAGGACAGTCGGATTCGCACTAGCTGCGGTCCGGCCTGATCGGAGCGCGCCGCTTAGGCGGAGGGCGATTCGGTCTTTGACAACTAGGTTGAACGTGCCAGTCGTGAGAGAACGGATTCGGGCATTAGTCCGAAGCGATCTCACAAGATAGGCCACTCGGTCTTCGCAAGAAGGCTTGAAGTGGTCGCCAGCACATCCCTTTCGAGCGATGGAGCTGGCAGCCTACCTTCTACCCGTCGGTAGGCGAACAGGTTTCAAACGAGAGTTTGATCCTGGCTCAGAATCAACGCTGGCGGCGTGCCTAACACATGCAAGTCGAACGAGAAAGT
>Ga0181529_10007331_pt1 | contig 11016 bp, 9 predicted proteins | sample PEATcosm2014_Bin_36_FD_119763 | JGI IMG/M metagenome (GOLD analysis project Ga0181529, IMG submission 119763) | Peatland microbial communities from MTU Mesocosm Facility, Houghton, MI, USA - PEATcosm2014_Bin10_30_metaG | ecosystem: Environmental > Terrestrial > Soil > Wetlands > Peat | place... | reverse complement strand
TCGACGGCCTGATTCTGCGCTGGTGACCAATCTTCGCCGGCTTGTCCACAATTTCGCGGCAGGCGGCGAACAACCGCCCATTCTCAGCCTGTTTGTCGTGGGATTCTCACCCTGACTGTCGCAGGCGATCTTGCGCGCTCCCCAGGCCGGATGCGCATCGCGCACCGCCAGCGCCAAAGCCTCGCTCGACGCTGCTATGCGGCCAGGGCTCTCGTGCGGTCGCCGCGAGCGATCGGCCAACGCCGAGTCGCCCGCCGCGAACCGAGCCAGCCGCTTGTAGCCGACCTGGGGGCTAATCCCGAACCGCCGGCACAGCTCCCGCCGGTTCGCCCCCCTGAAGCGCAAGCCTCGCAAACTCACGACGCTGCTCCATAGCCGACACCTCGCGCCACGGCATGGGCGGCCTCCTTCGCAGCCGAATCCAAGCCATGATGATGTGCCAGCTATGTCCCCGAACACCCGTCAGTCATGTTTCCGGGCTGAACACTTCGCTCGCGATGACGACCGCGATGGTTCGACTTGAAAGCAGCATGCTCCGGAACCCGTTCGCCCATTGGCGCAGGCCGAGGGACATGATGCGCCATGGCTGATTGAGGAGTTTGTTCCAGGCTTCGCAGCAGTGGTCGAGGAGATCGTCGTAGGATTGAAAGATGCGGTTTGACAGCCTGTTGTCGCGCATGGGGGGCAGACTCACTTCAGGCCGGACTCTAGCTTCATTTGAAGGAAATCGCGGAGGTCAGAGCAATAATCGATCTTCGGGACTCGCCGCAGTTGAGGAAAACAGTGGGCGCGAGGGCGGTCGAAGTTGCAGACATCGCAAGGCAATTTGAAATCGACTCTTGAACGTCAGCGTCGGGTGAGCGTCCGCGCTACGGCGTCCCGCCAACCGGCCATTTTCGCAGTTCGCTCCTTTTCGTCCCACTGCGGACGAAAAGACGAACCCAGTCGCCAAGATCGAGCGAACTGATCTGGAGCCGGGTAAACGTTCGATTGAAATCCGGCCAAGTAGGCTGCTCCCATCGCGGTGGATTCATTGACGGCAGGCCGGTCGACCGGAACCCCGAGGGCGTCTGAGAGGCGCTGCACGAACCAGTCGGACGCCGACATGCCTCCGTCGACACGCAGAACGTTTTGCGCTTCGTCCGCGTGGCGCCAATCGGCCCGCATCGCTTCCAGGAGATCGACAGTTTGATAGCAGACGCTTTCTAACGCCGCGCGCGCGAATTCTCTTGGACCTGTCGATCGCGTCAGACCAAACAACGCGCCACGACAGTTGGGATCCCAGTGGGGCGCGCCGAGACCAACGAAGGCGGGCACGAGGTAGATCGGCTGCGCCGGGTCGGATTGAGCGGCAAATTCGCCCGACTGCTCTGCAGATTGGATTAGGCCGAGGCTGTCCCGTAACCATTGAACCGCCGCTCCGGCGACGAAAATCGAGCCTTCGATCGCAAAGGCTCGCCGCCCCCCGAATTGATAGGCGACGGTGGTGAGCAGTTTGTTGGTGGACGCGATCGGCGAGGCGCCGGTGTTGAGAAGCACGAAGCAACCGGTCCCGTAGGTCGCTTTCGCCATCCCCGGAGAGAAGCACGCTTGCCCCACGCCTGCGGCCTGCTGGTCGCCGGCAATTCCTTGGACGCCGATCGCAGCGCCGACGATGTCCCTCGCCAGCGAGCCGAAATTTGCCGCGCAGTCCTTCACCTCGGGCAAGAGTCGACGTGGGACGCCGAAGAGCTTCAGAAGGTCGTCGTCCCAATCGCCGCGGTGGATATCGTAGAGGAGCGTTCGACTCGCGTTGGTCGCGTCGGTCGCGTGGACTCGTCCGCCCGTCAAGCGCCAAAGCAGAAAGCTGTCGACTGTCCCAAATGCGAGCGCCCCTGTTTCGGCCTTTTCGCGCACGCCGGCGACGTTTTCTAGGATCCAGGCGATTTTTGTCGCGGAGAAATAAGGATCGAGAAGCAATCCCGTTCGCTCTCTGACCAACTTCTCGACGCTCGGCAGAGACAGTTGCTCGCAGCGCGGCGCCGTGCGGCGGTCCTGCCAGACAATGGCGTTGTAGACGGGTCGTCCCGTCTCGCGCTCCCAGACGAGCGTCGTCTCTCGCTGGTTGGCGATGCCGATCGCGGCGATGTCGCCGGCGTTGAGCCCCGCCTTGGCAATCGCGGCGCGCATGGTGGACACTGTTGTCCGCCACAGGTCCTCGGGATCGTGTTCGACCCAGCCCGGCGCGGGATAGTGCTGCGGGAAAGTCTCCTGCGCCATCGCCGCGATGCCGAAATCGCCGTCGAACACGATCGAGCGTGTCGAAGTTGTCCCTTGATCGATAGCGAGGACGAATGGATTGTGCATCACCGGCCAATCTGCTGTCTGAAGAATACTCAAGTCGCTCGGTTGATGACGTCCCTGTCGAAATCGAATGTCGCCGCGCGAAACGATCTTGAAAGCGTCAAGCGGCGGCGGTCCCTCACGCCGATCCCGGCGAGAATGACATCGGCATTAGCGGGCGGCGCGACGCGATCGTCTGCAGAGACCAGCGCCAACATTGGACTCCTCGCACATTGGCCCCTCATGCGGTCTCCGCCAGGCGGCTTCAAAAGGAGCCATAAGTAAGAACGAAACCCATCGCAAGCCAGATCGCGCATTGCGAAACCGCGGCATTATCGGGCAGACGCCGCAAGAATGACGGCGACGCGGACGCGCCGGCGTTCGTCAGTAGACATCCGCCTGGTAACGGCCTGCCTTCTTCAGTCCGATGACGAAATTGACCGCCTCCTCGGCCGAGTGCGCGCCGTGTTCAGCGGCGACGTCGACCAGCGCCCGTTCGACGTCCTTGGCCATTCGCTTGGCGTCGCCGCAGACGTAGACGTGTGCGCCTTCCGTGAGCCAACGCCACAGCTCCGACCCGGCCTCGCGCATGCGATCCTGGACGTAGACCTTCCGATCGCCGTCGCGCGACCATGCGAGCGACAGGCAGGTGAGGAAGCCTGATTTCTGCATCGCTGCGAATTCATCCTCGTAGAAGAAGTCGCAGCGGCGATGCTGGTGACCGAAGAACAACCAGTTGCGCCCGCGCGCGCCGACCGCCTGGCGCTCCTGGAGAAAGGCGCGGAACGGCGCCACGCCGGCGCCGGGGCCGATCATCACGACCGGCGCATCGGGATCGTCCGGCAGCCGGAAGCCATGCGCTTTTTGCACATAGGCCTTCACGACCTCGCCCGATGCGACGCGCTCGCCGAGGAAGGTCGATGCGACGCCGTGGCGGTCGCGCGCGCCGACGCGATAGCGAACCGTGTCGACGGTCAGCGCCACCCGGCCCGAATTCGCCTTCGGCGACGATGAGATCGAATAGAGCCGCGGCGCGAGCGGATCGAGCGCCTCGAGCAACGCTTCCGCATCGGGCCGCGCGCCTTCGAACTTGCAGAGAGCCGCAAGCACGTCGAGCGTCGCCGCGTCGCCGTCCGGGTCTTCGCCATTCGCCAGCGCGCGCGCCTTGGCGCGTCGCTCGCCGCCGACCAAATAGGAAAGAAGCCGGAAGAGATTGTCGGGCGCGACGCCAAGCGAAACGTCGGCGATCAGCGCCTCACGCAGGCTCTTGCCGCCGACGTCGCGGGCCGGATCGGCGCCGAGCGCGGCGATCACCTGATCGACCAGCTCAGGATGATTTTTGGGATAGACGCCAAAACTGTCGCCGACGACATAGTCGAGGCCGCCGGCGCTGACGTCGAACTCGATATGCCAGGTCGTCTTCAACGAATCGGCGCCGTTGAGGCGACGGCGCGACAAGAACTTCGCTTCGCCCGGATTGTCACGCGAGGTCCCGAGTTGCGGGGCCGGCGCCGCCGCGCTCGCGCGCTCGGCGACGATCGCCGGAGCGGCGGCGCCGGCCCCGACCTCTGCGACAAGCTCTGTGAGGACGCGCATCGTCTCTTTGCCGCCTGTCTCGCACAGCGTCTGCCGCTCCTCCTCCTTAAGGAACAAAGCATTGGCATAGCCGGCGCAATCGTAGCCGCAGCGCCCGCAGTCCTGCTGCGCCATGGCCGCCATCAGGCGCAGCGCCAGCGGCTTGCCCTCGGCCATCGCCATGCGCTCGCTGAGCGGCAGCGATGGGTCATGCCACGGCGCGGAACCGTTGTTGGCAAGTTCGACCTCCGCAGACGCAGATTCGAGAGCGAGCGCGGCATCGTCCGTTTCGCTCAGCGACGCTGACTGTCTGTCGGTCTCGACCCACGGGGGACTGTCGAAGCTCGCGCAATCGCGGGAGGCCAGGAAGTTGACGCCGAGGCCAAGCGCGTCGGCCAAAACGACGCTGTCGGCCGCGACCGGCGCGGTCACTGTGACGCTCCTAAGCAGGCGCAGGCACGCAGAGATCGAGCCTTTCAGAATTGGCCGATCCGAAACGACCGGCAGCAACGGCAGAGCGCCGCCATTGACGCGGACAGTCGTCGTCACCATGCGCTTCGGCGCGACCACCTCTTCCGCTGCGTAGGCCCTGCCAACGTCGCAGGTGAAACCGCGCGTCTCGACGACTGCGCCGTCTTCAATGATCACTTCGCCGCCGCAGCCCGTGGGGCAACCGATGCATTGAATGGGTTGGACGCGCAGCGTCATGCCGCCGCCTCCGTCGCCGGTTCGTCTCTCCCCTCGCGTTCGTCAGGCGCCGGGGCCACCGTGAACGCCATCTCTCGGGCCGAGCCGATGTTCTTCCACAAGACGTCGGCGACGATCATCTCGCTCGGCTTGACGACGCGATGCTTGCCCTCCCAGACGACGTGACCATCCGCATGAAGCCGCAACACGGATGCGCCCATCGGGCGCGACGCGCGCATGTAGAAGCGAACGGAGGGCCGGCCAGCGGGGGGCGACAATTTCTGCGGCAGGACGTACCTGACGCCGTCGCCCGCCGTAACGGTTCGATAATCGTCCACCGGGGGCAATTTTCCCAGGGCGTGCAACGCCGCCGATCTCCCCGCGACCTCGGCCTCTTGCGACACCCAATCGACGAGATCGTGCACATGCAGCACGTTGCCGGCGGCGAAATAGCCGGGAAGGGAAGTCCGCCGGAATTGATCGACGACGGCGCCGCCCGTCACAGGATCGATTTGCAATGTGCTGGCGCGACCCAGCTCGTTTTCGGGAATCAACCCCACCGACAGGAGCACGCAGTCGCAATCCACGTCGAACTCTGTACCCGGGATTGGGTTCATCCTTTCGTCGACCTGTGCGACGGTGACGCTGGTCACGCGGTCGGCGCCGTGCACGGCGACGACGCTATGGCTGAGATAAAGGGGGATGCCGAAGTCCTCGAGACACTGCACGATGTTGCGATTGAGACCGTTCGAATAGGGCAAGATCTCAAACACCGCTTTCACCTTGGCGCCCTCGAGCGTCATGCGGCGCGCCATGATCAGGCCGATATCGCCGGAGCCGATGATCACCACGTTGCGGCCCGGCAGATAGCCCTCCATGTTGACCATGCGCTGCGCCGCGCCGGCGGTGAATACGCCCGCTGGCCGGCTGCCCGGAATACGGATGGCGCCGCGCGTGCGCTCTCGGCAGCCCATGGCGTAGACGACCGAAGCGCTGGTGACGACGCGCAATCCCTTTTCGGGATTGACGCTGGTGACGATGCAGCCTGGGTCGGCGGACAGCACCGTCGAGTCGAGCCACACGTCGATGCCGGCCGACTTCACCATCTCGATGTACCGATGCGCGTAGCCCGGCCCGGTCAGTTCCTTCTCGAACCTCCGCAAGCCGAAGCCATTGTGGATGCATTGCTGGAGGATACCGCCGAGTTCGCGGTCGCGCTCGATGATCAGCACCCGCTTGGCGCCGGCCTTCTTGGCGCCGACCGCAGCGGCCATGCCGGCCGGACCGCCGCCGATGGCCACGACGTCATAGCGAAACTCACGCATAGGCCTGCTCCGCGGTCTCCAACTCTGCGCGAGGAAGGTACAGCCACGAGGCCGCGCTATCCTTGCGCACAGCCGTCACAGGTATTCCCAGTTCGCAGGCCAAGATCGCGGCGACTCGCGGTCCGCAGAACCCGCCCTGACACCTGCCCATACTTGTGCGCACGCGCCGCTTCACGCCGTCTATCGTCCTGGCGCCGCACGGAGCGCGTATCGCTGCTACGATTTCGCCCTCGGTGACCGTCTCGCAGCGGCAGATCACCCGACCGTAGAGCGGGTCCGCCGCAATGAGCTTCGCTTGCTCACTCGGGCTCAAGTTGGCGAATTTCGGCTGGACCGGATTGATCGGCAAGAACGAAGAGTTCGGCGAAAGTTTCAACCCTGCTTCGGCGAGACAGTCGACGATCGTTTCGGCGATGGCGGGCGCGGCGCTCAGGCCCGGCGACTGGATGCCTGCGGCATGCACGAGCCCGCGGACGACCGGCGAGGGTCCGATGACGAAATCATGGCCTGCTGCAGCCCTTACGCCGGCGAATTCGGTAATGGCGCTCGCCAGCGGCAACTTCGGCATCATGCGCTGGGCGCCGGAAATGATCTCGGCGAAGCCGGGGCTGGTGGTCTCCTGATCGTCCAGGTCGTCGATTTCGCTGGCGTTCGGGCCGATGAAGACATTGCCGTGGACGGTCGGCGCCACCAATATGCCCTTGGACACTTTGCTCGGAGTCGGGAAGACGATCGAGCGCACCAGCTCGCCGACGGAGCGGTCGAACAGGATATATTCGCCGCGCCGCGGCTTGATGGTGAAACTCTCGTCGCCGGCCATTCGCGCGATCTCGCCGGAATGGACCCCTGCGGCGTTGACGACGAAGCGCGTCTCAATGCGACCGAGCTTGGTCTCGACCGCCGTCGTCGCCTTGTCGACCACTTCGATGCCGATCACCGCACATTCAGTGACAATACGAGCGCCGTTGCGGATGGCGTTCTCGGCGAACGCAATCGTCGCCAAGAATGGGCACACGATCGCGGCTGTCGGCGCCCACAACGCGCCAGCAACGTCGGGCGAGAGATTGGGCTCATGCGCCAGCAATTCATCGCGGCGCCACAACGCGAGTCCCGTCAGACCGTTTTCAACGCCGCGGCGACGAAGCTCTTCGACGGCGCCGAGCTGAGCCTCGTCGCGCGCCACGACGAGGGACCCGACCCGCCGCCGTGGGATCCCGAGTTCCTCGCTGATCGCCTGATAAAGGCGCGACCCACGCACGTTCAGGCGCGCTTTCCAGGTGCCCGGCTCGGCGTCGAAACCAGCATGCAAGATCCCGCTGTTGGCTTTCGACGTACCCGTCGCGACATCGGGCGCGCGTTCGAGCAAGACGACAGTCAGCGAATAGCGGGACAATTCGCGCGCGATCGCGCACCCGACCACGCCGCCGCCGATCACCACGACGTCCGCCCGTTTCGGAAGCCGAGCCGCGGCGATCCGCTCAAACATGTCCGTTCCTCGTCGATACCGAGCAAAGACGTCTCGCGAGCGGCGAACATCCGCAACCCGCGCATCGCCGACCATCATTTATGCTTTCGTAATGTTCGCATCTTCGCTCATATCGAAAATATGTCACCGAATACGAAAACCGCAATGAAAATTGCCGTTCGCGTGCGAGCCGCGTTGCGGCGGTGGCCTGATGGTCGCGATCGCCGGAGTCCGCTCGGCTGGCAGGGAACTCACGGCGGGCGGCCCGACGAAAGGACGATCGCCGTTACGCGAGGGTTTTCAGTGGCTTCCAAGTGGCGCGGGATCGCGCGTTCGTCGCTCTGTTGCAGGAAGATTGCGCCGTCGACAGTGTTGTCTCTATCTGTTCGAGGAAGACGGCGAGGACGTCGGTGCGACGTTTGGTCTCACTATTCCTGCATTTCGATCGAATCGAGAGAGTGTCGCTCCGCGGGACGGGCGGCCCGGAAGCTCATGTCGGCGTGCACGTCGGGCTCGGCTTCTTCCATCAGCGCCGCGAGCTTGGGCAGTTTGGCGACCTGCCTCCAGAGTTCTGGACCACGCGATGCAGATTCCCACGAAGCCGCCCGGGTAAAACGGGATGACGCCGCCCGGGTCGTGTGTCTCTCTGGCCGTCGTTTTGCGTCGCCGGCGACGGGTTTGAATCAAGAGTCGCTGTATTACGCCCGAACATTCGCATCGCCGCAGGCAGAGGCGCGGTAGGGCGAACCTCGACCTGATTGTGTGGCCGATGGGAAGCGACGTCCGGCTCCGCGGTCGCCAGTCTACTTCCTGAACGCGGTTTCCGCGTCGCCGGCGGCCTGCGCGAGAATCGCCTGGACGTCGGACGGCGGTCGATGAACTTGGCGAACATGGAAAGACCCACTTCGGCCACCGGCGGCGGCGTGGCGAGAGCCTCGGCGTCAAGGTCGAGCGCGTCATGACCGACAACGGTTCATGTTACAAAGCCTTCGCCTTTCGCAAAGTCTGTCGGCGAACAACCTGTTGAGGCTCCGCAGCTAGTCGAGGGTGCGGCGGAAGCGCGTCAGCGCCAGAAAGGCGTAGACGGCGACGAACAGCCACAGAATCGACAGCTCGAAGCCGACTTCGCCGAGATTCGCGCCTTTCAGCATCACCGCCCGCACCACCCGGAGGAAATGGGTGAGCGGGAAGATCTCGCCGACGTCCTGCGCCCAATCCGGCATGCCGTGAAACGGGAACATGAAGCCGGAGAGCAGGATCGACGGCAGAAAGAAAAAGAAGGTGAGCTGCATCGCCTGCATCTGGGTGCGCGCGAAAGTCGAGAACGTGTAGCCGAGCAGCACCAGCGCCATGACGAAGACGAGAATGGCGGCGAGCAGCAGCGTCAGCGAACCAACGAAGGGGACGGCGAACAACAGCCGCGCCGCGCCGAGGATCACCACCACCTGCACCGCGCCGACGACGAAATAGGGCAGCACTTTGCCGAGCATGATCTCGGCGCCGGTGGTCGGCATCGCCAGCAGACTTTCCATCGTGCCGCGCTCGAGCTCGCGCGTCAGGGCGATCGAGGTCATCATCACCATCGTCATTTGCAGGATGACGCCGAGCAGGCCGGGCACGACGTTGTATTGCGACACGCCGGCCGGATTGTAGCGGCGATGGACGGTGATCGTCAGCGCGTCGGCCTCGGTTTCAGCGGCCTCCGCCTCGCGCCCCTGCGCGCGCAACAGCGCGCGCTGCGCCACGGTGCTGAGCGAAGCGAGTGCGTTGCTGGCCGCCGCCGGATCGGTGGCGTCGGCGACGACGAGCAGCTCCGGCTTGTCGCCGCGATCGACCCGCGCGCCGAAATCGCTCGGAATGACGACGACGAACGCGACGTCGCCGGAGGCCACCAGATCCTCCGCCGCCGCCATCGTGTTCGGCCGCTCGACGAAACGGTAGTAGTTGCTGACCTCGAGCGCCGCCGCGATCGCCCGCGAATACGGATCGCGTCCCATCGCCAGCAACGCCGCGTCGAGCCGCTTGGGATCGGTGTTGATCGCGTAGCCGAACAGGATCAGCAGCAGGATCGGAATGCCGAGCATCATCGCGAAGGTGACGCGGTCGCGCCGCATCTGGATGAATTCCTTGGCGAGGATCGCGCCGAGATTGAGCACGGAGAAGGCGGTCATGACGGATTCCGCTCTTCGCGGGCGAGACCGCCGCCGGTCGCCATGAAGTGGATGAACACGTCCTCGAGGCTGGTCTCGCCCGGCGCGACCGCAACGCCGTCCTCGCTCGCGAGCGGCGCCAGCGCGGCGGCAAGGCGGTCGTGGCCAACGCCGGAGACGTGCAGCGTCGCGCCGAACGGCGCGACCTGCTCGACGCCGTCAAGCGCTTCGATGCGCGCCATGAGATCGACCGACGGTGGCGCAGTGACGACGAAGGTCGACAGGCCGGAGGCGCGCACGACGTCGGGCACAGTGCCCGTGGCGAGCATCTTGCCATAGGAGATGTAGTTGATGCGGTGGCAGCGCTCCGCTTCGTCCATGTAATGGGTCGAAACCAGTACGGTGAGCCCGCCGCCGGCGAGGTGGTGGATCTCGTCCCAGAATTCACGCCGCGCCTTGGGGTCGACGCCGGCGGTGGGTTCGTCGAGCAGCAGCAGCTTCGGCCGATGCATGATGCAGGCGGCGAGCGCCAGGCGTTGCTTCCAGCCGCCCGACAGCGTGCCGGCGGCCTGATGGCGGCGCGACGCCAGGCCGAGCTCGTCGAGCGTCCGCGCGACGACCTGGCGGCGGTCGGCGAGGTGGTAGAGGCGCGCGACAAAGAACAGGTTCTCCTCGATCGTCAGGTCCTCGTAGAGCGAGAACTTCTGCGTCATGTAACCGACTTCGCGCTTGATCCGCGCGCTGTCGCGCCGCACGTCGAAGCCGAGCACCGTCCCCTCGCCCGCGTCGGGCGTCAGCAGGCCGCAGATCATGCGGATCGTCGTGGTCTTGCCGGAACCGTTGGGGCCGAGAAAGCCGACGATCTCGCCCGCCGCGACGCGTAAGGCGATGTGGTCGACGGCGACGACGCCGTTGAACGACTTGGCGAGGCCGGTGACGTCGATGACGTTCATGGCCGTCTCTGCGGCAAATCGACGTCGACGATCTGGCCGGGCTGCAGCCGCAGCGCGACGTCGTGGGCCGGCCGCGCTTCGACCAGGTAGACGAGCGTCTGGCGCTCGTCGAGCGAGTAGATCACCGGCGGGGTGAACTCCGGCTCGCGCGCGATGTAGCTGACCGCCGCGGTCAGGCCCGGCGCGCAGCCGTCGCAGCGGACGGAGAGCTGTTGGCCGAGCGCCAGCGACGACAACGCCGCCTCCGGCGCGTAGAGCGTCAGCTTGAGCGCGCCGTCGGGCAACATCGACACGACCGGCGCGGTCGGGCCGGCGACTTCGCCGGGGTGGCGGATAATGTCGGAAATCTGCCCTGTCGCCGGGGCGGTCAACGTGCGCTGGTCAAGCCGCCAGCGCGCCTGATCGAGTGCGGCCTGCGCCTGCTTGACTCGGCTCTGGGCGGCGGCGATTTCGTCGTCGCGCGCCGGCAGCTTGGCGACGGCGAGATTGGCGGTCAGTTCCTTGACCCGCGACGAGGAGACGTCATAGGCGGTCTGCGC
>Ga0181529_10007329_pt1 | contig 11023 bp, 13 predicted proteins | sample PEATcosm2014_Bin_36_FD_119763 | JGI IMG/M metagenome (GOLD analysis project Ga0181529, IMG submission 119763) | Peatland microbial communities from MTU Mesocosm Facility, Houghton, MI, USA - PEATcosm2014_Bin10_30_metaG | ecosystem: Environmental > Terrestrial > Soil > Wetlands > Peat | place... | reverse complement strand
GGCCCAGAGCAGGAAGCTGCCCTCCTGTCCGGACCACGTCGCCGTGAACTTGTAGGGCGCTGCGAGATCGTTGCTGGTGTGGCTTACGGCGTAGTCGTACCGGTACAGCTTGTGCGACACGATGAACATGAGCGAGGCGAACGCGCCCAGCACGGCCAGGGCCGCGATGCCATAGGCGATACGGCCGAGGAGGATGGGCAGGCGGGAGCCGGGCTTCGCCAGCGCCACGACGTAGCCGGCGATAGAAAATAGCGAGGCGCAGAGAGCGAGGATGAGAAATCCGATGCCGATAGTTCCTGGCAGCATCAGCCTTTACTCCGGCTCCCGGGCGCCCTGTCGTTGGGAGCGCTGCGACCGCCGCCCGCGGGCGCGTCCGATTCGGCCTTCGGGCGATAGGGCGACTTGCGATCGTCGTATTTCGAAGGGCACTTGACCACCAGACTGTCGGACTTGAAGACGCCGTTCTGCACTACGCCGGTCGCGGCCGTCTCCGGAGCGGAATCGAAAGCGTCCGGCTTGGCGCCGCTGTAGACAACCTCGATCTGCTCGCCGTTCTTATCCTTTATCATGAACCGGAGCGCACCAACAGACGTATCGTAACGGACCGTATCGTGGAGAATCTGCCCGCGCACCTGAACACGCGAGTCGCTCGCCCGCGCGGTACGGATATCGACGTACGGCGTCATGCTGGCGCTGAAGGCCCACACTGTAAACCCGACCGTGACCAGAATAAGCGGGATTGCAATGAAATAGGCGTGTTTCATTGATGAGATGTCCTGAGGTTAGCCGGGGCTAAAGCTCGTCTGCATCCGAATCGCGGCTCTCGAGCCGGCGCAGAGCTCGATCGATTAAGACTAGATACGCAAAAAGGCCCAGCCAGATCACCATAGGCACGGACATTACAAGAATCAATGTGTGGTTCATTGTCCCCTTTGCTCCGCACGCCGGCTTGCACGGCGCTCGCTAAGCTGGATAAATCTGACTCTGACCTGCAGCAGCCACACGTAAAGCATCGTGAAGGCCAGGAACGACGGAAAGAGCACCGCCTTGTAGGAAGGGCTGGTATTGGACGGGTTGGCGATCACGTTCTGCGGATGCAGACTCTGAACATAGGGAATGCGCGGCACAACCCAGATGAGAAATGTGGCCGGGACGAGCGCCACGAGCACGTAGACGGCCGAGAGCCGACCCCGATGGGCCACATTGTCGGCAAGAGCGGAGCGCAGGACCAGATACGACGCGTAGAGCAGCAGCATGATTGCGATGGAAGTTTCGCGAGGGTCCCAATTCCAGTACTGGCCCCACTGAACTCCTGCGAAGATGCTGCCGGTTATCGTGGCGAGAATGCAGAAGACGAATCCCAGCTCCAGGCTCGACGCGGACTTTACATCGTCCAGAGGCTTACCACGCCTCAGGAATAGCACCCCATAAACCGCGCCTACCGCGTAGCAGACGTAGGAGAGGACGGCCACGGGAACGTGAAAGAAGACGATGCGGGCCGGATCGCCGCTGTGCCCGAATCCGACGGCGCCGCCGGCAATGAAGAAGGCGCCGTAGATGACGTAGCACATGAGCGCGCCGACGAGAACGAATTTCCACCAGGCGCCCTGGATGGGAGCGGTCTTGCGGCCGGACGGTGACGAGGCAGGCGGCGTCGAGGTCGTCGTCATCATAATCACTCTTCCCATACATACTGGAACGTCAGCGCAGATACCGCTACGATCAGCACGTCGTAGCTGAACAGCCCGCCCACGTCCCTGATTATTCGCACCACCGAAGCGTCCACCGTATATAGCCCGGAGGCCGCGTTCAGCAGCAGCAGCAGAAACACCACGAGCAGAGGCAGCCCCAGCGCGCCGTAGAGCGCGCCGCCGCTGCCCGCCCTGGCTGCCAGCGCCGCCACAATAGTTGCCGTTGCGGCAAGGCCGCCGCACCCGCCCAGCATCAGGAGCGCAAGCACTCCCGGAGTGCCCGCCGGCATCCCGGTAATAAGCATATAAACCGGAGTGACGACCGCAGCGATGGCGAACAGGAGCAGGAGATTGAATAAGAGCTTGCCGGCGTAGATCGCGCCGGCGGGCGCGGAGAGCCGCAGCGCCGTGACCGTGCCCGTCTCCTCCTCATGAACGAACGAGTGCGAAAGGCCCGAGAATGCCGCGAAGCTAAGCAGCACCCATAGCAGCCCCATTTTGCCCACCGCATCCCACGCCGGCCGCAGATCGGCGCCGGTCACCGCAACCGATTGCCGGTCCAGCAGCCCGTAAACGACCGTCTGCCTCACGGCCTGCGCGTCGCGAAGCTGCTCCGTCGCGATGGCCAGCAGCATCAGCGCAGCAAACGTGAACACGCCGACGGCGCTCATTGCGACGCGCGTCCGCAGCTCCGCCCGGATGTCCTTGCCGGTCAGCGCCAGCGCCTGCCGCCACCAGCCGGGCCTGGAGGGCCTGACGGGATCGGCCGCCGCTACTGCGAGCCCAGCCGTATGCACGTGTCGCCCCATGCCGTCTCGCGCGCCTCGTTGGTCGCAATCAACGTGATGCCGCCTTTCACGCGCTGATCGTCGATGATTCGCCGGACGATCTCGACTCCGGCGTCGTCCAGGTTGGCCGTCGGCTCGTCCAATATGAGCACGGGCGGACGTGCCAGCAGGGCGAACGCATACTTCAGCCGCTGCCTCATGCCGGACGAATAGGCGCCGACCAGATCCCGTCCGCGCCCTTTGAGACCGACCTCCGCCAGCATGGAGATCAGCTCCTCCCGCGACGGCGATATTCCTCGCAGGCTCGCGAAGAAGAGAAGGTTCTCGGCAGCGGAGAGCTCCCGGTAGAGCATGAGATCCGGCGCGACGTAGCCGAGATGCTCGCGCCGCGCGACGGCGTCCAGCTCCTGCCCGTTCCATCGGAACAGAGCGCGTCCGGAGCTCGGAGCAAGCAGCCCCGCCGCAATCCGCAGCAGCGTGCTCTTTCCCGAGCCGTTTGCGCCTGCCACGACAAGCGTCTGCGCGCCGCAGGCCGTGCCGCAGACATTTTCGAAAACGGCGCGCAGCCCGAACCGGTGCGATACCTCGCGCAACTCCAATTCGACACGCGTATCCATAATCCCTTTGATCTTACCGGTGGCTCTGTTCGACTATACTCTTCGCCGCCTCCAGCGCAAGCATATAGCCCAGCGTGCCGAAGCCGACGATCTGGCCGGAGACCACGGGCGCGATCACGCTGTGCCGCCGGAACTCCTCACGCGCGTGCACGTTGGACATGTGGACCTCGATAGCCGGCAGGCGCACCGCCGTGATCGCGTCGCGGATCGCGTAGCTGTAGTGCGTGAGCGCGCCAGGGTTGATGATCAGAGCGTCGGCCCAACTCGCAGCCTCCTGGATGGCGTCGATCAGCTCGCCCTCGTGGTTCGACTGCAGAATCCGGATCTCGATTCCGAGCTCCTGCGCCCGCTGTTTGATCTTGCGGTTGATGGCATCGTAGGCGTCCCGCCCGTAGAACTCCGGCTCGCGCGTACCGAGAAGATTAAGATTCGGGCCGTGCAAAAGCGATATCTTTAGCATTTACCTCTCCAGAAATGGCCACCAGCCGCTGCCCCTAACCGCCGGGCAGGATCGCGTCCTCGACGACGAGATTGGGCAGTCCGTCGATTATCGGATATTCGCGCCGGCAGCGGTCGCAGATCAGCCGGCTTCCGTCGTCGCTCAGGCGCAGCGGCGGCCGATCGTCGCAGGCGGGGCAGGCCAGAAGCTCCAGGAACCAGGGATCCAGCGTCTGGGGCGGAGTGTCTTGTTCGGTCATCTTCGATGGCTCTCCGGAGCGCGGGCGGATCTCAGCCCTGGCGTCTCCCCTTTTCGTCCGAATTCCTCTCGTCGGGATTGCGCCCGGCCCCTCATGCGCCGGCCAGAGCGGCCCTGTACGCATCCAGCGTAAGACGGGCCGATCGCTCCCAGGTGAAGGCGCGGGCGCGCTCGATCCCGCGGCGCGACAGCTCCGCGCGAAGGCCCGGATCGCAAAGCAGCTCGCGCAACGCCGCCGCCCAGGCCTCCCGATCCGTTGCAGGCACGATGCGGGCCGCATCGCCGACGACCTCGGGCATGGCGGGCGCATCCGAAACGACGGCAGGCGCTCCGCAGGCCATCGCCTCGAGCGGAGGAAGCCCGAACCCCTCGTAGAGCGACGGATAGGCGAAGAGATCGCACGCGCCGTAGAGCAGCGGCAGATCCTCGTCGGGAACGTAGCCGGTCGCAACTATGGCGCCGGCCGAGCCACCTGCCGCCTGCTTCAGCGCGTCGAGTCCGCCGCCCCACCCCATCTTGCCAACGACGACCAGCGCGTGAGGCACGCCATGGCCGGCGCGGGCCGAAGCGAAGGCCGCAGCCAGAAGCCGGAGGTTCTTGCGCGGCTGAAGCACGCCCACGCTGAGAACGAACGGCCCTTCCAGGCCGTACCGATTCTTCGCGAGATGTCGAGCCGTTTCCTTCCATTCCGGCGTCGGCGCTACGGAGGCGAACGGCTCCGGAACGCCGTTCGGTATCGCCGCCACCTGCCGCTCGGGCAGACCATACTCCCGCAGGATGTCGGCACGCGAGCTCTCGGACACGGTGATGACGCGCGCAGCATGGCGCATCGAGAGCGGAACGGTCGCGTTCAGCAGGAGACGGTCTCTCAGACGGAACCACTCGGGATGGAGCCGGAACGAGATGTCGTGAACCGTCGTGACGTAGGGACAGGGACATGCGGCTGCGGGAGGCGCAGTGTACTGGGTATGCAGAAGATCGGCGCCGAGGCGGCGCAGAGCGCGAGGCAGAGCGGCGACGGTCCAGAGCCGGTCGTTTGCGGCCGGGATCGTTTCAAGGCGCAGGTTCGGCGCGGCCGGCAGCTCGCCCTCTTCGACGGGCTGCCTCGTCAGAACGATGAGTTCGTCGTCCGGCGCGGCCCCGGCCAGCGACGGGATGAGATTGCGCCAGTAGGTCCGGTCGCCCGTGAACCTGCCCGTGAGAGCGCGGCCGTCGATCGCGATTCGCATCAGAACTGCGCCATGAACGCGGCCGTCTCGTCGAAGCTCCGGATGCCCGTCGTCGCGCCGAGCGCGAGCACGCAGCAGGCGCCCACCGCGTTCGCAAACCGGGCGCACCGCTCCAGGTCCCAGCCTTTCACAAGTCCGGCCAGGAATCCGGCCACCCAGGCATCCCCCGCTCCAAGCGCGTCGACAGCCTTGACCGGAAGCGAAGAGATGTCGATCCGATCGCCCTTTGCAGACCGCACCATGCAGCCCCGCTCGCCCATCTTCAGGCCGACCACGCCGACGCCTTCGTCCAGCAGGAACTTCGCGACCTCTTCGGGGTTGTCGCGCCCGCCGGCGATCATCCTGGCCTCCTCGAAGCTCGGCAGGAAGTAGTCGATGAAGGGCAGGCACGGCGCGATCGCCTTCATCCAGAGGCCGCGCGCGTCCCAGCAGGTATCCAGCGCCGTCGTCACTCCGCCCGCCCTCGCCCTGCGAAGCAGCTCAGCGGTCGGCTCGCCGTCCAGTTGGGGCATGAGGAACGTGCCTGCGACGTGCACGAGCTTACTGCCGAGCACGCGAGCCATGTCGACGTCTCCGAGGCGGAGGGTGGCGTTGGCGCCGAAGTAGTGGAGGAAGGTGCGCTCGCCATCGCCGTGCACCATGACCATCGTGGCGGACGTGGCCGTCTCCTTATCGCGCGCCATGCCGCCGGCGTCGATGCCGAACTTCTGGAAGCGCTGCACGAGAAAGTCGCCGAAGCCGTCCTCTCCGACTTTGCCGATTATGGCCGTGTCGATGCCGAGCTTCGCCAGCCCGATGCCGGTGTTGGCCGCGCAGCCGCCGGAGTGGAGCTCCATGCGGTCCACGAGGCCGAGCTTGCCGCGGCCCGGCAGCTCGTCGATCGTCTTGCCGACCACGTCGGCCACTAGAATTCCCACACAGGTGACATCCGCCACGGCATCGTCCCTTCGGTCGAGTTGTTATCGGTTAGAGCTGGAATCCCCTGTCGATCGGCGCCGGAGGCGCCGGAAGGACGCCGAAGCGCACCAGCAGACTCCGCGTCGGCGCGGTCACGACCATGGCCAGCGCTCCCGCGCTGAGCATCGGCAGCAGCGCAAACGCCGCCGTGAGGAGAGCGCAGACCAGCAGAAGTCCCAGACTGTAGAGCGGCGCGCCGAGCGCGAGATAGAAGGAGCGCCTGATCGCGGCGAGGGCGCCTCGCCGCGCCCTGCGGCCCTCCTCGTCGAACAGCCCGGCCTCCTGGGCCGCCAGAATAGGAAACTCGTACGGCGCCATGACGGCCCAGACGAGCAGCACGTAGACGCAGACCAGCCCGCACACGACGCCGACGGCCGGCGCGAGATGGGCGTAGAACCACAGGCTCAGGCTGGCGAGCAGCAGCACGCCGACGTGGATCGACCCGAGCGCCGCGGCCGGAACAAACAGACGCCTGACGCCGCGCCAGTAGGCGATATAGTCGACGTCTTCGTGCTCCGCCGAGAGGTGAGCTACCCAGCAGGCTCCCGCAAAGCCGGGCGCGCCCACGAGGGCGCAGCCCAGGAGAGCGACCGCGCCCCGGATGCCGGAGGGCCACGCATGAGGCAGCCCGCGACTCAGCGCCGCCAGCGCCGCGGCCGTCATGACGGTCCACGTCAGGCTGATTGCGAACGTCAGCCCGATCCGGTCCCAGATCTCTCGCAGCCCGGTCGCGATGCCCTTCCACAGGCCCGGCGCCCGACACGCAGGCGCACCCTGATACGCCGTCTCCAGTTGCTTCTCCATCGCGACTGGGTTCGAGCCGCGGCAGGCCGAATCCTGCCTCGCCGCCAGCGGAGGGACTTCCGTACCCGGCGTCCAATGTCCCCCTGAATGTTGGAGACGGAGGGTCGGCGATGCAGACTATCGGCTTGAACGGAACCTGGACGGTAAGATCCGGCGAGATGGCGCAGATCGGCGCGGAGGGATTGGCGAGCCTGCTCGCCTCGGAGGGCGAATGGCTGCCCGCCGAAGTGCCGGGCGAGATCCACCTGGACCTGATGCGCGCCGGCCGCATGCCGGACCCATCGGTGAGCGCCAATATGCCGGACTGCCGCTGGCCGGAGACGCTGGCCTGGTGGTTTCGCACCCGCGTGAGCGTCGACGCCGGCCTTCTGGAGCATGAGCAGATCCGGCTCATCTTCGACGGTCTGGACCTCTATGCGCAGGTTTTCGTCAACGGCACCCTTGCCGGAGAAGCCGCGAACGCGTTCGTGCCGGCCGTTTTCGACGTCAAGCCGCTGCTGCGGGAGGGCGATAACGAGTTGATAGTGCGCCTCACCGCGGGCAGCGAGCTTGCGCCGGACGACACGGTGCCGGGCCAGGGCAATCCGGAGCGGAGACCGAGCGCCGCCGAGGGAGGAAGAATCCCGAATCCGATGCGGGACGACGATCTGTACGCTCACCGCATCTGGGCGGGCAGGAAATGGCTCCGCAAGCCGCAGTTCGAGTACGGCTGGGACTGGGTGGACGCTCTGCCCAACATCGGCATCTGGCGCGGCGTGCGCATCGAGGCCCGGTCCCACGCAGTGCTGCGCGATATCCGCGTCGACACCGTCTCCATTGCGGATCCCGCGGTGCTGGAGATCGAGGCGGTCGTGCGAAACCTGCATCCCTGGGCCGAGCGGCGGTGTGAGGTGGAAATCGAGATCCGCTCGCCGGAGGGACGGCTAGCGGCTCGCAAAAGCTATCCGCTGAGCGCTCCGCCGGGATGCGAGATCGTGCGAGATACGATCGCTGTGGAGAGGCCGGAACTCTGGTGGCCGAACGGGCTGGGAGAGCAGCCTCTCTATACGGTCGAGGCGCGCGTAGCCGGGCCGGACGGCCGGATCTGCGACATGCGCCGGTTTGCAATCGGCCTGCGCACCGTGTCCATCGACCGATCTTCGGTGGGAGACCGTTCGCGCTTCTGCATCCGCGTCAACGACGAGGAGGTCTTCTGCCGCGGCGGCAATCTGGGCCCGCACGACGCTATCCTGGCGCGCGTCTCGGATGCGAAGTACGAGGGTCTCGTATCGGAGGCCAGGCGCGCGAACATGACGATGTTCCGCATCAACGGCTGCTCCGTGTTCGAAGGACCGGCGTTCTACGACGCCTGCGACCGCGCCGGCATCCTGATCTGGCAGGACTTCATGTTCACCTGCACCACGTACCCGGAGCAAGACGGGCATCTCATCTCCGCGGCGAAGGCCGAGTGCGAGGCTGCGGTCGCCATGCTGCGCCACCACCCGAGCATCGCGCTCTGGAGCGGCAACAACGAGTGCACGTGGGGATTCGACGACTGGTGGAATCCCGACAAGACGAAGCCGCTCGAGCTGGGCGGCAAGCTACTGTACAACGAGCTGATGCCGGACCTCTGCCGGCGCCTGGACCCGCGCCGCCCCTACTGGCCGAGCAGCCCGGCCGGAGGCGAGAAGCCGAACTCGGAAGAGCATGGCGACTGCCACTGGTGGCACCCCTTCTTCATGCATCCGGACGTGCAGAGGCGAATCCGGCACGAGACTTTCGACGAGTGCCGGTCCGGCTTCGTGAGCGAGTACGGCGCCATCGGCCCCTGCCATCTCGATTCGATCCGCGAATACCTCGCCGAGGACGAGATGAATCCCGAGAGCCGCGCCTGGCGGATGCACACGAACACGTTCGAGACGAAGACCGTTCCCGAGGCGATCCGCTTCCACTATGCCGATCCCGAGGCGCTGTCCGTGCCGGAGTACGTTCTCTACGGCCAGGTGTTCCAGGCCTTCGTGCACGGCCACGCCATGGAGGCTCTCCGCTTCCGCAAGCACGACCCGGAGGCCGACTGCGCCGGAGCGCTCATCTGGGCCTATTCCGATTGCTGGGGCGAGACCGGATGGTCTCTGCTCGACTACTACCTGCGGCGGAAGGCAAGCTGGTACTGGGTGCGCAGGGCGTGCAGGCCGTTGAAGGCGATCGTGCGACGCCGGGGCGAAGCGCTCGTAACGCGCCTGGTGAACGACACGCGACGGGCCTGGAGCGGCACGGTCGAGACCGGATGGTGGCGCGTGGACGGCAAGGCTCGCGAGACGGAGCGCCGACCGGTCGCGTCTCCCGCGAATTCGATGGTCGAGATCGGCCCGGCACCCATCCCTCCGGCATCCGAGCGCGACCCGCGAGAGTGGCTCTTCGCCGCTGTGCTCAGGGACGACGGAGGCGCCATTGAGGATCAGTGCATCTGGCTGCTGGCGCCGCACCGGGAACTGGCGCTCGCCGAGCCGGACATCCAACTGCGCAATCTTGACGGCGAGTACGAACTGGCCAGTCCCGTCTATTGCCATGCCGTGCACGTCGAGGACCACGGGCGCGAGCTCCTGTCCGACAACTGGATCGATCTCCTGCCGGGCATACCGCTGCGCATTCGCCGGACGGACGGAGGCGGATTGAGCGTCGCAGACCTATCGGCGCTCGGCCCGCGCTAGAGACCCTCACTCGCACGGCATACGCAAATCGCCGTGGGGAGGGAGCGCCGGGTGGGGTTATGCGCGGGAGGAAAGTGCCGCCTGAACCGCGAATGCTCCGGCGCGGGGCCGACAATCGGCCCGAACACTTGCCGGGAGCATCGGCCGTGGCTGAAGACGCTCTTTCGCGACGCATTCTGGTGTGCTGTCATCTCGTTCAACGAACGCTCGGGACCGGATACCCGGAGTCGACGTACCGGCGCGCGCTTACGCGCGAGCTGGAAAAGGCGAGTTTGCCTTTCCAGAGGGACGTCTATCTTCCCGTCATGTACGACGGCGAGGAGATCGACCGGATCCAGGCCGATTTCGTGGTCAACGGCATGGTCGTGTACGTGATCGCGCGCAACACAATCGAGAAGCCGGACATCGCCGTCGCCCTTGCGTGTGTCAAGGCATCCACCTACCCGAGAGGTCTCATCGTCAACTTCGGCACCGACACGCTTCAGACCAAGCACATCTCGCTGACTCCGATGATGTGAATAGGCTCCAAACAGCGCAAACGGACCACCCTCGCGGGTGGTCCGTTCGGCTCTCCTCCGCATCGCCCTGCGGACACCTGGATCTTCAGACCTGCAAACTTATTGCGTGGCAAAGGACGTGAAGTAGATCTTCAATACGCTCTTGTCGCCCGTAGCGTCGTTGATCTTCGTTTTCAGCTCCTCTTTCAGGCTCTCCCTGGCCTTCTCGGTGCCGAGAGAGGCGAGCGTTTGCGAGCTGAGCACGGAGACGACGGCATCCCGAATGGGAGCTGTCTTCTCCTTAATGGCATCCTCGGTAACGCCCTTTCGGAGTCCGATCGATATGGCCGCCTTGAGATAGTGATCGCCGCCGCCGCTCAGGTTCACCAGAAACTCGTCCAGTGCGACCGTGGCGCCGATCTCCTCGACCACCGGCGCCTTCTCTTTAGCCGAGTGTTTGCCTCCGCCGCCGAGCACGCTCTTTCCTGCGATCATAAGCACTATGACGGTAACGACCGCCATCGCGATCATAACCACAGGCTTCTTCGGCTTCGCCACCGACGCATCTGCGCTCGCTGGCTCCGCCTCGGCACTCCTTGCCGCCATACTCCCTGCTCCTGAACTCCGCAGTGCGGCAGCATATCGGCTGCCGCGCCCCGGATGAATTCCCTACTTCGACGCCGCGCCGGCGTCACCCGCCGGAACGGTTGCTGCAGCGCCGGGCGCCAGCACACGCTTCAGCTCCGACTGGCGCAGCGCGTCCGCTATCTCTTCGGCATGCGTCTTCACGAGCACGATGTCCACACGCCGGTTTCGGGCGCGGTTGGCCTCCGAGTCGTTCGGGGCCAGGGGCCGCGTGTCGGCATATCCCGATGCCGAGAACCGCTCGGCCGGCATGTGCAGCCGCTCAGTGAAGTAGCGCAGCACTGCAGAAGCCCGCGCCGTCGACAGCTCCCAGTTGGACGGAAACTGAGCGCTGTGCACAGGCAGATCGCACGTGTGTCCCTCGATCTCAACCGGGTTCGATGTGGAGCGGAGCACCTCGGCAATCCG
>Ga0181529_10007327_pt1 | contig 11023 bp, 8 predicted proteins | sample PEATcosm2014_Bin_36_FD_119763 | JGI IMG/M metagenome (GOLD analysis project Ga0181529, IMG submission 119763) | Peatland microbial communities from MTU Mesocosm Facility, Houghton, MI, USA - PEATcosm2014_Bin10_30_metaG | ecosystem: Environmental > Terrestrial > Soil > Wetlands > Peat | place... | reverse complement strand
GGATTTTGATTCCGCCATCCCCTGGTTCGAATCCAGGCGCCCCAGCCACGCCGCGCGACAAGTCTTTGATATTTACGCCGTTCCCCCGTTTTGGTCGCCGGAGACGTTGCCTTGCCGCCCATGCCTGGTCGGCACGGGGGTGACGCGCGCCGTCCGCGGGGCCTGAGCCGTCGCGGCGGCCGGGCGACTGACATTTCACCGCAAAGTGATGGCGAAGACGCCAGCAGTTCTGGTACGCCTTCATAAAATTGCGCCGCCCGAGGAGCTTTTCCTTGCGATGACCGAGACGCCCTTGCGATGATCGCCCTGGTTCGCATCGCGTTGACGCGCCCCTATACTTTCGTCGTGCTGGCGCTGTTGATCCTGATCATCGGCCCGCTGGCCGCGCTGCGAACGCCGACCGACATCTTCCCTGACATCCGCATTCCGGTCATCAGCGTCGTTTGGCAATATACCGGTCTGCCGCCCGACCAGATGTCCGGGCGCATCACGACGCCGTTCCAGCGCGCGCTGACGACCACCGTCAACGACATCGAGCATATCGAAGCCAATTCCTACAACGGCTTCGGCATCATCAAGATCTTCTTTCAGCCCAACGTCGACATCCGCACCGCCAACGCTCAAGTCACCGCGATCTCGCAGACCCTGATCAAACAGATGCCGCCCGGCGCGACGCCGCCGCTGATCCTCAATTACAGCGCCTCCACTGTGCCGATCGTGCTGGTGGCGCTGTCGGGCGAAGGTTTCACCGAACAGCGGCTGGCTGACATCGGCATCAACCAGGTGCGCACGCCGCTCGTCACCGTTCCCGGCGCAGCGATCCCCTACCCGTTCGGCGGAAAGCTGCGCCAGATCCAGATCGACCTCGATCCCGCCGCGTTGCAGGCGAGAGGCCTCTCGGGGCAGGACGTCGCCAACACGCTCGCCGCCCAGAACCTGATCACGCCGGTCGGCGCCGAGAAGATCGGCGCCTACGAATATGCAGTGCAGCTCAACAATGCGCCCTCGAAGCTCGACGAACTCGGCGACCTGCCGATCAAGACGGTCGACGGGGCGATGGTCTACGTGCGCGACGTCGCCCAGGTGCGCGACGGCAATGCGCCGCAAACCAACATCGTCCATGTCGACGGCAATCGTTCGGTTCTGCTGCAGGTGTTCAAGAACGGATCGGCCTCGACGCTGGCGATCATCGCCGGCGTCAAGCGGCGGCTGATCGAATTGAAGGACGCCCTGCCGGCGGGTATCCAGGTCGCCCTGCTCGGCGACCAATCGCTGTTCGTGCGCGGCGCGATTTCTTCGGTTGCGCGCGAAGGCGTCGTCGCGGCGGCGCTGACCAGCCTGATGATCCTGCTGTTCCTCGGCTCCTGGCGGTCGACCCTGATCATTGCGACCTCGATCCCGCTGGCGGTGCTGGGCTCGATCATCGCGCTGTCGGCGATCGGCGAGACGCTGAACATCATGACGCTCGGCGGTCTCGCGCTCGCGGTCGGCATTCTGGTCGACGACGCGACGGTGACGATCGAGAACATCAACTGGCACCTCGAGCACGGCAAGCAGGTCGAGCCGGCGATCATGGACGGGGCGCGTCAGATCGTGACTCCCGCCTTCGTTTCTCTGCTGTGCATCTGCATCGTCTTCGTGCCGATGTTCTTCCTCGACGGCGTCGCGCGCTATCTGTTCGTGCCGATGGCGGAAGCGGTCATGTTCGCGATGATCTGCTCCTTCATCTTGTCGCGTACGCTGGTGCCGACGATGGCCAATTATCTGCTCAAGCCGCATCGATCCCATTTGGAAGACGGCGCCCGCTCAGCCTCGCGCAACCCGCTGGTGCGCGTCCAGCAAGCGTTCGAAGCCGGCTTCGAGCACATCCGCGAGGGCTATCGCGGCGTTCTCGAACTGGCGCTGGGGCGGCGGCCAGTCTTCATCGTCGGCTTCCTCGCTTTCGTCGCGGCGTCCTTCCTGCTGACGCCCTATCTCGGCCGCGATTTCTTCCCCTCCGTCGACACAGGCCAGATCCTCATGCACGCGCGCCTGCGCGTCGGCACGCGCGTCGAGGAAAGCGCCAAGCAATTCGCCGAAATCGAGAACGTGATCCGGACGATCATTCCGCCGGCGGAACTGGCGACCTTGGTCGACAACGTCGGCATGCCGATCAGCGGCATCAACCTGACTTACAGCAACACCGGCGTCATCGGCACGCAGGACGGCGACGTTCAGATCAAGCTCGCCGAGGATCATCGGCCGACCGCGGACTACGTCCGCCTTTTGCGCGCCGAACTGCCGCACCAGTTTCCGGGCGTCACATTCGGATTCCTGCCGGCCGACATCATCAGCCAGATCCTCAATTTCGGCGCGCCGGCGCCGATCGACGTGCAGATCTCCGGCGCGAACCTCACCGCCGATTTCGATTACGCCAATCTGCTGCTGAAGCGTATCCGCCATATTCCCGGCGTCGCCGACGCGCGCATCCAGCAATCCCCCGCCAATCCGACCCTCGACGTCGACGTCGACCGCACCCGCGCTCAATATGTCGGACTGACCGAGCGCGACGTCACCAACAGCCTCGTGGTCAATCTCGCCGGCAGCGGCCAGGTGTCGCCGACCTATTGGCTCGATCCCAAGAGCGGCGTTTCCTATTCGATCGTCATGCAGACGCCGCAATACCGGCTCGACACTTTGAGCGATTTGCAGACGGTGCCGATCTCGGCCGGCGGCGGCGGCGCCTCGCCGATTCTCGGCGGCCTGGCCAAGATCACGCGAACGGTGGGCAATGCGGTCGTTTCCCAGTACAACATCCTGCCGATTGTACAGATCTACGCGACGCCGCAAGGACGCGACCTCGGCGCGGTCGCCGACGACATCGGCAAGCTGCTGCGCGAAACCGCGGGAAACGTCCCCAAGGGCGGTTCCGTCGCGATGCTGGGACAGGTTCAGACGATGAACGGCGCCTTTTCCGGCCTGCTGTTCGGCCTGATCGGCGCGATCGTGCTGATCTATCTGCTGATCGTGGTGAACTTCCAGTCCTGGGCCGATCCGTTCGTGATCGTTTCGGCGCTGCCGGCGGGTCTGGCGGGCATCGTCTGGATGCTGTTCGTCAGCCACACCACTCTTTCCGTGCCCGCCCTGACCGGCGCGATCATGTGCATGGGCGTCGCGACGGCCAACAGCGTGCTGGTGATCAGCTTCGCGCGCGAACGCTATGCGGCCCACGGCGATCCCGTCGCCGCCGCGCGCGACGCCGGCTTCGTGCGCTTCCGGCCGGTGGTGATGACCGCTCTGGCGATGATCATCGGCATGGCGCCGATGGCGCTGGGGCTCGGCGAGGGCGGCGAACAGAACGCCCCGTTGGGGCGCGCCGTGGTCGGCGGCCTGATCTTCGCGACGATCGCCACGTTGATTTTCGTTCCCGTCGTCTTCAGTCTGGCGCACAAGCGGGTCCCTGAGACGCATTCAGAGCCGTCGGAGTCCCCGGCCCATGTCTGATCCTGCCGCCCGAAGCGGTTTCCAGCGCAGGCTCGCCCTCGTCGGCGTCATTGTCGGCGCGGGCGCCGTCGTCCTCGTCGTCACCGGCATTGTCGAGCGCGACCGCAGCAGCGCGAAACTGCAGGACTGGACCGAGGCGCAGGCGATTCCGACGGTGGCGATCGTCGCGCTGAACGCCAAGCCCGGCGTGGCGAGCCTCGATCTGCCCGGCCGGCTGGAGGCCAATCTGCGGGCGCCGATCTACGCCCGGGTCAGCGGCTATGTGAAGGACTGGAAGGTCGACATCGGCGACGCGGTCAAGGCCGGGCAGACGCTCGCCGAGATCGAGGCGCCGGACCTCGACCAGCAATTGCTGCAGGCGCGCGCCGATCTGACCAGCGCCGAGGCCAGCGCCAAGCTGTCGGAGGTCACGCTGTCGCGCGGGCGCACGCTGCTGACGTCGGCCGCCGTCTCCCAGCAGGAGGTCGACCAGCGCGCGGCCGACCTCGCCAACAAGCAGGCCGCGGTCCATTCCAGCCAAGCCAATGTCGAACGCCTCGAGGTTCTGGCGGGCTACAAGATGGTCGCGGCGCCGTTCGACGGCGTCGTCACCGAGCGCAACACCGACGTCGGCGCGCTGATCAGCGCCGGCTCGAGCGCCGGGCTGGCGATGTTCGTCATATCGGACGTGCACAAGCTGCGGGTCTCGATCGCCGTTCCCGAAAACTATGCGGCTGAGATCCGCATCGGCGACAAGGCGACCGTCACCTCGCCCGCCTATCCGCGCCGGGACTTTCCCGCCGTCGTCGAAGCCGCATCGCGCTCGGTCGACGTCGCAACCGGCACGACCCACATGCAGTTGATGGTCGACAATGCCGACGGCGCGTTGATGCCGGGCGGCTACGCCAACGTGCGCGTCGATCTCGCCGGCGGCGCCGGATCGTTTCGCATTCCGGTCAGCGCGCTGATCTTCGATCAGGCGGGGTTGCGCGTCGCCATCGTCGGCGCCGACGGCCGCGTCGCGCTGAAGACCGTGACGATCGCGCGCGACCTCGGCAGCGAGATCGAGATCGGCTCGGGCCTGCAAGCCGACGACCGGGTCATCGCCACGCCCCCGGACGGGATCGCCGAGGGCGATCAGGTTCGCATATCCGACGCCAGCCAGAAGCCGGTCGCCACCGTCGTCGGCGCGGCGAAGGCGCCGTAACGGCGACTGCGCAGGGCGGCAGCGCGCCGGCGGTCGCGGATTGCGACGGAAGCGGCGGCGCTGCGCCCCGCCGCCGCTTCCGCCCCTACACCAGCCCCCAGCCTGCGTCGATGACGAGGTTCGCGCCGTTCATGCTCGACGTGTCGAGCAGGAACAAGGTTGCAGCGACGCAATCGGCGGTGGTCGGGATCCGCCCGCCGGGGCTTTGCGAGCGCGCGCGATCGATGGCGGCATTGTTGCCGGCCCAGGCCGGGCTGTCGCCGACCAGTCCGGGATGGATGGCGTTGACGCGGATCGGCGCAATCTCGAGCGTCAGCGTGCGCACCATCGTCGTCACTGCGCCGTTGACCGCGGTGACGGTGGTCGAGCCTGGATAGGGCCGCTCGCGCGCCTGGCCGCCGAACAGCACGACCGACGCTTCCGGCGTCAGGCGCGGCAGAAGCGCGTGAATGACCTCGACGTAGCCGACGAGCTTGATCGTCGCGAGCCGGATCGCTCGGCCGACGTCGTAGTCCTTGACGCTGTTGCGGTCGCGCTCGACGGCGGGAATGACGAGATGATCGACCGACCCGATTCCGGCGAGCTTGCCGGCGATCGCCTGCGGCTCGGCGAGGTCGAACGCCAGGCCGATCGCGTCGCCGCCGATTTTGCGCGCGGCGGCCTCGGCCCGCCCCGCGTCGCGGCTGGTCAACGCGACTTTCTCGCCGCGCGCCGCCAAGGCTCGCGCGACGGCGAAGCCGATGCCGCTCGAACCGCCGACAATGACGCTTGATTTTCGCTCGCTCATGTCCCGTCCCCCGTTGCGCCTCGATCTCGACAGGCGGGCGACCCGCGGTCAAGAGGCTGTTGGTCCAGCCCGACGCTTCGCCTTCGCGCTCCGCTTCGGCTAGGATCGCGCGATGGAAACGCCCGCGCCTGCCGCCTCGTCCCAACTTTATGCGCACGGGGGCGACCGCGTCGCCGCGGCGCTGGCGGCCCACGGCGTTCGTTTTCTCTTCACCCTCTGCGGCGGCCATATCGCGCCGATCCTCGTCGCCGCCAAGGCGCGCGGCATCCGCGTCGTCGACGCGCGCGACGAGGCGACCGCCGTCTTCGCCGCGGACGCGGTCGCGCGGCTGACCGGCAGGCCCGGCGTCGCGGCGGTCACCGCGGGGCCCGGCGTCACCAACGGGCTGACCGCGCTCGAGAACGCCAAGCTGGCGCAATCGCCGCTGCTGCTGATCGGCGGCGCGGCGCCGACGGCGCTGCAGGGACGCGGCGCGCTGCAGGACATCGACCAGGGGCCGGTCGTCGCGCCGTTCGTCAAATGGGCCAAGCGCGTGCGGCGGGCGCGCGATCTCGCGCCAGCAGTCGCCGAAGCGCTCGCCGTCGCGCGCGCGGGCGTCCCGGGCCCCGTCTTCGTCGAGTGCCCGGTCGACCTGCTCTATGACGAGAAGACCATCCGCGAGTGGTACGGCGATGCGGCGGGCAAAGGGACCTCAATCGCCGATCGTCTGCTGCGCCTCTATCTCGAGCGCCACGCCGCCCGCCTGTTCGCCAAGGCCGGCCAGGCGCCGCCAGCGCCCCCTCGCGCCGTTCTCGCGCCCTCCGCAACCGGGGCGCAGATCGAAGCGGCCGCGGCGCGGCTCGCCGCGGCCGAACGGCCGCTCATCGTCGTCGGCAGCCAGGCGCTGGTCGGCGCCGAAGACCCGACGCGCATCGCCGCCGCGCTGTCGCGGCTCGGCGCGCCGATCTATCTTTCCGGCATGGCGCGCGGCCTGCTCGGCCGCGCTCATCCGTTGCAGCGGCTGCACCAGCGTCGTCAGGCGTTGCGCGAAGCCGATTGCGTGCTGCTCGCCGGCGCGCCCTGCGACTTCCGCCTCGATTACGGCCGCCATGTGCGCCGCTCGGCCAATCTGATCGCCGCCAATCGCAGCGCGCGCGAGGCGCGGCTCAATCGCCGCCCCGACGTCGCGGCGATCGGCGACGCCGGCGATTTCCTCGTCCGTCTCGCCGACCGCGTCGAAGACCTCGCCGAACGGCGCCAGGACTGGCTTGCGACATTGCGCGCGCGCGACGCAGCGCGCGAGCAAGAAATTGACGCGCGGGCGAAGACGACGGGCGAATTCGTCAATCCGATCGCGCTGCTGCGCGCGATCGATTCCGCGGCGACCGACGACGCGACGTTCGTCGCCGACGGCGGCGATTTCGCCGCCACGGCCTCCTACGTCTTGCGCCCGCGCGCGCCCCGCGGCTGGCTCGATCCCGGCGTGTTCGGCACGCTCGGGGTCGGCGCCGGCTTCGCCCTCGCCGCCGCGCTCGAACGACCGAACGCGGAAACTTGGATCCTGTTCGGCGACGGCGCCTGCGGCTGGAGCCTGACCGAATTCGACACCTTCGTCCGCCACGCGATTCCGGTTATAGCGGTCGTCGGCAACGACGCCGGCTGGACGCAGATTGCGCGCGAGCAGGTGAAGATGCTCGGCGACGACGTCGGCGTGACGCTCAGCCGCGCCGCCTACCACGAGGTTGCGGCGGCGTTCGGCGGCGAGGGAATCCTGGTCAGGCGCGACGGCGAGATCGCCGACGGCCTCGCCCGCGCCCGCGCCGCCGCGGGCGCCGGCCGGCCGGCGCTGGTCAACGTCTGGCTCGACCGCTCCGATTTCCGCGACGGCTCGATTTCGATGTGAGCGGCGCCGAGGCGGCGCCCCGTGACATGATTCCGACACGTTTGAGGCGCCAAAATTGCAGGACTGCGGGCGTATGAATGATGGGGGTTCGCCGCCGGCGCGGCGGCGCGTCGTCTACTCGGGTATCGGAGAAGAGCGTGTCGAACACGGAACGATCGCCCGCCAGGATTCGCCGCCCCTACAGCGTCGCTGAGATTTTCGCCGACGGCGTCGTCCATACGGCGGCGTTGATCGCCGGCGCGGCGGGATTTGCGCTGCTGTTCGCCCTCGCCCCGGTGCAGGGCGGCGCGGCCGAATATGCGGCGCTGATCGTCTACGCCGTCTGCTTCTTCCTGATGTTCGGCTTCTCCTTCGCCTACAACATGGTTCCCGACTCGGCGGTCAAGCGCTGGCTGCGCCGCTGCGACCATTCCGGCATTTATCTGATGATCGCCGGCACCTACACCGCGCTGATGGCGCTCGTGCAGGCGCAATGGTGGACGGTCGCCCTGGTCGTCTTCGTCTGGTGCGGCGCGGTCGTCGGCGTCGCCTCCAAGCTGTTCATGCCGACCCGGCTCGACCGCGGCGCGGTCGGCTTCTATCTCGCGCTGAGCTGGTCGGCGATCGTCGCGATCAAACCGCTCGCCGCCACGCTGCCGGCGACCGCGATGGCGCTGATCGTCGCCGGCGGGTTGATCTATTCGGCCGGTGTGCCGTTCTACGTCTGGCGCAGCCTGAAGTTCCAGAACGCGATCTGGCATGCTTGCGTCGCCCTCGGCGCCGCCCTCCAGTTCGGCGGGGTCGTGGCGGCGATCGGCGCGCCATCTTGACGCCGTAGTCCCGTGACGTCTTGATGCCCGCCATGAATCGCCAAGCGTTTCTCCTTGCCCTAGCCGCCTGCGGCCTCGTGGCGGAGCCCGCTTTCGCGGCCGACCTGCCTAATCAAGCCTCTTCGTCGCTGCCGTCGCTCGCGGCTGACCCGATGACCCAGGCCCCAAATTGGTCGGGCTTCTATGTCGGGGCCGGGATCGACGTGGTCTCTTTCAAGGGCGCCAAGGCGCAAGCCGGCGGCGAGGTCTATGGCGGTTACGACCACCTGTTCAACAATAACGTCGTCTTGGGGGTGCGCTTCGCCACCGGTTACAGCCCGTGGGCCTTCCCCAGCGGCCCCTACCGGGGCTTCAGCTTCGGCGAGACCGACGTCAAGCTCGGTTACGCGATGGGGCGACTGACGCCCTATGTCGTCGCCGGCGTGGCGCTGGCGCGGCCGAGCTACGGCGCCGACTTCGGCGACCTCAGCCAGTCGGTCAACGGCCTGTTTTCCGGGCCCGGCGCAGTGCAAGCGGTCGGGACGGCAGGATTCGGCTTCGACTACGCGGTGACCAACAACGTCACGGTCGGGCTCGAAGCGCGCGTAAGCAATGGCGGGCCGCTCTCGCCCCTCGGCCCCATGCGCTGACCGGCGCCCCCGCGCCGATGCGCCGTCTTGCCTCGGTTGGCGGGGCGCGTTACGTCATGGCGTCTCTTTAGAACGCCAGAGTGTCATGCCGTCATTGAATCGCCGAACGTTGCTGGCCAGCATCGTCGCCGTGTCCAGCGTGCGCTTGCTCGCCCCGGCGTTCGCACAGCAAACGCCGGCCTTCGGCATGGGCGACGTGATCAAGCGGGCGCGTGACCTCGCCGCCGCGCCGTTCGACGCGACGATCCCGCCACTGCCGGAAGGCGTCGCCGGCCTCGACTACGACGCCTGGCGCGACATCCGCTTCAAGTCCGACAAGCCGCTGCTCGGCCAGCCGGGCGCGAGCTTCCGCCTCGAACTGTTCCACCTCGGCCATCTCTATCGCCGGCCGGTGGTGGTCAACGTCCTGCGCGACGGCATCCCGGCGCCGATCCCTTACACCCCCGGGCTGTTCGACTGGGGCCGCAACAAGCCGCCGGGCAATCTTCCCATCACCCTCGGCTTCGCCGGCTTCCGTCTCCACTACCCGCTCAATGCGCCGCACGTGATGGACGAGGTCATCGCCTTTCTCGGCGCGAGCTACTTCCGCTTCCTCGGCCGCGGCCAGCGCTACGGCCTTTCGGCGCGCGGCCTCGGCATCGGCGCCGGCGCGCGCGCCGACGAGGAATTCCCGTTCTTCCGCGAGTTCTGGATCGAGACGCCCGACCCCACCGCCGACCGCATTGTCGTTCACGCCCTGCTCGACAGCGAGTCGGTCACCGGCGCGTTCCAATTCGAAATCGTGCCGTCGGTGGAGACGAGCGTCGACGTCACTGCGACGCTGTTTGCCCGCAAAGCCATCTCATCGCTCAACATGGCGCCGCTGTCGTCCATGTTCCTGCGCGGCAAGAACGACCATCGCGTCGACGACGACTTCCGCAACGAGTTGCACGATTCCGACGGCCTGCTCGTCCACACCGGCGCCGGCGAATACATCTGGCGTCCGCTTAGCAATCCGGCCGCGCCGGCCGTATCGACCTTCGTCGACAGCAACGTGCGCGGCTTCGGCCTGCTGCAGCGCGACCGCGTGTTCGATCACTATCAAGACCTCGACCTCGCCTATCAATTGCGGCCTAGCTATTGGATCGAGCCGCGCGAGGGCTGGGGCGACGGCGGCGTCGAACTGCTCGAGCTGCCGACCGACAACGAGAGCAACGACAACATCGTCGTCGGGTGGACGCCGAAGGAGAGCTTGGACGCCGGGCGCTCGATATCCTACGGCTATCGCGTCACCGCGCTGTTCAGCGATTCACGGCTGACGCCGAGCGCGCGCGCGATCAACACCTTCCGCGCCGCGCCGAAGGCGCTCGGCGCCGCCGATCCGCTGCCTCCCGGCTCGACGCGTTTCCTGATCGACTTCGCCGGCGGCGATCTCGGTTATTACCTCAGCGATCCGACGCTGGCGCAAGTGGTGGCGACGACCTCGGCCGGGCGGGTGTTGCGCACGTTCCTGGCGACCAACGCCCATGTGAACGGCTTCCGCGCCGGCGTCGACGTCGCCATCGATCCCGGCCAGAGCTGCGACGTGCGCGTGTTCCTGCGCGCCGCCAACAAGGCGCTGACCGAGACCTGGACCTTCCCCTGGCGACCGTGAGGGCTTGCGTCCCTCCAGCGCCCCCGAGCGACCCTAAAGCGCGAGAGACCGATCGTCGAAGCCGATTGACCCGGCCGCCGGCGCGGCGAGACCGCCATCACAAAGTATTTACAATGCAAGTTTACGCGGCGGAAACGCTGCGCAGAGAAGGCGCCGAAAGAGGCGCGCGCGGCAACAAATCATCAAATGCTGCATGGTAAACCGCCACTCGATCAGTAACGGCTCGACATGAGCGACGCGGCCTCCGCCGCGCGGCGCAGGCCGAAGCAAAGCGCAATCCATCACGGCGCCGGAACCTGAGCCCAAGCGCGCGGACGACGAGGCCGCGCGGCGGCTCGCTTTGCCGACCCTCGAGAGTCCAAGATCGAGAGGCGGGTCATGTTTGCTGACCCACAGCGTTTTGACGCGGCGCCGTTGCGCCCGGTCAATGCCGAGCTCCCAAGCTGCGACTACGTCGACGCTCGCGCGCCGCGCGCCCAACGCGTGCGGCTGGTTGGGCGTTGGATTTGCGCGCCCGACGCGCTGAAACTGAGTTGCCTTTGGGAGGTCAATAAGACCGGCGGCGAGGGCCGCCGTTCGCCAGACGGGCTGCGCGCAGCCTAAACGCGCGCGGC
>Ga0181529_10007325_pt1 | contig 11024 bp, 8 predicted proteins | sample PEATcosm2014_Bin_36_FD_119763 | JGI IMG/M metagenome (GOLD analysis project Ga0181529, IMG submission 119763) | Peatland microbial communities from MTU Mesocosm Facility, Houghton, MI, USA - PEATcosm2014_Bin10_30_metaG | ecosystem: Environmental > Terrestrial > Soil > Wetlands > Peat | place... | reverse complement strand
TGTTGGCAGTAGGATCACTCATGGTCAGCCTCCCTTTTTGGGCCCATAGAGCCCGGCTCTTCTTGGGGACCTCACGGTACCCCGTGGGAGGCTGGCCTTCTCATCCCATCTGCTAGAGGGTCGCGAGGTTCGGCTCGGCGAGCCGCGGTACGAGCTGCAGCCGCTGCGTGCCGAGCGACGCCACGACCTCGGGCAGCCGGTCGGCGCCGACGGGGCGCGAGTACAGATACCCCTGCACGGTGTCGCAGCCGAGCTCCATGAGGCGCGCGGCCTGCACCTGCGTCTCGACTCCCTCGGCTACCGTGGTGATGCCCAGCGCCCGCGCCATGGCCACGATGGTGGCGATCAGCGTGGCGTCGGGGCTGTCGTCTTTGACCAGGCTGTCGACGAACGACTTGTCGATCTTCAGCGTGGTCGTGGGGAAGCGCTTCAGGTAGGCCAGCGATGAGTACTCGGAGCCGAAGTCGTCGATGGCGATGCGCACGCCCAGGCGGCGCAGCCCGGCGAGGATGACGGCCGCGGCGGCGGGGTCTTCCATGACCACCGACTCAGTGAGCTCGAGGCACAGCGACGGTCCGTCGAGCCGGTTCACGCTCAGCACGTCGGCGACGCGGTCGACGATCTGGTCGTTGTGGAGCTGCGCGCCGGAGAGGTTGACCGAGACGTACAGGTCGGCCATCTCGGGTATCTGGCGGCGCCAGGCCGCGAACTGGCCGACGGCCTCTTCGAGCACCCAGTCGCCGATCTCTGAGATGAGCCCGCTCTCCTCGGCCAGCGGGATGAACTTCACGGGCGAGATGACGCCGTGCGTGGGGTGCGACCAGCGCACCAGCGCCTCCATGCCCACGACGCTCGCGTGGGGCAGGCGCACGATGGGCTGATAGACGAGGTGGAGCTGGTTCATGGGCAGGGCGAAGCGCAGGTCGCGCTCGAGCTCGACACGCTCGGCCACGCGCTCGCGCATGGACTCGTCGAAGACCGACACGGCATCGCGGCCGGCGTCTTTGGCCTGGTACATGGCGGTGTCGGCGTCGCGCACCAGAGCCTCGGCGGTGGCGTTGCGGTCGTCGCCCGAAGCGAAGGCCAGACCTATGCTGGCCGACACGTAGAAGGTCATGCCGTGCACGATGAAGGGCGTGCGCAGGCAGGAGCGCAACCGGTTGGCCAGGTCGACGGCCTGCGACACGCTCACCACGTGACCCAGGATGATCATGAACTCGTCGCCGCCGATGCGGGTGACCAGGTCGCTGGGCCGCACGTTGGCGTGCAGGCGCTCGGCCACCTCGATCAGCAGATCGTCGCCGTGGCTGTGTCCGAGCGTGTCGTTGATGAGCTTGAAGCGGTCGAGGTCGAGGTACAGGACGGCCACGTGAGTGTCGTCGATAGCCGGCTCGGCGAGGAGGTCGGACAGGTGCTGTTCCATCATGCGCCGGTTGGGCAGACCGGTGAGGCTGTCGTGGTTGGCCTGGAACACCAGGCGCGCCTCGGAGCTTTCGGCCGTGCGCAGCGCCTGGGCGATGCGCATGACGGCCGCCGCGGTCATGGCCAGCATAAGGATGCAGAGCACGACGCGGTCGGAGACCGTGCGGCTGTCGTTGGCGAGGGTCAGCAGGGCGGGAATGACGAGCGCCACCCCGACGATTGCGACGCGCAGCCGCGAGGGCGGCATGCGGCGCTGCTCGCCGACCGCGGTGAGCTTGCGCATGGTCACGTGCAGAGCGCACGACCCGGCCCCCAGGTAGGCGAGCAGGTAGGGCAGGTCGAGGAAGCGTTCGCTCACGTGGATGGCGTTGATGTCGGCGAACATGTAGAAGACGTCACCCACGAACATGCACGACATGCCGATGAGCAGCAGCCAGAAGGCCGGCACGAGCTCCTGCGAGGGGTTGAACACGATGCGCAGGGTCACCACGACCATGAAGATCGACATCGACGGGTAGGCGATCAGCACCAGCATGGTGGTCAGCGGCGTGTGGTTATGGAGCAGGAGCGGCTGGATGGCGAACACCCAGGCCAGCGCGGCAAGCGCGAGCGCCGCGAGCAGACCGTCGAGCACCACGCTCGACTGGCGGTGGGGGCCGCGCACCCCCCGTCGCGAGAAGCCGATGAGGCCGGCCGCCAGAAGCGCGTAGCCGGGAAGCGCGAGTAGATCGGGCAGCAGCGAACGGGTCGAGGTGAGGTTGCCCATCGTGTGCAGCGCGGTACGCGCCAGCCCGGCCGCCAGGAACAGCGCGAAGGCGGTGGCGATGGCCGCCCAGGGCCACACGTTCGACGGCCGGCGGAGCCAGACCGACCCGATCAAGGCGACCGTGGTGATGACGCCGATGCCGAACAGGGCATCGGGTTCGTAGCGTCCGAAGAGGCCTGTCGCCGTGCCGACGGCGACCGGCAGCCCGATGAGTAGGTAGACAAGCGCGGCCGAAGGCAGCCGCCGCCCACGAGCCTCTCTCGTGCGCTTGCGGCCCGCCGGGCTTGCCTCAACGAGCCTTTGTGGTGCCATAACCCTCGTAGTCGGCATTTCCGGGCCGCGCCTCAAGGACGACTTGGCTACGACGCGCTCGGACTACTCTATGATCACGGAGTCGATCGGTGCGCCGGCCGGGCCGGCGCAGCGCTCGCGAGGGGGTCTGCCCGCGCCCGTAGCGGCGCCCCAGCGGGCCCCCTTGTCGGGGAGGTGACGTCATGTCGGACAGCGAGCGTCGGGCCGCCCACGAGGCGCTGCGGCGCGCCGACCCCGTGCTGGCGCGCGTGATGGGGCGTTACGGCGAGTCCGACGCCTGGGCCTGGCGCGGGCGCTGGCCCAGCGACCCGTTCGTGCTTCTGGTGCGCACCATCGTGGGGCAGCAGATCTCTACCAGTGCGGCGGGCGCCATCTTCGCGCGTCTGGGCTATCTGCTGGCGCCCGACTTCTCGGCCGCCGGCCTGGCGCGGGCGAGCGACGACGCGCTGCGCGGCGCCGGTCTGTCGCGGGCCAAGCTCGCCGCGCTGCGCGACCTGGGGCAGCGCATCGCCGTCGGCGCCCTCGACATCGACCGTCTGAGCGAGCTGTCCGACGACGAGATCCGCCTGCGTCTGACGGCTGTTCGGGGTATCGGCCCGTGGACGGTGGAGCTGTTCCTGCTGGCGCTGGGTCGCCCCGACGCCCTGCCTTCCGCCGACGTCGGCTTGCGCCGCGCCGTGCGCCTTGCGTACGACCTGGACCACCTGCCGAGCGCCGCCGAAGTCGAATCGCTGGGCGAGGCCTGGCGTCCGAACCGCTCGCTGGCGGCCGCTTATCTCTACGCGTCACTGCGCCCCGAGACGCCCCTCGAGTAGACCAGCGCCGGAGCGGATGGCGCGCCGCGCGGCCAGCCGCGCTCACGCCACGGACCAGCAGGCAGTGCTCCGCGAACCATCACCCCCTCGGCAGCCTGCCATGACGGGCCACAGCGTCGCCCTGTCCGGCCTCAAAGCCGTTGTCCATCTTGGCAACGTTGCACCCGAGCTGCTCCCGCCTGGTGTGCCGCACACGGTGACCGGCGGCCGACGGGGGACCGCCGCCCGCCTGAGCGGTCGAGACCCGACTTCGTCTACTTCACTGGTTCCTGATAGATGCCGAGCACGTTGCCGCCCGGGTCGGCGAGGCGCGCCGTGATCTCGGGTGCGTCTCCACCGATGGGCTGCACGATAGTGCCGCCGTGAGCCTCGATCAGGGCGATCGTCGCGGCGGCGTCGTCGACCATGACGTAGAGCAGCAGGCCGGGCGTCGGCGAGGCGGGGCGGCCGGGCGTCCAGGTGCCGCTGACCTCGCCGATCGCGTCGTCGAACGCCAGGGCGCCGTCGCCGCGCCGCCGCGTCGTCCAGCCGAAGACCTGCTCGTAGAACTCGGCCGAGCGCTGCACGTCGGCGGCGGGGATTTCGACGTAGCAGATCTTGCCGTTGGCGTGGCTGGGGGTCATCGCGGTTCCTTTCGTGGACGGGTCGCAAGCTACATACCCGACGTCGCGCGTTCGGCGGTGTTGCGCCGCGGCAACGGCGCCGCGGCACGGGCGCCGCGGCACGGGCGCCGCGGCAACGGCGCCGCGGCGCCGGCGGCCGGGAAGGTTTGTCGGCGATGGACCTCGCCGGACGCACAGCATTGGTCACCGGCGCCTCGCTGGGCATAGGGCACGCGACGGCGCTGGCCCTGGCGCGGCGCGGGGTGCTGGTCAAGGCCACGGGTCTCGAAGCCGAACCGCTGGCCGAGCTTGCCCGGTCGTGCGGCGCCGCAGTGCTTGCCGCCGACCTGGCGTGCGCCGAAGACCTCGACGAGGTGCTGCGCTGGGCGGGGCCGGTCGACTTGCTCGTCAACGTCGCGGGTTTCGGGCGTTATGAAGAGCTGGCCGCGATCGGCCGTGAAGCCACGCTCGAGCTGCTCTCGGTCAACCTGGCGGCCCCCATTCGCCTGACGGCCGCAATGGCGCCGACGATGGTCGCGCGCGGACGCGGCCATATCGTCAACGTCGCCTCGATCGCCGGCTACGTGGGTGTGGCCCACGAGGCCGTCTACTCGGCGAGCAAAGGCGGTCTGATCGCGTTCTCTGAGAGCGTGCGCTACGAGCTGGCCGGCGGTGGGGTGGGCGTCACCGTGGTCCTGCCCACCGTCGTGGCGACACGGTTCTTCGACCAGCGCGGCCGGCCCTACGCGCGGCGCTTTCCGCGGCCGGTGGCCGCCGCGCGCGTCGCGGCCGCGCTCGTGGCGGGAGTCGAACGCGACGCCGCCGAGGTCTTCGTGCCGCGCTGGACCGAGGTGCCCGCGCGCCTGCGCGGCGCCGCGCCGCGCCTGTTTCGTCGCGCCGCGAGGCACGCGATGCGCGAGTAGCTCGCCGCCGCCCGGCTGGCCGCCCCATTGCCGCGACCGGCCGGTCCCACCGACCGCCGCGCAGGACGGCCCTACGACCCCACGACGGGCGGCTTGAGGGAACCTTCGAGCGAGGTCTCGGGCGGCTCTCGGCGCGTGGCCGGCGCGCCCGGCAGGCCGCGAAAGCCGCGGCCGAGGCGCAGCAGGGCGAAGCCCAGCGCTCCGGCGAGGCCGGCGACGGTCACCACCAGGAACGCACGCCGCGCCCCCAGCAGATCGATCGCGTAGCCGCCGCAGAGGGGACCGAGCGCATAGCCGCCCAGGTAGACGATGGTCCACGCGCCCATGTAGCGGCCGCGCAGCGCGACCGGGGCGAAGCCGGCGACGATCGCCGAGGCCACAGGGATCAGCACGACGACGCCCAGGCTGACCAGCAGGATGAGCGCGACGCTCGGCCAGCCCCAGGGCAGGAGCGGCGACAGGCCCAGCCCCAGGCCGATCAGCGCGCTTGCTCCCGCGAGCAGCAGCAGCGGGTCCCAGCTATGCGTGAGCCGCACGACGGGGTACTGCAGCACGCTCAGCCCGATCGCGTAGATCAGGAGCAGACGGGCCCACTGCCCGGCGGCGATGCCGTGCGCCTGCTCCATGGCCACCGGGAACGTCGAGAGGATCTGGCCGAACCCGTAGAGCGGCAGCAGCGCGACCCCGCACACCGCCAGGAACCGTCGGTCGCGCAGGATCTGGGCGTAGCCGGCGGCGGCCGGGCTGTGCCCGGCCGCCGCCGGCTTGGTCTCATGCACCGCCCCCAGGATGATCGCCACGAACACCAGGCCGACGCCGCCGCCCACCGCGAACAGCAGGCGAAAATCGGGGTGCGTACCGAGGAAGGCGAGGGCGATCAGCGGGCCGCCCACCATGGAGGCGTTGATGGCCGTGCGCACGATGCTGAAGCCCTCGGCGCGCCGGCCTTCGCTCGTCAGGTCGGTGATCATGGCGTTGGTCGCCGTAAGGAACATCGACCAGCCGAAGGCCGCTTCGATCATGACCACGACCACGACCTGCAGCAGGCTGTGGGAGAAGGCCAGGCCGACGTACAGGGTGGCGCTGCCGCAGACCGACAGCGCCAGCACGCCGCGCCTGCCGAAGCGGTCGGCGAAGGCGCCGCCGGCGATCTGGAACGGCAGGCCGAGCAGGCCGGTGACGCCCAGGATCAGACCCACCAGACCCATCGAGATGTGCAGGCTGCCGTGCAGGAACAGCGTCTCGAAGGGGTAGCACATGTCGACGCCGACCACGTAGGCCAGGATGCCGGCGGTCAGCAGCCAGAACTGCGGGGGGAATTCGCGCAGGCCGTGGGGGGCACGCACGACGGGTCGCCTCATCGGCTCACCCGCCTGCTTCGCTTGCCCACGCCAACATGACCAAGAGTATATCGCCGCCGCTGCGCCGCCGGCCTGCGCCGCGCCGGCCCGCCCCAGCGCCGCGAGCGGCGGCAGACGCTTCGCCGACACGGTATCGGGAGCAGACGGCAACCGCCGGTGTGCCGGTCTGCTACCATCGCGTTCCGACGCCACTCCGCGTCCTCGTCCACGGAGGCCATGCTTGTGAACGTACGCCTAGTCGAGCCCGAGGCGCCGAGCCTGCACCTGTGGTCGCCGCTGCGGTACCCGCGGCTCGGTCTGCCCATGATCGGCGCGGCCCTCACGAGTGCCGGTCACGACGTGCGCATCTACTGCGCGTGCGTGGCGCCCATCGACTGGAACGACGTCGCGTCGGCCGACCTCGTGGGCATCTCGTCGACCACCTCGACGGCGCCGGCCGCCTACGAGCTGGCCGCCCGGCTGCGCGAGCGGGGCGTGCCCACCGTGATCGGTGGCTCGCACGTGACCTTTGTCGCCGACGAAGCGCTCGAGCACGCCGACTTCGTGGCGCGCGGCGAGGGCGGCGAGGCGCTCATGCTCGAGCTGATCGACGCCCTGCAGGGCGGCCGCGAGCTCGACACGATCGCCGGTCTGTCGTTCAGCCGCGACGGCGACCACGTGCACAACGAGGCACGCGAGCCGGCAGCCGACCTGGACGGGCTGCCGGTGCCCGACCTCAGCCTGATCGTGGGCCACGAACGCCTCAAGTCGACGCCCATCATGACGAGCTGGGGCTGCCCGTTCGCCTGCAACTTCTGCTCGGTGACGGCGATGTTCGGCCGCAAGTACCGGTACCGCAGCCCCGAGGCGGTGGTCGCTGAGATCGCCGACAAGAAGCCTCACCACGTCTTCTTCTACGACGACAACTTCGCCGCCGACAGGCGTCGCCTGAAGACGCTGCTGCGCCTGATGATCGACCGCGGTCTCGCCGTGTCGTGGCAGGCGCAGATGCGCACCGACGCCACGCGCGACGACGAGCTGCTCGACCTCATGCGGCGATCCGGCTGTCACCGTGTGGCGCTGGGTCTGGAGTCCGTCGACCAGGCGACCCTCGACGGTTTCGACAAGTCGCAGACGGTGGCCGACGTGGTGACTGCCATCCGCCGCCTGCACGACTTCGGCATCGACTGCCACGGCATGTTCGTGCTGGGTTCCGAGACCGACACCGCCGCGACGGTGCGCGAGACCGTGAGCTTCGCCCTCGAGCACGGCATCGACACGCTGATGCTGAACATCCTTACTCCGGCGCCCGGCACCAGGCAGTTCGCCGACATGGATGCCGAGGGTCGCATCTTCGAGCGCGACTGGCGCTTCTACGACGGCCAGCACGTCGTGTTCACGCCGCAGCAGCTCACCCCGCGCGACCTGCAGGCCGACGTTCTGCGCGGCTACGCGCGCTTCTACTCGTTGCGCCGCCTCGTCGGCAACCTCGTCCGCTTGCGTTTTCTCGACGTGCGCGACAGCGCCTGGTGCTTCTGGTTCGTCAGGCTCTGGCGTTGGGTCGCGTTCAACCGCTCCTACCTCAAGCACCTCGTCGGGCGGCCGTCGGGCGCCGACAGCGAGCGGCGGGTGACGCCGCCGCAGGATCCGGCGCCGGTCTCGCCCCGCTAGCCCGGCGAGGGCCACCGCCGGGCGAGGCCGGCCCGACCGGGCGTGGCCGCACTCTCCCTTCTGAGTCCGCAGCCAGCGACGCGAGCCGCGCCATGAGCGCCATGTCTCGGCTGCGCGATATGCGGGTAGGTGCCCCGTAGTGATCGCCTCAGCCGACAGGCCGACGCCCGAGGCGCCAGCCTCGAACCGCCGGCGACGCGCGCCCGTCACGCGTCGCCGGTCTTCGTTTGCCCGGGTTGCTCATCTCCTCGCGGACCGATAGAACCACTCTGTGACCAGTCGCGATCGCCAATCGTCTGTCGTGCGTCCCGGCCGGGCCGGGGTCAGTGCACGACGGGCCAGAGCGGCCGCCGCGGCCGGTTCGCGGCGCGCCGTGGCCGCGGCCGGGGCCATGCCACGCGCAGGTCCCGCGCCGGCCGCCGCCGACACCGGCCGCGGGGTCGCCACCTATCACCGCAAGACCTTCGTCGCGCTGGCCGTGACCATCGTCTCGTCGGCTTCGGTCTTCGCCGGTGTCCGCGCCGGCCTGCGCGGGTACGGCCCGTTCCAGCTCGTCGCGTTTCGTTTCATCCTCGCCTCGCTGTTGCTGCTTGCCCTGGCGCGTCCGCTGGGCGTGGGCCGGCCGCGACTGCGTGACCTGCCCGCCTTGCTGGCGCTGGGCTTCTGCGGCATCGGCGTCTATCAGGTGGCCCTGGCGATCGGCGAGCAGCGCGTCTCGGCGAGCGTCTCGAGCATGATCGTCGCCAGCCAGACGATCATGGCCATCGGCCTGGCCACCATCTTTCTGGGCGAACGCCTGACCGGTCTCGGCTGGGTGGGGGCGGTCGTCGGGTTTGCCGGTGTGGCGGTGATCTCGGTCGGCGGCGGCGGCGGGTTGCACGTCGACCTGCAGGTGCTGTGGCCGCTGCTGGCGGCGCTCGGATCGAGCGTCTACTTCGTCTTCCAGAAGCCCTTGTTGCGGCGCTACACGGCCTTCGAGATGACCACCTGGTGCATCTGGACTGGCACGATCTTCATGCTGCCCTGGGCCTGGCGCCTGCCCGGCGACATCGCGACCGCCCACTGGACGGCCACGGTGGCCGTCTTCTACCTGGCGGCCATCCCCGGCGTGGTGGCCTACCTGGCCTGGATCTACGCGCTGGCGCGGGCGCCGGCGTCGCTCGTCGTGAACGCGCTCTGCCTGATCCCGCCGCTGGCCGTGGTGATCGCTTTCCTGTGGCTGGGCGAACGGCCGACGCAGCTCGAGCTGCTGGGCGGCCTCGTCACCGTGGCGGGGGTCGCCCTGGTCGGCCTGCGCGGGTCGCCCGCACCGGTCGCCGCCAAGAAGCGCACCGACGAAACGGTCGCGCGGCGCTCGTCGGGGCGCGGCTGACAGCCTGTCGCAAAGCAGGCTTTTGACGTACATTTGCAGAAGATGTCGCGCAGCCGTCAGGGTCGGCCCGCACCGCTCGTAGTGCAGCCGCCGGGCTCGCGCTACGGGGGGAGGGGTCGAATGGTCAAGACAACGCGCTTTCGCAGGGCTGTGCGTGGGTTCGCCCGCGGTGGCGCCGCCACGCCGCTGGTCTCTATCCTCGAGGGACAGCTCGCCGAGACCATCGCCGCCTGCCGTCTGGCACGCGCCGTGGCCGCGGGCACGGCCGACCCCAGCGCCGCCCACGACGAGATGGCCGAGATCGAGCAGCGCGGCGACACGCTGCGCAACGACCTGGTGGTCAAGCTGGCCGGCGTGCAGGTCGCCCCCATCGATCGCGAAGACCTCTTCCGGCTGTCGCGCTCGATCGACGATGTGCTCGACAACCTGCGCGACTTCGTGCGCGAGTGGGACCTTTACGGGATCGCCCCCACCGACACCTACCTGGGACTGCTCGACGCCACGGCGACCGGCGTTGACGATCTGCGCATCGCGGTGCAGACCCTTGAGCGAGACCCCAAGGACACGAGCCAGGCGGCGCTCGTGTGCAAGAAGTCGGCCAACGAGATCAGACGCCTCTACGACGAGCAGCTCGGCGAGCTCTTTCGCGGCGAGCTCACCATGGAGGTCCTGAAGGTCCGTGAGCTGTTGCGTCGGCTCGACGTCGTGGGCTTGCGCTTGAACGAGGCGGCCGACGTGCTCTCCGACGCGGCCGTCAAGCGTCGCACCTGAGAACGGAACCGACCTTGCCCCGTGCCTGACGACGTGATAAGAACGGCGAGGGGCTCACGAAAACTTGGTCGCGGACTCACGCTACGCACACACGCGGCCGCGACCATTCGCGAGCGGTCCTATGACCGGCAGTGTTCGCACACATTGGCGCAGGAGGGAAAATATGACTGAAGAGCAGCTTCCAGGCTTCGAGAAACAAGGCATCACCCGACGGCAGTTCGTGCAGCGCGGCGCGGTAGGCGCCGTGGGTCTTGCGGGCATCGGCGCGATCCCTGCCTTGCTGGCCGCTTGCGGCTCGTCGAGCCCAAGCAGCAGCTCTTCGGCGACGCCGGCAGCAGCCACGACCGGACTTCCCGCCGGCGGGCTCGCCGCCCTCGAAGCGGCGGCCAAGGCCGAGGGCAAGCTCAACACCATCGCCCTGCCGCCCAACTGGGCCAACTACGGCAAGATCATCAGTACCTTCCAGAGCAAGTACGGCATCACCATCACCAACGCGGCGCCCAACGACACCTCGGCCCAGGAGAACCAGGCGATCACCACCCTCAAGGGCCAGTCGCGTGCCCCCGACGTCGTCGACGTCGGTCCGTCGTTTGCCGTGCAGGGCGCCGCTCAGGGCCTGTTCACGCCCTACCAGGTAGCCACCTGGGCGACCATCCCCGCCTCCATGAAAGACCCGACCGGCCTCTGGTATGGCGACTACTACGGCGTGATCTCATTCGGCACCAACGGCAACGTGCAAAAGACGCCGCCGCAGGACTGGTCCGACCTGCTCAACCCGCGCTATCACGGCCAGGTGGCCATCGACGGCGACCCGCGCTCGGCTAACGATGCCTTCTCGGCGGTTTTCGCCGCGGCGCTCGCGAACGGCGGCTCGCTCGACAACATCGAGCCCGGCATCAATTTCTTCGCCAAGCTCAAGAAGATCGGCAACTACATTCCGGCCGACGCCCTGCCGGCCAACATCTCCAAGGGCTCTACGCCGATCGCCATCATCTGGGACTACCTCAACCTGGCCAACAAGCAGACCTTC
>Ga0181529_10007324_pt1 | contig 11028 bp, 8 predicted proteins | sample PEATcosm2014_Bin_36_FD_119763 | JGI IMG/M metagenome (GOLD analysis project Ga0181529, IMG submission 119763) | Peatland microbial communities from MTU Mesocosm Facility, Houghton, MI, USA - PEATcosm2014_Bin10_30_metaG | ecosystem: Environmental > Terrestrial > Soil > Wetlands > Peat | place... | reverse complement strand
TGCCGCTCTACCAGATGATCGCCAAGAACGTGGGGATCCGGCGGGCGCGCGGCCAGTTCGTGCTGGCTACCAACATAGACATCCTGTTTTCCAGCGAACTGGCGGCCTTCTTCGCCGCGCGCAAGCTCGAAGACGGCCGCATGTACCGCATCGACCGGCACGACGCCATGAGCGACATTCCCGTGGACGCGTCCATCGAGGAACAGCTCGCCTACTGCCGCAGCCACTTGATCCGCATCAACCGGCGCGAAGGAACGTTTGCCGTTTCGCCCGGCGGGGAGCCGATTCTGAGCCCCGGCGACATCGCCGCGCCGGAATCGGGAATCCTGTTCGGCAAAGGCTGGCTCCCGGTGGAACGGTACATCGCCCAGGAACCGTTCCGCTGGGCCGGGCAGACTTCCGAACTGCTGCTGCATCGCCCGCCGCAGACCGCCTCCGTCCTGACGCTCGATCTGGAACCTGGTCCCGGCACCGGCGGCGAACCGCTCGATCTGGAAGTGATCGGCGCCGGACATGAGACGCTGGCGCGCGTGTCGGCGGATCGCCGCAGCCGCTTGCGCCTGCCGCTCGCCGCGCCGTTTCCCGCGATCCTGACGTTTCGCGTGCATGGCGGCGGCCTGCCCACCAGTCGCGATCCTCGGGTGCTCAACTTCCGCGTGTTCTGTCTGGAATGGACCGCCGGCGCGGGCGGACCGGCCAGCCTGCGGCCTATTCGCAGCCGCGGCCGCATCGCCGCCGCGTGGTACGCGCTGCAGCATGTCATCGACCGCCTGGCGAAGGGCGGCCGCCTCGTCGACCTGACCGTTCCGGTGGCGCCGCGCGTCCGCCGGGCATTGAAACAGTATGTGGAATTCCGCGGATTCGTGGGCATGCTGCGCCACGCTCCGGCCTATCTGGAACGGCGGCGCACATTGCGTGCGGCGGGCGCCGGCGCGCCCGCCGCCGACGTTTTCCAGCCAGGGTCGGGACTGTTGCCGGGGGCGCGATGGGGCATGCTGGACGATTACCGGGGCGAGACGTTCCGCCGCGGCCGCAGCGGAGCGGAGATCCTGGTGTCGCCCAGCGCATCGGGCGACCTCGAGCTCAGCCTGGTGATGGAACCGGCCGATGGCGCCGCCTCGGACCTGCGCGTGGTGGACGCTTCCGGCACAACCTGCGGCGAGCATCATTGCGTCGGGTTGAGTTCCTGGCGCGTGCGCCTGCCGCGGATTCCCGGAACCACGCAGGTCTTCCGCCTGGAATTTTCCGGAACGGCGGAAATGAAACTGTTCTATTGCGGCCTGGTTCGAAGCGCGAGTGGCGAGTCCGGTCCGGCTTTGTCGCAACCCTGGGGCGCCGGTTGGCGCTGGGACCTGGCCGCGGGAAACATGCAGGCTTCGGGACGCGCCGAGTTGGTGGTGACGGCGTCGGAGCAGGGCGCCGGGCCGCTCTTTCTCGACCTGGAAACCAAGGCTCGGGCAACGTTCGAGCTGCGCGATGCCCAAGACGAATTGCTGGCCAGGTTCCACGCCGAAGGCCGCACCGTTCATCGCCTGGACCTGCCGCTTCAGCCGGGCCGGACCCACGTCGTGTCGCTGTCCGCCGCCGAGCCGTTCCGCGCGTGGCGCTGCGACTGGACGGCGTCGCCCGGTCCGCCAGCGCCGGCCGGTCCGGCTTTCCTGCACACCAACGCCTGCGGCGATTTCACCCTGCTTTCCCGTCGTCAGTGGTTCGACCTGCGAGCCTATCCCGAGTTCGACCTCTTCTCCATGAACCTCGACTCCATCTTCTGCGCCACCGCGCATTTCGGCGGCGCGCAGGAGGAAATGCTGGACGAGCCCATGCGTATTTACCACCTCGAACATGGTTCCGGCTCCGGCTGGACTCCCGAAGGCCAGGCTAAACTGTTCGAACGCATCGCCGCCAAAGGGCTGAAATTCGTGGACAACGAAGAAGTCCTCATCTGGACCGCTCAGATGGGCCGGCTGGGCGCGCCCATGATCTTCAATCACGAAGATTGGGGCCTCGACGGCGTGGACCTGGCGGAGACGGTGCTGCCTTCTGACGGTAAGCGCGCGGCTCAGCCGTTCCCGCTATAGGCGTCCAGAACGTCTCCCGGCGTCCCGCTGGCCTTGACCTGACCGTGCTCCAGCCAGATGCTGTAGTCGCACAGGTGCTTCACCATTTCGGGCACATGCGAGACGAAGAGCAGCGTTTTTCCGGCTTTCTTGAACTCGCAGATACGGTCGAAGCACTTGGCCTGGAAGGCCTGGTCGCCCACGGCCAGCACTTCGTCGATGATCAGAATGTCGGGATCCACGTGGATGGCGACGGCAAACGCCAGGCGCATCACCATGCCGCTCGAATAGGTGCGGAGGGGCTGCTGAATGAAGTCGCCGATGCCGGAGAAGTCCAGGATGGCGTCGTAACACTCTTCCGCGCGCTTGCGGCTCAACCCCAGAATGGAAGCGTTGAGCATGACGTTCTCGCTGCCCGTCAGATCCGGATGAAACCCGGTGCCCAGTTCCAGCAGCGCGGCCACTTTGCCGTTCACTTCCACGCGGCCTTCGTTGGGCAGGGTCAAACCGGCCACCAGGCTGAGCAGGGTGCTCTTGCCGGCGCCGTTGGAGCCGATAATCGCCAGGCTCTCTCCCTTCTCCACGCGAAACGAGACATCCTTGAGGGCGTAAAACACTTCGTGGTTGCGTTTCTGTAACTGTTCCTTGAGAAAGACGCGCAGCAGCTTGCTGCCCCCCGTGCGGGAGAAGCATTTCGAAACGTTCTGGAATTCGATCACCGGCATGGCAGTTACATGTGGTCGAAGAAACCGGCCTTCAGGCGGCGAAATATCAGGAATCCGGCCACGAAGGTCAACACCGAACAGAATGTGAGCCTGAGCAGCAGATCGGGAGGCGGAGCGATTCCCTTCCACAGGATATTCCGCAGCGCCAGGATCAGCGCCGCCACCGGGTTGTAGTGAACCAGCTCCGTGAATTGCTTGGGGATCCGGTCGTGCGAATAAAAGATCGGCACGAAGTAGAACAGTACGGCGTTCAGGGACTCCACCACGTAACGCGTGTCGCGGATGTAGATGTTGATGGCGGACGTCGCCATCGCCAGCCCGCACACGAACACAATCTCCATCAACCAGACGTACGGGAGCCAGATCCAGTAGCGGTTGACGCCCAGTCCGGACCCCAGCGTGAATGCAAACAGGATCCCGATCTGGATCAGCAGGTGTACGCAATTGCCCAGCACGGTGGCGATCGGGAATAGCTCACGCGGCACGGTGACGCGCTTCATGATGGAATAGCTCTCCATCAGAGAGCTGGTCCCGGTATTCCACGCCATGGCGAAGAAGTTGAACGGCACCAGGCCGCACAGCAGAAACACCGACTCGTGTGGTTCTTTACTGGCTGGAAAGATCTTGGTGAAGACGAAAGCCAGAGCCCCCATGGTCACCAGGGGATTGAGGACGCTCCATAGAACCCCCAGCGACATATTCCGGTAGCGGACTTTGAAATCCTTCTTGACCAGGTTGCTCAGGACGAAACTATAGTCGCCGGTCCACATTTGCGAACGGCCATTGTAGCGCGCGTGCGGCGGCCGGCTACCGGTTCATGCGCTGCGCCGGACGCAGCAGACGCGCCGGCAGCCTGGAAAAATAGGCCAGCCGCTCCACCAGGGGTAGCAGGCGGCGCACGGTGCGGCCGTGTAGCAGGAGGCTACCGGCCACTAGCACGGGATGCGGGATGGTGGTGCAACAGCGTGAGCACATCTCCACCTCGCCTCCGCGTCCGGCGGCGTGGAGGCGCCGCATCTCCCGCATGGACGCGGAATTCCAGATCTGGACCAGCGGTTCGTTCGCCAGATTGCCCAGCGGCGCGCCGTCCAGCATGTAGCTCTGGCAGCAAGGGTAGACGTCGCCGTTCTGTTTGATGTAGGCCGCACCGCGCCACAGGTAGTGGCAGGCGTGCTTCCAATCGGCGGGATCGCGGGCGGCGCCCGGTTTCATGAGATTGGTTTCGTCGGCTTTGATACGGATCTGGTCCACGCCGGGCAGGCCGCTCCAGAAACCGATGAAATCGTCCACTTCGCCCGAGTTGCCGTCCATCTTGACCATCTGCACCACAATCTGCAGGCGCGAGTGGCGCTCCTTCTTCATACGAGCGAAGCGCACGAAGTTGTCGCGGACTTTTTCGAATTTCGCGCCCTTGCGGTAGAACTCGAAGGTCTCCTTGCGGGCGCCGTCAAAGCTCAAGGTGATCTGTTCCAGCGGCGAATCGAGCACGCGCGCCGCGAGCTTCTCGTCGAGGAACGTGCCGTTGGTGGAGAGCAGGCTGGAGATGCTGTGGCGATGGCACAACTCGATTCGTTCGAAGATGTGCGGGTCCATGAACGGCTCGCCCAGGCCGATAAGCATCATGTGCTCGGCTGAATCGCCGGCCTGGCGTACCAGGGTTTCGAAGACATCGGCCGCCATATCCGCTTTGGGCTGCGGATGGCTTTCGCGCGGGCACATGGGGCAGTACAGGTTGCACTTGGCGGTGGTCTCGACGATGTATTCGACGGGCAGCGCCGGCAGGCTGGAGCGGCCCGCGAGGTAGCCCCACAACAGCTTTGCGCGGTTCCACGCCCTCATGCTGCTCCTATTGTAACGGCCGGACGTGAGATCATGGCTCGGAGGGCTAATCGTCACGTGAAAATCACCGTTTCCGGCGCATCGGGATTCATCGGGCGGAGGCTGCTGAAAACCTTCGCGGCGGGCGGCCATACCATGCAGGTGCTGAGCCGCCATGCCGGAACCAATATGCCCGCCGGCGTCAAAGTGTTCGCCTGGGACCCGGCCAAAGGGGAGCCTCCGTCGGAGAGCCTGCAGGACGTGGATGCGGTGGTCCACTTGGCTGGCGAACCGGTGGCGCAGAGATGGAATGCCGACGTCAAGGCGCGCATCCGCGACAGCCGGGTTACGGGCACCACCAACCTGGTGAAGGCTATGGCGAGGCAGCCGCGCAAACCGGCGGTGCTGGTCAGTTCGTCGGCCATTGGATACTACGGTTCACGCGGCGATGAGGCGCTCACCGAGAGTTCCACCCAGGGCAGCGATTTCCTAGCGGAGGTGTGCGCCGATTGGGAGAAGTCGGCGCGGCAGGCGGAGGCGCTGGGAGTGCGCGTAGTCTCCATCCGCACGGGCCACGTGCTCGATCCGCGGGGCGGCTTGTTGAAGCGCATCCTGCCGCCGTTTCGAATGGGCATCGGCGGCAAGTTGGGTAACGGGCGGCAGTGGACTTCGTGGATTCACCTGGACGACCTGGCCGCGATGTTCCGCTTCGCGGTGGACCAGCCGGTTTCGGGAGCGTTGAATGGAGTGGCGCCGAACCCCGTTAGCAACACGGAGTTCACGCGCGCGCTGGCGGCGGCGGTACATCGGCCGGCGATCTTCCCGGTGCCGAAACTGGCCTTGAGCCTGCTGTTCGGCGAGATGGCGGAAGTGATCCTCGGCAGCCAGCGGGTGCAACCGGAGAGACCGCTGGCCGCGGGGTTTGGGTTCCAATATCCCGAACTGCGGCCGGCGCTGGAGAGTCTGTTCCGCGCGGGATGAGCTGCCGTCGCGGCGGATCCTACTGGCCCGGTTCGGCTGAGAGGCCGCTGGCCACCAGGCGGATGTGCTCGCGGAGAGCGTTGGCTTCGGATTGCCGCTTGGTGGCGGCCAACAGGCTGGCGCGGAGCGAGAGCGCGCGCAGCACGCGCGCGTCGTTCTCCGGCAGCAGCTTCTGAATCGCGGGAACCGTATTGCGGCTCAGTTGTTCGGCGGCCACATAGCGGCCTTGCGCTCCCAGTGCCCCCGCCAACTCGTTGCGGGCGATGAGCGTCTGCACGTCGTTCTTGCCGACGGACTGCTCGAAGACACCGGCGGCGCGGCGGTACAGCTCTTCGGCCGCTTGTACCCGGCCGCGCTCCTGCTCAAACGCGGCCAGGTTCATCAGGCCGCGCGCCAGGAAAGGATGCATGGGGCTGGCGGCGCTCCAGATTTCGATGGCCTTGCGATAGCTGCTTTCGGCCTCCACGTAGCGCTTCTGAAAGCGGTAGATCTGCCCCAGGTTGGTCCACACCGTTGCCGGAGCGGTGGAATTCGGCGCCAGCACGCCGCGCGCGACCTCGAGGGCGCGCTGCGCGAAGGCTTCCGCCTGGTCCAGTTTACCTTCGCCGAGCGCGGCCGCGGCCAGATCGGAGTCGATGGCGAAGAGAAACGCTCCGCCGGCTTCGGGAAGGGCCGGTTGCAGAATGGCGCGGGCTTCCGGGAAGCGGTGTTCATCAATGTAAACGGACGCCAGCACCAGACGGTTGTTGGTGCGCTCCGGCTCGTCCAGCAGCGGGTCGGCGCGCAGGGTGCAGGATTCGGCTTTGGCGGCGTCGCCGGTGACGCGATAAAGCGCCGCCAGATGCCGCAGCACTCCTCCGACTTCGGCGCTCTCCTTCCCGGTAGCCGACTCCATTTCCGACAGCGCTTGTTTCAGCACCGTGCCGGACTCCTGGTAACGTCCCGCCAGACGCAGCACGGCGCCCAGGTTTTCCAGCGTCAGCGCCCGGCCGCGGGCGGTCGCGGGCTGCGAGGGACGCTGCGCCCACTCCTCCAGCGCCTGCCGATAGGCGGCCTCGGCCTCCGCGTAGCGGCCTTCGGAGGCAAGTTGCACTCCCTGGTTGTTTCGAATATTGGGGTCTGCTACGGCGCCCCACGTCCCCAAACCGGCTGCCAACACCACTGCCACTATGCGCACCACAATCGCTCCCTTTGGTTCCTTATCGGCTGTCTACGACAGCCTCGTAGCTCAAGGATGCGGCTGCGGGAGGCGCTTCAAGGAGTGAGCGGCGGTTATCTTACGGTAAGAGTCCCAAAATCGGTACGAAGGTGGGTTATACGTAGGAAGATGCACTCCGACGCGATTCGCATCTTTGTTACCGGCGGCACCTTCGACAAGGAATACAACGAGCTCACCGGCGCGCTGTTCTTCAAGAAGACCCATCTGGCAGACATGCTTCGCCTGGGGCGCTGCCGGCTGAATGTGAAGGTGCGCACACTGCTGATGATCGACAGCCTGGAGATGACCGACGCGCAGCGCGAGATGATTCTCCGCCAGTGCGTGCGCGCGCGGGAAAGTCGCATCGTGATCACGCATGGCACCGACTCCATGCGCGAGACCGCCGCGGTGCTGGGCCGCGGACTGGCGGACGGGGGTATCTCGAGCAACGCCATCGCGGGCAAGACCATCGTCTTGACCGGCGCCATGGTGCCCTACACGTTTGGCAGCTCGGACGGAATCTTCAACCTGGGAACGGCGCTGGCCTTCGTGCAGGCGCTGGCTCCCGGCGTATATGTGTCGATGAACGGGAAGTGCTTTGCCTGGCACTCGGTACGCAAGAATCGCCAGCTCGGAATCTTCGAAGCCGCGGTCTGAAATCGGACCCGATTGTGGCCTTGAGCGGGTTCTTGTCAAGGATAATAATGGCTTCTGCATCAATCGATTGCGCGGAATTTTTGTCACTCTCCGGGCGAGTGTGCTAATAATTGACATTGGGACCACGCTAGAAGCAGAGACGTGGCTCCACTCGTAAACCAAACTACTTCAAACATTCATTCAGGGAGGTTTGTCAATGAAGATTCGTCCGCTTTATGACCGGATTGTGGTCAAGCGTCTGGAACAGCAAGAGCAAATGCAAGGCGGTTTGTACATCCCGGATTCGGCCAAGGAAAAGCCCCAGGAGGGTGAGGTTGTGGCCGTGGGAAAAGGGAAGCGCCTGGAAAACGGCAGCCTGGTTCCTCTGGACGTGCAGGCCGGCGACCGGATTCTGTTCGGCAAGTACTCCGGCAGCGATATCAAGCTGGATGGAGATGAGTTTTTGATCATGCGTGAGGACGAAGTGCTCGGTATCCTCGACGCGAAGCCCGCGGTAGCCAAGAAAGCAAGCTAAGGAGTCGATGAACGATGGCAAAACAAATTGTATATTCGGAAGCATCCCGTCAGGCGATTTTGCGCGGCGTCAACCAGTTGGCCGACGCCGTTAAAGTGACGCTCGGCCCCAAGGGCCGCAACGTGATCCTCGAAAAGAAGTTCGGCGGTCCGAACATCACCAAGGACGGCGTCACCGTCGCCAAGGAAATCGAGCTCAAGGACCCGCTTGAGAACATGGGCGCCCAGATGGTCCGCGAAGTGGCCTCCAAGACCTCGGATGTGGCCGGCGACGGCACCACCACCGCCACCATCCTGGCCCAGGCAATCTATCGTGAAGGCGTGAAGGCGGTTGCCGCCGGCGCCAATCCGATGGCCCTCAAGCGCGGTATCGAAAAGGCCGTGGAAGTAGCCACTGCCGAAGTCAAGAAGCTCTCCAAGCCGGTTTCCGGCGACATGATCGCCCAGGTGGGCACCATTTCCGCCAACAGCGACGCCACCATCGGCAACATCATCGCCGATGCCATGAAGAAAGTCGGCAAGGACGGCGTTATCACGGTGGAAGAGTCGCGCACCATGTCCACCGAACTGGACAACGTGGAAGGCATGCAGTTCGACCGCGGCTACCTGTCGCCCTATTTCGTGACGGACGCGGAGCGCATGGAAGTGGTTCTGGACGAGCCTTATATCCTGATCCACGAAAAGAAAATCAGCAACATGAAAGACCTGCTGCCGGTCCTCGAGCAAATCGCCCGCTCCGGCAAGCCGCTGCTCATCATTGCCGAGGAAGTGGAAGGCGAAGCGCTGGCCACCCTGGTGGTGAACAAGCTGCGCGGCACGCTGAATGCCTGCGCCGTGAAGGCTCCGGGCTTCGGCGACCGCCGCAAGGCGATGCTGGAAGACATCGGCATCCTGACGGCCGGCAAGTCCATCATGGAAGAGACCGGAATCAAGCTGGAAGGCGTCCGCCTGGAAGACCTGGGCCGTGCCAAGCGCGTGACCGTGGATAAGGACAACACCACCATCGTCGACGGCGCCGGCAAGGAAAAGGACATCCAGGGCCGCATCAAGCAACTCCGCGCCCAGATCGATGAAACCACTTCCGATTACGACCGCGAAAAGCTGCAGGAGCGGCTGGCGAAACTGGCCGGCGGCGTGGCGGTGATCAAGGTTGGCGCGGCCACCGAGACCGAAATGAAGGAGAAGAAGGCGCGCGTGGAAGATGCCCTGCATGCTACCCGCGCGGCGGTTGAGGAAGGCATCGTTCCCGGCGGCGGCGTGGCTCTGCTGCGCGCGTCGGCGGCCCTGCACGACCTCAAGCTGGAAGGCGATGAGCAGATCGGCGTCAACATTGTGCGCCGCGCCTGCGAAGAGCCTCTCCGCCAGATTGTGGCCAATTCCGGCACGGAAGGCGCCATCGTCATCGGCAAGGTTCGCGAGAACAGCAACCCCAACTTCGGCTTCAACGCGCAGACCGACACCTATGAAGATCTGGTGGCCTCGGGCGTGATCGATCCGACGAAGGTGACGCGGTCGGCGCTGCAGAATGCGTCCTCCATCGCGTCGCTCATGCTCACCACGGAAGCCATGATCGCGGAGATCCCGGAAAAGAAGCCGGCAGCTCCCGGCGGTCCCGGCGGCCACGGCCCCGAGATGGATTACTAAAAGAGCCGTCAGCCTTCAGCCGACAGCCTTTAGCTACAAAAAACTGCCGCGCTTTCCGGGATCCCCCCGGGGAGCGCGGTTTTTTTTGGGAGTTTACAGTTCACAGTTAATTAACAGTTCCAGGAGCGAGCCTGGCTGCCGGCGCGCGAAGCAACGGAACGGCGATGTGAACCCGCGGCCGGTGGTCTTACTGTGAACTGATAACTGTAAACTGTAAACTGTAAACTGCCTACGCTCTCGCGCCGGCGACGGGGGTGAGGCGGCCGCGGATCTGGTTCATCACATCCGACGCCAGGAACGGCTTCCGCAGGACAGGGAAGTTGTGCTCTTCGCACAATGCTTCCTCTTCGGGCGGCAGAATGGTGCCGGTCATCATGATTACCAGCATATTGGGAACGGCCTGCAGAAACTCCACGCCCAGTTCCACGCCGTTGCCGTCGGGTAGCATGTAATCGAGCAGCGCGGCGTTGGGCTTGTGCTCAAGCGCCAGGCGGCGGGCTTCGGTGGCCGATTCGGCGGTCAACAGCGTCCATCCTGCGTCGGCCATGAGGCGTTCCAGGAAGCGCAGCAGATCGCGATTGTCGTCCACCAGCAGCACGGTGGGGTGCGACGGCGCGGGAACGCCCGTCGATCCCTGCGAGCGGATGTGGAGCTTTTCGCGGTCCTCGGCAACTTCCACGTACACGTGCGCGCCGGGAGAAACCTGGTTGGTAGCCACCAGGGTAGCCAGCGGCTGCGTCAGCATGCGATGGATGGTGCGGTTCAGTTCGCGCGCGCCGTACTCCGCGCTGGTCCCTTTTTCGAGCAGGAACTGCCGTGTTTCGGGCGGCACCTCGAGAGTGAACGACCGGTTGGCCAGGCGCGTGTTGACGTGATTCTGCAGATCGGTGATGTGATGATCGAGAATCGCCGCCAGCGATTCCGCGGTCAAGGGCTGATACGTGACGATACAATCGATGCGGTTGACGAATTCCGGCGAGAAGCGCTTGCGCACGGCGACCAGGGCGATATTCTGCAGCTTGCTGGTGAGATCGGTGCGCGTCACGCCTTTTACCGACTGGAAACCGAAATCGGGATTGATCTCGCGCATCATCTCGCGTGCTCCGAGGTTGCTGGTGAGGAACACCAGGCTGCGCTCGAAATTGACGGTGGAGTTGTCGCCGAGGCGCAGCAGACCTTTGTCGAGAACGCCCAGCAGCAATCGCGTCATGGAGGGCGCGGCCTTCTCGATCTCATCGAAGAGCACCAGGGACAGATTGCATTTCTCGCTGGTGACGGCGGTGAGCTTCTGCTGGGTGAGCATGGGCTGGGTTTCGCGGTGGCCGAGGTAGCCGGGAGGCGCGCCGATCAACTTGGCGACCTCGTGCTCCATCTGGAACTCGCCGCAATCCACTTTGAGGAGGTTCTTTTCGCTGCCGTGCAGGACTTCGGCCAG
>Ga0181529_10007323_pt1 | contig 11031 bp, 15 predicted proteins | sample PEATcosm2014_Bin_36_FD_119763 | JGI IMG/M metagenome (GOLD analysis project Ga0181529, IMG submission 119763) | Peatland microbial communities from MTU Mesocosm Facility, Houghton, MI, USA - PEATcosm2014_Bin10_30_metaG | ecosystem: Environmental > Terrestrial > Soil > Wetlands > Peat | place... | reverse complement strand
CTCTCGCGCGTCCACTCGCCGGCCCCCGGCGGCAGCGAGACGCGCTCGATCGCCTGCTCGTAGACCATGCGGTACTTCACGTCGCGGTGGATGATGCGCTGCCACTCCTCGGCCAGGTGACGCCGTCTGGGCGGCGAGCCGGGGTCGTCGCCCCAGCGCTCGACCTCGGTGAACAGCGACCACTCGGTGAGGTGGTGGTAGGCACGCAGGTCGTCGAGCGGGCTGCGCGGCAGCACGATCGCCATGGTGTCGGTAAAGATCTCGCGCATGTGCAGGTCGATGGCGTGGCCGATGCGGTGAAAGTAGACGTTCTCGTACATGTAGAAGCGCGCGTTCAAAAAAGCCCGCAGGGCGTTCAGCGCGCGCTTGTGGAACGTGAGGCCGTCGTGCGAGCAGAAGCTGTAGTAGATGAGGCGCGGCACGTCGACCGCCGAGAGCGAGACGCCGCACAGGTAGGCATCGCGGCGCACGTAGTCCATGTTGTCGGCGGTCACGGCGCCCGAAAGCACCGAGTGCAGCAGCCTGACCCAGTGGGGCACTTCGCCCAGGCCCGCATCTTGCGCGCGGATCAGCCAGGCCACGTGCACCGGGTCGATGCGCTCGTCTGGGGCAAACGCCCCATGCGGCGAGCGCTCGAGGCCGCGCAACAGGTCGCCCAGCTCGCTCACGATGAGGTGCTGCGACAGAAGCTCGTGGTCGAGCCCGAACCTGGGGTGCAGGAACTGGTCGTCGAAGAAGTGGCTGAAAGGGCCGTGGCCCACGTCGTGCAGCAGGCCGGCCATGCGCAGCGTCTCTTCGACCAGGGCGCGCGAGGGCGTGTCGGGGGCCTCGTCGTGCAGCGTGTCGTAGAGGTTCTCGGCGAACTCGCCGGCAAGGTGCATGGCGCCCAGGCTGTGGGCGAAGCGGCTGTGCTCGGCGGTGGGGAACACCCACCACGAGCTCTGCAGCTGATGGATGCGCTTGAGGCGCTGCACCCAGGGGTCGTCGATGACGGTCGCTTCGGCGACCTCGCCCTCGGTGCGCGGCACGGTGATGCGCAGATAGCCGTAGAGCGGGTCGGCGATCAGGTGAATATCGTCGTAGGGCAGACCCATGGCGACAAACATATCACCTGCGCACGGCCGCCCGTGCGTGGTCGTGGCGAGCGGCGGCGCGAAGGGCCGCAGCGCGCGCGGCCCGACGCCGTCGCTCAGGCGACGAGCGGCCCCGGCATGCTGCCCGTCTGCCAGCTCGGGCCTTCGTCGAGCAGGCTGCGGTAGGCGCGCTCGTGGGCGGCGACGAAGCGCTCGATGCCGAAGCGCTCCTGGGCGGCGCGGCGGCACTCGGCCGGGTCGATCTGGTCGATCTGGCCCAGCGCCTCGACCATCTCGTCGACGTTGTCGACGATGAAGCCGGTGCGGCCGTGCTCGATCACTTCGGGCACCGCGCCGCGGCGGAAGGCGATCACCGGCGTGCCGGCGGCAAGCGACTCGATCATCACCAGACCGAACGGTTCGGGCCACTGGATGGGAAACAACGTGCAGCGCGCGCGCCGATAGAGCTCGTTCTTGGTCTCAAGGTCGACCTCGCCGCGAAAGTAGATGCGGTCTGACAGGTAGGGCTCGATCTGGGCGGCGAAGTACTCGTGCTCGGCGGCCTCGTTGACCTTGCCGGCGAGGATGAGCCGCGACTCGACCCGGCGCGCCACCTCGACGGCGTGGTGGGCGCCCTTGTCGGCGATCATGCGGCCGATGAACAGCAGGTAGTCGTCTTTGTCGGCCGAGAAGGGGTGCTTGTCGATGTCGATGGCGTTGGGGATGGTGGCCACGAAGGGCAGCTCGGGCAGCCCGCCGCGCTGGTAGTCGGAGATCGCGATGAAGCGCAGGTCGTGGCGCATGGTCGACAGCACCTCTTGGGTGAGCGGGTCGGCGGGGCCGTGCAGCGTGGCCACCACCGGCGTGCCCACCAGGCGATGCACCAGCGCCCCCATGGCCCGCGAGGCGAGGCCGTCGTGGTCGTGCATCACGTCGAACTGCCGCGACTGCGAATAGGCTTCGAGGCCGTGGATGATCTCGACGTGGCCGTGCGTAGCGATCTTCTCGCTGGGGGCGCGGCTGTACACAAACGACAGCCGCGCCAGCGTCTTGGAGTCGCCGCTGGCAAACAGCGTGACGTCGTGGCCGCGGGCCACGAGGCCTTCGGTGAGCACGTGGACGACCAGCTCGATGCCCCCGTAGCCCTTGGGGGGCAGCGGAAACCAGGGTGGGGCGATCATGCCGATCCTCATGTGGCGTGCCTCCGGGCCGGGGTACGATGCGTGGTCAGCCGCCGCGCGCTCGTGGTGGTGCGCCGAGCCCGGTCGCGGCGCGGCGCGGCGCGGCGCTGCTGCCACTCTTCCCGTACGAACGAGCAGCACAAACCCGCGGGTCGGCGGGAATGCGAACGGCCCCGAGGTCCGCCGGCGCCGGCGCCACTCGGCGGCGCGATGGTGCGGCCGACGCCGGGCGCCGGCGAGCGGCGTTGGGCGTGCTATCGTCTGGGCTGTGATCGACCTGCACGCGCACACGACCTACTCCGACGGTACCTTCTCGCCCCGCGAGCTCGTTGAGCTCGCCACCGAGATCGGCCTGAGCGCCGTGGCGGTCACCGACCACGACTCGATCGGCGGCTTAGCCGAGGCGCTCGCCGCCGGCGCCGAGCTCGGCACTGAGGTCGTACCGGGGGTCGAGATCAACCTTGAGCACAGCGGCCGCACGGTCGACCTGCTGGGTTACTTTCCCGGCGGACCGCCGGGCGCCGAGCTGCGCAGCGCCCTCAGTGAGTTGCGCGGCTACCGCGACGTGCGCAACGCCCAGATCCTCGAGCGCCTGCGCGGGCTCGGCTACCCGATCGAGCCCGCCGAGCTTGCCGACATCGCCGGCAGCGGCGCGGTCGGGCGGCCGCACATCGGCGAAGCCATGCGGCGACGCGGCTATGTGGGCTCGATCACCGAGGCCTTCGAGCGTTTCCTGCACCGCGGCGCGCCAGCCTGGGTCGACCGGCAACGCCTTTCGCTGTCAGAGGCCGTGCGCCTGGTGCGCCGCGCCGACGGCCTGGCGGCGATCGCCCATCCCGGCATCATCCGCACCGACGAAGCCGGTCTGGCCGCCCTGGTCGCCGAGGCGAGCGGCTGCGGCATAGGCGGCCTCGAGTGCTTCTACCCCGAGCACAGCGAGCAGACGGTGGCGCGCTGCCTGAAGCTCGCCGCCGTGAACGGCCTGGTGCCCACCGGCGGCTCCGACTTTCACGGCCAGACCAAGCCCGACGTGCGCCTGGGACGGGCAAACGGCGGACGCCCGGTGCCCGACGCGGTGCTCGCCGGCCTCAAGGCGCGCTGGCTGCAAGAGCACGACGCGCGTGCGGCGGGAGCGGCCGAACCAAGCTGCTGAGGCGTCGGTGTCGCCGCGGCCGCGCGAGAGTGGCGGCCGCAGGCAGCACGGGCGCGCCGCCCAGCGTCGGCTACGACCGCTGCTGCGCCTTGCGCGCCGCCCGGCGCTCCTCCCACGCGGTGCGCTCGTGGCGGATGCGCTCCTCGGCGGCGTCGACCTGCTGGCGGTTCTCGGCGCGCTTCTGCATGCGGCTGATGAAGATGGCGACGGCGATGCCCACGGCGATCGCCAGTGCCCAGGCGAGCACCCCGAAGACCTTGCTGATGCGCACCACACTGGCGGCGAACACGTAGGCGAGTGAACCCATGGTGGTCGCCCAGGCCAGGCCGCCGAGCGCGTTCCAAAAGACGAACTGTTTCCAATGCATGCGCGAGGCGCCGGCGAACAGGGCCGCCCAGACGCGCAGGAAGATCACCCAGCGGCCGAAGAACACGGTCTTGGGACCGTGGCGCTCGAAGAAGCTGTCGAGAATGGCGAGCTGGCGGTCTTTGACGTGCAGCACGCGGCCGTAGCGAAACAGCAGCGGCCGCCCCCCGGCCCGGCCCACGAGGTAGCCCAGGTTATCGCCCACGATGGCCGCCGACGCGCCCACCAGAATGACGAGGGGCAGCGAGAGGATGCCCTTTGAAGCCGCCAGGCCGCCGGCCAGGAGCACGGTCTCGCCGGGCAGCGGTATGCCGGCACTCTCGCCCAGGATCGGCAGGAAGATGATGAAGTAGCCGTAGTGCCGAAACGCAGTCTCGACGTTGTTCATGATGTTGCTGAAGAACGAAAAGACGCTGGCGACGACGGAGAGGTGCGCGGCGAGGGTAAGGAAAAGTGCGTGCATCCTGCGAAGGATACCATCGCGGCGACGACGGCTAACGCCGCGCCGGCCCGCGCCGCCCTCTCGGCCCGCCCCCCGCCGCGTCGCCGCCTCGCGCCGCCTCGCGCAGCCCAGCGCCATTCCCCTGCGCGGTACCCCCTACGGTATACTGACCCCATGAGCGACCTCACCGACACCTCCGCCGCCGAGTCCGCCGCGGCCGCCGCCAAGGCCGCCGCCGAATCCTCCGTGGCCGCCGCCCGGTCCCACGCTGAGTCCGCCACGGCCGCCGCCAAGGCCGCCGCCGAGGTCGACAAGATGGTCAACCGTCTGCGCCGCGTCGAGGGCCAGGTGCGCGGCCTGCAGCGCATGGTCGCCGAGGGCGTGCCCTGCGAAGACGTGCTCACCCAGCTGTCGGCGACGCGCGCGGCGCTCGACCGCGTCGGCATCTTCCTGATCACCCACAAGGTGCGCGAGTGCCTGCAAGACGAAGGCGACGCCTCGTCTGAGACCGCCGTGCAGCGCGCCCTCGAGACCTTTCAGCGTTACGCCCAGCACCTGCAGGTGCAGCCCGGCCCCGACCAGCCCTGAAGGGCCAGGCGCAGGGGCCTCGTGGCTGAGCCGTTCGATCCGCGTCACGCCGCCCGTCTCGACGACCCCGACCGGCTCGACTACCAGCCGGTCGCCGACGTGCTCGGCTTGCTCGAGCTGCGCGGCGACGAGACGGTCGTCGATTACGGCGCCGGCGTGGGCTACACCACGGTACCGCTGGCGGCCGCGCTGCCACGCGGCCGCGTGGTGGCGGTCGACCGCAGCGCCGAGCTGCTCGACGAGCTGTGCCGCCGGGTGACGGCGAGCGCCGCCGGCCGCGCGCCGGCTGCCACGGCGCCGGTCGATCTCGTACACACCACCGAAAACCGCGTGCCGCTGCCCGACGCCGGCGCCGACGCGATCCTCACGGTGAGCGTGTGGCACGAGATCTACGACGACCAGTCCGCGCTCGATGAGCTGCGCCGCCTGCTCGCCCCCGGCGGCTCCCTGGCGATCATCGACTGGGCGCCGGTCGAGCGGCCCGTCGGTCCGCCGGCCGCTCGCATCCTCACCCTCGAGCAGGCCCTCGCCGTGGTCGCATCGATGGGCCTGACGGCCACCGTCGTGCGGCCGGCCGGTACACTCTTTGCCTACTACTACGCCATCGTCGCACGCGCTTCCGGGCCCCTCGCTTAGCTGCCGACCGGCGCGGCGCACCGCTCGCCCTGATGCCTTCGGGCACGCTCGTCAGAAAGGTCGCCTGATGACTTCAGAGACTCCCTCCGCCACACCACATCCCACGCCCTCCGCCACACCGTCCCCGGCGCCCAACGCCGCACCGGCGGCGAGGCCGTCGTCGCAGACCAACGCGGTCGGCCCAGGCGCCGCTCCCGCGCGACCGGCAGTCGTGAGTCACGTCAAGGCGCAGTACGACGCCGAGCTGCCGGCGGCCCTCGAGCGCGCCTGCGCCCCCTTCGGCGGCTTCGGCGCGCTGGTCAAGCCCGGCGAGCGCATCGGCGTCAAGGTCAACCTGCTGCGCGCCGCGCCGCCCGAGAAGGTCGTGACGACCCACCCCGAGACCCTGCGCGCCGTACTTCGCGCCATCAAGGCCGCCGGCGCCACCCCCTTTGTGGGCGACAGCCCGGGCGGCCCCGGCCGCGAGCGCCAGGTGCGCCGCGGTTACGAGGTGAGCGGCATGGCGGCGGTCTGCCGCGAAGAAGACGTCGAGCTGCTCGTGCCCGACGTCGACGTGGTCGAGCTCGCGGCGCCCGACGGCCGCCTCTTTCGCACCTTTCCCGTGGGGCGCTGCTGGACCACGGCCGACGGCATCATCCAGGTTGGCCCCCTGAAGACCCACGGGCTCATGCGCCTGACCGGCGCCGTCAAGCTCACCTTCGGCTGCGTGACCGGGCTGCGCAAGGGTCAGCTGCACGTGCGCGCCAGCGAGCGCGCCGACTTTGCCGACATGCTGCTCGACCTGCACCTCGCACTGGCGCCGCGGCTCACCGTGATCGACGCCATCGTCGCCATGCAGGGCAAGGGGCCGGGCAGCGGCACGCCGCGCGCCATGGGCTCGCTGCTGGCCGCCGTCGACTCGTCGGCCCTCGACGCGGCCCTGGCCGACCTGACGGTCCACAAGCGCCGCGACATCTACACGCTGGCCGCCGCCGAACGCCGCGGCCTGATCGACCTGAACGATCCCTACCGCTTAGAGGGCGACCCCATCGTGCCCGACCACGGCTTCGAGCACGCCCCGCGCGACGCCCAGGAGCGGGTGCCGCCCGCGCTACGCCGCCTGGCGCGTCACGCGCTGACCTCGCGGCCGCGCCTGGTGAACCCGGCGGTCTGCACGCGCTGCGGCGACTGCGCCCAGATCTGCGGGGCGAACGCCATCACCATGGCCCCCATGCCCGTCTACGACAACGACAAGTGCGTGCGCTGCTACGCCTGCACCGAGATCTGCCCGACCACCGCCATCCAGGACGTACGGCCGCTCACGCTGCGCCTGTTGAGGGCCGACCGCTAAAGCGATGCGGCCCAGCGTTGTCCGGGTCGAGGCCTTGGCACAACGCTACCGCGAGTCAGCTCGAAACGCTGGTTAGCTGCCCCTGTCGCTAACTGGCCTCGGCGCGCACCTGGACCTCGCGCTCGAGTCTCTCGCCTAGCTCATCCGCAGCGACATCGAGGTCGTAATCGGACTGCAGCCCGAGCCAGAATTGCGGCGAGGTCCCGAAGTAGCGCGCCAGGCGCAGGGCGGTCTCGGCCGTGACGCGGCGCTTATGGAGCACGATCTCGTTGATACGCCGCGGATGGACGCCAATGTTGAGGCCCAGGCGATTCTGGCTAAGACCCAACGGCTTGAGGAACTCCTCCAGCAGCACTTCGCCGGGGTGGACCGGCGGCAGTCTCTTTTCGGTCATCGTCACACCTCGTCTTCAGTGGTAGTCGCAGACCTCCACGTCGTAGGCGTCGCCGTCGCGCCATGCAAAGCAGATGCGCCACTGGTCGTTGACGCGCACGCTGTACTGGCCGGCTCGCTCTCCGGAGAGCTTCTCCAGCCGATTGGCTGGCGGGCTACGCAAGTCGCCAACGTCGACGGCGTTGGCGACCATGCGCAACTTGCGCAAGGCCACGGTCTGGATGTCGCTGGGCAGCCGTCGAGAGAATCTGCGGTGGAAGACCTTCTCCGTCTCGGCGTCGCGGAACGACTTGATCATGGGGTCATGGTATAACGCGTCGCGTTATACGTCAAAGGGGGTGACGACTGGAATGGACAACAGGGGTGTGGCGTGGCGCGTGGACCTGTGCGCATAACCTGCGCGCGCCAACGTCCGAGTTTGCTGTCGCTGACATCGGGCGCGTCAGATTGATGCGCTGGTTAGCAGTCAGCCGTTAGCTGGCCTTCTTCTCGAGCCTGTCGGCGATCCAGACCTTGATGATCGACTGGCGCGTGACGCCGAGCCGCCTGGCTTCGCGGTCGAGAGACTCGATCATCCAGACGGGGAAGTCGACGTTGACGCGTCGCTGTTCGCGGTTGGGCCGACGGACCTTGGCCAAGTCGAGCTCCGAGGTGACGTCTTCACCATCGTCGAAGCGCTTGTCGAGTTCACTTGCCTTCATAGATCGCCACCTCCTCGGGACGCGACCGACGTACGGAGATCAAGCGGATGTTCACGTCGCGATAGGTGATGAATGCCGACCAGTGTTTGTCGCCCATCAGCCCCACGACGAGAAACCGCGCTTCGCTGTCGCTGCGAGCCGGCACTTCCGCGAGCGCCTCGTCGAGCCACAACGCCTGGGCATCGGCGAAGTCGATGCCGTGCTTGGCCTTGTTGGCCTGGCTCTTGCGCTCATCGAACTCAAACGCCACGCACGGCCTCCGCTGCCGGAACGGTATGGAAAGTATACCTTATCAACCCCCAATACAACCCTCGCGGCGATTCCAGTGCTGCGCTGCTAACAGTTGGGCGTTGAGCTGCGAGCGCTCACGCGCCGTGCCTTGCACAGAGCTTCTGCGAGTCTGCTCGAGCGCCTTGTTAGCGCCACACCTGAGGCTACTCACGACCGCGCCAGTAGCCGGGCCGACGGCGATGGTGTGCCACGGCGAGAACGATGATGGCGTCGTCGGTGACCCAGTAGATGATCGAGAACGGAAACGCGGAAAGGATCTTCACGCGAAGCGAGTCGAGGGAGATCGGCGAGGACTCGGGAAAGGCCTGGATCTGTTTGAAGGCGCGCTCGACCGCGCCCAGAAAGGCGTCGACTAGTCCGGGGGCTTCCGCGTCGTAGAACTCGGCCGCCTGGCTGAGCTCCCGCTGTGCGGCAGGGTCGAAGCGTATCGGTCGGGTCACCTGCGCCTAGCGCGAGCTTGGGCCAGCACCTCGTCGGCCGGGATGGTCTCGACCTCACCGGCGGCGATGGCATCCTGGCGGCGCACGGCCTCCTGTAGCCAGAGTTGCTCGATCTCGCTCTCGGACAGATCATCGAGGCTCTCGAGCAGGTCGCGGGCGAGCTTCGCGCGCTGCGCGTGATCTAGCCGGAGCGCCTCGCGTCTGAGTTCGTCAACGGTCATCGCGTCACACCTCGCAGCGGATGAAAGGGGCACTTCGATTGTACCGCCGCAGCCCTCAAGCGACGCAAGATGACAATGGGCGTGCTGGTGCTAACGATTGGCGCGTAACCTGTGCGGGCTGCGCCTGGAGCCTATCTCGGCGCTTGGGCGCATCAGGTTGACGCGCCTGTTAGGCGGGGTCACGACAGGACCAGGTCAACGAGATGCCTTCCGGCTCACACCAGTGTGTTCGAGCCAGATCGACGAGGCGTGTCTCGGTCTCGCCCAGCGGATACTGCGAATCGATGTTGACGCGGACACGCGTCCCGGCGGTGTCGGGATACATGCGAGTGAGCTGGCCGTCCGTGGCGAAGGCGACGGTGTTCTTGAGCTTGGCCTGGAGCTTGAGCGCCTCGGACCCCTGGGCGTCCCACGGGCGGGTGGCGACGATGGACACCGTAACCTCATCGCCGGCCGCGTTCAGGCTGACGAGGTCGATCACGTCGGGCTTGTCTAGCTGCGACTCGCTCACGCCATTCCTCCGCCTAACAGTGATTCTGTCTACTGGATAAGGTCGGCAACAGCCTACGCCTTTGTGCGTAAGTAAGAGAAGTCACGCGTCCGAGCTGTACATATGCAGTATGCGCAAGGGACGGTCAAAGGCTGTCTAAGGGGCTGCGAACGCGGTGCGGCCCGTCCGTCGGGTCGCCGGGCGCCGACTCGCCGCGCTGGTCGGGCCCGCTCAGCCCCGCCGCAGCCGAAAGACCACGATCTCGGGGCGACAGAGCAGGCGGAAGGGCAGAAAGCTCGTGCCCACGCCGCGACTCACGTAGACCAGCGCGCCGTCTTCGTCGTAGAAGCCCTCGCGAAACCGGGCGCGCGGCTGACTGAGCATGATGCGCCCGCCTTTCGTGCCGGGGACCGGCAGGCAGATCTGGCCGCCGTGCGTGTCGCCCGACAACACCAGGGCGACGTCGCCGGCGCTCAGCTGCTCGGCGACCTCGCCGTAGTGGCTGAGCAGCAGGCGCAGCGTGCCGGGCCGGCGGTCGAAGGCGGCGCGCACCGCGGCGGGGTCGCCGTAGCCGTGCTTGACGTCGTCGACACCGCACACCTGCAGCGTGGCCTCGCCGACCGCAAGCGAGACGCACTCGTCGGCCAGCAGCCGCACGCCGCACTCGCCCAGGCGCGAGAGGTCGGCCACCGCGGCGCGCTGCAGCTTGATCTCGCCGTGGTCGTGGTTGCCCAGCACGGCAAAGACGCCGCGCGCCGCCGGCAGCCGGCGCAGCTCTGCGTAGAGCTCTTCGGTGCGCGAGTCGCCGGTCACGAGGTCGCCGGTGATGACGATGAGGTCGGGAGCCACGCGGCGCGCGGCGTCGACGGCCTTGCGGATGGCGCGCAGGTTGAAGCTGGGGCGCGAGCCGGCGTGCAGGTCGGTGAGCTGCACGATGGTGAAGCCCTCGAGGTCGGGCGGCAGGTCGGCGACGGGCAGGTCGTGCTCGACCACGCGCAGCCACTGCGATTCGTAGAGCAGATAGCAAAGGGCGAGGGCGGCGGCGGCGCAAAGCGCCGCCGCCGCCCTCGCCGCGCGCCGCGCAGGCGTCAAGGCTGGTGCGGCTCGTCCTCCATCTGCTTGCGCAGGCGGGAGCGCGTCTCTTCGATCTTGCGCTTGAGGTCGTCGGAACGACCCATGGCCTGCTCGCGACCGGCGCTGACCGCATCGGTGAGCCGCTCGCGCTGCTCGTTCCAGTCGGTGCCGGTGAAAAGCTGGTTGCGCACCTCTTTGCCGGTCTTGGGGGCAAGCAGCACGGCGATGCCGGCGCCGAGCGCCGCACCGAACACGAATCCCGCTAGCTTCACGGCGACCACCTCGCTTGTTGACCGTTTCGGCGTCTTGGCTTTTCAGACGTCCATTCTACCTTGCGCCGCGCAAAAAACAGCGACGACCAGCGTGCTTACAGCAGGCGCGTACCGTTGATCACGAGCGCGAACTCGCAGCCCAAAAAGGCAGCGGCCCGGCGACACATGAGCATGCGCGACAGGAAGATCTCGAAGTACTCCATGACGTGCGACACGCTGGTGTCGATGTCGAGCGACAGGGTGATGGTGCGCGCCGCGGCGTCGACCGTGACGGCGGCGTTCTGCGACGCCAGGTTGACGCGGTCGTGAATGTCGAAGGTGTGCGGGTCGGGGTTGCGCACGCGGTCGCGGTTCACGTCGGACTTGTCGCCCAGAATGAG
>Ga0181529_10007322_pt1 | contig 11032 bp, 9 predicted proteins | sample PEATcosm2014_Bin_36_FD_119763 | JGI IMG/M metagenome (GOLD analysis project Ga0181529, IMG submission 119763) | Peatland microbial communities from MTU Mesocosm Facility, Houghton, MI, USA - PEATcosm2014_Bin10_30_metaG | ecosystem: Environmental > Terrestrial > Soil > Wetlands > Peat | place... | reverse complement strand
TCAAGCCGACGACGCCGATCGTGATCATGCCCGAAATGCTGGGGGGCGCTATGGCCTTGAAGACGTTTCCTGAATAGGCGTGCCCGGAGACGACCACTATGGTCGCGCTGACGGGTACGAAAGTATAGCCGCTTCTACTGGGCGTGACCACGTACGTGCCGGCTGAGAGGTTCGGGGCCGAGAAGACGCCGTTCGCGTCGGTTTGGACGGATGTGCCGCCCACTGCGATCGTCACGCCTGAGAGTCCCGTACTGCCCGAGGTGACGATCCCTGAAATCACCGCCGAGCTCGAGGAAGAGGCTTGCGCTTCGAAGTCTATGCCCAGCTGGTCCCCGTCGCTGACGTCGACCGTCTTGTAATCAGGGCTGAAGACGTAGCCTGCCAAACTCGGAGTGACGGTATAGCTGGTATCTTGGTCCACCACTATGCTGTAGTACCCGTCGGAATCGGTCACGCAGGTCGTCGTACCGACCTGGACTTCGACGCCGAGCATGCCCGTATCGTTGAGGTAGACTATGCCAGAGATCGTTCGTTCGTAGGGAATGTAGCAGCCGCTCAGAAGGACGAGGACAGCTGAGCATAGCGCCATGGCTAATGCCACGTTTTTTTTCATCTCTCTACCCCCATCGTGAAGGGCGTCGGATATGACAGGAACTCGCCTTCGGGAAAGGTATATCGCTGGCGGCCGATCCGTCAATGCGGTCTAGTGGGATGCCCTCAGCCCTGCTGGGGGAATTGCATTTCCTTGGCTATCTCGGTATAGGCGACGAGGCTCTCTCCCTTGCCTGTGGCGAGCAGTGTATTCATGTTCTGGAGGCCGAGATTGCGCGGCTCGGGCCCTTCCAGGGCCTCGGGGGCTTGTGAGAGCTGGTCATAGAGCCGAGCGGCGTGTGTCAGGGAGGTCATGGCGAGGTTGCGCCGTCTGGCGTCGCCCGAGCGGGCGGCCGAGCGGTAGAGGACGAGGCCGAGGTTGTTCTCGGCCTGCATGTAGAGCCTGAGCACTTCTATCTGGGAGGGGCTCTCCTGGGGGAAGGGCTCGCCCATGTGGGAGAGGGTCTCGGCCATGGCGGCCGAGGTCTTGCGGAAGTAAGCCTCGGCGGAGAAGAGGTCGTTGCGCGCGAGGAGGGCCGAGCCGAAGGCGTAGTCGAGGTATGGGCCTTTCCCGCCCTGGGCGCCTGCCGCGAAAAACTGCTCCAGAGCCTCGGCGTAGCGGCCGGTCCGGTAGAGGATGTCGCCCCGCTTATAGCTCGTGTCGGCGTTCGAGTAGCCGTTGCTCGCCGCGCGCTCGTAGAGCGCGAGAGCGGCGGGGAGGTCGTCGCGCTGCCAGAAGGCGACGTCGGCGAGGCCGGCATAGGCCTGGCCGTAACGGCCGTCTACCTTCACGCGGCGCAGCTCCAGGGCCTTTTCGTACTCGGCCGCGGCCGCGGCGTAGTCGCGCTCGGCGCCCAGCCACTCCTTGGCCTGGGCCAGGAACTGCGCGCGCCAGATCAGGCTGTCGATGTACATGCCCGACTGCCGGCCGCCGAGTCCGGGCAGGGCGGCGAAGTCGCGTATCGCGTTGTCGAGGGCCGAGCGCTCCTCGACCTGGTCGCCCGTGCTGCGGAAGTAGCGCGCGAGCTGGTAATGGGGCTCAGGCAGGGCCTCGCCCTTCTTGGCGGCGGCGAGGAGGATGGATCGGACGTCGGGAAGCATGCCCTTGTCGAGGAGGTAGCCGCCGAGCTCGGCGAGAACCTGGGCGCCTAGCCCGCCCAGCTTCGGGTCCTCGAGGAAGTGGGTCTTGAGGGGCAGGACCTCGCTTAGGCGGTCGGTGCGAATGAAGTAGAGGAGCATGCGCTCGAGGTAGGGATCCTTGTCCCCGTAACGCTCGAGTAGGAAGGCGTAGGTCCGGCGAGCGTCCTCGTAGTGGGCGGGCGCCTCCTCGGCCCATTCGAGGTAGACGTCGCCGAGCAGCAGCAGCCCGGCCTCGTTGAAGTAGTCCCAGGAGAGGAGACCGGTCATGCCGCGGACGGCCTCTCCCTTCGCGCTGCGCGGAGCCCCTTTGAGGACCTCGACGGCCTCCTCGTACTTGAGCTGCTCCTTCTCGAGCGCTGCCCACTCGAGGATGCCTTGCCTCTCCTTGGGATGGGCCTCTACGAGCTCGGAGTACTTCTTCTCGGCGAGGATGTACTGTCGCTTGGCCGCGTAGGCTTCGGCGTAGCGGTAGTACCAGGGCACGAACTCCCGCATCAGCGTCGCCTTCGCGAAGTCGGACTCGGCCTCGGGGTATCGGTCGTCGGCGATCATCCGGTAGCCCTCGCGGTACAGGGCGTCGGAGGCGATCGGGACGTACACGAATCTCCATCCAAGATAGCCGACGGCCGCGGCGATCGCGAGGACCGCGAGACCTATTCTGGCGAGGGGCAGGAAGGTATGGACGATCGCGTAGGAGAGGGTGCCTTTCTCGGCCTCGAGGGCCGCGCCCGTGCGCTTCTCTTGGCCCTTGGGGATGGGGATATGGCGCTTGAGCACGCGGCCGGCGAGGAGGGCGATCTCTTCGGCGCTTGATCCCTCGACCATGGCCCAGACCAGCTTGGACTGCTGGGCCACCGTGCCTCGGTCATTGGCCAGGATGTCCTCGATCGCGACCCTAAGGTTGAGGGGGAAGGAAAGGAGACCGTCCTGGAGCCGGTCGACCTGGGCCTCGCTCAGCGATACCTCTTTGAACTTCTCATCGGGTACCTTGGCGGTAGCGGCCTTGGACCTCGCAGGCCTCGGCGGAGCCTGCCTTGGCGGAGCCTCTGAACCGCCGAGGGCGCCGAAGTCGCCCCAATCCTGGTCGAGCTTAAAGGTGTCGGCTACCGCGGCCTCCTCGCTCAGCGAGGCTATCTCGGAATCGAGGTCCCGTGCCGAGCCCGTTCCTGAGGCGCCGAAGCCCGGGCCTGACTCGTCGAAATTGAAAGAGTCGAACGCGTCGACACCGAGCGAGCCCTCGCCGAGCGGGCCCTCGCTGAGGCTCAGTCCCTCCTCGGGCTTCGGCTCGGCGGCCGGCTCGGCGCCCAGGACCGTCCCCAAGCCGGCGTCGAGGTCCGGGACCGAGAACTCCTCATCGGCGGGGGCAGAGCCTGGTTCGGAGGCAGATTCAGCTCCGAACTCTTCGACACCGACGGGAGTCTCGAAGGACAGGGCCTCGGGCTCCGCCTCCGGTGCCGCCTCCGACACTTCTTCCGGCCCTGCCTCCGGCGCCGCTGCTGTCTCGTCCTCGACGAGGTTGAACTCGGGTATCGAGAACTCCTCCGCAGCCCCCTCTTCTGTCTCGGCGCCGGCCCCGGAGGGCATCTCGAAGTCCTCGGGGAGGCTGAAGCTCTCCGCCTGAAACTCGCTCGCCTCCTCGGCCGCGGCGGGCTCGGAAGGGAGCTCGAAGGAGGGCTCTGCCGGAGACTCTTCGAAGGAGAGTTCCTCGGCCGGGGACACTTTGGCCCCCAGCTCGGCCGGCTCTTCGATTGCCTCTTCTGTCATCGTCTCGAGAGGCGACGCGCGGGGGGAGGGAGCTTCGGAGGGCTCGACGCCAAGGCTGTCAAAGTCCGGCAGGTTGAATTCGTCCAGAGCGCCGCTCGGGGCCTCGACGTTATCGCTTTCGACGAGCCCGGACTCGGGCATGTCGAGGCCGAGCTCCGAGAGGTCGGGCATCTCGCTCGAGGCGGCCGTGCCCTCCTCCTCGACTCCTCCTAGGAGGGCCTCGAGCTCCTCGTCCACGTCGCTCGGTGCCTTACGGCCGCCTACGGGCATGTTGTCGAGCAAGGAGGCGAAATCAGGGGGCAGCCCCTCCTCGGCAGGAGGGGTCTTGGGGCGGCGGGGGGCGGCCTTGGCGGCCGCGGGCGCCTCGCTCGGCGCAGGCGCTTCCTGAGCGGGCTTGGCCGAGACTTCAGGCGGAGGTATAGGTTCGGGCTTCTCGCCCCAGCGCTCGAGAACCTCGCCCTCGTGGGATAGGGCCGAGAGGTCGCGCTTGAATCGCTCTATGTCCTGAAGCCGCGGCATGGATATCCTTGTCTTATATTAACGGACGATTTCCGTCTTTGTGAAGGAAATACTAATACCCTTCCTGGAGATAGGCGGGCTTTCCGATACTATAGCCGTGGCTCAGTTGAAGATCCTCATCGCCGCAGCCGCACTGGCGGCCCTGTCCTTCCCTCTCGCCGCGGAGGGCGGGGCGGTTCCGAGCCAGAGCGCGACCGGCAGCAACGTCATCAACTCCTTGCCTCTCCACCTCGAGTTGGCCGGCATGAAGGCCGCCAAGGCTCCCGAGGTTCGGGAGGGACGGCTGGTGCTCTCGGTCTCGGGCCCCTACAGGGCCGTAGCGGCAGCCTTCGCCCACGAGTGCTTCGCGATCTTGCATCCCTTCGACCGAAATCGGCAGGGCGTCTTCGTCCTAGCTTATCCTATTCCGCTAAAATGGAAGGGCAACCTCGAGTACCGCATCGTCGTGGACGGGGTCTGGACCCTCGATCCTTGCGATCCCGAGATGGAGATCGACCCCGACACCGGCCTCGCTCTCTCTGTGGCCGAGGTCCCCTATATTAGCGACCTCAAGCTCGGGGTCTACCAGGTCCTCGGCGGGGAGGAAGGACGGACCGCCCGCTTCGTGTTCCGCGCCGCGAGCGGGGAGTCGGTCTCGGTCTGCGGGGACTTCGACAACTGGGACCCCTTCATCCACGAGATGGCCGAAACTTCCCCAGGCCTCTACGAGCTCGACCTCCCTCTCGCCCCGGGCAGGCACTACTATACGTATATCTACCGCGGCGAGGCCCTCCCAGATCCCCTGAATCCCGACAAGTCCTCGAACCTGGACGGCAAGGTCGTGTCCGTGCTGACGGTGCGGTGAGACTCGGGCTCAACTCCGACCCTCGTCCTCTTATATCGCATAACGCATTCCAATGGATTCGAGGCCGGTACTTTGCTAAAATGCGACACATTGACTGCCTCGAGATCTTGCATGATGATGCTTGCTAAGATCGCGCATCGTCGATAAATAATCGATTAAGATTTATGAATGGTTGGCGATTGGCCGCCTGCTCCTGCTGGCGCGCTGCGCATCATTGTCTGTCTCGGGCCATATCTCAAACAAAATGAGGGATCCATGAGCCAGGAAAACATCCTATCCGCGGCCGTCGTCGAGGAACCCTCATGCTCCGTGAAAGTCTACGAGGAGCCTTCGATCGTGGCACTCGACGATCTCGCGGAGCTCACGACCTATACCGTGAGCATCAGGGTCTAGGACGGAGGCCGGCATCCTGAAAAACACCGGCAGACGCTTTCTGATCGTCCTAGGTATCTGCGGCCTCCTCCTCCTATGTGGGCTCGGATTTCCTCGGCGACGGCGCCCTGACCATTTCTACGACCAAAGTCTTCATCACGGGCGGATCTGTAATAGGCTCTTCAAACGGGTTATCTACGTAGGCGACGTTGTGCGATCTGAGCTCGGCCGGGCTGGTCCCTCTGTACCTGACGACGGATGGCCGCTACCTCAACGCGACGACTTCGGACGGACAAATTCTTCAGGTCGATATCTTCACGGGATCGTACAAGTCCATGCCAGCGGAATTTCCCAGCTTGGAGGCATCATCTACGGCGTCGGATCGCCGTACGTGTGCTCCGGCTCGTCGATATGCAAGCTCGACTAAGACTGCGGCACCTCGACCTGGGGCAGCGCGGCCGCGCTCTCCACCGGTCCGACGCTGCTTGGCGCTCCAAAGAGCCTCACCTATTCTGCCCCATGGCTATTCGTAACCGACTCAGGAAATTGCCCAATCGTTGGGGTCAACCTGAATACGCCGAATGCGCCCATTGCGAACACGATGATAACGTTCGCCAACGAGCCATATGGCAAAGCGACCGACGCGACGAAGCTATTCGTGACCACCTACAGCCAGACGCTGGGAGGCGCGATCTATGAAGCGCCCAGCATCAGCACTCCGCTGAGCCTGGACAGCTCGAGCTTTACGACGGTCGATCCCGGAGTCTCCGTCCCGATCTCGATCGCGACCGACGGTACCTACGACTACATCTCCGCTCTGCCGCCCGGTGCGGTGTTCGAGGGTTTTGGAACAGGGGCCTAGGGTATGGGAAACGCCATTGTCAAACAGCCTTTGGGCATCTGCAGCGACGGGCCGAATCTTAATGTCGCGGATCAGAGCTCGAAAAAGATCTACATGATGGAGTACTCAACGGGTTCCCCGATCGATGATCAAGGTAGCGTATAGGCGAGGCGGCGGGAGGGAGGCTCCTCCGCCCCTTATTATGCCGCACCCGCCGCCTTTAGGGCAGCTAACGCGTTCTCAGCTGTCTTTCGCCTGAGCTCGGCGAGGGACTCGCGGGAGGCGTAGGCCGAGTGATCGGTCAGCACGACGCCCGGAAGGGAGCGCAGGCGGCTGCCCTTAGGTAGGGGCTCTGCGGTGAAGACGTCGAGCCCCGCCCCGCCCAAAGCGCCCGAGGCAAGGGCCGCGACGAGGGCCTCCTCGTCGACGACCGCTCCCCGAGAGATGTTGATCAGCGTGGCGTCGGGCTTCATGAGGCCGAGTTCGCGGCCGCCCACGATGCCGCGGGTCTCGGGCTTCAGGGGCAGGTGGACCGAGACCCAGTCAGACAGCTCGAAGACCTCGTCGAAGGCGGCGGGTCTGGCTCCCGTCTCGGCGCTCGGCGCACCCAGGGCCTCGTCGACGCGCGTCGCGCTGATCCGGGGGCTCCAGATAAGGGTCTCGCGGAAGCCGAGGCCGCGCGCGGCGCGGGCGAAGGCCCTGCCCGTGCCGCCGAAGCCCAGGATGCCGAGGGTGGTGCCAGCCACGCGGCGGCCCGGCGCCGCGACGTTCCAGGCGCCCTCTCGCACGGCCCTGTCGCGCAGGGCTATGCCGCGCGCGCAGGCCAAGAGGAGGCCGAGGGCGTGCTCGGCGACCTCGGCGTCGCAGTAGCCCGGCACGTTGGCGACTGCGATGCCGCGCCTGCGCGCGGCCTCGAGGTCGACGTTGTCGAGGCCGACGCCGTAGCGTGAGATGACCTTGCAGCGCTCGAGGGAGTCGATGGCCGCGGCGTCCACCGAGGCCATGTTGACGAGCAGCGCGTCGGCCTCGCGGCAGGCGACCGAGACCTCGGATGAGCTGCGGCATTTGGCGACGGCGAGCTCGACGCCAGCGGCCTCGAGGACGGACCGCTCGAGGCTCGAGTCGCCGAAGCGATCGTCCGTGATGACCGCGAGGAGCCTGCGGCCTCCCTCGGTCATGAGCGCTCGTCCAGGAGACCGTCGAGGTAGGCGTAGCTCGCCGAGAGGGCCCCGAAGACGGCCTGGGTGTCCCTCATGTTCGTGGAGATCCCCTCGAGGGAGCCCAGTCCCTCCGAGAGGGCCTGGGCCTCTTCCTTGATGGAGAGCGAGATCTGGGAGAGAAGATGGCTCGCCTGGTCCATCTCCGAGGCGTTCTCCTGGAAATTAGAGAGCACATCGGCGAAGGAGGAGCGAAAGCGCTCGAGGAGGGCCATGAACTCCGTCATGGCCTCGTCGATCCGAGCGACCGAGCGGCCGAATTCGCCTATCGTGGCCTCGATCTGGCCCGCGAACTCCCCTGTGCGGCCGGCGAGGCCTCTGACCTCGTTGGCGATGATGCGGAAGCCCTTGCCGACGGCCCCGGCCCTGGCCGACTCTATGGAGGCGTTTATCGCGAGGACGTTGGTCCGGTCCGAGACGTCGCGGATCGACAGGGCCACGCCAGCTATGCTCTCGGCCTTGGCCCGGAGCTCGCTGAAGAGGCCGGCTATGGCCTTTCCGTCCGCGGCCGCCTTCTCGACCTCCCGCATGCGCTCGGCCACCGACCCGTCGACGCCGGCGTTCTTGACGAGTATGCCGGCCATCTTGCCGTCGATGCGCTCCGCGTTGGCCGCCGTGCTCTGGCTGGTCGCTCGGATCTCCTCGAATGCGGCGACGATCCCGCTCAGCGAGGAATGGACGCCCTCGATCGAGGAGTCGAGAATCTTGAGCGTGCGGTCGGTGACGGCCGAGAGCACGACCGACTTGTTGTATCCGACCGCGAACTTGTCGATAGCCCCGCCAAGGTTGGCGACGATCCTCTCCGCGCTCTCATCCATGCTACGCCCCGTAGATCTCGTCGATCAAGTCTATGCCGCAGCGCAAGAGCGCGAGCCATGAGAGGAAGGCGCCTACTGCTGGGCCGCGGTAGACGGCGCCGTGCTGCGGGGCGATCATCTCGGGGTTCAGGCGCTTGACGATCTCGACCCATCGCCGCGCGACGGCGTTGCCCGCTATATAGCGCTTGTGGAATCCCTCGGCGTAGGGCAGGGCCTCGGCGAAGTCGTCCACCACGAGCCGCTCGGCGCCCTCGGGGAAGACGGCCGCGCCGACGTCGCCTGAGAAGAGGATTCGCGACTTCTCGTCGAATACCGACCAGGCTCCCGGGGAGTGCATGAAGTGGGTGGGCACGAAGCGCAGTTTGGCGCCGGAGCCCAGCGCGATGGATCGGTCTCGGATCTCCTCGATCGCGGCCACGCGGGAGAGGTCCACGATGCCGAAGTGGGGCAGGAACCTCGTCCAGAGCGCCGAGACCCAGACCTTGGCCTGGGTCACGCCGAGCCAGAGCGCGATGCCTGAGGAGACGTCAGGGTCCTGGTGCGAGAAGAAGATCCCCTCGATGCGGTCGAGGGAGATGTATCGGCTGACCCCGGCGACCACTCTCGCGAAGAGGTGGATCCCGCCCGGGTCGAGCAGCCAGCCTCTGTTCTTGTCGATGATGAGGTATTGCATGGTCTGGACCACGCCCTTCGAGTATCCTTCGTCCATCCCGATCCAGATGAACTTATGGTCGCCGTCGTCGTAGAGGACCTGACCCTCGGCCTTTCGTTCCATGCTCTCCCCCGTTTATCTACTATCGGCTTTCCCGCGTACAGGCGAGAGAGCTACAATGAGCCTCGGAGGCGCCGGATGAGGATAGAAGGGAACCATTGGACGGACGGCGAAGGCCGCCGGCTCGTGCTGCGCGGGGCCAACCTGGGCGGGGACTGCAAGGTGCCCAAGCGCCCTGACGGGGACACGAGGCTGAAGGCGGGCTTCTACGAGGCGAAGGGGGTCTCCTTCGTCGGCCGGCCCTTCGCCCTGGAGGAAGCCGAGGAGCACTTTGCCCGGCTCAAGCGCTGGGGCCTCACCTTCCACCGCCTCCTGGTCACCTGGGAGGCAGTGGAGCATGACGGCCCGGGGATCTACGACGAGGAGTACCTGGACTACCTCGACCGCCTGCTTGCGATCGCCCAGGCCCAGGGCATGCATCTCTTCGTCGATCCCCACCAGGACGCCTGGAGCCGCTGGACCGGCGGAGACGGGGCGCCGATGTGGACCCTCGAGGCCGCGGGCTTCCGGCCCGATCGCCTCTTCGAGGCCGGGGCGGCCCACCTCAACCAGGAGCTCGGAGCGGACTACCCGCGCATGACCTGGTTCTCCAACTACAACCGCCTCGCCTGCGCGACCATGTGGACCCTCTTCTTCGCGGGCGACGCCTTCGCTCCGGGCATCGGGCCGGTCGGCTTCGGGCCTGACGCCCTAGGCGACGCGCGCTCGATCCAGGACTTTCTCCAGTCGCACTATATCGAGGCCATGGCGAGGATAGCCCGCCGCCTCGATCGCTACACTTGCGTCGTCGGCTTCGACAGCCTCAACGAGCCGAGCCTGGGCTTCATCGGGGCGGCGGACCTGGCCAGCGGGCTTCCGATGGAGAGCACCGGTGCGGCTCCCACGCCCTGGCAGGCCATCATGGCCGGCTCGGGCTATCCCTCCTCGGTTCCCGTCTACGGCGTCCGGGGCCTGGGGCTCAAGAAGATCGAAACGCTGCGGCTTGGCCGTGAGGGAGTGAGGGCCTGGGAGGACGGAGTCGAATGCGTCTGGAAAAGGGCGGGAGTTTGGGATCTCGAGGGAGGCAAGCCCGTCCTCAAGAGGCCCAATCACTTCGTGGCCCTCTCAGGCCGGCCCGTCGAGCCCATCCGCGACTTCTTCCGGCCCTTCGCCGACCGTTTCCAAGAGGCCGTCTGCGCCGAGGCCGGCAAGGGACGGCTCGCCCTCTTCGTCGAGGGCGTACCTAACGCCGGGAGGCCCAGCTACGGAAGCGGCGCGCGCGCCCCGGTCGTCGACGCCACGCACTGGTACGACGACCTCACCCTCATCACCAAGAAATGGCATGGCTTCCTGGCCTACGACGCCCGCCACGGCCGGCCCGTGCTGGGGCCAAGGCGCGTTAGGCGCTACTTTGTCGAGGCGCTCGGAGAGCTGAAGTCCTGGGCCGTGCGCGAGATGTCCGGCGCCCCGACCCTCCTCGGCGAGTTCGGGCTGCCCTTCGACCTGGACGGCACGGACTCCTACCTGAGCGGAAACTACCGCACCCAGGAGAAGGCCCTCTCGGCCTACTACGACGCGGTCGACGCCAACCTCCTCGACTCCACAATCTGGAACTATACCGCCGACAACCGCCATGCCCGCGGCGACCTCTGGAATACTGAGGATCTCTCGATCTTCTGCCGCGACGACTGCGAGGCCGGGCGCACCGAGACGGGCGATCCGGCCGACTCCGGAGGCCGCGGCCTGCGCGGCCTCGTCAGGCCATACGCCATGGCGACGGCAGGCGAGCTGATGGAGATGAACTTCGACGCCCGGCGCGGCGTCTTCCGCTTGCGCTACCGCCCAAACCCGAAGATCGCCGCGCCTACCGAAGTCTTCGCGCCCGAGCTCCAATTCCCGCTCGGGTTCACGGTCGAGGCGGATGGATGCGAGGCCGAGGTCCAAAAGGGCCTCGTCCGATTACGCGCCAAGAGCGGAGCGGAAGAAGCGACGCTCGTCCTACGGAGACGGTGACGGTAGGCGGGCAGCCCGGTCGAAGACCCTCGCCATCAGGAACCATACGACGAGGACCAGGACTCCCCAGCCGAGGGCCTGAAGGATCCAGCCCGGCCAGTAGGCGGACGGCACGAAGATCATAAGAGCCCATCCTAGTATGGGCAGGATGCCCGTGGCGTA
>Ga0181529_10007321_pt1 | contig 11033 bp, 11 predicted proteins | sample PEATcosm2014_Bin_36_FD_119763 | JGI IMG/M metagenome (GOLD analysis project Ga0181529, IMG submission 119763) | Peatland microbial communities from MTU Mesocosm Facility, Houghton, MI, USA - PEATcosm2014_Bin10_30_metaG | ecosystem: Environmental > Terrestrial > Soil > Wetlands > Peat | place... | reverse complement strand
TTATCTAATTGTGAAAGATCTTTACGACTTAATAAACTTTTAAAATGATTATTCGAGGCCAAGTTTTTCCCTCAATTCAATTTTTGTTTCGGGACTTAAAGCAAAAATATGGGTCGCATTCTGTCTTAATTTGCCGCTTCTTACGAGATTTTTTAAATACTTCGTAGCGTTGTTGTTAAAACTTGATTTATAAAAAGCAGTTGCAGTCTGCATTTCTTTTAAAATTTCATCCCGATTGAATGTTTCTTTACCGTCATTTAAAGTAAATTTTATCGCTGCAGCCAATATTAGATCAAGACCTGACTTAACTTTTATTTTTTGAGCAATTGTCGATGTAGTTTTTATTTCATCTATTGAAGGCGTATGCGCTTTTGCCTGAAATGTAGTAGTCATTGTTTTTGGTGTTTCACTAATTTTTGCAGGGATAGTGTCTTTTAAAAGTTTGGAGAGATCAGATAAAAAAATCGGAACTTCTTCTTTGAAATAAGCCTCTTCACCCTCAAAATCGATTTCTACATCCCCTAATTTAATCCTTATTTTAACCGGCATATATTCGCTCCATCATTTATCTGTCTCACTTGGGATAGCAGCTTCACTACCATCTGATTCATTCTTTTTTCGTCTTTGTCTTTTGACTAGCCCAGGCTTCCAAGACCCGATTTTATCAGAATCCTCGATATCTTTTATAAATTCGTCGGCCTCATTTTGGGCATGTTGATCTAAACTCAGCTGATCACCTTGCTTGATTATTCCTCTATCAGATGCAATAAGTGCTCGAGTATTTCCATCTGATAACCTCCATCTAACAAGCTCTGGATTGATGACTTCCTTTCTTGATATTGAGGGGGAATTCATTAATTTGGTATATGATCGAATTAGAACATAAACAAGTCTTTTCGCTGCATCTTTTGCATTTGTTGCTTTCAGATCTCTGATTGATGAGTGGTATTGGCCTTCGGGTGTCAATGTCGCAACAGCAGACAACTCTCCTTTCGTGTTGTCTCTTTTCGATGGAGAATTATCATAATTTTGGTCTTTAAAGGCTGTATTATCCCTCTTTCCGAGAAGCTCAGATACGAGCGTATCATAAACCTTTTCCTGAAGGGATGGGGGAAATGTTTCAACAATTTTTGCTATTTCAGGTAAGTTTTCCTTAAGTTTTTCGAAAGGCTCCATATCTACCCCTTATTTGTTTACAGTGTATAATATCTTAAACAATATAAATTAGCTGGTGAAATAAAACGCAAATAACATATTAATAATGTATTATGTCCTGGCATTTCAGAATCAAATCATCAATGCATTTTCGAGATCAAAGATTGATATAAAATGGACATGACCACGAGATTCAGAAACAGTTAGATTAGTGATTCAGTCGTCGAGGACTCCTGTAGAGTAATGGTGGTACTAGATCCCAATTGTAATCGGGATTTGCTATTTTTAAAAATTCGTGCAAAAGAGGCGCAATGCTGTAAACATCCAAACAGTGTGCGCAGACCGGGACTTTACCAATTAATTCTAAAAAAAATACATTATGATGTATTAAAAGTCAGTCATAACCCTGAACTGGTCGATCTCTTCCCGGTTGAGCTGGTCAAGGAACTCGTCGGTTGCATGCTCGATGTCCTTGCTCGCGGTAATGCCGCGGCCGACAACGAGAATATCTGCGCCTGCCTTGAGGGCGTCTTTGACGACTTCAACACGGATGCCGCCAGCGGTTGCGCAGAGGAGTTTTCCTCCGGCTGCCTTCTTCATCGCCGGGATGTCTCCCCACGCGTGGGCGGTCTCCTCGGTGTCGATTGCACGGTGGAGCTCGACGATGTCAGGCTTCACTTTGAGCTTCTCGATGAGCTTTGCCGGGTTCTGCACGTTCAACATATCGACAATCGAGTAGATGCCGACCTTGCGGGCTTCCGAAATTGCCTTCTCGATAGTCGAAGTCGGGGCAAGTCCCGAGACGACGACCGCATCGGCAGTCGCATCGGCTGCCATCCGGGCTTCGAGGTTGCCGGTGTCGAGGATCTTCATATCCGCGATGATGAACGCGTTTGGCCTGAGCTTGCGGATTTCGCCGATGACACCGAGGCCAAACTTCTTGATGAGCGGTGTTCCCGCCTCGATGATCACGTGGTCGTTCTGCGGCACTTCCTTTAAGACCTGGGCGACCTTGCCCATGTCCACGAGGTCCATCGCGACCTGCAGGTACGGCGGGTCCCAGAGCCGGGTGACCTTGAATCCCATGATGCCGTGGGCTGCACGGTCTTTCTCGTACACGAGGGTCTTTGAGTCCGGGAACTTGTCGAGCGCCCGGTGGATGGCAAGCTTCGTCGCGCCGTAGTTGAACCGGTAGATCTTGTTGTAGTCCTTTGCGTCCGGGTGGACGAACGCGGACACCATGATAACCGTGTCCTCGATGTCGATCCCCTTGAACGCATCCTCCTCAACACAGTCCGCAACCGCCTTTGCGACCGCGGCCTGCACGGGGCCGAACATCTCGTTGACCTGGCTCATGTCCTTTAACGTGACCTTCGGGATAACAATCGTGGCCGGCTTCGTGAGCAGGTTCGGGCGGACAACCGCAAGAAGGGGCGTGTGCCCCATGGACAGCTGCGAGACCGAGTTTGCAAATGCTGAACCGATAGGACCTTCCTTATCTCCCATCAACAGGTCGATATGCGCGAGTTCCGCGCCCTCACCTATGAGTGCTTCTCCGACAAGATACATGTAAATCGATTATCTCCGGTTAGATATGTGACCGTCAACCATGATAAGATTACGCGGGGCGCCCCGGCCACCCGCCGTTCACACCAGCAGTTGTCCCGAAAAGACATGCACCGCGTGCCCGCCGAGGATCACCCGGTCTCCGTTGAGCGTGACCCTGACGGTCCCGCCCCGCAGCGAGCACTGGAACCCGGAGAGTTCGGTCTTGTGGAGTTTCTCCCCCCAGTACGGCCCGAGGCAGCAGTGCGCGGAACCGGTCACCGGATCCTCCGGGACTCCCGCAGACGGGGCAAAGAACCGGGAGACAAAATCGAAGTCCGGGAGATCGGAAGCCGCAGTTACGATGGTCCCCCGTGCAGGAATGCCCGCGAGAGCGGCCATGTCGGGCTCGCAGTCGCAGACATCGGATGCGGAGGGAAGTTCCACGAGCAGGTCGAACCGGTTCTTCCCGGTAAAAACGGGGGTCGCCCCGAGCGCCCGGTCAAGGCCGGGGACCGGTGCTGTTTCCTTGGCCGGCTCCCGGGGGAAATCGAGATCAATCCAGTCTCCTTCCCGGCGGGCGACGAGCGTCCCGGACAGAGTCGCAAAAGAAACCGGCGACCCGGGCTGCTCGCGGCCGGTCTCCCAGAGGACAAATGCCGCGGCAAGCGTCGCGTGGCCGCAGAGTTCCACTTCCTGTGCCGGGGTAAACCACCGCAGGTTCCAGACCCCGGCGGAACCTAAATGGAGAAACGCAGTTTCCGAATGGTTCAGTTCAGCGGCAACCTGCTGCATCCACCCGGGATCGGCCGGGCCATCCATGATGCAGACCCCGGCAGGATTTCCCCGGAAGGGGTGGCCGGTGAAAGCGTCGACAACGTGCAGTTCGTGACCCATAAGAGTGGATTGGTATGCCGGTCGATAAAACATACGGGGGAACCGGGACTGTCATACATCAATCGGGCAATGCCGAGACTCTAATAATCATGTGACATGAAAAAAATTTTATGAGGGTTCCCCGCCACAAGGAGCCCCTCACGGGGCACGGCGGGGCAGGAAGGTTTTTGGGATAAGTCCGACAGGGTTCCTGTTGGCCGGCATCAGATCCGTTTCAAAGTATTTTTTTGTCCCTTGCCCGCCGCGGGGGCATCCCTTTGGGGGCGGCGGAATCCATCGTTCATGTGAGGGAAATGCGTGTGTCTGCATTATATCTCAAACAATTTTTTGGAGAAATGCTCAAAATTTGAGGTCATACCGGCCCGCTCCGCTCCAGGAAAAAACAGACGCATGAGAAAACGTGGGGTTGGTGAGATTTGAACTCACGATCGACGGGTCTCTCCGACATGCGCATCAGTGCTCCAACGGGTCATCATCGAATTAACTCAGGAGACCTGTTGTCATCATCTGCGAGCACGAAGAACGCAAAGACCGCTGGAGCCCGTCGCCATTCCGGGCTTGGCCACAACCCCGCCAGTCATGCAAGCTGTGAATATGCCACAGCTGACTGTACAAGATCGTGCTGACGAAATTTAATTGTTTTCCTTCCCGGTCGTTTTTCCTCATGTTCCGCACGCCGGCGGCCCGGAACGCCCCCGATGTACCTTGTGTCCCGCCCTTTCGCATACAAGATCCCCCGGATTTTCCTGACCTGTCATCAGTAGTCATATATCCTGTGATTACTCCATACTTTACGATGGACAAGGGCAGTTATACGTGCGGGACTTCGGAATTCCCCCTGATGGGAATGACGATGGGTGAGATGATCGACCACATCGCGGCAAAGTACCCTGATAACGAGGCGATAGTCTCCGTCCACCAGAACATCCGCTGGACGTACCGGGAGTTTCAGGCAAAAGTAAACGAGGTCGCCCGGGCGCTCATGGGCCTTGGCGTGGAAAAAGGCGACCGGGTCGGCATCTGGGCGATGAACCATGCCGAGTGGATCGTTGTGCAGTTTGCGACCGCCAAGATCGGGGCGATCATGGTCAACATCAACCCCGCCTACCGCACGTACGAGCTCGAGTATGTCCTCAAGCAGGCCGAGATCCAGACCCTTCTCCTGCAGGGGCGGTTCAAGACCTCTGATTATGTCGGCATGTTCTACGAGGCCTGCCCCGAGGCTTACGAGCAGAAGCCGGGAAAAATTTCAAGCGAGAAGTTCCCGTTCTTAAAAAATGTCGTCTTCATCGGCAACATCCCGTACAACGGCATGTACACCTGGGATGAATTCCTCGAAAAGGCACAAGAAATCACGATGGACGAGCTCATCGAACGGGGAGAAGCCCTCTCATTTGACGACCCCATCAACATCCAGTACACGAGCGGTACTACGGGGTTCCCCAAAGGTGTTGTCCTCACCCACCACAGCGTGCTCAACAACGGCTATATCATCGGCGAAGGCATGGGATTCTCCGAGAAAGACCGGCTCTGCATCCCTGTCCCGTTCTACCACTGCTTCGGGATGGTTCTCTCCAACATGGCCTCCGCCACCCACGGGACGACCATGGTCCTCCCCTGTCCCACGTTCGATGCCGAGGAAGTCTTAAAGACCATCGAGAAGGAACGCTGCACCGCTGTCCACGGCGTCCCCACGATGTTTATCGCCGAACTCTCCCTCCCCAGCTTCCCCAAATACAACCTCACGTCCCTGCGGACCGGCATCATGGCCGGCTCGCCCTGCCCGATTGAAGTGATGAAGCAGGTCAACACGAAGATGAACATGCGGGACATCGTGATCGTGTACGGCCAGACCGAGACCTCCCCCGGCGTCACGATGACCACGACAAAAGACCCGCTCGAACGCCGGGTCACCACCATAGGGAAGGCATTCCCCCATACCGAGCTCAAGATTGTCGACCCGAAAACCGGCAAGATCGTCCCGATGGGAGAGATCGGTGAGGTCTGCGCCCGCGGCTACTGCGTGATGAAGTGCTATTACAACAACCCGTCGGCCACCCACGCGACGCTCGACAAGGACCACTGGAACCACACCGGCGACCTCGCCACGATGGACGAGGAGGGTTATTTCAGGATCGTAGGCCGGTTAAAGGACATGGTGATCCGGGGCGGGGAGAACATCTACCCCCGTGAAATCGAAGAGTTCCTGCATCACCACGAGAAGATATCCGATGTGTACGTGGTCGGCGTGCCGGATATCAAATACGGCGAGGAACTCTGCGCATGGGTGAAGGTAAAGGATGGCCAGACACTCACCGAGGAAGAGGTCAAGAATTTCTGCAAAGGAAAGATCGCCCACTTCAAGATCCCCCGGTATGTCATGTTCGTGAACGAGTTCCCCATCAATATCTCCGGTAAGATCCAGAAGTACCTGATGCGGGAGGAATCAATAAAGAAACTCGGGCTTGAAGCGGCGGAAAATATCAAGACTGCGTGATATGCCGGACGGGCTGTTCCGCAACCTCATCTTTTTTGATTCGATAATCAGACGTGGATCGGGTCAATCCAGCTCATTTTTTTAATTGCCCCGGAGGGGCCCTGAGGCGGGTGGTCATCGTATTCAGTATGACAGGCCCTCCGGTTTTTGAATGAAACAATCCAAAAAAACTGGGTGGTTATCCTTCAACGGGCTTCTGCCCGCCCCGCTTCCCCCGGGCGAGTGATGCAAAAATCCCGATCACGCACATGATGGTGAAGATCACAAACGCCCAGTGCAGGCTTGTCGTGAACTGCGGGTAATACGCGGGCGTGATCTCCACCTGGCCGATGATGATGGCAAAGAGCATCATCGCAATGCCCATGGAGAGCATCTGCCCCAGGAGGCGCATCGTCCCGTTGAGGCCGGATGCGACGCCGTAATACTTCTTCTCCACGGCGCTCATGATCGCATTCGTGTTCGGGGACGAGAAGAGCCCGAAGCCGAGGCCGAGGATCATGAGCACCATGATGATATACCAGAGCGGGGTCATTTCAGTCAAAAAGATCAGCAGAAAGAGCCCGAGCGCGGTAAATCCCATGCCGACCGACGAGATGATCTGCGAATCGTACCGGTCCGAGAGCCGGCCGGCAAACGGGGATACGATCATCTGGACAAACGGGGCCGCAACGATAATAAAACCTGCATACTCCGCTGAGAAACCCTTGGTGTACTGGAGATCAAGGCTGAGCAGGAAGGCAACCGCATACGTGGCGGAATAGTTGATCAGCGCGGCGATATTCGAGAAGGCGAAGATCCGGCTTTTAAAGAAGAGCTGCATGTTCAGGACCGGATGTGCCAGCCGCTGCTCGTACCAGATAAAAACGCCGATCAAAACGACACCGGCAACCACAAGGATGCCCCCCGTGATGTCAGGGAGCACGGAGAACCCGTACATGATCGCGACAAGCGCAACGCTGTAGAGGAGCGATCCCGGGATATCAAATTTCTCACCGGTGCATTCCGCCCACTCACCTTTGAGTTTCCAGAGGATAAGGATCGCGGCGGCGATCGCGATGGGCACATTGATGTAGAAGATGCTCCGCCACCCGAAGACATCGGTGAGGATACCGCCGAAAAACGGCCCGAGGGTGAGCCCCAGGTACACGGCCGAAATATACAGCCCGAGCGCTTTACCCCGCTCACCCGGGGGGTACACCGCCGTCAGGATGGCAAGCGATGTCCCGAAGATCATGGCAGCGCCGATACCCTGTATTACCCTGACCGTGATCATCTGCTGCTCGGTCGCAACAAGGGTCATAACAAGCGATGCGGCACCAAACAGGCAGATGCCGGAGAGGAAGATCTTTTTCCTCCCGTAAATGTCAGCGAGCTTCCCGAACGGGACAAGGAACAGGGCAGAAGCAAGGATGTACGCGGTCGCGACCCAGGAAAGGGCAATCGCATCCATATGGAACGCGGTGCCGATCGTGGGCAGCGCAATATTTACTGCTGATCCGTCAAACGGCGTGAGAAAACCGGCAAGGATCGCGATCAGGAGGACGATCCGTTTCTCCGTTGCAGTGACTGGCAGGGCAGGTACACGGCAGATCGCCGGATCCTGACGTGCAGCATCGCTGGTGGCAGGGACTTCCGCAGGCATGATATACTCCCGGTGAAATCAGGGGACAGGTAAGGTTTTTTTAGAGATTGTTACATGAACGGGTGGACCGGCAGGGCACCGGCGCCCGTTGTTCCAGAGGTATCCGGATGGGGGCTGTTCTTTTTGCACCAGCCGGAGCTGCTTCGTTATAACACACCGAACCATGCGATATATGACATGACCACCATCACGACAACAAGCACGATCAGGACCTTGTACCCGCACTTGTCGCAGATACCAAGATACGAGGGGTGGCAATCGTGGCAGTACTCGGATTTGCAGACCTTACAGGTCGTACTGTGGGTATGACCCGGGTGGTTCTCGCATGTTGACATATTTCATGTGTTCGGTGCGAAACGCTAAAGAAGTGTCGGATGAGGGATGACCCATTCAAGGGCAGTCTACGTTCGGATCAGGTCCCCGATGAGACGGGAGACCCGGGCCTGTGCTTCGTGTGTCGCAGCCTCGTCCCGCTCGATGGAAATGGTGAGGATGTCACCCTCGCAGGACCCTGCCGGGAGCAGCACGGGTGGGATATTTAACCGTATGTTTTCCTCCCCCGGGATAACAAGGACGGCCAATGTCTCCCCGATACGATCGATGACGGCCTTCATTGGCACAACCGATCAGTTCCCACGGGGGTTCTGAGCCCGTTTGACAAGGCCGGCGGCTGCGTGTGCGGCGTTTTTGAGGATCTCTGCCTCGCCCGGGATCTCACGGTCGAGCATCAGCACCCGGCCGTTGCAGATCGTGGTCTCCACGGCAGCCCCGCTGCAGGCATACACAAGGTTTGAGGCGGCATTGTGGAGCGGCGTGTTGCACGGTATCCGGGTGGAAACGAGGATAATATCGGCTGGCGCACCCGCGGCAAGGGTGCCGGTGCCAAAGCCCAGCGCTTTTGCTCCGTTCGTTGTCGCCATTTCAAGAGCCGCCGGAGCCGGGAGCACGGTCGGGTCGTTCCAGAAGAACTTCTGGAGGAGGGCGGCGATCTTCACCTCTTCGAACATGTCGAGGTTGTTGTTCGAGGCGCACCCGTCCGTCCCGAGGCAGACATTTGCCCCGGCTGCCGCAAGCTGCGGGTACGGCATCGCCCGGTGAGTGGCAAGCTTCATGTTGCTTGCCGGGTTGTGGGCGACAGAGACACCCCTTTTGCCAAGGAGCGCACATTCCGCGTCGTCCAGCCAGCACCCGTGCGCCACGATGGTCCGGGGGGTCAGGATACCGCATTCGTCCAGCAGGGCAGCCGGCCGTTTCCCGTGCCGGGAGACGCAGTCGTTTACCTCTTTTTCGGTTTCCGAGAGATGGATATGAACAGGGATCTGCTGGTCGCGGGCAAATTCGGCGCACCACTTCAGGCCTTCAGGGGATACCGTGTAGGGTGCGTGCGGGCCGGCGGCCACGCGGACCCGGGGGTTGTTCATCCCTTTGATGTGGGCGGCAAGGGCTTCGGTCGCCTTGCACTCGTGCTCCCGTTTTTCTGCATCGCCAAGGTCGATGAACCCGTAGCAGAGCACGGCGCGGATGCCGGCCTCGTCCACAGCCTTTGCAGCGGACTCCATCTGGAAGTACATGTCGTTAAACGCAGTTGTCCCGGTCCGGATCATCTCGACGCAGGCAAGTTTCGTGCCCCAGTAAACGTCATCGGCGGTCAGGTGGGCTTCGAGCGGCCAGATCTTCTGTGCGAGCCAGTCCTGCAGGATCATGTCGTCCGCGTAGCCCCGCAGGAGGGACATCGCCGCGTGCGTATGCATGTTCGAGAGGCTCGGGAGAGCGAGTGCGCCGTCTCCGTCAACAATAAACTCCGCCTCGCCCCGGTGCCGTTTGCGGATTTCAGGCCCGATATCGGTAATCGTCTCCTCAGCGTCGATAAAGATGTCCACCGGCGTGTTGTGGGCGATCACGTTGGTGATGAGCACTGACTTCTTCTTTCCAAAGATATCCAATGATTCAGCCTGTGTCGTTGTCATTTGAGAGAATTCCCCCGTTTTATCCCATCTGCCGGACGATCGATCCGACGATCTTCTCGGTCCGGTGCCGGTACGTCTTTGATATCGAGAGGATGTTGTCGTACGTGAGCACGTCCATCCCGAGACCGTTTGCATAATTGTCGATCGTGCAGAGCGCGGCAAAGTCCATGCCGAGTTCGCAGGCAAGCGTTGCTTCCGAGGCGACCGTCATCCCCACGACATCGGCGACTTTTGCAAGTGCCGCCACTTCGGCGACCGTCTCGATGCGGGGGCCTCTTGTCTGCACGTAGATGCCCCCGAGCCGGGCTTCGGGCACCACAGAGGAAAGTTTCTCTGCGAGCGCCCGCGGGAGTTCCGGCCTGACGTGCTCGATTTTGTGATCGTGGATGGAAGGGATATCAGTCACGCTGATATAGTCGGTCGGGATAAGGATGGTGCCGGGTGCTATCTCCTTTTTGAGTGAGCCCGAGGAACCGAACGCGACAATATGGTCGACACCTGCGATCGCCATCGCCGCAAGGTTTGCCCGGTAATTGATCCGGTGCGGTGGCCGGCCGTGCTGGTGGCGCATCAGCATCACGATATCACCGCAGAGGAGGTCGGCACTCCCGAAAGGGGTGGCAATACTTTCTTTTTTTAAGTCCGGAAGTGTCGAAAAGAGCAGGCTTGTCCCGCCGATGATACCAAGCATCAGGCAATACCCCCTGTACGTCCGCAGGGGGGTCTGTGGGTGAATGAAAACTGCTCCATAGATCTTCGAAACAAAGGTTGTGTGCACCGGCACTAATACCTAGCGCACAGGAGGAGTACAGGAACGTATTTTCATAAACAACCATTAAATGTAAATTTGTCCCGGCCCCAATAACATCCTATGGGCATGTTCGATACCGTCAGCGACGAGACGATTAAAAAGGGGGAGTGCACCGACATCTACTTTGTCCGCACCGAGGAAGTCCTGGAAAAAGAGCAGCTCAACCCGCTCGTATCCATGGAGGTGACCGCGTCGGCGGTCCCGGATAGATGGGGGATCATCTGCGGACTGTCCGATGTGCTTGCGCTCCTCGAAGGCGTCCCGGTGACGGTCGATGCAATGCCGGAGGGCACGCTCTTTTACCCGGGAGAACCGGTCCTCCGCATCACCGGGCGGTACCGGGACTTCTGCCGGTACGAGACCGCGATCCTCGGGTTCCTGCGCCATGACTCCGGGATCGCATCGGCGACCGCCCATCTCATGTGCGAGGCAAAAGGCAGGCCCGTGTATTCCTTTGGTTCACGCAGGCAGCACCCGTCGATTGCCATGATGCTCGAGCGGGCCGCATGGATCGGGGGG
>Ga0181529_10007318_pt1 | contig 11036 bp, 8 predicted proteins | sample PEATcosm2014_Bin_36_FD_119763 | JGI IMG/M metagenome (GOLD analysis project Ga0181529, IMG submission 119763) | Peatland microbial communities from MTU Mesocosm Facility, Houghton, MI, USA - PEATcosm2014_Bin10_30_metaG | ecosystem: Environmental > Terrestrial > Soil > Wetlands > Peat | place... | reverse complement strand
CTCGGTCTCCGAGGTGATTCCGCGCAGGCGGGCGGCGAAGTAGTTGTAGGCGACGAAGCAGATGACGGCGATGCTGAGGCCGGTCGCCGTGGCGAAGAGCGCCTCGCCGACACCGGCGAGCACTGCGTCGCTATTGCCGCGCGTCTGCTGCGCGGCGATCGCGTTGAACGTGCCGATCATGCCGACGATGGTGCCGAGAAGTCCCAGCAGCGGCGAGATGGTAGTCGTGGTGTCGAGAACCGGCAGCAGACGCTCCAGCCGGATGAAGTACTCCTGGCCGGTCTCCTCGACGAGCCGCTCGATCTCCCGAGTCGGATGGCTCCGGTGCTCCAGTACTGCGGCGAGGCATGCCGCGACGGGCCCGGAGCGAGAGCGGCAGTCGCGCAGCGCGTCCTCATAGCGGCCTGCGCCGCAGCGGTCGAGAACAGCCTTGAGCAGGCCGGGCGACGTTCCGCCGAGCTGGCGGTAGGCGATGGCGCGCTCGACGATGACGACGACCGCGACTATGGAGAGTATGAGAAGCGGATACATCACGAATCCGCCCGCCTTGATAAAGTGAACGATGCTTGCCATGAGCTTTCCTCGGCAGGTTGAATGCGCCGAAGGCGGCGTGGGATTGACCGCGCCTCCGGCGCGGGATTAGAATTTCGCGAATGCGGTGAACATGATCCGGCGCCCCTGCTCGAACCGGGTCCCGCTGAAGCCGGAGTTGAAGTTGATGATCGCCAGGTTGTTGGTGACGTTCTCGATGAGCAGGGTCAGTCCCCCGTGGCCGTCGACCGCCCCTCCGCCGAAGAGGCCGGGACCGGTGGTGAAGGACAGGTTGAGGTGGTTATTCGGCGTGCGCGGCGCGGTGTTCAGCGGGTTGAAGGCCGAAAGGCCGCTGGAGCCGTTGCCGCTGCCGTAGTAGAAGTCGAGCGCGGCGTTCTGGCCATGTTTCCAGGTGTAGGATGCGCCGGTGCTGATGGTGTTGAGCTGATCGTGGTCGTTGTAGGTCGGCGCCTGCGTGCCGGGAACGCCGTCGATGGTCCCGCCGGGTTTGGCGACGCTGTTCGTGTAGGCGAGATAGGCGGCCCAGCCGACGTTCTTCTTCGGGTAGAGGTCCCAGGACAGCTCGAAGCCGTGGACATTGCCCGTCGTGAAGTTGACGGAGGTGTAGGCGCCGAACTGCGTGTTCGGGATCAGCAGGCCGGTGTCGATCTGGTTGCGGATATCCTTGACGTAGTATGCGACCTTCGCCTTCTGGTTGGGCGCAAGCTGCCTCTCGAGGCTCACGTCGTACTGGCTGAGCGTTTCCGGCAGGATGGCCTGTCCGACGACTTCGCCCTGCGCGAGCGGCGGCTGTGTGAAGAGCCTGTTGAAGGAGCCGCGAAGCACGGTGAGCTTCGCGACCTGATAGGCGAGATTGATACGGGGCGAGAGATCGGCCGTGTCAACGCCGGTCTGGCCGGGCACGTTCTGGTTCTGCTTGTACCAGTCGAGACGGAGGCCGTAGTTCGCGGTGAACCGCTTCGAAATGGTCCAGGTGTCCTGAATGTAGCTCGCCGCGTAGAAGCCGGAGCGGTGCACGCTCAGAGTGGGAGTGACGTTGGAGGTGGCCTTGAAGAGCTGATAGCCGTTGGCGTCGAGGATCGGCTTGCCAGTCGAGTCGACTTGCGGCACGCCTGCGGGCGCAAGCACGGGATCGATGCTCGCCAGCGCGTCGAGAGCGAGCTGGCTGCCGGAGACCAGATTGTAGGACTCGTCTCCCTCCTCGTTATCGTATAGCAGACCTCCCTTGACGGTATGGTGACCGCCGGCATAGGTGAGGCTGCCCTGCCCCTGCGCGTGGTGATAGTTGCGAACGATATCCGGGCTGAACTCGACCGAGTTGTCGACCGGCAGGTTGAGCGGCGAGAGCAGCGCGTTGCCGCCGTTGGCGTTGAGAATGCTCTGGCCGGAGTGGATGAGCGAGGCGGAGACCATACTCGTAACCTGCGGCGAGATCTTGCGCCGCCAGCTCAGGACGCCGAAGTCGTTGACGTCGCGCTGCCAGACGTCCTGGCCATCCTGCGCCTGAGTTGGCAGCACGTCGATTCCGGTTCCGAACGTGCCGGTGGCGACGCCGTTGGCCGCCAGTGCGCCGGCCAGGTTGGAGGCCAGCGCTCCACTCGCGTCCCGCTCGCCTCCGAAGCCGTAGCCCTGACCGTAGGGGGCGTACGCGCTGGAGAGGCCGGAGCGGTTGGCGACCTGGGTGTAGGCGGGAGCGCTGTTGACGGTCAGGCTCAGTTCGTCGTTGGAGCTGGCCTGGTAGCTGAAGTTGCCGAAGTAGGCCTGGGATTCGGCGTGGTTATGGGCCGTCTGATCGTCCGGCTGAGGCGGTTCGAGCGCGTTGTTGGTGGCGCGGGCGTTGATGTCCAGGAAGTAGCCGAAGGCGCGCGGCACGTTGCCGTTCGCGTCCGGCTTGCCGATGGCGCGTCCCGCCTGGCCTCCGAAGGTGAGGGCGCCGTTGTAGGTGGCGAATTCGCCGACATCGAAGTTGGCCTGCTGAAACGGCGTGACGGTGCCTGCCCGGAGGGTGAGGTTCAGGACGGCAGCGGACTCCCCGCCATACTCCGGAGCGAAGCCGCCGGTCATGATATCGACGTTCTGAAGCGCCTCCGGCAGTATCAGGGCGCCTGCGCGGCCCATCAGCACGTCCGGAAGCTCGAAGCCGTTGAGGAAGATCGTCGTAGAGCCGTGCTCACCGCGCGGATGCGCCTGATTGGCAGAATCGTAGACGAACCCCGGATCGACCAGCAGCTCGTTGCGCAGGCTCTGCGGATTGGAGCCGAGGACGGGAAACTGGTTCACGCGGCTCTGATCTAACTGGGCGACGGCGTTCGCCTGAGCGGGACTGACGATGTTTTTCCGGGCAGTGATGTGGATGATCTTCTCTTCCTTGATCGGCTCGAGGAGGACCTCCACTTCCGTGGTCGTATCCGGCGCGACGGTTACCGAACGGGTATCCGATTGGAAGGTATCCGGCTTCTGCGCGTTCGTGGTGACGTTCCATGCGCGGGCATCGAGCGGACCCGAAGTGACGCTGCCGTTGTCGTCCGTCGTGAGCGTCACCTCCGGCCGGACGCCTGCCGAGTCCTTGAGAAGTATTCCGGCCTTTGGGAGCGGCTTCTCGTCGGCAGCGTTCTTGACGCTGAAATGAAGCCGTCCAACGACGTCGGCGCGGGCCGGCGCAGTCAGGATTGAGGCGATAAGCGCGGTTGCGAGAATGGCGAGATTCAGCCTGTGCGGAATCGGAGACTGCCGATCTCTCATCTGGAGAGAACCATCCTTTCGTCTGTCGGCGCCGCGGAATCGTGCCGTCGCCCTGGCCCTTATGAGAGGGCGGGACGGCAGAACGCGACGGTATTGCCGTCGGGTATGGGATGGACGAAAGGGTGAGGACGTGATACAATCGCGGCGGGAACCGGGTGTGATTCGTCACGCTCGCCCGGCGCACATGTGTTCCAGCACGTGTGCGCCTTTTTGTCGCCGACCCGAATGAGTAGAGAGATCCGATGCGGGGTGAGACGGGATTCGCGACGTACGCGATAGCCGCCGGCCCCGGCATGCAGATCGGAAAGTGCTATCTACGTCCGGAAATGGGCGATAAACTGCCTATTCGGTTGGAATCGGTGCTGAGGATTGCGCCGAGGGCGGCGCGGTCAGACGACGGGAGGAGCGCGGGACGAGGAGCGGGCGATGCGAAGCCGGATAGCCGCGGGAAGGGCCGTCAAAGAGGCGGGCGCCTCCTGAGGCGTCAGCATCGGCGAAACGGCCGGCAGGGCCGGCGAGAGCTGAGCGGCCTGCCACTCGCACGCAAGGCAACCGTGCCCGGACTGCCGGGGACTTGCGGCCGTCAGGATCGTTCGGCCCGTGCAGTGCGCTAATGCAGCGTGGAGACCGGAGGCTGAGACGCACGCACGTACGGGCGCGGGCATCCCATCGGAGCAGCAGTCGGTATGCGCGAAGGAGATCGTGAGGCATGCAAGGGCGTAGAGCACGCCAACGAGCGCGGACACGGTCCGGATATGTCGTACGATCCGAAATTGCCGTGACAACGGAGAGCCTCCTTTCCTCCAGGTAATTGCGCGAGGATTATAGCACAGCCTCAATGCAAACGCAACAGCGCGTTCAGGCGCCGCCCGCTGCCCGAGTTCGTGCCCCGAACCGGCGTGTCTATCCCTTCGTTGTCGGGCGCCCAAATCGAGGAGATTTTCCTCCAGGAGGAGCAGCCGACACATGGCCGCGATCGATCTTCCTGACATCAACGTCTGGATCGCTCTGAGCGCGCCTGACCACGAGCACCGCACGAGGGCCGAGCGCTATTGGCGGCAGGAAGCCGCCCCGCGTCTGGCGTTCTGCACCGTGACCATGGTGGGCCTCGTCCGTGTCAGTTGCAGTGCTCCGCTCTTCGCCGGTCAGCCGCTTGACCCGGAGACGGCGTGGGCGGCCGTACAGGGCTGGATGGCCTTCAACGAGGTCGTCACCATGCGAGAGCCGGACGGGTGTCTGGCGAAGCTGGACAGCCTGGTGACCTCCGGTTACGTTACCCGCCGCACCTGGACCGACTCTTATCTGACGGCATTCGCCATGTCGTCCGGATTGCGGCTTGTGTCCTTCGACGCCGACTTTCGGCGCTGCCCCGACCTCGACCTCCTACACCTGTCGCCCTGACAGAGTGGAATCGCCTAACTGCCGGGCGTTGAGCACGCAGCAATATTCGCCAGCCGGCAGCGTATCCAACAGCTCGTGACACGTGGAATGGAGTTCAGGCGGAGGCGCGCTTTAGGCGATCGCGGATGGCGAGCCAGGAGTCGTCGTCCGGCGGCGAGTCGACGACGATGCGGTCCACGGAGGCGGCGTCGAGCTCGTGAAGGCGCGCAAAGAGCAGGGCGCCGTACGTGGCGGGATCGTCCGGCATATCGACGCGCGTAACGCCGGCGGCATCCTGCGCGCCCGGGCCGAAGGCGAGCCAACCGACCCTCATTCCTGCGGCGGCTAGCTCCGCCACGCGCTCCGCCGAGCCACGCTCCATCAGCTCCAGCCGCGCGCGGGGCGCATAGTGGCGAGGCATCATGCCGGGCGAGGGAAGAGCGGCGGACGGCTCGCCGGCGAATGCTCGCCGGATCGGACCGATCCGCGCTTCGATCTCCGCCGGGCCGACGAGGCCCGGACGCAGAAGGAGCGGAGGGCCATCGCCGAGCCGCAGAACGGTCGATTCGATCCCTCCCGGCGTCTGGCCGCCGTCGAGGATCAGATCGATCCGGCCGGCCAGATCCGCGACGACGTGCTCGGCGCGGGTGGGAGAGAGCCGGTTCGAGCGGTTGGCGCTGGGAGCGGCGATGGGCAGGCGGCAGGCGTCCAGCAGGGCGCGCGCCACGGGATGCGAGGGCGCCCGGATGGCGACGGTCGGCCCTCCGGCGGTGACGGCTTCCGGCACGTCGCGGCTCTTCGGCAGCACCAGCGTCAGCGCGCCGGGCCAGAAGTCGGCAGTCAGCCGATCGGCCTCGGCGGGCCAGCGGCTTGTAAGACGGCGAGCGGCCTCCGCGTCCGGCACGTGCACGATCACCGGATTCGCCGAAGGCCGCCCCTTCGCCTCGAAGATTTTTTTGACCGCCCGTTCGTTCAGAGCGTCGGCGCCGAGGCCGTAGACCGTCTCGGTCGGAAACGCGACCAGGCCCCCCTGCGCAAGGATGGCGCCGGCCTCGGCAACCGCGGCGGGATCCGGGCGTTCGGGGTCGACCCGCACCACGCGCGTCCGATCGGGTTTGCGGGTCTCGGGGTCTGCAGGGCTGAAGGGCTGTAGGTCTGCGGGCTTCCGGGGCTCTTTCCTCTTCCCTTCGTCCGTCATCCCTCTATCCCCCGGCGCGTCACCCCTCGTCCTGAGCGCCTGCGGCGAGGAGCATGGCCTCGATCTCGGAGCTGCCGTTCTTGCGCGCCCAGGTGAGCGGCGTATCGCCCATACGGTTCCGAGCGTTCACTTCCGCGCCGCTCTCGATCAGCATCCGGATCACTTCAGGCTGAGCCCTGTATGACGCCCAGAGCAGCGCGGTCCATCCGTCCTTGCCGTCCGCGGCGTTCACGTCGGCCCCGAAATCCAGCAGCATGCGCACGAGTTCGGCGTTGTCGGCCTGGGCGGCTCCCATCAGCGCCGTGCGGCCCCACCAGTCCTTCGGGGAGGTATCGGCGCCGGCCTCGAGCAGCGTCCGCGCGATTCCGGAAAAGCCTTCGCCCACTGCGGCCATCAGCGGAGTCATGCCGTTCTTATCGCTGGCGTTCAGGTCCGCGCCGTGCGCGGCAAGCACCTTCACGACTCGCTCCTGCCCCTTGATCGACGCCCAGATGAGCGCGGTCGCCTGGTTGCCGGGATCCCGGTAGTTCGCGTCCTGGCCGTTCGCGAGAAGCTGCTCCAGCAGATCCGCCTGTCCCTTTTTAGCCGCATTAATCAGGTCTGCGCTCATCGCGTTCCCTCCGTCTTACGGGTCTGGCCCTGCCGGGCAGAATTCGGCTGCACATGAAAGGCGCATGCCGCAATGGTAGGATACTGCCTGACCGTCGCCTCATCCTCCCGGATCCGGCTGAGGGCGAAGCGCGTCGTCGCGCCCTCGGCGCGCAGCGTGAGGGTATGCGCTCCGTCGGACAATCCCGCCAGGCTGAGCTCATAGCTGCCGCCGGCGAGCGACTTTGCGCGGACGCGACCATCCACAAGCAGCGTAACTCCGCGCGGCTTGCGCCCCACGGTAGTCCAGGTCACTTTGAGCGACGATCCGGTGACGGCTGCGCCGTCCAGCGGCGCCCCTATCGCGATCAGCGTCGTCTCCGGCGCCTGTCCCCGATAGATCGCGATGAGGGCGCGAGTCAGGTTGTAATAGTAGTAGCCCCAGCCGCCGCCGGGCCGGTAGGCGATGGAGCGCAGGGAAGTCGGCTCGATGTCGTCGGAGAGCTCCATTGTATAGCAGTCGACGAACTGGTCCTTTTTCGGCCCGTATCCGCCGCCATCCGGCTGCCCGGCGAACTCGTTCCACTGGTTGACGATAAGGAAGCGCGGTTTGAGCGGAAATGCGGTTCGGAACGATTCGAGATAGGTCCAGCCGTTCTTGCGGCCGTAGGCCGGCGGATAGGTCCAGCCGCCTGAAGCGAAGAAGGAGGGCGTTACCGTAAGCGCCTCGCACTTGCCGTCATGGAAGGTCGGAATCGGGTGCAGGCAGCCGTCCATCCAGCTCCAGTAGCCCTCTCGCGCCAGATTACCGTACTGAAGCTGGCTGGTCATCCAGCGCACGGTAAACTGCGTTTCGTCAGCCGGTTCCTGGCCCTTGCGAATGTTCGGACCACCCCCATTGAATGGGATTATGAGCGGCTTGCCCTCATAACTCTGGAACATGTCCCGGTACTTCGGATTGCGGATCCAGCGGTCGTATACGAAGGCCATCTCCTCGTTCAGCGCCGTCATGGTCGTCTGCGGGCCGTTATCCAGACCGAGCAGCAGCGCCATCCGGAGCGCCGGAAACCCCTCGCGGCGCAGGCGCAGGCACGCGTCGAGCATGGTCTGCGTGCCGCGAATGAGATCGTCGACATAGGGTCCGTGCTCGTTCCAGTGTTTCTTGTCCCAGAGATTGTTGGTCCAATCGACAAAGAGGAGGTCGATGCCGGCCTCCGTCATCCAGATCGCCTGCTGCCGGGCGACGTCCGGATTGAAGGAATCGTAGTAGCCGAACACCGGCACGCTTTCGGCCGTGCCCCAATCGGCGTTCTTTGGCGTGAACCACGGCTCCCACTCCATTCCGACGAGATGCTCCGGATCGTGTCTCGCAGGGCGGATGGTGCGTCGAACAACGCGCACGGTCGCGGCGTCTGAGGCCAAGACGACTCCGGCGGGCGTGTACGCCCACCACCGGCCCGGCGCCTCCAGAAGACGCCCTGCCGGCTGTCCGATCTGGAACGCCTTCAGTGTGTGCAGGCCGGTCCAGCCCTCGATTCCCGTGCCCCATGCGCCCTTGCCCAGCCGGCAAACGACGGTGGCGGGAGCGGACTGCGACGCCCGGGCCGCCGCGGGCCAGCCGTCCGGACGATCGGCAAAGACCCTCCACGTCGCGTCGGACTTCAGGCTGAGAACGGGATCGGAGGTCTCCGTCATAGTTTGCGCGCGGCCCGGGCGCCGCGGCCGCGGGCCGCGAGCGAAGCGGCTTCGCGCCACGTCCAGCCTCGCCAGCAGCCCCGCGGGGCCGGTGCTGTTGTGGCACTCGACGCTGAGGACGTTTGTGCCGGGAACGAGCCAGCCGCCCAGACCCGCGAACCGGCCGGCCTTGTGGAAATCGGAGCCATGCCCGACGAAGTGGCCATTCAGGAAAGCGTCGTAGGTGTCGTCGGCGGCGAGGTTAAGCTCCGCCGTCAGGTTCCCGGCGTCGTGCAGGATGAACGTCTTCTGGAACCAGACGACCTGATTGTCTCGCGTCTCGTTCGCCCAGATCCAGTCTACGGCCGGGATTGGCGGATTCCACAGAACGCGGATGCTGGCCGGGCCCGGATTCGGGAGCGGCAGCAGAAACTGCGCGCGGCCGGAGGCGTCCGTAATCTCCGTCGAGCCCCAGCGGCGCCCGTTGACTATGGGGTAGAGGGAAGCGCCGCTCACCGGGCGACCGTGCGAGTCGGTCGCGACGGCCGTCAGGACGACGGTGCGGCCCATGCCGATCGACGTCCGATCGACCGAGATGCGAAGCTCCGCCGGCGACAGCGGCGCCCCCTTGCCGCCCGGTGCGAGGAATAGGAGCGCAAGAACGCATAGAGGGAAGGTCGATAGGTTCACTTCAGGTTTCCAATGATGGTCCGGCCGTGCCGGCCAGGGCGAGCAGGCGAAGGTAGAGATCGAGCGCCTGAGCGCCAAGGCAGACGAACCGGACCTCCGTAATCGAATGGCTCGTTTTGATATAATCCCGCGTACTGAAATATGATAGCATACGGCCCGGTTCCGATCCCTCTCAAAGCGCAGAGATCGCTTGACAATGCACCCGCATGTCTGTATACTTGGACGGGTTGGTCACGCAGACAGCCAGGCGATTTGCAATATAGATCTGGGCGCCGGCGGCCGGCGCCGGCCGCTACGATACAGGAGGCGATCGCATCCGGGGATTCTGTAGGTTACTGGCAGTTTGCGAGCGCGTCCGGTCGAGCTAGCGAGCCCATCGGAGGCGCTTTTGTTTTTGCCGGCCCAGGAGCGGCTGCCGGCCGCATGCGTTCTGCGATGCAAATGAGCTGCAGGCGCAGTCGGAAGGCGTGAGAGAGGCGGCGCGCGATGCGCGCCGCAGCAACAGAGGAGAAGCCAGTCATCGAGCCAGAATCCGGAACCACCGTGATCGCGAGGCCCGCAGCGGCGGGCGAGCGCACCGGCATCGTTCTCCGCGTCCACAGCGGGATCTGCACCGTCCAACCGGAGCCTCCCGAGCCCACCGGGCGCCCCTTGCGCTACATTTGCGAGCTGCGCGGAAACCTGAAGAAGCGTTTTACGTACTCGACGAGCCACAACAAGCCGCGCCGCGTGGTGAGCGCCGGCCGGCGGCTGGTCGACGTCGCAGCCGTGGGAGACCGCGTCCGCTTTACCGTCTCCGAAGACGGCGCCGGAGTGATCGAAGAGATCCTGCCCCGCCGGTCCCGGTTTGCCCGCGCCTCGTTCCGCGGCCGGGAGCAGACCCTCGTCTCCAACCTCGATCAACTGGTCGTCGTCTTCGCCTGCGCCGAGCCCCGCCCCGATCTCTGGCTGCTGGACCGCTGGCTCGTCGCGACGGAGGCGAGCGAGCTAACGCCCCTTATCGTCGCAAATAAGGGCGACCTGGTCTCCGGGGAGGATTTCCACGAGCTGTTCGACGAGTTCGCGGCGCTTGGATACTCCGTGCTGGAGACGAGCGCCGTGCGCGGGAACGGAATCGGGCTGCTGAGGGACGCGCTCAACGGGAGGGTCTCCGCATTCACGGGGCCGTCCGGCGTCGGCAAATCCAGCTTGCTGAACGCCCTGCAGCCTGGCCTGCATCTCGAAACCGCCGAGGTGGGCGGAGTGACGCACAAGGGAAGACACACGACGACGGTGCGGCAGCTCATTCCGCTGGAGACGGGCGGCTGGGTTGCGGACACGCCCGGCCTGCGCCAGTTGGATCTGCTGCCGATGGACCGCGAGGCTCTGGCGGCCTGCTTCATCGAGTTCCGGCCGGTGCTCGAGTCTCCATGCAGGTTTCGGGACTGCCGGCATGAGAACGAGCCGGGATGCGCTCTTAAGAGCGCGGTGGAAGCGGGAGGGATCTCGCCACGGCGCTATGAGAGCTTCCTGATTCTGTGCCGGGAGCTCGGCTGCTAGAGCGCCGCAGCGCGCCCGGCGGATCGCGGGAACCGACAAAAAACAGTGGGCGGAGCGCAGCCATATTCCGGCTTCCACGCTCCGCCCATCCGCATTATGAGCGCGCATTTGTTCGTACGCAGGCGACCGCCGGGTTGAAGCGAGCCGGCGGAGTGAACTCCTCCGCTATGGGCCTTCGGCCGCGTGCCTTAGCGGGCCGCGTCCTTCGGACACAGATGCGCCGGTTCTCGTGGTGGCGCCGGACTGAAGTCCTGCGCTAATCGGCCTTCGGCCGCGTGCCTTAGCGGGCCGCGTCCTTCGGACACCGATGCGCCGGTTCTCGCTGGTCGGCACTGCTTAATCAAACTCCATGATCGGGCGGCCCAATTGCCGGAACCGATGCGCGACGTGCCGACGCGCGGACGTTTAGCGGCTCTCGCCGCCCTTGCGGCCGATCTCAACCATGTGCTGCCGGTCCTGCGCAACTTTCGCGCCGCCGCGCCGGCCGATGTTCGCCATGTGCTCCCGGTCCTGCGCGACCTTAGCTCCGCCGCGCCGGCCGATGGCCGCCATGTGATCGCGGTCCAGCGAGACTTTGCGCCCGCCTTTTCGTCCTGCGGCTGCGTGGCCTTCCGGGTTGCCATGCCATCCACGACCGGGAATGTGCTCCCGACCCTCAAGAACATGCTGTGAG
>Ga0181529_10007317_pt1 | contig 11036 bp, 12 predicted proteins | sample PEATcosm2014_Bin_36_FD_119763 | JGI IMG/M metagenome (GOLD analysis project Ga0181529, IMG submission 119763) | Peatland microbial communities from MTU Mesocosm Facility, Houghton, MI, USA - PEATcosm2014_Bin10_30_metaG | ecosystem: Environmental > Terrestrial > Soil > Wetlands > Peat | place... | reverse complement strand
CTCGGAGGTCATCACGGGCGTGCTCTGGCAGTTCATCTACCACCCGCAGTACGGTCTGGTGCGGATGCTCTGGGCCTTCTTCGCGCCCGCTTCCCAGGCCCCCGCCATGCTGGGCAGCACCGCGACGGTCCTCTGGGCGGTCCTCATCGTCGTGGTCTGGAAATACTTCGGCTTCCACATGACCATCTATATCGCCGGCCTCCAGGACATACCGCGGGAGCAGGTCGAGGCCGCGACCATAGACGGCGCCTCCGGTTGGCAGGTCTTAAGGTCGGTGACGCTTCCCGGGATGAGGACGAGCGTCCAGCTCTCGGTCTTCTTCTCGATAATCGGGTCCTTCCAGCTCTTCGACATCGTGTGGGCGATGGGCAAGGGGGACCCCGTGAACGCCGGCGAGACGATCGTGACCTACATGTACAAGATCGGCCTCCAGCGCTTCAACATCGGCTACGGCGGCGCCATCGCGGTCTGCATCTTCCTCATCTGCCTCGTATTCAACATCTTCTACCAGAAGATGCTCTTCAGGGAGGACGCATAGGCCATGAGGACCATGACAGGCAAGAACCGGCTCATGGCCTTGGTCAAATACGCGGTCTGCGCGATCGTGCTCCTCGTCATCGCCGTGCCCCTCTACATCTCGGTGATGGGCGGCTACAAGAGCGTCGGACAGCTCCGGGCGCAGCCGATGGCCCTGCCGATGCCCTTCGTCTGGACCCAGTACTCGGACCAGCTCGCCGGGAAGGTCGGCGCCTTCTGGCCCGAGCTCGCGAACAGCCTCATCGTGGGGCTCGGCACGGTCGGCGTCGTCCTGATCGCGGGGACCTTCGCGGGCTACGCCCTGGCCCGCATGAGGTTCAGGCTCAACGGCCTCATCTACGCCTACTTCCAGCTCGGCCTGCTCTTCCCCCTGGCCGTCGCCATCCTCCCCCTCTATCTCCAGCTCCGCGCCTTCCACCTCCTCGACACCCGCCTAGGGGTCATCCTGCCCCAGGCCGCCTTCGGCCTGGCGATGATGCTCATGCTCCTTCGGGGCTTCATCAAGGCCATACCGAACGAGCTCGAGGAGGCGGCCGCCATCGACGGGTACAGCCGCTTCGGCTTCCTCTTCCGGATCGTCGTGCCTCTCTCGACGCCCATCCTGGCGACGGTCTCCGTGCTCACCCTGGTGGCGAGCTGGAACAATTTCTTTACTCCCCTCCTGGTGTTCAACAGCGAAAAGAAATTTACCTTGCCCATGGGGGTCATGAACTTCATGGGCGAGCACGCCGCGGACTGGAACCTGATCCTGGCCTTCCTGACGCTGGCGATGATCCCTGCCGTCGTCCTATACATCCTCTGCCAGAGGTATATCGTGGCCGGGCTCACGGGCGGGGCGATCAAGGGTTAGGCGCCGCATGGCCGTGCTGACGATCGACGACGTCCCCTCGCCCCGCTTCGAGGAGAAGCTCGGGTACCTCGGAGGGCGCGGCGTCCCCGCCGTCCTGTTCTGCGTCGGCCGGGACGCGGAAAGGCGCGTGGGGGCCCTGGCCCGCGCCCTCGAAATGGGCTTCGTCCTGGGCAACCACAGCTACTCGCACCCGCACTTCTCCGATCTGGGCCTCGAGGCCTGCCGAGCGGAGATCGAGGCCGCGGACGCCCTCCTGGGCTCGCTCTACGCGCGCGCCGGCCTGCCCTGGGATCGGAAGTTCTTCCGCTTCCCCTATCTCGACAGGGGCGGGTCTCCGGAGAGGCAGTCGGCCCTCCAGGACATCCTCCTCGGCCTCGGATACCGATCGCTCCGCCCGGGCGCCTGGGGCCCCGCGGACACCGGCTGCGACTTCAACCAGATGGAGTACTGGCTGGGCAAGCCCGATGCGCCGGAGGGCCTCGATCGCGAGGAGGCGATCCTCGCGAGGATAGGCCGGGCGGGTCCTCGCCTCGACGACGTCATTCTCATCCACGACCACGGGAAGACCCACGACCTCTTCTTCCGGTGCCTCGAGAGCTACGCGGAGCATGGGATCACCTTCTCGCGGCCCTGACCGGCCGCTCAGGATCGGGGCCTTCGTGGGCCGCGCCGACGATTCCTTCCAAGAGGATATCTGGAACAGCGTCAGGGCCCGCGCCGGGGAGCTGGGGGTCGAGGCGATCGGCTTCTTCGGCCACGGACTCGGCGCTCCTTGGCCTAACCAGGAGACGCTGAACGTCGTCTATCGAATGGCCGGGCCCGACAGCCTGGACGCCCTGGTCGTCCTAGCCAACACCGTGGGCAATTTCGAGGATCCCGCCGTAGTCGCCGAGCTGGTAGCGAGCTCCTCCCTGCCGGCCGTCTCCATCGGCGTCCCGTTGGAGGGCATGCCCTGCGTCTCCGGGCGGGGGGACGAAGCGATGGGCGAGCTGGTGAGGCACCTGGCCCGAGTGCACGGTCGCCGCCGCTTCGCCCTCGTGACCGGTCCTCTCAGGCACGCCGAGTCGGTCAGGCGTGAGAGGGCCTTCAGGCAGGCCATCGCGGCCGAGGGCTTGGCCTTCGACGAGGCCCTCCACTACCAAGGCAAGTTCTTCAAGGTGTCCGGGGCCGAGGCCGTGAGGAAGTACATCGGCGAGGGGACGCCCTTCGACGCCGTGGTCTGTCTCAACGACTACATGGCCATGGGGGCGATAGAGGAGCTGGGCGAGCGCGGATTCGCGGTGCCGGCCGAGGTTTCGGTGACGGGCTTCGACGACGTCAGGGAGGCCCGCTGGGTCTCCCCGCCCCTCACCACCGTCCGCCAGCCCCTCGCCCTCCTAGGCCGGACCGCCCTCGACATGGCGCTCGAGCTCCTCGACGGCCGCGGGCCCGGCGCGCAGGAACTCGAGTGCGCCTGCGTCTTCCGACAGTCCTGCGGCTGCCCGTCCGAGCCGCCGTCTCCCGACCTCGCGGCCGAGACCGCCAGCCAGCTAGAGCTAAAGCGCGAGGTTGGAAAGGCCAATCGAGCCTCCGAGCGCTTCGCCATGACGAGGGAATGCGGCGTGAGGCTGCTCGGGACCTTCAGCATCGACGCCGTCGTCCGGGAGTGGGAGCTCTCCATCCGCTCCATGGGCGTGAGGAAGGGCTGCCTGGTGCTCTTCAAGGGACCCGTCGAGCCGGGCGGCCGCGTCGTGCCGGAGCGCTCGCGGCTCGTCGCCTCGGTGCCCGGGCCCGCGAGGGGCGTCGCCTATCGCGAGTTCCCGACCTCCCTCCTCCTTCCGCCCGGTATCGAGGAGGCCGAGGGCCGGGCTTCCTGGACCGTCGAGCCCCTGGCCTACCAGGACGAGGCGCTGGGCTACCTCCTGATCGAGTGCGGGGCCGAGTCCCGCGGGGTCTATGAGACCCTGCGGCAGGAAGTCTCGAGCGCCCTCAAGGGCGCCTTGCTCATGGAGGAGATCCGGGCCCACAGAAACGACCTGGAGCGTCAGGTGAGCGCGCGCACGGCGGAGCTGCGCCGCGCGAACGAGGACTTGCGCTCCCAGATCGAGCGTCGCAAGGTGCTCGAGCGCGAGGTGCAGGAGATCTCGAACCGGACCATGCAGTCGATCGGGCAGGACATCCACGACGACCTCTGCCAGCACCTCGCGGGAGTCTCGATGCTGGCGGCGGTGGTGGAGGAGACCCTCGCGACGACGGGGAGCGTGGCCATCGACTCGATCCGCGAGATCAGGGAGCTCCTCGAGAGCTCAGTCTCCCGCTCCAGGCAGTACGCCACGACTCTCTACCCGCCGGACCTGAGGTCCTCGGGCCTCGTCTCCTCGCTCGAAGGGCTCGTGGAGTCCATGCGCCGCACATCCGGCGGGATGGAAATCTCCTTTCAGGCCGAGGGCGAGCCGAGGATCGAGGATCCGAGCCGCGGCCTCCAGCTGTACAGGATAGTCCAGGAGGCGCTCTCGAACGCCGCGCGGCACTCGGGGAGCGATATCGTCGTCTTGCGCGTCTTCGCCCGGGAAGGGATGCTGGTCGCCGAGGTCAGGGACTTCGGTCGCGGCATCGAGCCGGGCCTGGCGACCGGAGGCATGGGCCTGAGGATCATGCGCTATCGCGCCGAATCCATCGGGGCCCGGCTCGAGGTCCGGAACCTCGAGCCCGGCGTCTGCGTGTCGCTGGCCGTGCCGAGCGAGGGAGGGTAGCGCGGCCGTGGAAGGGATGGTCAATTTCCTGATCGTCGACGATCACCCGATATTCAGGCACGGTCTCATCGCCCTCATCCAGAGCGAGCCCCGGTATAGGGTCATCGCCGAGGCGGGCTCCGCGGCCGAGGCGCTCGCGGCCATCGCGCGCGAAGTCCCCGACGTCCTCCTCCTCGACATCTCCCTCGGGGAGGGGAACGGCCTGGACCTGCTCAAAGTGGTCCATGCCGCCCATCCCGAGGTGAGGGTCCTCGTCGTCTCCATCCATGACGAGTCGGTCTACGCCGAGAGGGCGCTGCGCGCCCAGGCGAGGGGCTACTTGATGAAGCAGGAGGCGAGCTCGGTCCTCAAGGAGGCGATCGCCACCATCCTGGCGGGCAAGGTCTTCGTGTCGGCCGCCTATCGGGACCGGCTCCTCGAAAAGGCCTGGGTGACCGGCGGCGAGTCCTCCCGCCCCAAGGCCTCGCTGCTCTCCGATCGCGAGTTCGAGGTCCTCGAGAGCATGGGCCGAGGCCTGGGAGCCATGGAGATAGCGTCCTCGATGGGCATCTCGGTCAAGACCGTCGGGGTCTATCAGGACCACATCAAGAAGAAGCTGTCCATCGACAACATCTCCGAGCTGCGGAAGTACGCGGTAGCATGGATGCAGGGCCATTAGCGGCCCGAATTCGCGCCTCGCCTGTCGTACTCCCTGAGGAAGTCCCCCGTGACGACGAGGTAGGAGCCCTTCGAGGGATCGTCAGTCGCCTCGGTGACCCGCTTCATTTCCTTGAGGCGGAAGATCGCTCCCTCGACCTCCTCGCGCGAGGCGCCGATGTGGGCGTTCACCCAGTCCTTGGCTTCCTCCTTGAGGATGTAGCGCGCGTCCCCGTTGCCCCTGTCGCCGAAGTGGAGGGCGTAGTCCACGATGCTCCGGATGATCCTCTCCCGAGGGCTCGTGTCGACTACGTCGGTGAGGTGGCGGTTGGTGCTTCGGATGCGCTCGGTCAGGACCTTGACGATCTTCACGGCGAAGGCCCCGTTGGACCTGAGGAGCTGCTCGAACCTCGCCTTGTCGACGGTGATCAGAGAGCTCTCCCGGACCGCGATCGCGCTCGTCGACCGTTCCCTGCCGTCGATCAGGGCCATCTCCCCGAAGAATTCGTTCGGCGTCGTCACCGTCCGCAGGACCAGCTCGCCCTTCTCGGTCTGCTTTCGCAGCTCCACCGAGCCCGCTTGGAGGATGTACATGCAGGAGGCCGGCTCGCCTTCGAAGAAGATCACCTTGCCGGCCGAGTAGACCTCGATATTCGAGCCGTCCATATCCCAATTATAGGTCGGGGCCGCCGATAACGCAAAGCTCCTCATTGCCCGGGGCTTTGGATGAAGGCGACCACGAGCGCTATGTTCAGGGCCGAGACCGCGATGCCGCAGGCGAGGAGCAGGGCGTTGGTGAGGCGTCTGTTGGCGAATTCTCCCATCACCTTCCTCGAGGACGTGAGGGCGATCTGCGTGAAGATCGTGAAGGGGAGCTGCACGCTCAGTGCCATCTGCGAGAGGACGAGGGCCCAGAAGGGGTCCCTCACGGCCAGGGCGATCGCCGCGGCCCCGACGAGGGTGATGATGATCCCCCATCGCGTGTGGCGGTCCTCAATGTCGAAGCACTCGCCGAAGATGCCCGTGAAGATGGCGCCGCCGGCCATGCCGGCGGTCATGCTCGATGAGAAGCCCGAGAAGAGGAGGGCGACCGCGAAGATGATGCCGGAGGCCTTGCCCAGCAGGGGCTCGAGGAGGCGCTTGGCGTCCCCGAGCTGCTCGACCCGCAGCCCCCTCACGTGGAAGGTCGCGGCGGCGAGGATGATGATGGCGCAGTTGATGGCCCAGCCGACGACCATGGAGATCATGGTGTCCAGGAACTCGAAGCGGAGCTGGTGCCGGATCGCGCAGCCGTCCTCCAGGTTCCACTGTCGGCTCTGGATTATCTCCGAGTGCAGGAAGAGGTTGTGCGGCATCACGACGGACCCTAGTAGGCTCAGCACGATGACGAGCGAGAGGCGGGGCATCGAGGGGACGAAGGCTCCCGTCGCGGCCCCGGCCCAGTCCACCTTGACCATGGCGAGCTCGGCCACGAAGGCTATGCCGATGATCGAGACGAAGCCGATGATCCACTTCTCGAGCCGGCGGTAGGAGTTGGTGAAGAGCATGAGCATGGCGAGGGCGCAGGCCAGGACCACGGCGAACTTGAGGGCGAGGCCGGTGATCATGTTGATGGCGATGGCCATGCCCAGCACCTCCGCGAGCGCCGTCGAGATCGCCGCGGCGACCGCGGAGCCGAGGATGGGCACGCTCAAGGCCCGAGGCAGGAAGATGGTCGAGGCCTCGGAGAGGCAGTAGCCAGTCGCGATGCCGAGGTGGGCGGCGTTGTGCTGGAGGAGCATGAGCATGAGCGTTCCGAGGGTCACGACCCAGATGAGGGAATAGCCGAAGCTCGAGCCGGCGGCCAGGTTCGAGGCCCAATTGCCCGGGTCTATGAAGCCGATGGTCACGAGGAATCCCGGACCGATGTACTTGAGTATCTCGAGGGCCCCGAGCCGAGGCGAGTCGCCGGTAGGCCGGACTCGGCCGCGCCTCGCAGACTTCGGGACCGCGCTTTCCCCGATGAGGTTGTTCGTCTCCATAGCTGTTAGTTTACTCTAACACAGGCCGAGCGGACCGTCAAGGGCGCGCGTCCCCGGATTTGCGCCTCTGCTCCGGCTGGACGATACTGATGGGGATACCTTCGTATCGCGATTTATCAAGCGGGAGGAAAAACATGGGAATTCCCGATCTTCCGACTCCGCCCGAGACGACCGGCCAATCCAAGGCCGGACTCGCGTACCACATTCTCGGGACCGTTCAGCAGGTCCTCGCGGTCGAGGTCCTGCCGGGCAAGCTGGTCTATTCCGATGCCGGGGCGATGTCCTGGATGACGAGCAGCGTGACCATGAGCACCAAGGGCTCGGGCGGGCTGGGAGGCATGCTCAAACGGGCGGTGTCCGGGGCGACGGCCTTCATCGTCGATTTCGAGGCGACCGGCTCCCCGGGGCAGGCGGCCTTCAGCACTGATTTCCCCGGCAAGGTCCTGCCGATCGAGCTCGACGCGGGCCAGACCGTGGTCATGCACAAGCACGCCTTCCTCTGCGCCGAGAAGAGCGTCTCCCTCGACGTGTTCTTCACGAAGAAGCTGGGAGCGGGGATGTTCGGCGGCGAGGGCTTCATCCTGCAAAAGCTCACGGGCCCCGGCATGGTCTTCGCCGAGCTCGACGGCGACGCCGTCGAGTACAGCCTCAAGCCCGGGGACCTCCTCAAGGTCGAGCCGGGCCATATCGCCATGTTCGAGGGGACGGTCAGCTTCGAAATACAGATGGTCAAGGGCATCGCCAACATCCTCTTCGGGGGGGAGGGTCTCTTCCTCGGCACCCTCGCCGGTCCGGGCAGGGTGTGGCTGCACTCCTTGACCCCGAGCAAGATGGCTCACCGCATCGGCGAGTACATGCCCTCCAAAGGCTAGGGGCCGAGCCCCTAGCCTCCGAGACGGAGCAGGGCGACCAGGCCGCCGGGCCCTGCCTCGAGCTCGAGGCTCGACGCGGCGGCCCCTCGCTTCAGCTTCGCCGCGCGGAAACGCTCGTGGAGCAGGGGCACGAGGATGCCGCTCGCCGCGCCGATGGCCGCCCCGGCCACGGCATCGCTGAGGAAGTGGTCGCCGCCCGCGACGAGGAGGGCCGAAACCCCCGAGGCCAGGCCGAGCCCCGCGACCCAAACCCAGGGCCTCAGGCTCGAGTCCGGATAGAGCCGGCCGTAGGCGAAGCCGCCGAAGGAGGCGGCCACGAAGGCCAGGCTCGAATTGGCGGAGGGGAAGGAGGAGGCGATGTCGGCGACCGTGAAGTCGGGCTGGACCGTGGTCGAATAGGCGTAGGGGCGGTATCGCACGATCGTCGACTTGAGCAGGGAATCGAGACCATAGGCGAGTCCGAGACTCTCGACGTACATGGCCCCGAGATCCAGCATCTCTCCGCTCGATCGCCCGATCGCCAGGGCCAGGGGGAGGGCGGCCAGCGCGATGGAAAGGTCGTCCCCCGCCGAGTAAAGCGAGCTCGACGGAGTGGCCGGATAGGCTCGGTCGAGGAAGGGAATGTTCGCACTGTCGATAGCTCCGGCATTCGGAGCGGGCTTGATCGTCTGGAAATACAGGCTGCTCCCGTAGAGGGCTAGCGCGCCCCCCATGAGGGATGCGTCGCCAGGGAGGTCTAGGGCGAAGGGAAAGTCCGTCGAGGCCGAGGCCTGTGGGGGGAAAAGCGCGAAGACCAGGGGCGCCATCAAGATCCAGGTTCTCTGCATCGACTCCTCCAAGGATTTAGAAGATACCGATTCCATGCCCAGGTTTCATAGCGCTTCGGTCAAAGTCGGCCCGAGAGCTCCCGCGCGCTGAGAGGGAGGGGGGATGCGACGAGGTCGCGGGCAGCGGACACGCGCTTGCGGAGGTTCCATAGGACGACCCCGCGGACGCGGCCGCCGCGGAGGTAGTAGATCGTTCCCTCCTCGAATGGGCGCCTCCAGTCCACGACTGTCTCGGCCTCGGGATCGGGCTCACCGACCGCCTCGTAGCCGAGATCGAAAAGGTCGGAGTAGAAATAGGGGATGCGGCCATATTCCTCGGCCGCGCCCGCCATGTTCCTGCCCGCGGCGAGGCCCATCGCCAAGGCATTGTCCTCGTGCTCGCACCTGATCCTCCCGCCCAAGGCCTCGCAGCGGTAGGAGGCGACGTCCCCGGCGGCGAAGACCTCGCCCTCGCTCGTGCGTAGATCGGGGCCGACGGCGATCCCGTCCTCGACGAGCAAGCCCGCCTCCACAGCGAGCTCGGCGTTCGGCTCGATGCCCAGGCCGGCGACGACGACATCGGCCGCTAGCTCGCGGCCCGATCGGCAGCCGGCGACCTGGAGAGCGGCTCTCGACTCCAGCGATACCAGGCTATCGCCGCAGAGGAGCTCGACTCCCTTGGCGCGAAACCGCTCGTTCAAGAAGAGGGAGAGCTCGTTCGGCAGGATCCGGGAGGCGAGTCCCGCCTCCGGGAAGGCCATCGTCACCTCCTTGCCGAGCTCGGCCAGGGCCGCGGCGATCTCAGAAGCGATGAAGCCGCCCCCTACGACGAGAAAGCGACGGGCCCAGGCGCAGCTCGCGCGCAACGCGCGATAGTCGGCGAGGTCGTGGAGGTAAAGGACCTGCGAGGCGGGGAAGGGAAGGCGACGGGGACGGCCCCCCGTCGCGATGAGGAGCTGGCCGTATTCCAGCCACGTTCCATCGTCGCAGCGGAGGGTGTGGTTCGAGCTCTTGAGCTCGACGAGAGCTCGGCCGAGGATGAGCTCGGCCCCGTCCGATTCCATCCATATCGCCTCGAGAGGCTTTCCCTTCCACAAGCTCTTCGACAGGGGCGGCCTATCGTAGGGAGGGTCGATCTCGGCCCCGACGAGCCCGATGGAGCCTTCCCGATCCAGCTGCCGTATGCCCTTGATCGCCGAGGCGGCGGCCATGCCTCCCCCCGCGATCAGGTAGTCGAATCTTTTCATTTCCCCTCCTTTGCCTCGCCGGCCCCGTCGGGCGTACATTCATAAGCGGGAGGTAGTTATGCCTGAACCTACCCGAAGGAATTCTTCCAATGCCGCCGGCGCCTGGTACGTCGACGATGCCTGTATAGCCTGCGGGCTCTGCGCGAGCCTCGCTCCCGAGAATTTCAGGATGGCCACCGATGGATCCATCGCCTTCGTCTTCAAGCAACCCGCCGCCGGGCAGGAGGAGGAGGACGCCAGCTCCGCCATGCGGGATTGCCCGGTGGAAGCCATCGGCAACGACGGCTAGGCTCGCTTGGCCGAAAGCCGAGCTCCGGCCGGGAAGCTCGCGGCGAGGGCCGAATCGAGGTCCTCCATCCATGCGGCCTTCTCCGAGGCGCTCCGCCTTCTCAAGCCGCCCAAGATTCGGCAGTCGCAGTCCATCCCGCACTTCCCGAGGATATCCTCCTTCCATGCGGCCTCCGCCCGGCTAAGGGTCCCGGTCGAGTCCTCATCGCTCGTGACGAGGACCAAGGCCTTCTTGCCGAGGAGGAGGGGGGTCCAGCTCTTGTCGGAAAATTCCCCGCCCTCGAGATCATAGCCGATCCCCTGCCTGAGCACCCTATCTATCCAGCCCTTGAGCATGGCGGGAGGCCCACCCCACCAGAGGGGGTGGAGTACGATAAGTCCCCCGACCTCCGACAGCTGTCGGCAGTGGGTTTGCACCAAGGGGTCGAGGCTGAAGCCGCGAGCCAGCTCGGCCGAATCGAGGACTGGGTCGAATCCCTCCTCGTAAAGGTCATGGAATAGTACCTCGTTCCCGGCCGATTCCAGGCCCTCCCTAGCTCTGAGGGCGATGGTTTCGCATAAGGAGGCGGGGCGGGGATTGCTCAGAAGCTCGAGAATCTTCATAGGAATAAACTTGACTAAAAATATAATCATTATCAAGTTAAACATAGGATTTTCTGAATGCTTACCAAGGACGAGATTCTCGAGGCCTTAAAAGGGGTCGACGACCCGGAGCTCGCATGGAATATCGTCGACCTAGGTCTGGTGTATCGAGCTGAGCAGGTGGAAGGAGCCATTGAGGTGGATTTCACCTTGACCTACCCCGGCTGCCCTGCGGAGGCCTACATAGCTTCGGAAATATCTGCCTGCCTGAGGCGCTTTTTCGGGCTTGAAGCTAAGACTCGGACGGTATGGAGCCCCCTCTGGGGCCCAGAGCTCATGAGCGAGGAGGCGAGGGTCAGCCTCGGCTATCCGATTTGAGGGAGAGCGATGGTCAATCACCTTTCCATACAGGGACTTGAGGCGGGGATAGGGGACAAGTCCATCCTCGGAGGGGTTCAACTCGAG
>Ga0181529_10007314_pt1 | contig 11037 bp, 5 predicted proteins | sample PEATcosm2014_Bin_36_FD_119763 | JGI IMG/M metagenome (GOLD analysis project Ga0181529, IMG submission 119763) | Peatland microbial communities from MTU Mesocosm Facility, Houghton, MI, USA - PEATcosm2014_Bin10_30_metaG | ecosystem: Environmental > Terrestrial > Soil > Wetlands > Peat | place... | reverse complement strand
CGACGGAGGCGGAACGCGGTGCGAAAAGTGGGCGAACAAACGCGGCTGTACTCATCTCACTCTATTAGACGACAGAATTGTGACGGAGTTCAGCAAAAATACGATCTATTCGAGAAATTCCGCGACTTTCGAACAAAAAACCGGGCTAGCTGTGCAAAGTTTGGTCAGTTTTCTTTGAGAAACGGTGCTGCTTCTCCGCTTGTAGCGGCGGCTCAAGCGATCCGGGAACGGCTGCCGGTACTTACACCTTCACAGTGACGGCAACCGGCAATCCCACGGTTTCGCCGGCGCCCAGTGTCTCGTTTTCGGTTCTGGTTGATTAATGAAGATTCATTGTTTCTGCGCGGTTGATTTCGCGGTTTCCCACCCATTCCGCAAAAAGAACGGAATGGATGGGCGCGGGATTTCAAAACTTCCGGGCTGAATCGATTGCAGGAGTTTTTTCTATCTTAGTTGAACGTCGAAGGTGGCGCGGCAATGGACATCGGGCTTGAATTCCACGATCTCCTGCTTGTCGTCTTTGTTGATGTAGATATACATAGGTTTTCTGAGAACTTCTGGCAGATTTGTGATCTTTACTTGCCCGTTGACGCCTGTAAAGGCTTCAAGGTCGAGTTTCTTTACGCCCAACAGACCGTACCGCACGCGCGTCGTAATCTTTGCGCCGTAGATTGGCTTCAGATCGATGCCGGTGACGGAGATGAGTGCCGAGCAGGTTCCCAGGTCCGCGGAGATTTCCGCGGGCGAATTTGCAATCGCGGCACTTTGGGCGTTGCCCGGCTGGGGAAAGAAGACTACGAGATTCAATAGCAGCGGAGCGATGAAAAACAGGTTGCGCATGGCTACAAGTATAGCTCTGCATTACGGCAATACATTTACACTAAAAGAGTGAAACTATTGGACAGCGCGCAGCCGACATTCTCCCGCTGCTTGGCCAGGTTGTCCAGCTTGTATGCGCAGATCTTTGCGTGGCTCATACGGCGGATGCCGGGAGAACGGCAGCGTTTGTTCGCGGTCACCATCCTTGCCGGTGGTCTCTGTGGTCTGGCGGCCGTTGCCTTTCACTTGAGCATCGGATGGGCCGAGTCGCTGATGATTGACCGCGCCAACGCAGCCTCCGGTCATAGCTGGATCTGGTGGACGATTCTTACGCCGGCGTTGGGCGGCCTTGTGGCTGGCCTGGGCCTTACCTACCTGGCTCCGGCAGCGGCCGGCAGCGGCATTCCCCAAGTCAAAGTGGCTTTCACATTTCGTCAAGGCCTGATCACGCTGCGAGAAACAGTTGGCAAATTCTTTTTGTGTGCTTTTCAGATTGGCTCCGGTGCTTCTCTGGGTCTGGAAGGGCCTACAGTGCAAATCTGCGCCGGTGTCAGCAGCCTGCTGGCACGCGCGGCTCGTCTCAACTCCACAAACCGCCGTCGCATGGCCTCGGTGGGCATGGCGGCAGGCATTGCCGCCGCCTTCAATGCGCCTATCGCCGCCATCACATTTACGCTGGAGGAGTTGATCGGCAATCTGGATCAGACCATGCTCACCGGCGTGATTGTTGCCGCAGCTCTGTCGGCCGTCATTGAAAACACCATTCTCGGCCCGAATCCGGTCTTCCACGTGAATCATGCCTACAAACTGGGCAACGCCTCATCGCTTCTCTGGTATGCCGTGCTGGGTTTGCTGGCAGCGATTGTTTCGGTGACATTCACCGATTCACTGCTTTGGCTGCGTGCGCAATTCAAGCGCCTGACCGCAGTTCCCAAATGGGTGCATCCGGCCATCGGTGGTCTGGCCACGGGCTGTCTGGCAGTGGTGGCGCTGGCACTTTTTCACCTGAATGGCATCGCTGGAGATCCTTATAAGACACTCACGCTGGCGCTGACCGGCTCTATGGGCACGTTGCCGGTGGTGGCGCTGGTGGCATTTTGCATTTTGAAACTGGTGGCTACAGTCTGCTCGTATTCGAGTGGCGGATCGGGCGGAATCTTTGCTCCGTCGTTATTTATGGGAGCTATGCTGGGCGGGGCCGTTGGCTACATTGATGTTGCCGTCTTTCATCACACCTCGGACGCCATCGGCGCATTTGCCGTCGTAGGAATGGGCGCGGTATTCGCCGGCATTGTGCGCGCCCCCATGACCTCGGTGCTGATTGTCTTTGAAATGACCGGCGGCTATGGCCTGGTGTTGCCCTTGATGATTGCCAATATGAGCGCTTTCGCTCTGGCTCGTCATTGGCGCCACACGCCGATTTATGAGGCGCTTTTGGAGCAGGACGGCATCTATCTTTCGCGCAGCGTCAAACCGCCCCGCGTGCCCAGAGCCATCCCCCTGCTGCCACCGGAACTGCCGCTGGACGAGAATCCGTAAGCAGCTTACAAAAGTTTGGGTGTGTTTCTGCGTGATTGAGCTGAAGCAGTCGAGAGCCTTGCTTCAATGATTACGGGGGCTGGCGATGCACCTTTGCTTGAGAAGCGCCGAGGCGCCGGCAAAGAGCCGCTTCGCTGATTCACATCAAACGCATCACTAAACCGTCTAACCACTACCGGAGGTTCTAGAATCTTCATATGACTTCATGGAAGCGCTTTTTCTTTCTGATTTTTCTTGTATTGCCCGGTATGGCGTTCGCAGATTCTGCCCAATTTGATCTGGCTGGCCCAAAATTGGAAGTCAAAGTGATCCATGCAGGCAAGACGCTGCCGATCTCCGAGGTTCCCAACCTTTCAGTAGGCGATCAAGTGTCGATCAAGGCCGATCTTCCTCCAGTTCAGTCGGTGCACTACTTGCTTGTAGCGGCATTTTTGCGCGGGGCTACCAATCCGCCGCCAGAAGACTGGTTTTTCTCATCAGAGACATGGAGTTCCAAGGGCAGTGGCGGACTCAAAATCACGGTTCCCAAAGATGCCCAGCAGTTGCTTTTCTTCCTGGCCCCGGAGACCAGTGGCGACTTCAAGACGCTGGTGAGCGCGGTTCGCGGCAGGCCTGGAGCCTTCGTGCGGGCCTCGCAGGATCTGAACCAGGCGACGCTTGACCGTTCGCGGCTGAAGGTCTATCTGGCGGCCATCCAAACCATCAGCCAAAGAGATTTCGATCACTTGAAGGCGGCCACACCACTGCTTGCGCGCAGCCTGTCAATCAAGTTCGATTCCGATTGTCTTCAAAAAACGCCTGAGTTGCAGGCTCCCTGCCTGATGCAGGGCCGGGATTCACTGATCTTGAATGACGGACACAGCACCTCGATTGTGCAGGCGCTCACATCAGGTCCTGCCGGCGATCTGGCCTTTGCGTTGAGCAGTACGAAACAAGGCGATTATGGCTATTACAGTCCCTATATCTCCTCTGCAATGGACATTGCGCGCATCATGGAATCCTTCCGCACGGCGCAATATCAGTACATTCCGGCGCTGGCTACCGAACAAGGCGATCAAGTATCACTTGAATTGAATTCAGTTCCCTCGTTTCAGAATCCCAAGTCTGTGCTGGTTGGTGCACTGCCGGCAGTTGAAGCGCCCTTGATGCCGCCGCTCCATCCGGTTGATCCGAAAGAGGTGTATTGCGCGGAGAAGACGGAGTTGGTGTTGCCTGCCGAGGGCGCTCCGCTGGTGTTTTCAACGGACTACGCCCACGATATGGTTCTCCGGCTGAAGGGGAAGAATGGCAAGTATGTGGATTTGCCGGTGAAGGCTGACGCCGAGAAGGGCGGATTCGTTGCGAATACTGCAGAACTCAGCCCCACCAACTTCGGCGATGCGCTGGACGGATCCCTCCATGGCTTCTGGGGCTTTGAACCCTATAACGGCCCTGAGTTCAAGCTGGAAAATGCCCGTCCCCAACACTGGCAACTGGCCGATAACGATCAGGAGGCCTTGATTACCGGGCGCGATGACATCGTGCACATTGAAACGGAAAATGCCGCCTGCGTGGACAGTATTCTCCTCCAGAATCCAACGGGGGAGACGGTAAAGGCAGACTGGAAATCAACCGGTCCTAATCAGGTTGCTGTCACCCTTCCTCTCAAGAAGGTGAAGCCAGGCGCGCTGAAGCTGCTGGTGAAGGAATATGGCGCCAAAGACCCCGACACGATTCCGCTCCAGGCTTTTGCGCAATCCAGCCATCTGGACAGCTTTACCCTTCATGCTGGGGATCTTTCCGGTGTGCTGAAAGGCAGCCACCTGGAGGATGTAAGAGAACTCATGCTGAATGGAGTCAGATTCAAGCCGGAGCCGATCCATTTAGCCGAAAACGCGGATGAACTGCCGCTGGTCACTGTCGATGTCAAAGCAGCCAATGTGCTCAAGGAGGGAGAAGCTGCGACCGCCAAAGTCGTTTTGAATGACGGCCGCATCCTCAATCTCGAAACTACAGTGGCGTCATCGCGTCCCAAGGTCACGTTAATCGGGAAAAGTGCTCAACCTTCTACATCGGGCATCACTAACGACCTTCAGTTGAGCGACCAGGACGAGCTTCCGCAAGGCGAGTTGTTGACCTTTTCCATTCATGCGCAGGTTCCCGCGGCCTTCTCCGGCGAAGAAAAAGTCGAAGTAGGCACGATCCACGGCGCGTATCTGACAATACTCACCCCCACCAGCGGCCTCACCCTTGAGGATTCTCAAGTTGCGGTGGCCACGCTCGACACCGGCAAAGCTTTCGCTGCCTCCGCCTGGGGGCCTCTGCGCTTCCGCGTGATCGAGAATGGAATTGCGGGCGACTGGCAGCCTCTGGCCACGCTGGTCCGTTTACCTGAGTTTGGCGATCTCAAGTGTCCAAGCTCACCCGATCAGCTTTGCAAGCTCACAGGAGCCAAGCTCTTCCTGGTGGATTCGGTTTCAAACGATCCGCAGTTTACTCACCCCATCCAGGTCCCCGCAGGCTTCCCCGGTTACTTTCTTTCGATTCCCCGGCCCGCCGAGGGGCGGCTCTATGTAAAGCTTCATGATGATCCTGCTGTGGTCAATTCGATCACTTTTCCCGTGGTGGCGTTGCAGCCCGCACCCTTTGCAACTCCCGCAGCCTCCTCACAACCGGCTGCTCCGGCAGACAAGGCCACGCCTCAAGCATCACCTGCTGCGCTGCCTGTATCTTCTGGCACACCTTCACCGGCGGAGAAAGCGCCCAATCCAGCGCTGCCTGAACAACAGGGGACTTCATCGACCGGCACAGCTTCAACCCCCTGATAGTTCCAAGGGCATTATTCCTATTTGTGTAGACTGCGGCGTGGACCGGGAGGTCCACGCTACCTGTTCTTTCAGCGACCGGCGACTTACTGTGGAGCTGGACCACGAACAACCTGGACAAAATCGCCGGTACGCACATGCCTGAAGAACGCGGCTTTCACGTCGTCGGCATTCAATTCAAAGTACCTCTTCGCCGCATGTATCGGCTCGTCGAGCGGAAGGCCAATCTGAGCGCGTCCGAGCAGTCCTTCGGCAACCTCATTTTCACTGGACTCGCTCAGGGGAATCTGCCTTAGAAGCAACGCCTTGGCTTGCTGGAGTTCGGCTGCGGAGACGGCCTCGGTGCGCATCTGGTCAAGATCCCGCTGTATTAAAGCCCTTGCCTTGGAGACATTCTCGGGATTGCAGCCATAGTCGACGGAGTAGCTGGCCCTGGTCTTCGAGGCACTCAAACTTACATTGACGGTATAGACGTAGCCGGCCACCTGGCGCAGGTCGTGATAGAGACGCGTGGCGTAAAAGCCTCCGCCCAAAACATGATTTCCCAATTGCAACGGGTAATAGTCGGGGTCAAAGCGGTTCAGCTTCAGTTGCTCGGCAAGAATCACGGAGTCCTGCACCGCCTCGGAATCGGCTACGTTGACAGCCGAGGGTTTGTTGACCGGGATGGGAGGCAGCGTAGTATCGGGCTTCGGGCCAGCCGCCTTCCAATCCCCGAACCACTTTACAATCACTTGCCGGGCTTCTTCGGGAGAAACGTCGCCGATCACCACGATGGTCGTGAGGTCGGGGCGAAAGGTGAAGGCATGAAACTGCTTCACTTCGTCCAACGTGATTTTGCCGACGGTGGCCGGCGTCACCTCCCTCAATGCTGGGTCGCCCGCGGGCAGCAACCCCAAGTCGAGAGCGCGCGATGTCCGGTAGCCCGGGCTTTGCAAGTTGCCGGCAACGTACTGCGCCGTCTGCTGCTGAACGACTGCAAATGCCTCCGCAGGCAGCGCGGGGTGAAGCTCGTTGTCAGCCAGCAACTCGACGCCACGAGAGAAGTGCTCTTTCAGCACATCCACAGAAAAGTCGAAACCGGCACTCTCACTTGCGGCAATATCATCCAGCGCCTTCTGGAAGGCCAGCCGGTCCAGCGTCCGGGTTCCGTAGGAGAAGAGCCCGTCAAGAAGGTCGGAGACACCTTCCTGCCCGGCCGGTGACTCCAGGTCGGATTCGTGCTTTACTGAACCCGCAACTGAGACAGTCGGGCTGGTCCGGTCCGTCTTCACGATCAAACGAAGTCCGTTGGGCAGTGTTGTATCCGAGACGTTGATAAAATTTTCAGGCACTTTGAGCTGGGCCAGCGCATCTGCCGCCCAGGTGGGAAGCTGCACCGGTTTGGTCGGAGCCGAAGTGACCTGCTCCGCGCCGCCAAATCCCTTTCCGGAGACGGGTTGTCCGGTCGGCACCGGCTTCAAAGTCGCGGTAATCGAGTTCTCGTCAACCAGGAATTCTTTGGCGACCCGGTTCACGTCCGCGAGAGTGACGCGCTTGATGGCTTCAATGTCTTCATCGGGCGAGGTACGGCCCTCGGCAGCCAGCGCGTTTGACCATACATTTGCCAAACCGGGGATCGAGTTCCGCTCGAACTCCGCGGCGGCAACCTCGCTGCGAATCGCCGCCGCAACCAGATCCTCCGGGAGACCCTTTTGCGCATAGGCTGCCAATATAGCCCGCAGTTCCTTGATTGCGCCGGAAGCGTCTGCTCCTGCAGGCAGAGCTACATATCCATAGCCGACACTGGCTTTGGGATAAGTCTCAGCGATACCGAATTGTGCTCCCAGTGCCTTGCCTGCCGGAACCATTCCGTAGATGTCGGCGCGCTGGCTGGCCAGCACATCGGCCAGAATCTGACTGGCCGCGTAATCCTTGGAGCTGGTTCCGGGGAAGCGAAAGGCGATGAAGCTGAGGATGTAAGGGAGATTGCTATCCAGAGTGAAGGTTTCTGACTTGACGGGCTTCAATTCGACAGTTGGCCGCTCGGGTAAAGGATGGTCGGCAACATCGCCAAACCACTGTAGAATTTTCGTCATTGTCGAGGCGGGATCTACATCTCCCACAATCACCAAAATAGCGTTGGCTGGCGTGTACCACTTCTTGTAGAAGTCCTTGAGCATATCGCCCGTGGTGGCGTCGAAGGAGGCCTTTGTGCCGAGAGGATCGTGGGCATAGGGAGTACCCGCGAACATATCCTGATTGAGACGGTCGAGGAATTTGTACGTGGGATTGGACAAGTCGCGCGCCACTTCCTGCTCGATGGCTCCCCGTTCCTGCAACCACTCCTGCTGGCTGTCGTCAATCCCATGCAGACAAGCGGCCTGGGCCTTGAGAGCAACGTCAAGATCCGCTGCCGGCACAGTGGCATAATACTGGGTGATATTCTGCTGCGTATCGGCGTTGTTCTGGCCTCCGAGTTGCGCATAAATGGCGGACGTCTGATCTGCCGTTAACCCGGTGCATCCGCGAAAGGCCATGTGCTCCTGCGCGTGTGCCATGCCAGGAAAGCCCGGGGGAGTCTCATCGCCGCCGACCAGGAAATTCATTTCTACGGTGACCACCGGAGCGAGCGTATTGCGGAGAATGACAACGCGCATACTGTTGGGCAGCGTGGCTCGCAGAGCTTTTGTCTGATCTTGAGAGAAAGCTGTTGATACGCGCACGCCGAAGGCGGCAAGCAGAACAAGCAAAAGCAGAAGACGCTTTGAGTTCATTTTGATTTTCTCCAAATCCAACTGCCATAGCAGGTTTTGTGAACAGACCCTGGTTGCAAGACGAGCCGGCTGCAATTAGTGTTGCACGGCCCGGCTACGGATGGATGGATAAACATGCACAAGCGGTGGAAGCAAAGATTTCAGGTACAACTCGGAGAGGCATAATCAATGGCAGTGGCCGCCAGGCAGGGCTGTAGCTCCGAATCACAATGTTTTGCCGCCGAGTTACGATTCCTGCACTGCTCCCCATTTTCCTCAAACCATCATAAATGACATTTGCGCCGCATATGCGATTGGCTGCGGCGTTCAGGTTTGAAGAGTTGCACCAGAATGCCTGAGCGGAAGTCTTGGTTTCTCTCCGCAGGTTCTTCCCGGCAATCCGGACGCCTTGAATGTTGTGCTTGACACCGTAGCATTGCCGGCACATGATCGTACCCAGACGCTTGGCTCTGGAGTTGTATTTTGCATCAAAATGTGACCTCGGAGGAAAGATATGTTGGAATCCATGAAGTCGCGAAGGGCGGCGATATTCGACACACTCTTTTTCGGTTATGAAGGGCCTGCTTTCGCTATCCGTCTATGGGATGGATGGCGTTGGTCTTCGACAAGCGGCCAAATGCCTGTTTGCACGGTCGTTGTGGAGAGCCCCCAGGCGTTCCAGTCGCTTGTAGCCGAGCCAAACGAAATCACGCTGGGAGAAGCATTTATCCAAGGCGGCCTGGACATTGAAGGCGACATTTTTTCAGTTTTCTCGATTGCGGAGCACATCTTCAACCGTCCTCGTCCGTTGCGAATGCAGATTCTGGAGAAGGCATCTGTGGCGAGTTTTAGCCTGGGCCGATGGTTCAGGCAAGGCTCGCGGCATTCCCTGCAAAGAGACAGCGCATCGATTTCTTACCACTACGATCAGCCAGTTGATTTTTTCAGGCCCTGGCTGGGTCAGTCCCTTGCATATTCCTGCGCGTACTTCCGGAACGCGGAGGACACACTGGATGATGCTCAGGAGCAGAAGCTGGATCTAATCTGCCGCAAGCTGCGGCTGCAGCCGCTGGAGCGGTTCCTGGACATCGGGTGTGGGTGGGGCAGCCTGGTGCTGCATGCCGCCAACAAATACCACGTGCATGCTCAAGGGATTACGCTGAGCAGGGAACAGGCACAGGAGGCAAAGCGAAGGATTGAAGAGAGCAGCCTGGGTCAGCGCTGCGCGGTCGAATTGCGAGACTACCGTGAGTCTGATGGCACCCAGCAACCATTCGACAAGATCGCCAGTGTTGGCATGTTTGAGCACGTAGGATTGAAGAACCTCCGGCAATACTTCAGCATAGTGCGCCGGCTTTTGAGGCCGGGAGGGGTTTTTCTCAATCATGGGATTACGCGTTCTTACACCTCAGCAACCCGGAAGGCTTCCTTTATTGACAGGTACGTCTTTCCCGATGGGCATCTCGTTACTCTCTCTCAGGTTCTTGAAGCCGCTGAATCCCAGGGTCTGGAAGTGCGCGATGTGGAAAACCTCCGCGAACATTATGAACTTACCTTGCGCCGTTGGGTGGAGGGGCTGCGGCAAAACTCCGGTACGCTGCTAAAGTTCGTATCGAAGGGCACCTATCGCATCTGGCTTCTGTATATGGCCGGTTCGGCCGCAGCATTTCGCAGGGGAGACATAGCCGTTCATCAAGTTCTCTTCAGCCGTCTTGATCGTGGCAGCAGCCAGCTTCCACTAACGCGCCAAGACTGGTACTCCGGCGCTTCCTCTGGGAGGATTGCCTAACCATCAATCGGATAGGCTATTATTCTAGTAATTCGTGTATACGCAATCTGTAAGCGGGCAGCCCGATCGATTCGAGCCGTGAAGCGGTTGCGGAGTTGAATGATTTGTCATCGGGGGACCGGACGCCGACGCCAGTTTCATTATAAAAGCGACGAATACTACTCCATCCCTCTGCTGTTAGAGGCGGATGAGGATTTTTCCGCGCTTGCGTATGAAGGACGATCGGCAAATCTCACCTTCAGTCTACCCGCAGTTTCAGGAGCATTATGTCGCGATTGAATCCATACGTCGTTCTGCTGACTCTCATCGCCACGCTGGGCGGATTGCTTTTTGGATATGACACGGCCGTCATCAACGGTGCTGTGGGCAGTCTGAAGGCTTATTTCATCGATCCGCGATTTACGGACCTGACCAACGCCGCCCAGGCCAACGCAGCCAATTCGCTGCTTGGCTTTGTGGTTTCGAGCGCGCTGATCGGCTGCATCTTCGGCGGATTGGTAGGCGGCTGGGTGAGCACCCACATTGGCCGCAAGCGCGGATTGGTGATTGCCGCCGTACTCTTCCTACTCTCGGCGCTGGGCGCCGCGGCGCCGGAGTTTCCTTTTGCCCCCATCGGCCATGGTGGACCCGGGTACATGGCGAATTTTGTTCTTTACCGCATTTTGGGTGGCATTGGCGTGGGCCTGGCATCGATGCTTTCACCAATGTATATCGCGGAGATTGCGCCGCCCAAGGTGCGAGGCAACTTGGTGGCGTGGAATCAGTTCGCCATCATCTTCGGAATGCTGGTGATCTATTTTGTCAACTTCGGAATCTCCAAAACGGGGAGCGGCGACGCCTGGCTCAACACGATTGGCTGGCGCTATATGTTTCTCTCCGGCACCATTCCAGCGGCGCTCTTTCTTCTGCTGTTGTTTTTTGTGCCCGAGACGCCGCGCTTCCTGATGCTGAAGGGAGATGAAAGCAGGGCGCGCGCGGTGCTGTCAAAACTAGTGACGCCGGAAGAACGCGAAAATGAACTGTCTGAGATTCGCGCCTCACTGAGCGAGCATCACTCCGGCAAACTGTTTTCCTTCAGCATCTCGCTGATTTTTATCGGCATCACGCTGTCGATCTTCCAGCAGTTTGTCGGCATCAACGTGGTGCTCTATTATGCGACGGACATCTTCAAAGGCATGGGTATGTCCACCAACGCCTCGCTGATGCAAACGATCATTGTGGGTGCGGTCAACCTTATCTTTACGGTTGTGGCGGTTCTCAGTGTGGATCATTTTGGGCGCAAGCCGCTGCAAATCATCGGCGCGCTGGTGATGGCGGTGAGCATGGTCACCCTTGGCGCGGATTTTTGGCT
>Ga0181529_10007312_pt1 | contig 11038 bp, 9 predicted proteins | sample PEATcosm2014_Bin_36_FD_119763 | JGI IMG/M metagenome (GOLD analysis project Ga0181529, IMG submission 119763) | Peatland microbial communities from MTU Mesocosm Facility, Houghton, MI, USA - PEATcosm2014_Bin10_30_metaG | ecosystem: Environmental > Terrestrial > Soil > Wetlands > Peat | place... | reverse complement strand
GGCTTTCACGAGTCGCGCCGATTCCATGAGCACTGCGCGCATATCCTCGCAATGGTGCAACGTGGCGTTCAGCGCGACCAGATCGGCGCATCCCGAACGCAAGGGCATTGCGTGCGCGTCGGCCAGGAGCGGAGTGTAGCCCTGGTCGGCCGCGAGCTTCAGGCTCCCGACGGCGACGTCCAGGCCTATGAGCGCCGCCGGATTCCCGCCGAGGTTCGCGAACAGGTTTCCTGGCCCGCACCCCACGTCGACGACGACTCTGTCGTCCCATCCGCCGGCAACCGCGCACCAGCGTTCGCGCAGAGCAGCGTCACGGTGCACGAATTCAAACCAAGCCTGCGCCCACTTCGGGTGGCCGAAGTAGTGAGCGTTCGCTCTTAAGCCGGGGCTTTCAGCCGATATCTTGACCGCAGGAATGCCCTCCGCGTCTTCGAGGTTGACGCCGGGCATCAAGAACGGGCGCAGCCGGTCGACGAATTGAAGATAGTCCGTTCGCCGCTCCAAGGACATCATGGACGCCTCTCCTGCGTGATTGCTCTGTTCCAACGTCGTGCCCAGGGGCATCCGATCGACCGGGTCGGTTTGAGACGCGCCGGCAGGGCCCGACCGGGTAACCGGATCCGTTCAATGAGCGAAGACGGTCATTGCGCGCTGCCAATGGCGACTGCCGGTTCGCTCGCAGCCCGGACCGCGCCTGGAGTCCATAGCCGGCGGATCGACGGCAGAGCTGCTGCGAAGAAGTTGCGGATATCCGGATTGCCGGCCGGGCCGTGCGGCGCCATAAGCCGGACGAACAGGGACACGTCGTCCTTGCGGCCCATCGCGGCGAACACGGCTCTCCGGAACGACTGCAATCGCCGGCCCGAGTTGTCGAGCCTATCGAAGTCCAGGGCGCTCATCCAGCAATACCAGACGTCCAGTTGTTCGTCGCGGCGCGTCGCCACCATCGTATTGATGGTCTGGCCATCCACGACGACCGTTCCGCGCGTGCCCAGGTTCCAGCCGCTACCGGAAAGACACTCGTTGGGATCGTGAAAGTCCGCCGGGCTCTTTGCCGTAATCAGCATCGCGGCCACGGGCGGCCCATCCCCGTTCGAATAGGTGCGCGACAGGATCGTCGCCGTCGCCAGCTTCTGCCGCACGTCGGGATCGACAGGCTGGTCCGGACCGGCGGTCCAGTTTCCCAGCCTGTTCGGGAACTGCTCAATGGGAAGCTCCCGCGCAGCAACGGCCGGAACGCGGCCGGCGCCGTACGCGATCACCAGCGATACGGCCGTCATGAAGAGCGCTACGATCTCGATGGGTCTATGTCTTTGCATCCGAGTGCCCTTCCAAAGCCGACAAACACGAAGTAGGCGATCGCCAGAACGACGATCTCGGCCGCGTCGTGCGCCGCCGCCATTGCCCGTTCCCCTCCGGCATAACAGACGCCGATCAGCCCGGCGATCCGGATCGTGTTAGCGATCACGGCAACAGGTATCGCGGCCGCAATCAGCAGCAACCGCCGGGCCGGGCTAAGACGGCAGATGTAACCGTAGAACACGGCAAAGGCGAACATCGCCATGAGTTTCTTGATGCCGCTGCAGACGTCCGCCACCTCGAGTCGGCAGCCCGGGATCTCTATCAGATTGCCGTTCCGCAGGATGGGCATTCCGAGCGCGCTCATTGCGGCGGCCGCTCCCGTAGAGCTCATGCGCTGCAGGTCTCCGCTCAGGTGCTGCACGAGTCGCTCAGGAACGCCGCCGGCCGTCAACATGAAGAGCACAGGAAACCTGCATGCGCGCCACAGGTCCCTGCCATGAAAAGTCAGCATCGCGCCCATAAGGACGAGCACGATGGACCAGATTCTGAACGACTGGGTTTCAAGGCGCAGCAAGGCTGTAGAGACCCGGAGAGCAAGTCCCAATGCCAGCGGCACGAGTCCCCACGCCGTGGGGGATTTCGCGAGAGCGAGAAGCGAGCGCCGGTTAACCCATACGAGACCGAGCGACGCGGCGCAGACGAATAGACCGTGCGTGTGGTTGTCATCGTGCAGCCAGAAGGAGACCGTATCGGCCACGACGGACGCAAAGAGGACCGCCAATCCGGCCAGGCAGAGCCTGGAAGCGAGCGCCGCGTTCCAGTCCTTTGGCCGCGCGCGCTCCTGTGCCGATCTCGGCAGGCCAATGGTCGATTCGATTTCACAGTTCATCGTAACGTCGATCCTCGTGGCCGGCGCCCGGGGGCAGGCGGATGTTGAAAACACCCGTCTGAAGTGGCCCGCGGCCGAGCGTCGTTCGGACGCAACTCGCGGCGAACGTCGGCCGTCGTTCGCCAGGCTGCCGTGACCCGGTCGGGCTGTTCGGATGGAAATGGCGCGGCTACGGCAGGCTCGCGCTCAAGCGCCAGGGATACGATTGCGCTTGCCGCATCGCAGTCCGGCTCGGCAGGCGTGCGGCGCTGCGCTGCGGCGGCGAGCACGCCGTGATAGCGGCCGGCGACGATGGAGTTCGCGAAATGCTCCACGAGCCTCCGGCGCGCGTTGCGCCCCATCCGGGCTGCCTCTTCAGGGCGATCCGAAAGTCGACTGATCGCCCGCACGAGACCATTCGCGTCGTCGGGATCGACGTGAATGCCGCACTCCGATTCGGCGACGACCAGGCTTACCTCGGACGATTGGCCTGCGAGAACGATCGACGGTCTGCCGGCAGCCATGTAGCCGTACAGTTTGCTGGGGACGCAGAGGCCTTCCATCCCCTTTTCTAGCGTGACGAGGCAGACGTCGGCGGAGACGATCATATCTGCGAACCGATCGAGGGGCACGAAGTCGAACATGCGTACGTTCGTGATGCCTTCGGCCTTGATGCGGCGCTCGATGTGCGATCTCTGCGCCCCTTTTCCGACCAGCGCGACCGTCACATCCCGGTCCTTTAGCGCTTTGGCGGCATCCAGAATGGCGTCAAAGTTGTGGTATCGCCCGAAATTGCCGGCATACAGCGCAACAAATCCGTCCAGTCCCTGCATCGCCCGAAAGCGCGTGCAGTGGGAGGCCGGCGCGACCTGCTCGGGATCGAACCCGATGGGAATGATCTCGACCCTGTCGGCAGGCAGAGCGTAGTTCTCCATGACGTAGTGCGCCATGCATCGTCCCAGCACGACGACCTTGCCGGCATCCATCAGCCATCTGCCCTGAAGCCGCTTCAGAATCCGCACAAAGCGAGAGCCTGGCGGGAGCACTTTGAGCGCAACGGCTCGATCCGGCTCAAGGTCGTATGTGATGTAGACGTATGGCGTGCCTGTGAAGCGGCTGTAGATCCACGCGGCAAGCGGCGCGGTGGGAGGGGCGGTGCCGACAAGCAGCACGTCGAACCGCGGCTGACGGAGCAGGCGCAGCGTAACGAGGAGGCTGAAGACGATGTTCGCGAGCAGGCGCTTCTTCGTCGACGGTCCCGGCTTTGGGGATTTCAGACGGTGAATGCGGATTCCCTCCCAGGTCTCTTCGGCGGGAAGCGGACTGCCCTCCGTATGGTACTGGTTGCGACTCGTCATGACGTCGATTTCCACTTCCTCGAACTGGACGGTGAGCTCCCGCGCGAGGCTTGAGAGCACGGTGCCGGTGCCGCCCATGGTCTCGGGGTGGAAATACTCGTTGATGATGCAGACGCGCATAATCGGTCTCCCCTGCTGTCGCGGTCCCCCTGGCGAGGCGATGTGTCGTCGGATGCTTAGAGTATGCGTCTGCGTTGAAAACAGATGCGTGACCGGGTGGTGACAGTCCCGTGACCACTCGCCCTTAGTGAGGACCTTCCGTATCGACGGGGTTTGTCTGCGCACTCCGGGAGGCAGTCAGGCCAGGCGCCGGTGTCGATGGCCGGGGAGCGTGCCGGCGTGGTGAAGGTATATACGGGGCGCCGGCGTCGTCGGGGCGCCGGTGTCGATGGCCGGGGAGCGTGCCGGCGTGGTGAAGGTGTCGACGGGGCGCCGGACTAAAGTCCTGCGCTAATCGGCCTTCGGCCGTCCGTCCTCCGGACGGAATACCGGGTCGCGGGGTTTGTCGGCACGCTCCGGGAAGCGGGGTGTGTTGGGAATTGGAGCGGCGCTGAACGGATCGGAGTGGTTGCCGGGAGGCCGTTGAACCGGCCGGACAGGGCCGCGTGAGCGAACGAATCCGGCCGGCGTGTATGTTCAGATTGTTGCGTGCGCCAGGAGCTGTTGTCGGAAGAAGGTCTCGTAGAGCCTGCATCGCGGTCTGGCGGTCTGCGGTCCGGCGCCGACTATCAAGCCCGCTGCCTTTAGCTGCTGGAAGCTGTCCGAGTGGACCGACCGCCGGCCTTGAAGGATGTGCACCATCGATTGCTTGAGCGTCGGATCCTGGCTGAGCAACCTTAATAACCGCTGGAGGTGCATGCCGAAGATCCCTTCTTCGAGGTCGGCCTCGCCCTCCAGCGATTCGACGTCCGCCTGCTGGCGTCGGATCCCGTGCAGGCTGGCGCGCACCAGGTACGGATGGCCGCCCACGACGCGGTAGAGCCGTGCGACGTCGTCGTTTGCCGGCAGTCCATAGCGGAGGCAGAGCTCACGGACCTGCTCCAGCGTAAAGTCCTCCAGCAGGATGCGTGTGCCGACGTTGAAGGGCGACCTGTTGAGATCGGAGATGAGCGTGCGAGTGTCGACGGAGCAGTCCATGATCATCTTCAGTCTGGACCAGACGCTCCTTCGATCGGCGGCGCCGTCGCAGTACCAGGCGCGGAATAGTCCGAACACGTCGTCCTTGTAATTGCAGGACAGGAGCTTATCGACGTTGCAGATGGCCCACATGGTAGTTGTATTGGGGTCTGCAAGCACTTCGCGGCGCACGTATCGCTCGAAGTTGACCGTTGCGGGCCGAGTCGCGTGCCACATCTCGGTCGGGCTTACGGGCCCGTCGATCTGGTCGGCGATCAACTGGCTCAGGGCAAGCAGAAACTCGTCGATCGTGCCCATATGGTTGGCGGCGATCTTATCGAGATCGGTGACGATTATCCTGGCGCCGGCCTTTCTGGCCAGGTCCAGCCCGCGGATCAAGAGCGAAGACTTGCCGACCTGACGCGGCCCGCAGATCACAATCAGGCCCTCGCCGTACGAGACGGCATGGCGAAGCGTATCATCGCCCGCGCGCTCGATGTAGCATCTCGATTCCAGCGGCACGGGGGCGCCGATGGTCTCCTGCGTGCAATCGTACGGAGGCGGTTCCACAGCGGGGACCTTGAGCGCAGCAGCCGATTGCTCGAGCGCGTACAGCTCGTCGAGCATCTGCTTCATTTCCGGCGGAGGCGCAAGTTTGCCGCTGCTGGCGCGTTGCAGATGCTCCTTGTAGCGGTTGTAGACATCGATGGCCTCGAGGCGCTCGCCCGCAAGGATCTGCGCCTTCATGAGATCGCAGCGCGCCGATTCGAGGGTCGGCCTTCCGGCAACGAGCTGAGTCAGATAGCCTGCGGCGGCGCGATAGTCCCGGTCGTCGAAGGCGAAGCGCGCGAGCGCCTGAAGGGCGTCCAGATGGCGCTGGCGCCGGAGCCTGCGCTCGGCAATCACCCAGCCTTCGTCCCAGCCGTGCAGAAGCGGACGTTTGTGCAGTGCGACGGCTGTGCCGTAACTGTCGCGATTTCCTCGTTCGCCGCGAGCTATAGCCGTATCGAATTCGGCGACATCGACATCTGCGCCTGCGGTGTGGAAGCGGAGGGTATTGTTCTTGACCTCGAGTCGGCACGCCTCGGGCCCGAGCGCCGAGCGCACCACCTTGATGGCCTGGCGCAGGCTATCGAGGCTTCCCGTATCCGGCCAGACGAGGGCCGCAGCCCAGACGGCGCGCACGTCGCGATCGTGATGGAGCGCAAGCAGAGCGAGCAGCTCCGCAGCCCGGCGATTTCTCAAGGTCGAGGGCGCCGCGCCGTTAACGCGAACGTCAAACGTTCCAAACAGTTTCATCTCTAACATGGCGAGCTCCGGAATCGACGAAGGGTTCGGTGCTATCCGTGTGGCCCGGGCATTGGCTTGCTTGCCATACCGGGCGCAGGATCGGATGGTCAGACCGCGACGGTGTTCCTGTCGGATTCGGACTGGAGTGCGCCGATCGCCTCCTCTCGCGAGACGACCCGACGTCGGTTAGTTGCAAGGTAAGCGGACAGGCGGTCAGGGCGTTGCATGTGCGCCCCGGACAGCGCTCGGTCACCATAGCAGATGCGGGGTCCGCAAAGCAGCTTGATCGAAATCGGCTGTTCCATCGTGTCCCTCCTGGGAGTCCGGCCGTCAAGGGCCTCCGTCTAAGCGCGTCCGTCGTCCCCATACCGCCTCTTGCTTCTGCGTTCCGACGCGGAACATCCAGGATTCGCGGCGGCAACGCGTCGATCATCTCCCGGCGAATGCTAAGGGCATGCGAGCGCGCGCTTGCAATTCCGCGCCGGCTTCGCTGCCTGCGGAACATATCCGATGGGTTTCACCTTACCATGCGGCCCGTGAAAACGCCGTGATTCAAGCGTGAGAAATGAGAAAGAGGGAGGATTTTCGCAGAGGATTTTCGCTTTATCGAGGGGGCGCACACCGTTCCCATCCGGAATCGGCGACGGCAGGATTGCCGTCGCCGATTCTCGCCGGGATGCACCGGACAGCCGTTGCTCCCGATCGTCTTATGACGCCGCTCGACCCAGCATTGCGCGAACGCGCTGAGCGAGCCGAAGACGCCGGCTGCGGAGAGCTCCGCCGCCCGCCAGCGCCAGCAGCGTGCCTGCCTGTAAGAAGGCGGGCTCGGGCATAGGAGTCAACACGAACGTGCCGACGTTGGCCTGCGCGTTTGGATACCAACCGCTGGGCCGCGCGTCGTAGAAGGTGTACGTGCCCTGGGGCCCGCTGTTGCCCCAGATGTTAATCTCATCGTAGTCCGGGCTGCTCGTCGGCAGGCCGTTGTTGAACAACAGGCCATACACATCGAGTTGCTGCCCGGGCGGCGCCGAGGGATAGAGCACGTCGTCGTACAGGAAGGCGCCGAGGGGCGATGTCGACACGTTGGGCGGTGTGTTCAATTTCGTGACCAGCGAATAGGTTCCGGCGTCCGGACCTATCGCAACGTTCAAGGTTCCGGACTCGACCAATTCGCCTCCTGTCCACACCTGCGTCGTGAGGGTCCCGACTGCCCCGTCTGCCGGGTCGTAGAACTGGTACGTATACTGCGGATCGCGAAGCAGAGTACCCAGATTGACCGGCGCGGCCGTGCTGCCCGATCCGACGGGCTCGGCCCGCGCCGCATGTCCGGCGCCGAGCAGGAGGACGGCGGCTGCCGCCCCTGCTGTCCACGTCTTGATGGTGACTGACATACGTTTCTCCTGAAGCCCGCAGGCAGGTTTTGGGTCGCAGCGGGCGATGCACGCATTTTGACCAAAGCAGCGAGACAAAAATTGGACAGATCCTGTGAATCTCAGATGTCCGCCTTCGCTCGACTGCTGCGGCGCCTTCTCAGTTTCAAGAGCCCTGTCGCGCTCAGGGCAAGCAGTGTGGCGCCCTGAAGGTAGGCGGGCTCAGGAAGCGGATCCATGACGCCCTTCGTGAAGCCACCGGCGTCCTTGCCGCCCGCGACGACGTAATCGGTCAAGAGCCCATATTGCGCCGCGTCGCCGGAGCCGCTGTAGTAGTAGAGGGTCATGATGCCCCCGTTCGGCCCGTGGAACATCAGGCCGTGGCTGTCGAGCACACTGCTCGGCGAGTCGGGCGACAGGATGTCATCGTACGTGTACGTGTCGGTAGCGCCGCCGTGGGGGGCGGTATACCTGACGGTCGCGGTACTCGTGGCGGGCGCGTTCTGATCTTCGATCAGATCGTAGGGCGTGTTGTTGGAAGCGCCGAGCATGGAGGCCCCGCTTGTAAACTCGAGCGTGCTGTACACGCTGCCGCCCGGGTTGGTGATCTCGTACTCGAGCGGGCTCGAGCTGAGCTGAGCGCCGGTGTACAGCGTAAGGACGGCCGACACATCGTCGGTGAACACGAAGCTGTATTCGTGACCGGGCGGATCCCCTCCACACAGGCCCGGCCGCGCCAGGCACAGGGCGCCGAGGACCAGCGCGGGCGCCGAAAGTCGCATTGAGAGAATCTGGAGCATCCAAAACCTCCTGTCTGTCGACACGGGTCAGATCGCACAGCCAGGTGCCGCCGGGTCAACGGCACTTCGGCGTCTGGTCTTCATCCGTCCGCGTCAGGGAAACGGGAAACGTCGAGGTTGCCGCTTCACGACGCTCGGATGCGCAGCCTGCTTCGAACCAGGCTGAGTCCTCTCAGACCGACGAGGACAATGCTCCGGACAAAAGCGGCTCCGGAACGGGGGTTGGGGCGAAGGCCGCTCCCACCATCCTCGCCGGCTGGATCCGGAGATCCGAACACGACCAGCATAACCAAGACCGACGAACAGGCGCGTGACAAATCGATGACACGCGGACCCGTCCGGCAGGAGCTGTCCGTGGAGTTATTTCTGAGCGACTGCCCGGCTGTACCGCTCCCAGAATGCCTGGACGACCGAGTGCTGCGCGAAATCGACATAGCCCGCCTGCGCCCGCTGTTCCGCCTCGGGCGTGACTCTGGCCTGAAGCGCGGCGTCACGGCAATCCCATTTCACGGCTTCGTAAGGACGGGTCGCCTCGATGCGCTTATCCAGAAGCCGGATGATCCACCAGGCGCCGGCTATGTTGCGCGGACCGAGCATATCGCCAACGCGCAGATTGAAGACCGCCTGTTCTAGGCCGGGCACCTTGCTGGCGCGCGTCCGGCCGAGATGCATGGGCGGCAAGCGACCGCCGTTCACCCTGCTGACATCGATGCTGGAGGCTCTTGCCACGTCCTCGAACGACTTCCCGGCCTCGATGCGGGCGAGCGCATCCTGCGCCTGCTCCTGTGTCCTCGTGACGATCACCTCGACCGTTGCGGATGGCGGAGCGTAGTAGCGCGCGCCCGGCTTCCTCTTGTCGATGTTTGCCGCGTAGAACGTACGGACCTCGGCGTCCGAGACGGCGATACCGCGAGATACAATGGCCAGCTTGCAGAGCGCGCTCTTTATCGTCTGCCGATAGTCGTCGGCCGACTGACCTTTGCCTGCCAGCCACTGGCCGAAGCCGGGCTGGGCGCGAGCCTCCGCAAACCGCTCCTCGATCTGGGCGTCGGTGGGAGCGACGCCGAGTTTCCTGGCGTACTGATATTCCATCTCGTCGTCGAGCAGGCTGCGGATCGTCTGCGGGCCCGCAACAGCCTCGAGCCGGTGGTAGAACGCTCGGCCGTCGATTACGGAGCCGTTCACGGCGACGACGACATCCCGCGCACGCCCGCGCATGTGCGACACTTCGACGCCGATCCCCATGCCGAGCACGAGGAAGACCAGTGCGAGGGCCAGCATCGCCGGAATCGTCGATCCGGTCTTTGGCTTCGCGAGAGCCTGCGGCGCTCTGGCTCCGGTCAGGCGAGCGAAGCCTGCGGAGGCCCTGACGCCCAGGGCGTTTTCTTCTGCCATGCGATGGTAGTCCTTCCTCAGGGCGGTCATATGCCGCCGAACAGCGCGGTCAATGTTCCCAGAACCGAAACGGCGGACAATCCGCTCAGAACGTCCTGCACTCCAAATCTGTGCTTGTAGGTCGAAAGGAAGACGATGTCTCCGGCTTCGAGAGGCAGGTTGACGCTCGCATCCCCTTTCTTGAACAGCCGGTTAAGGTCGACAGCCACGACGGTCGGCTTGTTTGTGGCCTTATCCAGGCGGACCCGCGTGATCTTCCTCACGTCCGCGTCCTGCCGCGGTCCGCCGGCGCTGTTCAGGGCGTCGAGAAGCCGGTCGCCGGGCTTGAAGGCGTAGTAGCCCGGCCTTGTTACGGCGCCGAACACGTAGGTGCGGTTCTTGATCTCCGGGACCATAATGCGATCGCCGGGTGAAAGCGGCGAATTGACTGTCAGGTCGCCATGTTTCAAGAGGGCTTCGAGGTCGAGCTTCTGCTCCTGTCCGTTGTGGACGAGCGTCGCGTCGGCGAGGTCAGCCGTCTCCTGGACGCCGCCTGCCTCTGTGAGCAGATCCAGGACTCGCATCTCGTCCTTGAACTCGTAGCTTCCCGGTCTGCTGACCTGGCCGACGAGGCTGACCTCCATGTGCCGCTCGGGCACGTGGATCATATCGCCGGTTTGCAGCACGATATCCACCGGCGAGGCGGCCGTGGCTTCCGGCCGGGAAAGGTCCAGCGTGACCTTCTCGCCGCTCTTTCGGATGACCGTGACCTGGCTCAGGTCGCCCTGCGGCAACGGGCCTCCGCACTCCGCAATCGCCTCCATAAGCCTCTCGCCGACGCGGTACTCGATTTTGCCCGTGCGCGCGAGCATCCCGAATGCGTACACGCTCTCGCTGCGGCGCTGCACGAGCGTGACGTTCACGACCGGATTGATGACGTAGCGGCTCCATTTCTCCGTGAGGAGTTGAGCCAGCTCAACCGTCCTCTTGCCGGCAACAGAGACCGAGTTGAGCAGCGGCAGGCTGATAGTCCCGTCCGGCATCACGGCGCCCTGCGGCACGGACAGGTTGGGAAAGTTCACGACGTTGATGCCCACCACGTCCTCGGGTCCGAGGTAGTAGTCGTGGACGGGCGGAACGGATGCGGGCGCAGGCTGACCGTGCGCGGCGGCCAATCCAGCCGCGCCGAACATTATCAGAAGGAGCGCGCAGCTAATCCGCTTCATCGTCATTCTCTTTCTCTATGAGCAGCTCGACCCGGCGATCGGCAGACCGCCCGGCCGGTTCGCGGACGCTCCCGCGCTTCATGGCGTAGTAGTACTGCGAGTGGCTTCTGTCCGACTGGCGAGGGGTCCGGTTGACAAAATAGGTAAGCGTGGAGGGTCCGGCAGCCTGCAGCGCAACGGTCGTATCGAGCATGGTCTCCTCGTTGACCTTGCCGAGACCGACGACCTGGACGATGCAGTCCGCATAATGAGATATCAGCAGCGCGTCCGCGACGGCAGCGCAGGCGGGGGTATCGACGACGACCACGTCGGCCATGTCGCGCAGGGCGTCCAT
>Ga0181529_10007311_pt1 | contig 11042 bp, 9 predicted proteins | sample PEATcosm2014_Bin_36_FD_119763 | JGI IMG/M metagenome (GOLD analysis project Ga0181529, IMG submission 119763) | Peatland microbial communities from MTU Mesocosm Facility, Houghton, MI, USA - PEATcosm2014_Bin10_30_metaG | ecosystem: Environmental > Terrestrial > Soil > Wetlands > Peat | place... | reverse complement strand
TACCACTCCGAGAAAACCTGATGGCCATCATAGCGAAAACCGTTGCACTACATCGCTTGAACGCTCGACCTATAGGGAGCCGCCTCTCAATCTCGACGGGAGCGACGAACTGTCAAATTCGGGATCCAACGGCTGGCATCATTCAACGGAACGGATGGCGCGCAACCTGTGGGCGCGCTCATCATGGACGCCAGCGGCAACCTCTACGGAACCGCCGAGTACGGCGGCGCCAGCGGCGACGGCGTCGTATTCGAGTACTCACCGTCCGGCGTTATCCAGGTGCTGGCTTCATTTAATGGAACGAACGGCGCCAATCCGCAAGCCGGGCTCGTCATGGACGCCAGCGGCAACCTGTACGGTACGACCACGTACGGCGGCGCCAGCAACGACGGTACCATTTTCGAGTATTCCGCTACCAACGGTCTGACCACCCTTCACTCTTTCAGCGGCACGGACGGGCAGAACCCGGCAGCCAGCCTGATATTCGACGCCAACGCAAACCTGTACGGTGTCACCCCTGGCGGAGGCCCATCCGGCTCTGATGGAACGCTCTTCATGTACTCGCCCACGGGCACGTATACGACCAGCGCGGTTAACTTCCAGACGCTTGCCTCCTTCAGCGCCACTAGCGGTGGGAATTCCCCGGCCGGAGGGCTCCTTGCGGACGGTAACGGAAACCTCTGGGGAGTGACCACGTATGGCAACAACAACAACGGCTCCATCTACGAGGTCCCGCTCTACGGCGTGAGCGGAACGATAACTCTCCCGGGCTGCGTCAACCCCGCCGCCATCGACCCGCCGCAGGCGCTCTGGATCGAATTCTGGGAGCCGAGCGGAGCCAGCGAGCCATACTTCACAGAGACCGTCATGCTCAATTCAAGCGGCGGCTACACGGTCGCTGCGCCGAACGGCTCGTACACGCTTCACATCAAAGGCCTCAAGTGGCTGGCGAAGAACGCAACCGGGGTCGTCGTCAACAGCCAGACGGTCACGGGCGTCAACGTCACGCTGCTGGACGGAGATTTGAACAACGACAACGTGATCGACCTGAACGACTTCAGCGTTATGGCGAGCGCTTTCGGCACGTCGGTCGGTCAGGCGGGCTGGAATCCGATTGCGGACATCAACTGCGACGGCACCGTCAACATGACGGACTTCAACCTGTTCTCGCCGAATTTCGGCCTCATGGGCGACCCGGTCCCGTAGCAGGGGCAGCGTCGTGTCAATATGGCCGCCGAGGAACACGGGACCTCGAAGTCCATGACCAGGCGTCTAAGGGACGCCGGACCCGAGGCACGATGCGGGAATTACCCGACGCCAGGCCGGAGTTCGGCGGCGGCGCACCTGGCAAGGCGAGAGCGCTCGGAGGCACACCCTCCGGGCGCTCTCGCAACAATCCGCGCTCCCGGGTCGGATCCGATCGGCCCGGCGGCTCGCATCAGGGACGCCCCCTCTGCCGGATGCGGCGGATCGCGGGCAGCGTCCCGACCGCAAAGAGCAGAGCGGCAGGAGGCGCCGGCGTGGGAGCGCCGGTGACCGTCAACGTGGCATATCCGCCGTTGAACGTCACCCCGCTCACGACCGGATTGAAGGAGATCTCATTCACCAGAAGCGCGACGCCGCCTGCGGAGGGGTCCGACACACATCCCGTCGTGGCTGGCTGCGTTGCCAGGCACGGGATACCGTACGTCGGGTCACTTGAATAGTACACTTCCGTGGTGGTGCCGGGAGCTACGCCGGCGTTGACCTGAAAGTCGTACGTGGCGTAGATGAGCGGGCTTGTGTATACGGTCGTGGCAGGCAACACGGCCGCGGTGTACTCGATCGAAGAATATGTCGTGTTGTTGTAGTCGAAGGTCTCGGGCGCGGTATTCGCCCCCGCGGCCGTAATGTCAAACGGGAAGGGATTGGTCGACGGGATTGTAATTCCGAAATGGGTTCCCGTCACCGGCGTCAGGACCGTGGGGTCGTAGATCACGTCGACCTGCACGCCGGATGCCGCAGCCGTCGCTCCACCCGACTCGATTGCGGACGTCAGCACCCCGTCGATGTTGACTGACGCGCCATCCGCGACGCTTGCCGAGGTAATCGGGCTGCTGGCAGTTCCGCCCGTGCCCTCTATGTTAAATCCGAGGTTGCCGGGCGTCTGCGCCTGCGAGCCAGCGCTAATCAGCGTCGCTGCGGCAACCAGCGCGATTGGGGCCAGCAATGACCTGATACGATTCATCGATTCTGTGCCTCCGTCGTGAGATCTGCCTCGCCTCGTGGTGGCTAAAGGCAGAAAATGTGGTCGGCGAGCCCGCTCGCCGCTGTTGGGCGTTACTGTCGGACCCCGTTCTTCATGCGTCATCCACGTATAAATACCGGGATTGCAATTAACGTGCCAATACCGTGAGAAACCGGGCAAATCCAGGGCGTGCAGGTCGAGAAACAGGTATTATTACCAGGTTTTCGCGGCTGCACAAATCGACCAGATCGCCCGTATTTCCGTCTGCCGCTGCGCGGGCAGCAGGCTAGATTCGCGGATTGGGAGATGCCGGCGGCGAGTCCTTTTCGGCAGACGAATCGGACCAGGAGACGAGCACGGGAGGGAAGCCCGGAATGCGAAGCTGCCAGTCCGCGCCCGAAGCGGGCACGGAAAAGAGGACCGCGAAGCCGAACGCCAACTGTCCGGTCTCGGGGTCCGGATGCTGGATGGTCCGGATACCGTCGCCCTCGATCAGGACTCTGGCGCCGCAGACGTCGAGAGGAACTCCGGAGGGCGGGCGCGCCATGCCGGAATCGGTCTCCGTCGGAGTGAAGTCCCGATGCGGAACGAGCAGGATGTCCGAGACGCGCAGCGCGTAGGGCTCGGCGGCTGCTGCGGAGTTCGGATTGTGGATGTGGAATGCGATCTCAAGGCGCCGGGCGGCATCGGCAGCGCCGGCCGTCCTCTGCCCCTCCTGCCTGCCCGTCGCAGGCGAGCGCGGCTCCGCGCTCTCGGGCGACGCCAGTCCGACGAGCACGGCCATCTCGACGGAGTGCACGCAGAGCTCCAGCATGCCATTCGACGAGGGAACGCGATCGCCCGCCCGGTAGCGGCCCTCCGGCGCCAGCAGGTAGCGATCCATCCAGGCCAGGCAGCGGCTGATCTCGTCGAGCCGGTGGTTCGGCTCTCTCAGGCCATGCCCTTCGCGAGGATAGTGGACGAACTGCGTGACGATCCCGCGATGGCGCAGCGCCCGGTAAAGCTCCTTCGAGTTGCTTATGAAGGTGTTGGGGTCCTCATCGCCGTGGATCACCAGGGTCGGAGTGCGGATGCTGTCCACGTAGGAGGCGGGAGACAGGCGCCGGTAGAGCTCCGGCTCCTGCCAGTAGTAGGCGCCGAGGTACTCGGTATCCCAGCGCGGAAGTTCGGAGCTGCTGTAGTCCGACTGAAGGTTGAAAATTCCGAACATGGAGACGGCGGCCTTGAAGCGCTGCGAATGGCCGATAGCCCAGTTGGCCAGAAAAGCGCCGTACGACCCTCCCATGATGCCCAGCCTGTCCGGATCCGCCAGTCCGCGCTCTATCAGCCAGTCCACGCCGGAGATTGCGTCCTCGAAGTCGGCGCCGCCCAGGTCCCGGCGATTGGCGATTGCGAAGGCGTTGCCGTACCCCTCGCTGCCGCGATAGTTCGGATTGAAGACCAGGTACCCCTCCGCGGACCAGACCGGCGCGAGATAGTAGTCGCACAGCACCCGCGTGGCGCGGCCCTTCGGTCCGCCGTGAAGCTGGAGCGCCAGCGGGTAGGCGCGCCCTTCGGCGTAGTCCAGCGGATAGGTGAGCACGCCTTCCAGCGGGGTCCCGTCCCTGCCGGTCCAGCGGACGGTCTCCTGCTTCGGCAGCCTGTAGGTTTCGAGAAAGTCGCGGTGCAGGCTGGTGAGCGGGATCTCGCGCTCGCCCGCCGGCGCCTCGGGATCCAGCAGATGGATCTCCGAAAGCGTCTCGTCCGATTCGGCCACGTAGATCAGCACCGGGCTTTCGATATCCGCGTCCAGGTCCTGGATCTCTCCCGTCAGCTCGTGCAGGATCTCGAATTCCGTTTCGGAGATACGGATGAGGGCGCTCCCGGCGCCGACCGCGCCGATTACTATGAGCTGACCGTCGCCGCGGCGCCACTGCAGATCCATGACGTCGATATCGAAGCCCTGCGGCTCGATGAGACGCGGAACCGGCTGCTGCTCGGACGGCGTCGCCGGCGCGTCCACTACGAAGACGCTCTGCCGCGAGTAGGAGAGATCCGGATCGAGCCAGGAGAGGAAGGCTAGCTGCGAGCTGTCCGGCGACCAACGGAGACTTCCCTTGCCGCCGGGCCGGTCGGTAAGGAGGCGGGCTGCGCCCGTTTCGGTCTCGACCAGCCAGATATCGCCGAAATGGTAGTCGTCCCATTCGCCGGTGCGGTTTGTGATGCAGGCGATCCGCGCGCCGTCCGGCGAGACGGCGATCTCTTCGATGCCGAAATCGCCCGCCCAGAGGCGGTGCGGCTTGCGCTCGTCGGTATCGATGCGCCAGAGCTGGCGCCGCCTCCGGTCGTCGTGCTCGACGGTTGGATCGACCTTTCGCCTGCCGCGCAGCTCGCGGCGAGCCGATTCGATCGCCCTGGGCCTGGCCTCCGGCGCCACGAAGACGATGGTGCGGCTGTCGGGAAGCCAGTCGTAGTCGATCACGCCCTCCGGCGTGTTCGTCACGCGCCGCGCCTCGCCGCCTTCGCCGGGAAGCACCCAGATCTGTTCCCTCGGCTCCTCGATGTCCTCATCCTCGGGCGGCGGCTCGGTCTCGTCGACGCGAGCCGAGACGAATGCAAGCGATCTTCCATCCGGCGACCAGCGAGGCCTGTATTCGCCATCTCGCGAGAAAGTGAGCTGTCGCGTCGGATCTTCGGGTTCGTCGTGCCGCCCGTCCGGGGCATTCTCGGGATTCGCGGCGGCCGGAGCGGGCGCGGCCTCGCCGCCCGGTTCCGCGGGCGCCTCGCCCTCGGGCTCGCAGTTCATCCACTCCGTCATCCAGATGTGGCTTATCCAGCGGCTCTCGTCGAAATCGGCTTCACCGGCGACGAAGGCGACGTGGACGCCGTCCGGATGCAATTTCGGATCGCTCAGCCGGCGGGTTTCGAGCAGTGCGCGAGCGGTGATCGGCAGGCGAGCGGAGGGCGATTCGGGCTTTGAGGTGGTTTCGGGACGCATATCGGCAGTGACGGCAAGCTAGCGGTTGGCGGCCTGTGGCCGGTGGTTGGCGATGGTTCTACTCTGCGCTGTCTTTTGGCACGTACTCGCGGCGCGAGAAGATGAAGAGCGCGCCAAGCGTTCCGATGACGATGACGCAGGTCAGGACGATCCAGGCGAGTCTCGGCGTGATGGGAGCGTCGGGCGGGAGCTCGCCATGCGGCGCCAGGACGCGAAGATAGGCCATGAGCGAAAGCAACTGGAAGTTGCCGGGCAGGCTGGACACCCACGATTCCCATCCGAACACGAAAATCAGCCCGCCGACGAGCGCGTTATGAAACCGGGTGGCCAGGCAGGTGAAGAGGGCGCAGTAGGCGAGCGCTCCGATCGGGACCACGGCGATGTCGAGCGGCACGCGAGAGCGCAGGATCTCGGACGGGCCGTAGGTCACGAGGCCGAGCAGGATGCAGGAGATCCAGGTTACGAGCGTGGTGGCGTAGACGACCACTGCATGCTTCGTGAGCAGGATCCGCCATCGCGGCACGGGCCGCGTGAGCAGATAGGAGATCGTCTTCTGCTCCATCTCCTGCGCGATGATGGCCGTCGCGAAGACGAGGGCCATTATCACGAGCACGAAGTGGAACACAAGCACGCTCGAGAAGACGGTGTACCATCCGTCGGCCGAATAGGGCTGGAAGATATCCCGTGCCCGGGCTGCGTGCTGCGCGGCGTGGCGCCCATGCTGTTCGAATATGCGGCTCGCGTGGTGGGCATGGCGATGGGTTGCCCATTGCAGGTGGTGCAGCAGCCCCACGACGCCCGGCAAGAGAGCCAGCAGCACAGCCGTCAGGGCGCGCCTGGGCCTCAGAAGATCTCGAATGGCGTTACGAAGGATAAAGAGATCGCTCATATTGCCTAACCGGCGATAAGATAGTTGAACACCGACTCCAGGTTATTGTCCGGCGAATCGAACGCTGCTATTTTGAACCCGCCCTCCAGCACGATCTCCGGAAACCGGGCGTAAAAGGCATCCGGCGTGCGTGTCTCGACCTCGACGATGCTCGCCTCCTCCAACCTGACGCTCAGCACGAAGGGCAGGTCCAGGAGCCGCTTTGCCAGCTCGCGAGCCTGAGGCGACGCGATGGCGATACGATGCGGATGCCTGTCGATCAGCGCGCGGATCTCATGGATGTCGCCGAGAGCGAGCAGCCGCGAGCGATGCAGCAGCATGATCTGACTCGTCATCTGCTCGACCTCGTACAGGATGTGGCTGGAGACGATCACCGTCTTGCCCTCGTCGGCCTGGCACTGAAGCAGCGCGGCCAGCTCGCGCCGCGCCACCGGGTCCAGCCCGTTCAGAGGCTCGTCGAGCACGAGGATATCGGGATCGTGCACGATCGCCTGCGCCACTTTGATCCGCTGCCTCATGCCCTTGGAGTAGCCGCCGATCTTACGATCTGCGTTGCGGGTCATGCCGACCGTCTCGATGGCCTCCGCAGTGCGCGAATCGATATCGCTTCCGGCAAGGCCAGCCATGGCGGCCAGCATGGTAACGAACTCGCGCCCGGTCAACTCGGTGTAGACGCCCTCGGTATCGGGCACGTAGCCGAGGCGCGAGAAGAGGCGCGGATTGGCGAAGGGCCGCTCGCCGTAGACGCTGAGGGAGCCGGTCGTGGGCCGGAGCTGCCCCGTGATGAGCTTCAACATCGTGGACTTACCGGCGCCGTTCGGCCCGAGGAGGGCCGTGAGGCCGGGCTGAAAGGCGCAGGTGACGTCGTTCAGGCCGATGACCTGGCCGTACCAGCGTGAGACGTGAGAGAGCGAGATCATCCGCGGATCACCTCGACTGCACGGATGCGGGCGCGAGCCGCTGCAATGCCGCCAAGCACCAGGACGACCGCGACGACGGACAGGACATGCCAGGGAGGCGGTGTTGGGAAGTCGGCGTTCAGGAAGCGGCTCGGCGTCACGCGATAGATGTTCTGGGCCAGCCCGATGAAGACGCCGGAGATGGACAGGTGGGCTACGAGCGACTGGGCGGCCGTCATGTCCTCATCGGGAGTCCGCAAAGTAAGCGCAAATGCGATCGACCAGGCGCCCCAGTAGACGGCTGAGTAGACCGCGCTCGCCGTTCGCGGAGTCCTGCACCATGCGGAGAAGCCGAGCACAAGGCTGGCGTGAACGGAGGCGGCGATCGCCGAGACGGCCACTATGCGGAGGATGAGCCAGGGATCGTCGCGCAGGAATCCTTCGGAAGTGTAGCCCGCGAGGCAGTAGAGATAGAGCATTAGCGCGGGCACGAGCGCGGCGCCGAAGACGACGATGAAGATGTTCGCCCACTTGCCGAGCAGGTAGTCCATCTTCGTGATCGGCTTGGCGAGATAGACGATGAGCGCGTTGGCCTTGTTGTCCGCCGAGACGCTTCCGGCCCCTGCGATCAGCGCGACGACAAAGAGAAAGAGATGCTGCAGCCGCAGCGCAAAATAGAACAACATCGCGAACCGGACGCCCGGCGCGGAGCCCATGAATGCGCGGGAGTTTCCCCCGGCGACGGTCGAGGTGATCCAGAGGAAGAAGCCAAGGATGAGATACGGCCCGGTGCATAGGACGGCGCAGATCCAGAAAGCGATCGCCCTAAGGTCGAGCCGCCAGAGGGTGCGCAAGCCGCCGGCCGTCACGCTCCACCAGCGCAGCCGGCGCGATAGAAGCGGGCCGTCGTAATCGCGATACGTAAGGTCCGAGATAGGCGTTGCGACGGAGTTTCTGGGGCCTTCGGTCACTGCATGGCCTCCATAAAGATATCCTCCAGCGTTCTCAACGACGGTCGGAATCCCCTCACCTGCGCGCCGGACTCGCCGGCCGACTCGAAGAGCAGCCGGCCGCAGTCGACTCCCTCCGCGATCCGGAGCGTGTAGCGGCTACCGAGCCGGCTCACGAGAGCCGCGCCGCGTTTGGCGGCGGATTCCAGGAAGGCGTCGGAGGCGGCGTAGAGCTCTACGTCCACGTGCGCCTCGTTTCCCTGCTTCAGCGTGGCGATGTCGCCCTCCCTGGCAAGGTGGCCCTCACGCATGACGATGACGTTGTCGCAGGTGCGCTCGACGTCGGGCAGCAGATGAGAGGAGACGACGACGTTGACTCCCTTGCCGTGCGAGATATCGCGCACCAGGGTGAGCATATCCTCGCGGCCGGCTGGATCGAGACCGTTCGTCGGCTCGTCCAGGAACATGAGCTTCGGGCCGTGCACGAGGGCCTGCGCCAGCTTAATGCGCTGCTTCATGCCGGTCGAGTAGGTCTCCACGTTCCGGTAGCGCGCCTCGCCCAGGCCGCAGTACTCCAGCACCTCGTGGGCGCGCCGCATGGCCTGGCTGCGCGGCATTCCGGAGAGCTCGCCCGCGTAGGCGACGAAGCTCACGGCGTTCATTCCCGGGATATGGCAGTCCTGCTCGGGCATGAGGCCTATCCGCTGGCGCAGTCTGAGGCCCTCCCTACGAACATCCATGCCGAGCACGTTCGCCGAGCCGGACGCGGGCGTCAAGAAGCCCATGAGGGTCTTGATGAGCGTCGTCTTGCCGGCGCCGTTCGGGCCGAGAAGCCCGACGCAGCCCTCCGGTATCTCCACGGATAGATTGGAGACGGCGACTTTGGGTCCGTATGCGATTGTCAGATCGGTAAGAGTTGCGATAGACATTGGTCGGTAGGTGGTGTCAGACGAGCAGGGTCCAGACGGCGCGAATGGCCTCGATCGCCCGCTCTACGTCCTCTGCGTCGACGTCCAGGTGAGTAACAAGGCGGACGCGGTGCGGCTCGATCGCAAGCGCGCGGACGTTGTGCTCGGAGGTCAGGGCGCCGGTCAGGCTCTCGGCCGGAAACGGCGTGTTGAAGTAGACCATATTCGTCGGAGGCGAAAGATCCGACGGATCCATCGGCACGGATTCTGCGATGCCTGCGGCGAGCCTGCGCGCGTTTGCATGGTCCTCCGCCAGCCGCTGGACGTTATGGTCGAGGGCGTAGAGGCCGGCGCCGGCGAGCATTCCGGCCTGACGCATGCCTCCGCCCAGCATCTTGCGCACGCGCCTGGCGCGGTCGACGAATTCGCGCGAGCCGCAAAGCAGCGATCCGATGGGGCAGCCAAGCCCTTTCGAAAGGCAGAACGTGACGGAATCCGAGCAGGCCGCATACTCCGCTGCGGGCGTGCCGCTTGCGATCGCGGCGTTGAACAGCCGCGCGCCGTCGACGTGAACGCGCGCCCCGTGTTCCTGTGCGATCTCGAAGATCCTCCGCGCGACCTCGATCGGCACGACGGCACCGCCGGCGCGGTTGTGCGTGTTCTCTATCTGAATGAGAGACGAGCGAGGAGTATGAAGCGTTTCGCCATGAAGCGATCCGGCTATCTCCTCCGGATCGGGAACGCCGTCGACGCAGCGGTATTGCCTGGTCAGGACTCCTGCGTACATCGCGGCTCCGCCCAGCTCGTAGAGCATCGAGTGGCCCGATCCGTCCAGCAGGATCTCGTCGCCCGGATTGGTATGCGTCTTGATCGCAACCAGGTTGCTCATCGTGCCGGAGGGCACGAACAGAGCGGCCTCCTTGTTCAGCAGTTCGGCCGCGCGAGCCTGCAGGCTGTTCACGGTCGGATCTTCCTCGAAAACGTCGTCGCCCACCTCAGCGGCGGCCATTGCCCATCGCATCTCCGGTCCGGGCTGGGTGACCGTATCGCTTCTGAGGTCCACAATCTCGTGCATGTCTTGCTCCGAATACAGTTATTATATTATGCCGACGGGGCCGGCGCGCCAATGACAATCCAGTGGGCGAGCAGATAGGGATCGACAAGAGTCACCGCAACGCCGGATACGGCGCCGACGGCATCCGCTCGAAACCCGGCGGAGGCGATCAGATAGGCGTGAGCCGCGCCTGCGCGCTTTCGCCAATCCTCGGCCGCCCTCACATCGAGAGAGCGCGCCTTGCGCCCGCCGTAAACGCAGCGCACAAGATGGATCGATCCGTCCGCGGCAGCGAAGCGGCGATCGCATGCCTCGGTTTCCGGCTCGGCCATCGGCGCCAGGCCTCTTCGCACGAGGGCCTGGGCGACGGCGGCGAGCAGCTCCTCCTCCGAGGCCGTCTGCAGGCGGTGCGCCTCCTCGTCGATGCGGCGCTCCGACTCTGCTCGAAGCGCGCGATCCCTTTCGGCGCGCTCCCGCTCCGCTGCGTCGCGGCTGCGCTCCGCCGCCTCGCGCTCCTCCTCGGCGTGAGCCTCCAGCAATCGCTGATGAGCTCGCGCCTCTTCCAGCTCCTGCTGCCGGACGCGCCTTCTCGCGCGCATGCGCTCCTGACGCTCCCGCTCTCGCCGGATTCTGCTCTTTTTCAGCCATTCGGCGGACGAGCTCCAGAGCAGTGTGCCGCCATGTAACAAGCCGAAGGCGACCGCGCCGCATCCGAGCGCCGAAATCCACTCGACACCGCTGTGGATGAGGCAACACCCCAGCAGGATCAGTCCGAGAGCGGATATCGCCCGTCTTGCGCGTCGGCTTTCGGGAGTGTCGGGTGTGTGGGTCCGCAAGTCTGCATGTCTGCCGTTCGTCAGGGGTGCGATCGATTCCGTCGGCCGTTCATTGCTGTCCTATTACAGGTCCGTCTTCGTGTTCTCCGATATCTCCAGCCGGTTCGCCGTGTGCGCCGTGAAGGATTGCTTCGCGAGCGGTACGGATTCCTCCTAATCGCCCAGCCCCGGCCCCGTGGATTCGGGGGTCGGGGGTCGGGGGTCGGGGGTCGGGTGTCGCGCCGGCCCGGCGGCGCGCGCTCTGTCCAGGCGGCGGATTCTGGCTGAATTTCAGGCAATATTACCTGGAACCAGGTATAAAT
>Ga0181529_10007310_pt1 | contig 11042 bp, 6 predicted proteins | sample PEATcosm2014_Bin_36_FD_119763 | JGI IMG/M metagenome (GOLD analysis project Ga0181529, IMG submission 119763) | Peatland microbial communities from MTU Mesocosm Facility, Houghton, MI, USA - PEATcosm2014_Bin10_30_metaG | ecosystem: Environmental > Terrestrial > Soil > Wetlands > Peat | place... | reverse complement strand
CGTCGGCGCCGCTCTGCAAGACCGACAACCGGAAGATTAGTAAGGTTTCCCTTCGAGACCGGTTCCATCCCGACGGGTCCCCTTTGGGCTGCTCCCGTTGGGATGCTTTCAGGGCGGGCTGACAGCTTTGATGCCTGGTCCAGCCGAAGGCCGTCTTGGGAACTTCGTCTGCCACGGCTTTCCGGCGTTTTGAATTTGAACATGGCGATTTCGGACTTGGATAACCGGGAAATTGGCGGCAGGACGAAGTACCGGGATGGAGCCTGGAAAATGAACCATTGTTGGGATAAAGGACCTTTTCTGGACCGACTTCATCGCCACTCCGATTCGTCGTGGCACCTCTCCTCTGCTATTCCGCTGGACCCAATCTTTTGGACCGGTGATGAACCAGACTCCGCTTTCTAGCGCGTGGCATCAGACATACTCGGAGAATGCTTGCCTCCATAACTGCCAACGGCTAAAATGGGGACTCCTTGCTGCCTTCACGCCCCCCTTTTCCTCCCCCATTGTTGTCGAGCGCCTTATGATGCATCGCCCCCTTTGTCGCTCGTTGTTTATCGGGAGGTTGCTCGTCGTCGGGGCATTCGTGTTGAGTGCCACTTGTGGCGTTGTGTTCACAAACCTTGCCTTTGCAGGGCAAGCGATGGATTTCACACTAACCCGCGAGGGCGAGCCGGCCGCCAGCATCGTCACGGCTGTAGAACCGACCGTGGCCGCGGCGTTTGCGGCTCGAGAGTTGCAAGACCATGTGAAAAAGATCACCGGTGCGGTGTTGCCGATCGTCAGCGACCGGGCCGACGTCGCCGGTCCGCGTATCCTGGTCGGTCAGTCCAAAGCGAGTCGTTCGCTCTCGCTGCCTGTCGACCAACTGAAGTCGCAGGAGTACATGATTCGCTTCCTGCCCGAAACGCTGGTTCTGCTGGGTAAAGAGCAAGACGCAAAGGACGCCGACGATCGCTCGCGGCCGCGGCGAGCAGCCGGGCGATTCGGCCGCGCGCTCCAGTTCGACGGAGCCCGAAACCAACTCACGGTGGCCACCTGCGGATTCGATGACGATCGCGGCACGCTGGAAGCTTGGGTTTGGATGTCGCAGCAGGTTCCCGACACCCACGCCACGATTCTCCGCATCGAGAGCGGCTCGCCCTGGACCTACCATATCCTCCAGCGCGGCATGAAATCAAGTTGCATCAACTACGCGACCTACGACGGCAAACAAGTGCATGGCGTGGCTTCAGGCGATCTGGCCGCCGGTTGGCACCACGCCGTCGCCACGCACAATGCCGCGGCGGGCAAAATGGAGTTGTTCATCGACGGCGCCAGCGTCGGCACGACCAGCTACGCGAAAACGGCGTGCAAGGGCGCCGCCCTGAGCATCGGCGGCATTGTTGGCCCGGAAGAAGGAGCCGAGGCTGGCAATCCCTTCCGTGGCTGCATCGATGAAATCCGCATCTCCAACGCTGTGCGGAACATCAAGGACGCCGCCGGCGGTCCCTATGAACCGGATGAACACACCACGGTGCTGTTGCATTGCGACGAAGCGGCCGGGCCGCCGCAAAACAGCGTCGTCGGTCTGTCCGGCGCGTATCCTCCCGGTTTCTACGGTGAAAACGGAACGCTGTATGCGGTGTACGACTTTTTGGAACGTTTCTGCGATGTCCGCTGGTACGCCCCCGGCGAAATCGGCCGGGTCTGTCCGCGAAGGCCGACGCTCGTGGCCCGTGCCGCCGACGTTCGGCGCTGCCCGGCGATGATCCACCGCTGGATGACGCCGTGCGATCTCTACCTGCCCGGGCCGCCACATGCCGTACCGTCCGATGATGCGAAGGTTTGGAAGCTGCGGATGCGGATCGGTGGGCACGCATTCTGGGTCTGTCACTCCTTCTATGGGTATTACGACCGTTTTCTCAAAACGCACCCCGACTGGTTCGCCCAGGGCTATTCCGGCAAGCCGCCGCAAATGTGCTACACCAATCCCGCGTTCATCCGGCAGGTCGTGCAGGATGCCCGCGACTATTTCGATGGCCGAGGGGCCAAAACCGGCGCCACGGCCGTCGGCGACGTATTCGGACTGGTGCCGATGGACGACTGTAATTGGTGCAAGTGTCCGCGCTGCCAGGCCCTGTTGAATCGGGCGGAGGCCACGAACGAGCAGTTTACCAACGGCAAGGCCAGCGACTATGTCTTCAGCTTCGTCAACAAAGTGGCGCGGGAGGTCCGCAAAACGCACCCCGACAAGTGGATCGGGGCACTAGCCTACTCCGATTACGGCTACTACCCGGTCAAGGAGCGAGTCGAACCGAACGTGGTTGTGCAAATGTGTCTGCACACTCGCAACTGGTGGTGTCCGGCGATGGAAGCCAATGACAGCCGAGTTCTGTGGGAATGGCGCAACCGCGACCCGTCGCGTCCGCTCTATCTGTGGCTCTACTATAACATGCCGGCGTTGCCGGCCCACTTATCGGGGTTTCACTATTTTCCCGGTTACTTCGCCCACACCATAGTCCGCCAGATGAAACTGTTTCATGAAGCGAAAATCCAGGGGATTTTCATGGAACATTCCAGCGAAATCGGCGAGAGCTATCTCATGGATCAATTGGAGTTCTACGTCACGCTGAAACTGGCCGATGATCCGGCGCTCGACGGCGACCAATTGATCGATGAATTCTTTAGGCGATACTACGGCGCCGCGGCCGGGCCGATGAAACAGTTGTACCTCGCGATGGAACGGACGTACTCCGATCCGAAGAATTACCCCCTGGCGATCCAGAAGACGCAGGCCCATCAGCATCAGACCGCGGAGTTGGCCCGATTCTTGCGCACTAAGGAACGGATGGCGCGGTTTGCCGATCTCCTGTCGCGGGCGAAGCAAGCAGCCCGCACCCCCGAGGAGAAGCAACGCGTCGAATTGTTCGAGCGCGGGCAGTGGGACTACATTACCGCCGGCGGCCAGCACTGACCCGTGTGGGCAGAACATAGCGCCCTCGCAAGTGCCGAAATACCACCCGTTTTCAGCACTCTTTTCAGTAGAAAGACCGGCACGCTTGGCGGGACCGGCCTTGGCCCAAACCAGGGTGACAAGCAAATCTCTCCGCGCTCGACTTGTTGGTCTTTCCGGAGAGGTTGCCCTGGGTCGGAGATAGCGTTATGTTTTCAGTTGGTCTTGCCCCCGGTGCTACCGAACTCGTTCCTTTCAACCAATCCTGGAGGCATCTCGTGCAAGCAACAAGGTCAGCCATTCTTTGCTGCGCGATCCGATTGCTTTACGCCGGCAAGACGATTCTCGGCTTGTTTGGCGACGCCTTGCAAGCCGTCGCGGCAACTCGTGAAGAGGCATTGATCCTCACGCCCGCCCCCGCGGCGGCGCCGAGAATCAATGGGGCCAAGGTGTTCGGAGTACGGCCCGGCCATCCGTTCCTTTTTACGATCCCGGCCACGGGTCGGCGACCGATAAAGTTTGCCGTCGACAAGCGGACTCCTCTACTTCCACCTCTTGCTCAATCGTCTCGCTGAAAGTGGATATGTGCCATGAAGTATCACGCACCCAAGAAGACGCGTTCGGCGAGGATGTTGATGACTGTATTGACCATTGGACATTCCACGCAGACGCTGGAGACATTTCTTCGGCTGCTACAAGCCCGCGAAGTGACGCGCGTCGTCGACATCCGCACGATACCGCGATCTTGGCATAACCCGCAATTCAACAAGGAAACGTTGCCGAAGGCGCTGCCTGCAGTCGGCATCGCGTATGAACACATGGTCGGACTCGGCGGCTTGAGGCATTCCCGCGCCGGCTCCATTAACACAGCGTGGCACAATGCGTCTTTTCGAGGTTTTGCGGATTACATGCAAACGGCGGAATTCCATAACGCCTTGCAAGCACTGCTTGAACTGGCGAGCCGAGAACGAGTCGCCCTGATGTGCGCCGAGGCTGTTCCTTGGCGATGCCATCGCTTGCTGATTGCCGACGCACTCGTAGTGCGAAAGGTCCAGGTCGAGCACATCATCAGCGGAGTCCGCACTCAATTTCATTCGGTTACGCCTTGGGCATGCGTGAAAGGTGGAGAAATCACCTACCCATCTCAAAGAGAGGTCGTAACACCACGCACCGCCAAGAGAATAGCCGTCACACGGTGACAGCCATCTCGGGCATCGGTCGGAATACGGCGGCAAGGTGGATCACTGCCCGTCGCCCGCTATACCTCACGCGGACAGTGATGAGACTTTGTCGAATGTCTGAAGGCTTGGGGTCATCAGCTTTATGAGGGCGCCGTAAATGCCGGTCGGGTTCACGCTTATGGTGGAAGAGGCAGGATCATACCCGAAACGGCAAGTCCGACGCAAAAGGCAATCTGCCGGCGCCCCAAACGTTGTTGTGCTACGGGAATCCCATCTGGCGGCTCGTCGCCATGAAGATGCTCACGCCCTGGGACAGCGAAATGCTCATCCAGCGTAAAACCCTGGGATTATCCAGCAACAACTGACGGTAATGGCTTAGATTTCGTGGAGGTAGGGAAACGGACTACCTTGCTTTCAGAGTTTTCCCGATCCACGTCATAGCCGTCATCTGCCACCATACGCTGTCTTGGCGCGCCTCGGCTAGCGTGGACTTTGTATCAGAGATTGTTGAAAGGTGCGGGATATACGGATGCCGCAGGTTTTCCCCAGCAGGATGAACGTCATCGCAAGGGCCAGTCTCCTCGGCGGCCTCTTACTGTCAGCTTTTTTGCTCTGGGCAGGGCTCGTCTACACGCGGTCGTCCTACGGAACCGGGATGGGACTCGCGGTCGTGCAACCGGTGCCGTTCAGCCACCAACATCACGTGGGTGTCCTGAGCATCGATTGCCGGTATTGTCATACTTCCGTGGAGCATTCCTCCTTCGCGGGAATACCGCCCACCAAGACCTGCATGAACTGCCATTCCCAGATTTGGATCGGCAGTCAGATGTTGGAGCCGGTACGCGAAAGCTATCGGACCAACGAGTCGCTCCGTTGGCGCCGGGTCTATAGTCTGCCGGGCTTTGTCTATTTCGACCATAGCATCCACGTGCAAAAAGGCATCGGCTGCTCGTCGTGCCACGGCCGGATCGACCAGATGCCCTTCACCTATCAAGTGCCAACGCTCCTGATGGAGTGGTGTCTCGACTGCCACCGCAGTCCGGAAAAACACATTCGTCCCCGTGCGGAGGTGTTCAACATGAAGTATGAGCCGCCTCATGAGCAGCTCGAACTCGGCTGCAAGCTGGTCAAGCAATACCACGTCAAAGACCCCGTCAGCCTCACCAGTTGCTCGGTGTGCCACCGATGAACCGCAGGAAAGATCTCCATCTGGAACTGATTGATCTCGGGCAGCACCTGCCAACTGCGCAGGGAAAGCAGTACTGGCGCAGCCTGGAGGAACTGGCCGACAGCCGGGCCTTTCAGCAACTGATGGAGCGCGAGTTTCCCGAACAGGCCACAATCTGGCCTGACGCGCTCAGCCGACGACAGTTTCTCACGTTGATGGGCGCTTCGCTGGCACTGGCCGGTCTGAGCGGCTGCTCGGTAAAGTCCGCACCATCGACCGACATTGTTCCCTATGTTCATCCGCCCGAGGGAGTGACGCCGGGCAGGCCCTTGTTCTTTGCCACGACCATGACATTTGCCGGCAGCGCGGTCGGGCTGCTGGTGGAAAGCCACACGGGACGGCCGACCAAAGTCGAGGGCAACCCCGACCACCCTGCTAGCCGCGGGGCGACTGACATTTTCCACCAAGCCTCCGTGCTTACGCTCTACGACCCGGATCGCTCGCAGACGGTTACGCGCCTGGGCCAGACGCGCACCTGGGGCGCGGCGCTGGCCGGCATCCGCGATGCCATGCAGAAGCATCGCCGGAGCCGTGGCGCCGGGCTGCGCCTTTTGACCGAAACTATCGTCTCGCCGACACTTGCCGGGCAACTGGAAGTCCTTCTGAAGGACCTGCCCGAGGCAAAATGGCATGTCTACGAACCGATCCACCGGGATACGGCTTGGCGTGGGGCGCAAATGGCCTTCGGTGAGCCGGTCAATCCCGTATACGACCTTCGCCAGGCCGATGTGGTGCTCTCGCTGGACGCCGACTTCTTGCAGTGCAGTCCGGGTAGTCTCTGCTATGCGGCCGATTTCATGGAACGGCGGCGAGTGCGAACGACGGAAAAAGACGCCAGCAAGGCACAGATGAATCGGTTGTACGTGGCCGAAACGGCCGTCAGTTGCACTGGCGCCAAGGCCGACCATCGACTGCCCCTGCGGCCCAAGGAGATTGAGGAGTTGGTGCGAGCGATAGCCACGAAGCTCGGCATCGCGGCGGGGGGCCAGATCGCCGGCCCGCTGGAAAAATGGGTCGCCGCCGTGGCCAAAGACCTTCATGCCCATCGCGGCCGCTGCCTGGTGCTGGCCGGAGACCGACAGCCTCCCCTCGTCCACTTGCTGGTACACGCGATAAACGATCATCTCGGCAACGTCGGAAAGACCGTGACCTACACGAGTCCGATCGATGCCAGACCGGACGATCGGACCCAGTCGCTGAGTGAGCTCGTGCAGGACATGGAGCGAGGGCGGGTCGAATTGCTGCTGATCCTGGGCGGCAACCCGGTTTACACCGCGCCGGTGGATCTCAAGTTCGCGGAGCACCTGCAAAAGGTGCCGCTCCGGATTCATCACAGTCTCTACTTGGATGAGACCTCGCACCAATGTCATTGGCACTTGCCCGAGGCCCATTATCTGGAGGCGTGGAGCGACGCCCGAGCCTACGACGGCACGGTGTCGATTGCACAGCCCTTGATTGAGCCGCTGTATCAGGGGCGGTCCACGCATGAAGTGCTTGCGCTGCTGACCGATTTGCGAGAAACTTCCGGCCGGGAGATCGTCCGCGCCCATTGGCGGCGCCGCTGGGAACTTCGGCATGAGGCCGGCCATTTCGAGCAGTACTGGCAAATGGCCCTGCACGACGGCGTGATTCCTGACACGGCCTTCAAGTCCAAAGAGGTCAAGCTCAAAGACGGCTGGCAGAAGCACCTGCGGGATGCCTCGACCTCGCCCCGTCGCTCAATGGGCGAGGGGACCCATCAAGACCTGGACATCCTCTTCCAGGCGGACCCGACAATTTACGACGGCTCGTGGGCCAATAACGGCTGGCTTCAGGAATTGCCCAAGCCCATTACGAAGCTCACCTGGGGCAACGCCGCCGTGATGAGCCCGGCCACGGCCGAGCGACTCGGCGTCGGAACGGGCAGCTACGCACATGGCGGCGAGCACGGCGGATATGACATGCCGGTGGTTGAGTTGCAACTCGACGGCCGCACGGTGCGGGCGCCCGTGTGGATCATGCCCGGCCATGCCGATCGCGCCGTCTCGGTCTACTTGGGCCACGGCCGACAGCACGCCGGCCGGATCGGCGGGACGGTCGAGCAGAACGTGGGCTTCAACGCCTATCTGCTCCGCACGGCCGATCGGCCCTGGTTCGCTCCTGGGCTGCGGGTGGTTAAGACGGGCGACACGGAATTAGTTGCGTGTACACAAGAGCATCAACTGATGGAGAATCGCGAGCCGGTTCGCGCCGCCGCGTTAGCCGAATACCGGAAGCAGCCAAACATTGCCGCGAAGAGGGAGGAAGAACGCACCCTCTACGAATCCTTCGACTACAGCGCGCCGAAGCACACGTGGGGAATGGTAATCGATCTGACGACGTGCGTCGGTTGCCATGCCTGTGTGGTGGCGTGCCAAGCCGAGAATAACATTCCCGTTGTCGGCAAGGAGCAGGTGGCCTGCGGCCGGGAGATGCACTGGCTGCGGATCGATCGCTATATTGGGGGTACGGCGGAGCGCCCCACGGGGTTCTTTTTTCAGCCCGTCCCTTGCATGCACTGCGAGAATGCCCCGTGCGAGTACGTCTGCCCGGTCGAAGCCACGGTCCACAGCGCCGAGGGGCTCAACGATATGGTCTACAACCGCTGCGTGGGCACGCGGTTCTGCTCCAACAATTGCCCGTATAAAGTCCGACGATTCAATTTTCTGTTCTACGCCGACTACCAGACGCCCAGCCGCCGGCTCCAATACAATCCTGACGTCACGGTCCGATCTCGCGGCGTCATGGAAAAGTGCAGCTATTGCGTGCAGCGGATTCGCCGGGCGGAAATTGACACCCAAACAGAAGATCGGCGGCTCGCTGATGGGGAAGTACTGACTGCCTGCCAGGCCGCTTGCCCTGTCCAGGCCATTGTTTTTGGCGACATGAACGACCCTAAAAGCAAAGTCAAGCAATGGAAAGCTTCGCCGCTCCACTATGGACTGCTAGCCGACCTGAACACCAATCCGCGGACGACGTACTTGGCGGCGCTAACAAATCCCAACCCAGAAATCGAGGCGTAGCAGCATGGCCAAAAGCGCGCCGGAGATAGGGGGCGAACCACAACCGAGCCCGCGGGGCGTCGATCGGCCGAACTATGTCCCCGTCGGTCACGACCTAAGCTCGGTGACCGAGAAGATCAGCTCTCTGGTGCTCACGCGGCCTACCGGTCTCGGCTGGCTGGGCTGCTTCGGATTCAGCCACGTGCTGGTGATCATCTTCCTCGTTGCCGTCACGTACCTGCTTCTGCTGGGGGTAGGTATTTGGGGCATTCAGATTCCGACCGCTTGGGGTTTTGCCATCACGGACTTCGTGTGGTGGATCGGGATCGGCCATGCCGGCACGCTGATTTCGGCCTTCTTGCTGCTGATGCACCAGAAATGGCGCACTTCGATCAACCGCATCGCCGAAGCCATGACGATCTTTGCCGTAATGTGCGCGGGGATGTTTCCGCTGCTGCATTTGGGGCGGCCATGGTTCTTCTACTGGCTGGCGCCGTACCCCAACACCATGGTGCTTTGGCCCCAGTTCCGCAGCGCGCTCGTATGGGATGTGTTCGCCGTAAGCACCTACTTCACCGTGTCGCTCTTGTTCTGGTACATGGGCATGATCCCCGATCTGGCCACCCTGCGCGATCGGGCCACAAATCGCTCGGCCCAGATCGTCTATGGCATATTGGCGCTGGGCTGGCGCAATTCGGCCCGGCACTGGCACCGCTTCGAGATGGCCTACCTGCTCCTGGGCGGGCTGGCGACTCCGCTGGTAATCTCGGTCCACTCGGTCGTGAGTTCCGATTTCGCCGTCTCGGTCGTGCCGGCATGGCACGAAACCGTTTTTCCGCCCTATTTCGTCGCCGGGGCCATTTTTTCGGGGTTCGCCATGGTCCTGCTGTTGTGTGTTCCCATCCGTCACTTCTACCACCTGGAAGAGTTCATCACGATTGACCATCTCGACGTGATGGGCAAGCTGGTGCTGGCCACCAGCCTGCTGACCTCCTACGGCTACTTGAGCGAGCAATCGCTCTCGTGGTACGCCGGCGACACGGTCGAATGGTACACCTATTGGTTCCGCCTGACGGGTTTTGGACAATATGCCCTGATCACGTGGACCTTATTCTTCTGCAATACGATTGTCCCGCAGATTCTCTGGATCAGGCCGTTAAGGCGCAAGGAATCCGTGTTGGTGATCGTGTCGATCCTGGTGCTCTTGGGCATGTGGCTAGAGCGTTACATGATCATCACGACCAGTCTGAGCCGCGATTTTCTGCCGTCTTCTTGGGGTTTCTTCAAGCCGACCATCTGGGACTTGGCAACCTATTTTGGCTCCGTGGGGGTGTTCCTGGTTGCCTTCCTGCTGTTTGCCCGCTTTGCGCCGATCCTGTCGATGTCGGAAACGCGGGCTTTGCTGCCCGGCGCCCACGGGCCGGAGGTGGGACGATGAAACCGAAGACGCCCATCTACGGTTTAATGGTGGAATTCCTGACCGCCGGAGACATTCTCGCCGCCACGCGTCATGCCCGGACGGCCGGCTACCGCGACATGGATGCCTACACGCCTTATCCGGTCGAAGGTCTGGCGGCCGAACTCGGCATGCGGAAGACCCGTATCCCGTTTGTCGTATTGATGGGCGGCCTGGTGGGGACGGGAGTTGGGTTCCTCATGCAATATTATTCGATGGCGATTAACTACACGTTCAACGTCGGTGGCCGTCCCTACAACAGTTGGCCGGTCTTCATCCCCATCACTTTTGAGCTGCTGATACTTGTGGGATCGTTCGCGGCGTTTTTGAGCATGATGTTTCTCAACGGACTGCCGCATCCCCATCACCCCGTGTTCAATGTGCCGCAATTCGCCCGTTCGAGCCAGGACCGTTTTTTTCTCTGCATCGAGGCCACAGACCCCCAATTCGATCGACAGATGACAGGGGAGTTTCTGGCCACGCTCCACCCGCACGGTGAGGTCATTGAAGTTCCTCATGATGGTTCGATTGGAGCCACGGCCGCATGAGAATCAAGACGAAGCACCAGTTTGAGATGACACGATTGTCCGTAATGCTGGTCGGCCTGCTGTCGGCGGTCGGCTGCCAGCAGAAAATGGCCGAACAGCCGAGCTATAAACGGCTCGCACCATGTACGTTTTTTGCGGACGATCGCTCCGAACGCCCCTCGGTTCCCGGCACGGTGGCACGCGGACAATTGCGCACGGATGTTGCCCTGTTTACCGGCAGACGCACCGGGAAGCATGGCGAACCGCTGGGCACGGTAACGCCGGCGGTGGTCCAGCCGTCGCCCAGTTCGCTCGAAGCTGCGAAAGCTGCCAAGACGCAATATGACCAGTTCGTGGACACTTTTCCCTTTCCGATGACCGAGGCAGTTCTACAGCGCGGGTATGAGCGATTCATGATCTATTGCGTGGTGTGCCACGACCCGCTGGGCATGGGCAAGGGCCAGATTGTCCAGCGCGGCTACACCACCCCCCCGTCCTATCACATCGAACGATTGCGCAACGTGCCAGTGGGCCACTTGTTTGCCGTGATCAGCGAAGGTTACGGTTCCATGCCATCCTATGCGGCCCAAATTCCGTTGCGCGATCGCTGGGCGGTGGCCGGTTATCTGCGGGCGCTTCAAGCCAGCCAGCACTTTCCTGAAACAGAAGTATCCGACACTATGCGTCAACAATGG
>Ga0181529_10007309_pt1 | contig 11043 bp, 7 predicted proteins | sample PEATcosm2014_Bin_36_FD_119763 | JGI IMG/M metagenome (GOLD analysis project Ga0181529, IMG submission 119763) | Peatland microbial communities from MTU Mesocosm Facility, Houghton, MI, USA - PEATcosm2014_Bin10_30_metaG | ecosystem: Environmental > Terrestrial > Soil > Wetlands > Peat | place... | reverse complement strand
TCCTCGAAAACCAGCACCAAACGGCCGGCTGGTGGTGCGGGCGGAGGGACTTGAACCCCCACGGCTTGCGCCACCAGAACCTAAATCTGGCGTGTCTGCCAATTCCACCACGCCCGCATCCCGCGGCCGTGAGCCGGCGGAAGTAGCGCACGCCGGGGCAGAGGGCAAGAGCGACACATCCATGAAGCGGCGACGGGCGGGCCGGCGACACCGCCCCGTCGCCGCACTGCGCGGCCCGTCGAGTTTGCGTGCATTCGTCCGTCCGGTGCCGTAAAAATTCCTGGCCTGCGCCACCCGGTTCCGCAAACCTCACCCGGTCCCTCCAGCCCCGCATGACAGAAAGCCGCCGGCCGACACTCCCCGATCGCGGAAACGCGGCGCCACCAGCCCGCCTGTCGCCGGCGACGCTCGATGCCGCCCGACGGCGCCTCCTGGACATGCATTGGCGGAGCCACGTCGGCCATCTCGGCGGCAACCTGTCGGCGCTCGACGCCATGATGCTGGTGCACCACGAGATGATGGGCCCGCAGGATCGCTTCATCCTGTCCAAGGGGCACTCGGCCGGGGCCTATTACGTCACGCTGTGGTCGCTGGGGGTGCTGACCGATGCCGACCTCGACAGCTTCCACCAGGACGGCACCCGCCTGCCCGGGCACCCGTCGGCGTCCGCCCTGCCAGCGGTCCTGTTTGCCACCGGCAGCCTCGGCCACGGCTTGCCGCTAGCCGCCGGCCTGGCCCTGGCGGCACGGCTGCAGGGCAGCGACCGCCGGGTGTTCTGCCTGACCTCGGACGGCGAGTGGCAGGAGGGCGCGACCTTCGAGGCACTGATCTTCATCGCCCACCACAACCTCGCCAACCTGACCGTGCTGGTCGACCACAATGGGCTGCAGGGGTTCGGCAGCACCGCCGGGGTGGCTTCCATGGACCCGCTCGGCGCCCGCCTGGCGGGCTTTGACGTGGAGCTGCGCGACTGCGACGGCCACGACCTGGAGTCGCTGCGCCCGGCGCTGGGCCCGCCGGGCAACCGGCCGGCGGTGGTGATCATGCGGACCATCAAGGGCCGCGGCGTACCGGGGATGGAAGGACGCATGGAATCGCACTACCTGCCGCTCAGCGAGGCGCAATACCGGGCCGCGCTCGACCGCTTCGGACCGTCCGAATGAGGGCGGAGCTCTGTGCCGCCCTGCTGGCGCGCGCCGGGCGGCCGGACATGGTGTTCCTGACCGGCGATCTCGGCTTCATGGCGCTCGAGCCGCTGCGCGACCGCCTGGGCGCGCGTTTCATCAACTGCGGCGTGGCCGAGCAGAACATGGTCGGAGTCGCCGCCGCGCTGGCACGCGAGGGGCTGGAGGTCTGGGTCTATTCCATCGCGCCGTTCGTCTATGCGCGTGCATTCGAGCAGATCCGCAACGATATCTGCCTGCACGGACTCGCGGTCCGCCTGCTCGGCAACGGCGGCGGCTATGGCTACGGCGTCATGGGGCCGACCCACCATGCGCTGGAGGATTACGGCGTGTTGCTGACCCTGCCCGGCATGACCGTTCACCTGCCGGCCTTCAACGAGGACGTCGCCCCGATCGTGGCGCGCGCCGCGGCGGCGGCCGGCCCCTGCTACATCCGGCTGGGTCGCGGCGAGTTGCCCGCCGGCGCCGTCGTGCCGCCGTACGCTCCCTGGCGGCGCCTGGCGGCGGGCGACGGACCGGTCGTCGTGGCGGCGGGACCGCTGGCCGGCGTGGCCATGGCCGCACTCGCCGGCCTGGCGGATGTTGGCCCCGAGCTATGGGTGGTCAGCGAACTGCCGCTGACCGCCGGCCCTCCCCCCGCCGCGCTGGCGGTCCGCATCGCCGCCTCCGGCCGGCTTTGCGTCATCGAGGAGCATGTCGCCCAAGGCGGGGTCGGCGCCATGCTGGCCCTGTGGGCGCTCGACGCCGGCGTTGGCCTGCGCGGCTTCCGCCACCTGTCGGCCTGCGGCTATCCCTCCCGCCGCTACGGCTCGCAGGCCTTCCACCGGCGCGAGAGCGGGCTCGACGCGGACTCGATCCGCCACGCCGTCCAGGCCCTCGCGACATGAGCGCGGGGGCGGCCATGACCGGCCACGGCGACCTTGCGGCGGCACTGAAAGGTCCGATCCTGGTGCTCGGCGGCGGCGGGTTCGTCGGCGCCAACCTGATGCACCGGCTGCTGCGCAGCCGCGACGACGTGACCGCGGTGGTGCGCCGCCTGCCGGCCTGGCGCCTGGCCGGGCTGGACCGGCGCTTCGTGCTCGAGGTCGACCTGACCAGCGCCGCCGAGTTGCACCAGATGGTCGAGGCGATCCGCCCGCGCACCATATTCGACTGCGCGGCCTACGGCGCCTACCCCTTCGAAACCGACACCGACCTGATCTACCGCACCAACTTCAATGCCCTGGTGACGCTGGCCGGGCTGCTGCAACCGGACGGGCTGGCCGCCTTCGTGCATGCCGGCAGTTCGTCGGAATACGGCACCAACGCCGCCGGCCCGCGAGAGACCGACCCGACCCTGCCGAACAGCCACTATGCCGTCTCCAAGGTCGCCGCCAGCCAGTTCATCGCCTATGCCGGCCGGACGCTCGGCCTGCCCATGGTGAATCTGCGGCTCTATTCGGTGTACGGCCCGCTGGAGGACTCCTCGCGGCTGATCCCCAACCTGGTCCGCCACGCGCTGGAGGGCGGTTATCCGCCCTTCGTGTCGCCGGACACCTCCCGCGACTTCGTTTATGTGGACGATGCCTGCGAGGCCTTCATCCGGGCCGCCGCCCGGCTGACGCCGGAACTCTACGGCGAGTCCTTCAACATCGGCAGCGGCAACCGGACCACTATCCGCGCGCTGGCGGAGACCACGCGCGGCGTGTTCGCCCTGGCGCAGCCCGCCGAGTTCGGCGCCATGCGGGCACGGCAATGGGACGTGGACGCCTGGTATGCCGAGCCCGACAAGGCGGCCCGGCTGCTCGGCTGGACCGCCACCACCGCGCTCGCCGAGGGGCTGCGCCGCACCGCGGACTGGGTGACATCGCTCGGCCCGGGCGGGCTCGTCGGCCTCACCAAGCGCGACCGCCCGCCCGAGCGGCGCAGCATCAGCGCCATCGTCGCCTGCTATCGCGACGAACCGGCGATTCCCATCATGTACGAGCGGCTGGTCGCGACCTTCCGCCGGATCGGCGTGGACTACGAGATCATCTTCGTCAACGACGCCAGCCCCGACGACTGCGCCGGCGCGATTCGCGCCATCAGCGCGCACGACCCGCGCGTCATCGGCATCACCCACTCGCGCAACTTCGGCTCGCAGATGGCGTTTCGCAGCGGCATGGAAATGGCGACCAAGGACGCCTGCGTGCTGCTCGATGGCGATTTGCAGGACCCGCCGGAACTGATCGAGCCGTTCTACGAGCAGTGGCGGGCCGGCCATGACGTGGTCTATGGCCGGCGCGTGAAGCGCGACATGCCGATGCTGTGGGGTCTGCTCTACAAGGGCTTCTACCGGGTGTTCGCCGCCTTCAGCTACATCCGCATCCCGCACGACGCCGGCGACTTCTCGCTGATGGACAAGCGGGTGGTGGGCTGGCTGCTGACCTGCCCGGAGCGCGACCTGTTCGTGCGCGGCCTGCGCGCCTATGTGGGCTTCAGCCAGGTCGGCGTCGACTACGATCGGCCGAAACGCATGTTCGGCACCAGCACGAACACCCTGCTCAAGAACATCAGCTGGGCCAAGCGCGGCATTTTCTCGTTCAGCAACACGCCGCTGACCATGCTGACCGCCAGCGGGGTGGTGCTGTTGGCCCTGTCCGGCGTCTTCGGCCTCTTCGCGGTGCTGATCCGGCTGTTCGCCCCCCAAATGGTCGAGCGCGGCGTGACCACGATCCTGCTGTCCATCCTGTTCTTCGGCGCGGTCAACCTGTTCGCGATCGGCCTGGTCGGCGAATACGTCGCCAAGATCATGGAAGAGGTGAAGGGGCGCCCGCGGCTGATCCGCGCCGCCCTGATCAAGAATGGCGAGACCGCGCAGCTGTTGCCGGAAGCGCGCGCGCGATGAGCGTGTTCGATCGCCTCGAGACGCGCGATTGCCCGGTCTGCGGACAAGCCGCCGACCGCGCCAGCGTGTTTCTTGAGGCGTCTTTCGATCCGGCCGGGCTGACCACCACCAGCTTTGCGTCGCGCAAGCAGCCCGAGTTCATGTCCTACCGGCTGGTGCGTTGCGCCGGGTGCGCGACCGTCTACGCGGTCGCGGCGCCGCCGGCGGAAGCGCTCGCCCGCGCGTATTCGGAGGCGGGCTACGACAGCAGCGAGGAGGCGACGCTGGCGGCCGACTGCTACGCTGCCGCGCTGGCGCCGACCATCGCGGCGCTGCCGCGGCGCGGCCGCGCGCTGGAAATCGGCACCGGCACCGGCGTGCTGCTCGAGCGACTGCTGCGCGCCGGCTTCGCCGAGGTGGTGGGCATCGAGCCTTCGCGCGCCGCCATCGCCGCCGCCGCGCCCGCGCTGCGCGGCCTGATCCGCGAGGGCGTCTTCGTCGAGGCCGATTTCGACCCCGCGAGTTTCGATCTCATCTGTTGCTTTCAGACGCTGGAACATGTTCCCGATCCGCGCGAGCTCGTTTGGGCATGCGGGCGGCTGCTGCGCCCCGGCGGCGCGCTGGCGCTGGTGACGCACGACTACGCCGCGCCGCTCAACCGGCTGCTCGGCCGCCGCTCCCCGATCATCGATATCGAACACCTGCAACTGTTCTGCCGATCCAGCCTGGACCGCTTGCTGCGCGATGCCGGATTGCCGCCGCAGCAGATCGATCCGATCACCAACCGCTATCCGCTGCGCTACTGGCTGCGGCTGACGCCGCTGCCCGGCGCCATCAAGCGTGTCGTCGCCGGCCTGCTCGCGCTGCTGCGCCTCGACCGGGTCCGGCTCGGCGTCAATGTCGGCAACCTGATGGCGATCGGCCGCAAGCGGGGCTGAAGGGAAACACATGATCAACCCCGCCCCCGACGCCGTCGAAGTGTCCGGCATTGCCGGCGTGCGCCCAGGTCCGGCGGCCCCGAAGCAGTCTGCGAATGGCTAGGCCGCCCGAAACACGCCCCATGCGGACCGGCCCGGGGTCACGGGGTTGGCTGTTGTTTCTACGGTTCGGGTTGGCCGGCCTCGTAAATGCGGGCTTCGGCTACACCGTATTCGCCCTTTTGGTGCTCGCAGGCGCCTGGCCGGGCGCGGCGCTGGTGGGGGCGACGATCGCGGGCGTCGCGTTCAACTTCCAGACGTCGCGCTATCTCGTCTTCCGCTCCAGCGGGCGTGTGCTGCGCTTCGTCGCCGTTTATGTCGCCGTCCTGGCCCTGAACTGGATGACGCTCAGGGCGCTGCAGTGGTGCGGCCTGCCCGACCTCGTGTCACAGGCCCTTCTCACCTTGCCGATGGCGGCCGCCGCTTTCCTTGGCCAGCAGACATTCGTGTTTGGCCAGCCGGGTGAGCCCATATGACCGCTATGCGAACGCTCCATCATGGCCAGCGACACAATTGCCTGGCATCCCGGGTACGGCGCGACGGCCAGGATGGACGCTTTGAAACCCGCCGGTGAAAAACCGATGGGACTTGGTGGCGCCGCCCGAAGCAAGGGAGTTCGGCCGATGAAAACCGCTTTCGTCTCTGTCGAATCCGGCATTACCGCCCTCGGCTTCCGGCGCGTCGCAGCAGTGGCCCGGCGCATCGATCCGGATACCGACATTTTTTTCGTTGCGGTTGACAATCTCTACTCCCTGCTCAGCCATATTTTCCCGACCAACAAAAGCGGATTCAACGAGACCGATGCCGAGGTTGTTGGTCGCCGGCTGGCCGGCTACGACATGATATGCTTCTCGTCCATGAGCGCTTCGGCGCGACATGTTGAAGCCATCATCGCCGCCACCCGCCGCGACAATTCCCGCGGCTTTATCCTGTTCGGCGGCGTGCACGCCATTCTCTATCCGGAAGAGGCGATAGCGGTATCCGACGCCATCTGCGTCGCCGAAGGCGAAAAGCCATACGAGATGCTGCACGCCAGGATGTCCGCCGGAGAGGACATTACCGATGTTCCCGGTATGTGGTTCAAGGCTGTCGATGGGAGCATCCGCAAAAATCCGTCGCTGCCACTCAATAGTAACGAGGCGCTCTCCAGCTTTTCCTATCTTTATAATGGGTTCGACTGCGAGATCTACGATCTCGGAAGGAAACGATTCCGACCGTTCAACAAATTTGACTATGTCCGGTTCAATGGCCTTACCTACCGCACTGTCTGGTCCATCGGCTGTCCATTCTCGTGTACTTTTTGTGCCAATGATGCTTTCATCGCCTATGACAAGAAGTACACCAAACTGCGCTTTCCCAGCCCCGATCATCTGATCACCGAAATCGAGGACGCGATCCGGCTGCATCCCTATATTTCAACAGTGGCGTTCTACGACGACAACCTTATTGCGCTGCCTGTCGAGGTGATTCGTGAATTCGCGAAGAAATACCGTGAGCGCATCGGCCTGCCCTTCGTGGTGTTCGGCGTCCACCCCAACATCGTTGTCCAGGAGAAGTTTGATCTTTTGGCGGAAGCCGGAATGAACCGCGCCCGCATGGGGGTACAGAGCGGAAATGAAAAGATGCTGGCCTTCTACGAGCGGCGCACGGCAATCAGTCGCATCCGATCCTCGGTCTCGATCCTGGGCAAGGCCGCGCGACGCTATAATATGATTCCGCCATCCTATGACATCATAACAGACAACCCCCTGGAAAATCGCGACGATATCGTCGCCACCCTGAAATTTCTCTACCATCTGGAACGCCCCTATACTCTGACCATATTCGGCCTCAGGGTTTTTCCGAAGACAAAATTGTGGAAATATTTTGCGATGCACCCCGAATCTGGCGATCCGCGCGGGATAAACTCGTCCTACCTGGACACCCGTCCGACCATCGGAAATATTCTTCTTTACGTGCTGGCAACCGGCAAACCACCCGCTGGATTGTTTAACTGGGCGTTGAAATTCGTAAAAGGCTATGACGACCAGCAGTCCAATTACTTTGTTTTACATTTTTTGGCCAAGAATATATATTTGTCGAAACGGGCATTCGATCATCTCGTGAAACTGGATTTTACCGTCATCGTCGGGGCCTGGACCTATTGGGTGTGGAAGCTCGGCCTGATCCGCCGGCCTCACCACAGCCCATGAAAAAGGCCCGGCAACGACGGATCACTCCGGACGAAGCTTCAGCCCGAAACACCAGACCCCCTCCTTGAAGGGCTGGCACGTCAGACCGGCCGGCATCCAGCCGACCGGAACCCCTTTGGGCCCGCCCGCAAGGAAGACGTAAAGCGTGTCATCGCGCCAGGGGCCGGTTCGCGCGCCGGCTGCCTCCGCCGCACAGTCTAAGCTCAGACGCGGATTGTAGACGCTGTTGACCGGCCGGTCCGCCGCCATGGCGGCCAGTTGAAGTTCCATGTTGACGACGGGCAAATCGCGCGGTGCACACGCGAACGGCGGATCGATGTGCACCGCGGCTGCCCCCAACATGCGGGCCTGCCACTCGGACTGATCCAGAACGCGCGGCACGTCGAGCCGGGCGAGCGTTGCCAGGTGGGCCCGCAGGGGTTCGGTGTCGACGAGTTGCAGCATGCAGCATCCCGCCACGACGGCCGTCTTCCATCCCGGCGCAAGGCGTCGGAGCACGAGGACCAGGCCAGTCAGCATGACGACGTACAGAGCCGGCCAAAACAACCGCCCGGATGAGCGAAATACGCCAAGCAGGGCATCGAGCTTCCAGCTCACGTCGAGATCCAGCAATTTTCTGCCGCCGAGAAATACGCGATGCGACACGGCGAATGCCGTAAGACAGACCAGCACCGCGCAGAGGGTGTCATGCGCGAGGACCAGCCCGCGCATTTGCCGGATATTCAAAAGAATGGCTGCGCCGATCAGCAGGATCGCGCCGAAACCAAAATAATTGAAGCCCTCGTACTGACCACCCGTGGCGTCGATGATTGCCTGCAAGCCCGGAAACAGTCCGCTGCGCTGGGGCCAGAACGGACTCGCCAGGTTCATGGAGTAGTAGCCAAACCCCCAGGCCGCCGGATAGCCCGAGCTCGTGCCCTTGCCGAAATGGCCGGCCAGGACCATGACCAGCGCCAGCGCGCCGGCGATGATCAGCAGTTCGCGGAGCAGTGCAAGCGCCCGCCCCCGGTTGCGGTCGAGGCGGCGGAGCAGGCTCGCCGCATAGACCGCCGCGACCATGGCGAACAGATAGGCATGCAGCAGCGTCGTCAGGCACAGCCAGACCGCCCAGCGCGCGGTCAGCGTCCACGAGGACGCGACACGGCGGTCACGCAGGTAGAACAGCAGCGCCCCGATGACGAAGAAATGGGCCATCAGCCCCGGATGGCCGAAGCGGTGCAGCAGCGTGGGCGCCGACAGCGCCAGCACGCTCGCAGCGGCCACCGCGAGCAGCGATCGCTGGCCAAGCTCGATCACGAAAAGACCGGCGAACACCGCCGACAGCACGAAGCAGGCCGCTGTCCACAGCCCGTACGGATTGACCGGATGGCCGATCAATTCGCTCGCCAGCTTGCCCAGCAACGCCACCAGCGGGGTGGCATCGGCGTAGATGATGCTGGTGCCGGCAGGCGCGCCCAGGTTGGGCACATAGAAAACAGGAAGATGCCAACTCGTCTTGAGGAATCCGAGATAGCCCACCTGGACTCCCAGGAGATCGATGTTCTCGATCCTGTCGGCGGGGTCCATCAGCCAGGGGCCGCGCGGATTGGCCCAGAACGACCCATGCCCCAAAATGAAATCGAGCGGAAAGATCGTCGCCACATAGGCGATGGCAATGAGGGCAGCAAAGCACAACAGGACGGTTGGGCTGCGCTCCCGCTCGAGAGCGTCAACCAACCACGCGACGGGCGCAGGACGACGCGGCTCGGGGGGATTGGCCATGAAGGAGCGCGGAGCCTCGCCTGATGCGTGCGGGACCACTCAGAACGTCAGGCGCCGGCCCGAGTCAAGCCGCGATCGGGCGCCGCCACCCGCCTCAGATCGGGCACACCCCGCCGGCGCACTGCAAATGCACGTAATCGATCATCTCATGCAGCGCCGGATCACGGATGTCGGCGACGATTTCGGCGAAGCGCGCCTCCGGCACTTCCTCCTCCGGCAGGTACTCGTAGCCCAGTTCGTGGTCCGGCCGGCTCGGCAACACCGCGCAGCAACGCACCTGCGGCTGGTTCTTCAGCACGATGTCGCGGAACGACTCGAGTCCGTGCAGGTCGGTGAACACTTTTAGCGTGTACGACACCTGGTTGCCGCGCTCGGCGCCGATCCAGTAGCGCTCCAGCAACTGCAGCCAGCGATAGTGCTGCGCCGGCGTGGCCTCGGGCGCGGTGGTCAGCCGCGCGCCCAGGCCCAGGCGCTGGATCAGCGGCAGGGTGGGGAAACCGACGATCGACATGTTGGGGAAGCTGCGCAGGGTACGGATCGGGTAGCCACGCTCCTCGTACTCGCCCAGCAGCTTGTCGGTGTCATGCGTCCAGGCGCCGTTCTCGTCCCTGGTGCCCTGGAACATCACCCAGCGCAGGTACTGCCGCCGCGCCGGCAGATGGGCGCCCTCGGTCAGGCCGAACAGCTTGCTGGTGGTGCCGGCCGGCTTCACCGTGGTGACGGTGAGCGGCGCCGCGAGGTGGCGCTCCGCGGCATAGCGGTCGCCCTCCTCCTTGGCCGCATCGGACAACCGCGCCAGCATGTCCCAGAACGGCTTGGACCGTGACTCGTCCAGCAGGTCGTCGAAATCCAGGCCATAGCGCACCCAGGCCCACTCGTGCAGGCCGGTCGGCCCGATGCCCATGCGGTTGGTGCGCCGCACCTCCTCGGCATAGAGCGCGTCCATGGTGTTGGCGCGGGTCAGGAAGCGCACGCCGAGCCGCACCGATTCCTCGACGCGGGCATCCCACAGCGCCGCCACGTCGTCGGGAATGCAGCCCGGCACACAGTCTTCCGGATTGCCCGGGCAGGCCAGCAAGGGCGCGAAATCGGCGATCACGCAGTAGCCGCCGGTGACGTGCAGCACGATCTCGCCGCACGGGTTGGTGGTGACCGGGAAACAGGCGTCGTTGGCGCGGCGCGACAGCTCGGCCAGCAGCCCGGCGGCATGGTCGACCTGGTAGCGCCCGGATCGGAAATCGCGCCCGTCGGCATGCACCGGCTTCTCCCAGGCCGCGCCGTTGCGGTGGTCCTCCAGCCGGTCGCCGTTGATGAACCCGGGCTCGCCGTTGATATAGGCGCACCGGGTGACGTCCTCGAAAACCGTGAGCGCATGGCGGGTCAGCGGCTCGAAGCTCTCCGGCTCCTTGCCCTCGGCCACCAGCGCGGTCGCCTGCCCGACACGCCGCCAGAACTCACGGTCGACCATCACCGAGTTGTTGGCGGTCCACAGCCCGCCCTCGCTCTTGCAGCGGATGAAACGGAAGATGCCGGGGTCGCGCCAGTTCTTGGTGGCCATGCGGGCGGCCCGGCGGGCGCCGCCGACCTGCACTTCCACCGAGAGGTGGTGGTCGACCAGCATCGCCTGCGCCCACGGCGGCAGATCGGGACCCTGGGTGCGGGCGGGCTCGATGACCTGGCGGCGGATGTTCAGCAGCGCCCGCAACAGGGAAACCGGACCCGAGGCCGGGCGCCCCTGCATGCCGCGAATCGGCGCGCCGCGCCGGCGGATGGCGGAGAGGTCGAGCACCAGCGACGTCCCACGCGCTCCGGCGAACGTCATGCTCTCCAGCAGTTCCACCGCCTTCGCCCAGCCCTCGCGGCTGTCCGCGATCTGGTGGACGACGGCGCCCGGCGGCAGCGCGGCAAGGTCGCCCACCAGCTCGCGGGCGATCCAGGCGCGCGCCGCCTCCGCATCGACGGGCTGCGCGGGGTCGGGAAACAGCGACAGCTCGGTGGCGAAATGGCGCAACTCGGCGTCGCTGCGCGGATAGTCCGGATGCTCCGGCGACAGGTAGAGCAGCAGGTCCGGCGCGCGGGCCCAG
>Ga0181529_10007308_pt1 | contig 11043 bp, 10 predicted proteins | sample PEATcosm2014_Bin_36_FD_119763 | JGI IMG/M metagenome (GOLD analysis project Ga0181529, IMG submission 119763) | Peatland microbial communities from MTU Mesocosm Facility, Houghton, MI, USA - PEATcosm2014_Bin10_30_metaG | ecosystem: Environmental > Terrestrial > Soil > Wetlands > Peat | place... | reverse complement strand
CGGCGCCTCTCGGCCCGAGCAGATCGCCGACAATGTAGGCGCCGTCGGAGTGAAGCTGCCCGATGAGGCGCTGGAGCGGATGGACAAAGCTGTGGGCAAGGTGGCGGTCTGGGAGTAGAGCGTTCGGGAGGCTCCGATCAAGTGGTGTTTTCAAAGCCAGCATTCCCCCAGGGGCTAAAGCCCCTTTCTTCTTTTGTTGCGTTTTCGGCACGACTGAAGAGGCGGCGGAAAGACCTTGAAAGACGGGCGAATATGCCGAACGACATCCCGCAGGGGCTAAAGCCCATCCTTTCTTGTCAACATCTTGCGGCACGACTGAAGTCGTGCCCTGACGCTTCTTGCCACAGAGGAGGAGTTTTTCCTCAGCCTGTTTAGAGCGAAACCGGAGTCCCCGTGGCCTGTTTAGTCCTATGCAGGGTCACCGCTCCCTGGGGTCGCGTCGACTTGAATGCCGCGGCTTCGGGATACATCGACTCTGGTTCCGCTATTGCCTACGAGGGAGTGCTGGGCCGCAAGGAAGGCTTGTTCAGAGGTTCCCAGCGGCATATTTGCGGGTTCTTGGCTCGACATGTTGACTTTTGCCCTCGCGGCCGGGCTACATGGGCTCCGAATCCGCCAGCGCATAGGCCAGCACGGCGATCACCGCGGCGTTTTCATTCAGGTGCTTGGGGTCAACCTTGTCGAAGGTGTCCGCCGCCGTATGGTGATAGTTGAAGTAGGTGCGGCTATCTTGGACCGGGGCAAAGCTGGGAACTCCTTTTTGCGTCAGCCCATCGACATCTTCTCCGGCTCCCTCAGAACTGACCAGACTTCCGGCTCCAATGGCGTCCAGCACCTGGGCGACCGGCCCGAGCCACCGGTCCAGCGTGGGCTTGCCGGTGTAATAGATCCCGGTCGGATGGTCCGCGCCCAGGTCGCACTCGATGGCCGCAACATGGTTCGTCACCTCGGCCGCATAGTCCTTCATGTACGCGGCTGCCCCTTCCGAGCCCTCTTCCTCGCTCATCCAGGCGACAAAACGCACCGTTCGGCGGGGATGGATTCCCAACTCGCGCAGCAGGTGAATCGCCTGCATCGATACAGCCACGCCCGCACCGTCGTCGATGGCCCCGGTGCCCAAGTCCCAGGAATCCAGATGCCCGGAGACAATCACCACCTGCTCCGGACGCTCCGTTCCCTTCCAGTCGGCGATCACGTTGTAACTCACGGCATCGGGCAGCGTCTGCGGGGTCAGCGTGAGGTGCAGTTTGACGGTTCCCTGCCCGGCCAGGTTCTTCAAGAGGTCGGCATCCTCGGCCGCGACCGCTGCTGCGGGAATCTTCGCCACGCCCTCGGCATAATCGGTCAATCCGGTATGGGGAAGCCGGTAGTCCGCCCCACCGGCCGAGCGCACCAGCACTGCTGCGGCTCCCGCCGCCGCTCCGGCAACCGGCCCGGCGCCACGGTAGACCACTGCCCCGCCATAGGCTTCTCCGCCGTGTCCCTCCGCCGCCAGTTCCTTGTCGAACTTGTGGTTGAAAAGCAGAATCTTGCCCTTGGCCGCGCCCGGCGGCAGCGCACGGAGTTGCTTCCAGTCGTCCACCACCACCACTTCCGCAGTCAGCCCTTCCGGCGGAGTGGCCACGCTCGGGCCCAACGCCGTCAGCACTACTTTTTGCGTGGTTCCCGGCGTCTGACCCGGCCACTGGACCAACTCCGCCGTTTCCGCGCCGCGCACCCAATGCGGGACCAAGGCCCTTTCCAGCGTGACCTCGGCGCCCAGCGCGCGCATCTCGGCTGCCACGTACTCCACAGCCTGTTGCGCCTGCGGCGACCCGCTCAGCCGCGGGCCGATATTGTCGGTGAGGTGGCGCAGTTCGCTGAGCGCGTAGGGGTCCGACAATGCCGCGTCGCGCAGCCGCTCCATGACCGCCAACTGCTCCGGTGTCCATGCGCTCTTGCCCTCGCCCATCATCGCGTTCAGGCGATCCAGAATGCGGGGCGGCGGCGAGGAAGGGGCACTCTGCGCCCCCAGCGAACCGGTTCCCATGGCGGCTGCCAAAGCCGCAGCCGCGACCAATCCAAGGTACTTCCGAACAGAACCCATGCCGGATGTTAGCACGGCCCGTGCGCGACTCTTTCCCGCCACCTGCGTCTATACCGGTGGAACGGCTGTTGTCTGCCGCGCCTTAAGCGCGCAACAATGCCCCGCAGCCAGACGGGTTTGCCCGCTCCTGGCTATACTGGTAGATGGAGTAACAACCCCGCCAGCCGCAATGCTGGTCATCCAACGAGGTCATTGAACCTATGAAATCGCTTCTTGAACGGCTGCGCACGCGCCGTCTCGCTTCGGCATTTGTCTTGCTTGCTACTCTCTCGGTCGCCATTGTGGCCGGCTCCTTTGTTGCTCACGGAGTCCGCGGACAAGAAAAGCAGAACTCGAGCGCCGACGCCACTCCCCTCAAGGTCGTCAACTCCGCCGTCGCTCCCAACGAATTTGTGAAGATTGCCAAGATGGTTGGCCCCGCGGTGGTCAACATCAACACAGAGACCCTGCCCAAGCAGGCGGCCAACAGGGGCCGCCGCAATCCCCACAGCCGCATTCAGCCGGTGCCGCAGAATCCCGGCGACGAGGACCAGCCCGACGAGCCCCAGCAGGGCCAGGGACAGGGAAACTTGGGAGATCTCTTCAACCGCTTCTTCGGCGGCCAGATGCCTGACATGGGAGGCGGCGACGACGGTACTGTCCGCGAGTCGCTCGGCTCGGGCTTTATCGTCGACCCCAAGGGCTACATCATCACCAACAATCACGTGGTAGAGAAGGCCGACAAGATCTACGTCAAGCTCTCCACCGACCCCGACACCCAGGATCTGGGCCGCCCTGCGCGCATTATCGGCGTTGACAAGGCCACCGATCTGGCGGTCATCAAGATCGACACCAGCACTGCCCTGCCTACCGTCAAGCTAGGCAACTCCGACACCGCGCAAGTGGGCGACTGGGTCGAGGCCATCGGCAGCCCCTTCGCGCTCTCCCAGACCGTCACTGCCGGCATCATCAGCGCCAAGAACCGCACCATCGAGCCCGGCGCGACCGGACAATTCCAGCACTTCATCCAGACCGACGCGGCGATCAACCCAGGCAACTCCGGCGGTCCGCTGCTGAACATGAACGGTGAAGTCATCGGTGTGAACACGGCGATCTTCACGCAGTCGGCCGGCTACCAGGGCATCGGCTTCGCCATGCCGTCCAACACCGTCGTCGAGATCTACAACGATCTCATCAGTCCCAGCCACAAGGTGACGCGCGGATCGATCGGCATCAGCTTCAAGCAAGGGCTTTCCGGCGCGGTCAACCGCGTCTACGGCTTCAAGAACGGAGTGCTGGTGCAGCAGGTTCAGCCCGGCGGCCCGGCGGAGAAGGCCGGCATCAAGGCCGGTGACATTGTGACCGCCATCGACGGGCGCAACATCAAGGACGGCGACGACCTGGTGAACGAAATCGCCAGCCGGCGGCCGGGTTCCACCATCCGACTCGGGTATATCCGCGACGGCAAGCAGGCCGACACCACGGTCACCATTGGCGACCGCGACAAGGTGTTTGCCGATCTGGCCGGAAACGAGACCGTGAAGGACCAGGACGAGAAGGGCGATGTGGGCGAAACCAAGCTCGGAGTCGTCGTCCGCGACGCCTCTGCCGCCACCGCCGCCAAACTCCACACTCCCGGCGTGGTGGTCCAGTCGGTGCGCTCCGGCTCGTTCGCCGACCTGCAAGGGCTTGAGCCCGGCCTGGTCATCATCCGCATCAACAAGCAGCCCACTGGCACCAAGGCAGAGTTCGATGCCGTGGTAGGGAAGCTCAAAACCGGCGACGACGTCGTCTTCGAAGTGGTAGACCCGCGTCACCCTGCAAATGGAATCAATTACTTAGGTGGAACACTCGAGTAGCCGCCCACTGCTCCGGCCGCAGGCGATGCGGCCGGAGTTCTTCAGTCTGTATAATCAGGTACTGCATTTACTTTTTCTCTTGTCGTCATGTGGGATGTTCCGCTACACTGCAACGGAAATCGGTCTGTATTTCCGTTTTGATAAAGGTGGGTTTGCGTGTTTAGTTTTCGAATAGCGTTGGCACTTGCTCTAACCGTGGCAGTGGCAGCAACCCCAGCACTTGCCTCCCGCGTGCACCGGGCTCCCACCAGCGGCCACGCACACGGGCCACACAAAGCAGCCAAATCCCACAGAATGCACGGCCAGCAAGCTATCGAACCGGGCCGCGCCACGGAGATTCAACAGGCCCTCATCCGCGAGCACTACCTGAGCGGAGAGCCTACCGGCAAATGGGACGCCGCCACCACCGCGGCCATGCAGAAGTTCCAGGCAGACCAGGGCTGGCAGACCAAGCTGATGCCCGACTCCCGCGCCCTCAAGAAGCTCGGTCTCGGACCAGACTACTCGGGCGCCATCAATGCCAAGGGCTCTTCCTTCGCCGCTCCGCAAACCACAGGCACCACCCCTCCGGCTCAGGCTGAGAATTTTGCCGCCGCGGCGGGCATCAACCGTTAATCGGCCTTCCTCTCTTTCGCAACAGCGCGGGCAACCCTCCTCGGGTTGCCCTTGTTGTTTTTGGGCCTGCTGGAACCGGCAGGTTCGCTTGGCATAACCTCTGCCATTCTTCGAGGACCTCACCCGCCCGCTGCAATGGCAGGCGTTAGTATGGAATGTCGCCCAAGAGTTGAGGCATAGAGCTTTCGAAAGACCCCCGGGAGCAAGAATGAAAGTCTGCCCGCAGTGCACCACTGGTTTTCCTGACAGCCACACCACCTGTCCCATCCATGGCGGCTACCTCAGCGAGATCGTCGATCTCCGGCCGGGCATGATGATCCGCAACAGCTATCGCATCCTCCGCAAACTCGGCGAGGGCGGAATGGGCTCGGTCTACCTGGCCGAGCAGACCCTCATGGAGGAGCAGCGGGCGCTGAAGTTTCTCTCCCGCCAGTGGGGCCGGGATGAGGGTTTCACCGCCCGCTTCCGCCGCGAAGTGCGGACGCTGCGCCAGGTGCGCCATAAAAATGTCGTGGACTCCGGCGACCTGGAACGGGCCGAGGACGACACGCTCTTCTTTGCCATGGAGTTTGTCGACGGTCCGGACCTGCGGGATTTTCTATCTAGCGCTCCCCGGCCTTTCGATGTGAAACTGGCGCTGGAAATCGCTCGCGGCATCGCCGAGGGGTTGGGCGCGGCTCACGCCAAAGGAATGGTCCACCGCGACATCAAGCCGGAAAACATCCTGATGGCGCGTGAGGGCGATGCGTGGGTGCCCAAGATCGCCGACTTCGGCATCGTTGCCACCAAAGAGAACAGCACCACCCGGACCCGGACCGGCAGCGGTTCCCTGCTTACATGGGCCTACGCCGCGCCGGAACAGTGGCGGGGCATGCGCTCGACTGAGTTGGACGGCCGAACCGACCTTTACGCGCTCGGTGGCGTGCTCTTCGAGATGCTCACCGGACAAACCGTCTTCGACGCCGATAGCTACGAAGGATGGGCCGAGCAGCACAAGAACACCGCGCCAATAGCGCCCAGCAGCGTCCGCCCGGAACTAGCCAACTGGCAAGGGCTGGATGAACTGGTGATGCGGTTGCTGGCAAAAGACCGGGACAAGCGCCCCAAGGACGTTTCGGAGATCCTGCATCGACTCGGAGATGTGCATTACGGTGAGCCACAGAGGCGCAGAACGGTCGTTGAGGAGCCTTATACTACGATCCCAGCCATTACTCCCCGTCCGATTCCTGTAGCGTCGCGACCCTTCGCGCCCAAACCGCTCTTCAAGATTGCGGTTCCAGTTCCGCGCACCTTGCAGGGCCACACTCTAGATGTCACTTCATTGTCTTTCAGCCCCGATGGACGCGCCCTCGCGTCAGGCAGCAGTGACAGCACTGTGATGCTATGGCATGTGGACAGAGGACTTCGGCTGCGAACACTTCATGGGCACTCTCGACAAGTTCACTCCGTTGCTTTTGGTCCCGATGGACGGACGTTGGCGTCGGGAAGTTTCGACCATTCTATAAGGCTCTGGGACGCAGAGAATGGGAAGCAGTTGCGCGCGCTGCAAGAGGATGTGTTTCTGGTTCAGTCCGTGGCTTTCAGCCCCGACGGCTGCATCCTGGCATCGGGAAGCGGCGACAAAACCATCAAGCTTTGGAACATGAACAATGAAAAGGAAAAGCACACTCTGCACGGTCATGGGGTGACGGTTCTATCCGTCGCCTTTGGTCCCGATGGCCGTACACTCGCTTCCGGCAGCGGGGACAATACCGTGAAGCTCTGGGATGCCCCGAGCGGTAGAGAATTGAGAACCCTGCTTGGCCATGAAGCGTGGGTCTCTTCAGTGGCAGTCTGTCCCGATGGCTCCACATTGGCCTCAGGGAGTGCCGATAAGACTGTAAGGATATGGAACATGGTAGGGGGAGAAAACCTGCACACGCTGCGGGGCCACGAGGATGCTGTCCTTTCTGTAGCGTATAGCTTCGATGGCCGCACTCTGGCCTCGGCAGGCGGCGATAGGGCCGTCAGACTATGGGATGTAGCAAGCGGACAGGAGTTATGCTGTCTCCGTGGCCACTCATCCGAGGTGCTTTCGGTAGCTTTTTGTCCAGATGGCCGCATCTTGGCCTCTGGCAGCAAAGACAAGACCATCAAGCTATGGGACGTTACCGGTTTGCGCAAATAGTCGCATCGTTCCAGACATCGTTATCCTGAGCAGGGTTCGCTTGTCGATCCCGAGACCTCCGTGAGCGCTTGGACCGATTCGCTTGCCAAGGAGTGTAATAAGAGATCATGCAGTATTGCGCGCACTGCCACAAAACATTCTCTTCGCAAACGCAGTTCTGCCCCGAAGACGGCTCGCGGCTTCAGGCCCGCACCGAGTTCGATGTGGGCATGGTGGTGCGCGACAAGTACCAGATCCTGGAAATTCTGGGCGAAGGCGGCATGGGCCGCGTCTACAAGGTCAAGGACCTCTACTTCAAGTACGGCCGCAACCTGGGGGCCATGAAGGTTCCCTCCGCCGAGTTGGCCGCCAACCCCAGCTAACTGGAGCGCTTCATCGACGAAGCCGCCAAGGCCCGCGCCCTGGACCATCCCAACATCGTCCGCATCGAGAATGTGGACAAGACCGACAACGGAGTGCCCTTCCTGGTGATGGAACTGGTGGAAGGAGTGCCGCTGCGCACCTGGCTGGAGCGCCAAGGCCGCTTCGACTGGCCCCAGGCCGCCGCCATCGTCCGCGAGATCGCCCTCGCTCTGGCCGCCGCGCACCAGGTGGGCATCATCCACTGCGACATCAAGCCGGAGAACATTCTTTCGGTCAGCCGCGACGCGCCGGTGCCGCTCAAGGTGGCCGACTTCGGGCTGGCCAAGGCTACAGAAGCCCTGCGCAGCCGCCTGACGCGCATGAGAAGCACTACCTGGGCCGCGTCCAGCACGCCCGGCACGCTGGACTACATGTCTCCCGAGCAGACCGTCTCGCGCGACCGCGTCACCGAAGCCTCCGATGTCTACTCGCTGGGGATCATTTTCTACGAACTGCTTACCGGCAAAACGCCCTTTGCCCATCTCGCCGAGGACGACGAGGTTCGGCGCGCCCACCGCGAGCAGCAGCCCCCCTCGCTGCGCAGCCTGCCCAGTGTGCCGCAGCCGCTGGTGCGGCTGGTTGAGTCCATGCTCGAAAAGGACTCTGGCTGGAGACCGACGGCGGCAGTTGTTGCTGAGGGCCTCGGCAACATCCAGTCACCAGATGAGCTGGCGCGACCGCAAGAGGGCTTGACCAATGTCGCGGCGATTGACGCTGCGATAGCTCCCCCAAGTCCGTCCGAAAGATCGAACTTACGCGAGAGCGATAATTCCCAAAGAGAGACAAACGTTGGTCATACTGGGCCTTCTCTCAGTCTGGGAATGCGCGCTTCGTCCGTAGAGGGAGCGCACACGCAAACCTCCACCACCAAAAGTGCTGAACCGGAGCCCGATAGGTGGGGGTACGTTGCAGCATTTATAGCACTAGTGGTAGGACTGGCAATTTTTGTCTTTCTATTCGCATCTGCGACTTCTCGATAGAGAAGCTCACGCCGCCTTCACGTCGATTCGCGCGGCGCGGGAGCGGGGCTTGGCTCTGACGACAATCTCCACATCCTGCCCCAACGCGAGAAGAAAGTTCATCAGGCGCTCGACGGAGAAGCCTTCCAGCTTGTAATGCAAAAGAGCGGAGACTTTGGGCTGGTTTACGCCCAGCGCACGTGCTGTATCGGCCTGCGAAAGCCGTTTTCGCTCGACAATGCGGTTGATCGCCGCGCAGAGCCGGACCTTGGTATCCAGTTCGGCGGCATCCGGCAAACCGAGATCGGCGAAGACATTCCCGCTACTCTGAACAATCGCTTCCGCAACCTCTTTAGGCATATCTCTCCTCATAATCCTGTTGCGCAAGCCTCAAACGCTCTTTAACCAAAGCGATGTCTCGCCGAGGAGTCGCGATTCCATGCCGAGACTTCTTTTGAAATGCATGGAGGACATAAACGGCATCCGCAAAGCGCACGGTATATACTGCTCGAAATGTGTCGCCATCATAGTCCTTAACGACCTCGACAACTCCGGGTCCCTCACCCTTCCAAGGCTTCGCCGAGGGGTGTTTGCCACCATACTGCGCGGCTCCCAATGCAAAACCAATGCTCCGCTGAACCTCTGACGGGAATTTGGCCATCTCCTTAAGCGACGTCCCAATCCAATACAGCGGCCTTTCTCCCGGTGCCGGCTCCCGTGTCATATTTATCCCACTTTAAGGATATTCGGTCAAGCGCAATCGAGACTTCTCCGTTTGGATGCCAGCAGCGAAGGACGGGCCGAGGCCCGTCCTTCTGTGGTCTTGCAGCTCCAATCGACTGCTTAATTAGAAGTGGAACGCCGGCATGCCCTTCATCAGGAATTCGTAGCGCGGGCGCAGTGCGTCCGGACCCGAGGTAATGGTGCTGTCCAGGTGGATAAGCGAGTCGTCCTTGTCGTACTTCGGCCACGCTGGAAGCCCCTCGCCGTTGGGGTCGCCGGTCTTGGCGAAGTTGGTCCAGTAGGACATCATCTGCTCGCTCAGCTTGCGATCCTCGGGACGTACGTTGAAGCCGGGGCGCGTGTCGAGGGTGCCGAAGACGTACTCGATGTCGTCGGAGTGGAAAGCAAATGTGCCGGGGTGGAACTTGCTGGGCGTGGCGCGCAGCTCGAAGTGGTAGCGATAGACCGGGGACTCGCCCGTCTTGCGGTGTGCTTCCAGCCACTTCCAGGTACTGAAAGCGATAAACGAGTCGCCGCCGTAGGCGCCGGCCGAGTCTGCCGCCTGCTCGTCGGTTTCTCCGGGATAGAGCTTGAGGAACTCCTCCGCCCGCTCCTTGTACAAGCCGGCAGCCATGCCCTTCCACTTTGCCGCTGTCATGCCGTTGGCAAAGAAGCTGCCCTCGTCGCGATTCCATCCGGCCAGCAGCGGCACATGCGCTTGCTTCCCCGCCGCATAGGTGTCGGGAACCTGCTCGGTGAGCACCTTGCCGTCGACAACCGGCGGAAAGCCAGCCATGCCCTTCTTCTTGGTAGCTTCAAGAATCTTTTCGGTGGGCAGAGCGCGCAACTCCGCCAGCGACTTGACGCCCAGCGCGGCAACCCACTCCCCGTCCTTCTTTTCGCGCGCTTCCAGCGCATCGGTGGTGAGCGTTTCGCTGAAGGCCGCGCCGCTCTCGCCGATGCCCTTGGCGAACAGCCCGCGCGCCATGGGCGAAGCCATCAGCGTGCTCACCGCAAACGAGCCGGCGCTCTCGCCGAAGATAGTGACATTGTTGGGGTCGCCGCCAAACTCCTTGATGTTGGCTTTGACCCACTGGAGCGCGGCCACCATGTCCATCAGGCCATAGTTCCCTGCCACCCCGTTGGCCTCTTTGGCCAAGTCCGCTGTGGCCAGGAAGCCGAAGACGCCCAGGCGGTAGTTGATGGTGACCAGCACCACGCCCTTGAGCGGCAGAAAGTCGCCGTTATGGCGCGGTTCCGAGCTGCCCCCGCCGGAGTAGCCGCCGCCATGAATCCAGAACATGACCGGCAGCTTGCTCTTGTCCTTCGCGTCGGCGGGCGCGTAGACGTTCAGGAAGAGGCAGTCCTCGCTGGGGCCGGCGTCCTGGAAGATCATGTCGGCGAAGACCGAGCCCTGGGCGCAGTGCGCGCCAAATTTGGTGGCATCCCGCTCGCCGGCCCACTTGGCCGCCGGTTGCGGCGCCTTCCAGCGCAGATCGCCCACCGGCGGAGCCGCGTAGGGCAACCCTAGAAATGCCTTTACCTTGCCGTCGTTGATGGTCTTGCCGATTACCTTGCCCTGTTCGGTCTTGACCTTCAGGGAATCGGCATGGGCGGCCGTAGCCAATCCCAGCGCAAGCCCCGCCACTGCCATGAAACTCACCGCTTTCAAACCAAATTGCATCACCAGAATCCTCCGCAAAACACCTTATCAGGACGGGCGGGAAGATGCGCGAGTTTCAGGATTTGCAGCAAGGTTCATTGCGGTCGCAAAATCAGCACTGCGCGCTCTGGATCATTCAAGAAATCTGCAACCCTTATGGCCTGGCCGCGAATCAGGGCTTCGGCAACGGCGTTTCCGTAGTCGCAGCCTTTCAGAAGGATGACTTTGGGAGGGTGGCCTAAAGAAACAGCGAGGTCCAGGAAGTCTGCATCTGCCGTCAGAATTGCAAATTCATTCGAGCGGGCGAATTCCCAGATTTCACGATCCGGTCTTTGCTTTAAGCCAACGGAACGGACGTGAATTGAATTTGCGAAGAGATCGTCGATCTGGCGCAGGAGTCGAGGAGAGAGGTTCTCATCGAGGAGGAGCTTCACAGCGCGACACGGCGGCCCATCTTGACGGCATACTCAAAGACGGCCTGAAAATCCTGTGGCTCGAGATCGGGATAATCCTCGAGAATCTGTTCTTGCGTTGCGCCGGTTGCGAGCCAGCCGAGGACGTCCCAAACGGTGATGCGCAGGCCCCGAATG
>Ga0181529_10007307_pt1 | contig 11043 bp, 8 predicted proteins | sample PEATcosm2014_Bin_36_FD_119763 | JGI IMG/M metagenome (GOLD analysis project Ga0181529, IMG submission 119763) | Peatland microbial communities from MTU Mesocosm Facility, Houghton, MI, USA - PEATcosm2014_Bin10_30_metaG | ecosystem: Environmental > Terrestrial > Soil > Wetlands > Peat | place... | reverse complement strand
GTTCTACTCCGGCCTCTACGCCGATGGGGTCTGCCTCCGCGAGACCCTCCTCACTCGCGACCATCTGCTTGCCGAACTCCGCACGGATCCGCGGCAGACCCTCCTCGTCTGCGAGCCGGTCGTCGCCCAATCCCTTGCCGCGCTCACTACACAGTTTGTTGTCGAGCCCACCGCCGCCGACGCTCTGCCCCTCGCCCTCGCCCGCATCCAGCAACACGCCTTCGACGATCCAACCACCATCGACGCCAATTACCTCCGCCGCAGCGACGCCGAAATCTTCGCCAAGCCCATCTCCGCAGCCATTCCATGACTCTGCCATTCCATCTGCGCCCCGCCGTTGCCTCGGACCTAGATGCAATCCTTGCCCTCGAGCGCGCCACCGACCTCGCACCCCACTGGTCCACCACAACCTATGCAGACATTCTCGTGGTGGGTGCCCCATTCATGCCGCGTTCGTTGCGGAATGGGTGGGAGACCGCCATCCAACGTTGCCTATTCGTCGCAGAGCAGAATGAATCCCTCATCGGCTTCGCCGTCGGCCTGATCCATCCGGATGCATTCAACCGCATCGCCGAGTTGGAGAGTGTCGTCGTATCCGCCGGTGCCCGTCGCATCGGCATAGGCCGCGCCCTCTGCCATGCTGTACTCGACTGGTCTCGCGTCCATGGCGCAACCGAGATCATCCTGGAAGTCCGCGCCAACAGCACCGCCGTTGCCCTCTACACCAGTCTCGGATTCACGCTATCCGCGCGCCGTCCGCGCTACTACCGCGATCCCGACGACGATGCGCTCCTGTTGCGCCTGGTTCTGCCGTGATCGGCCCGTGCATCTTCAATCGGATTGTGCCTGCTCAAAGTGTTCGCGGATACGCGCAGCAGTGGCTTCGCTCACCACTGCCTTCAGTGCGTCGTGTCCAGCCTGGCCGATGGCGCGCACACTGCCAAAGTGTTCCAGCAGCCGCTGCCGCGTGCGCGGACCTACGCCGGGGATCGTGTCCAACTCACTGTCGCGGTTGCGCATCTCGCGCCGCTTGCGATGGTAGGTTACTGCGAACCGATGGCTCTCATCGCGAATCATCTGTACCAGGTGCAGCACCGGCGAACGCCGCTCCAGCACAATCGGCTCGTGCTCCTGTCCATGCACGTACAGCACCTCTTCACGCTTGGCAATCGACGCCAGCGCAGGCTGACCCGGCACTCCCGGCTGTATGCCAATCGCCGCCAGCGCATCGTACGCGGCATGGAGTTGACCCACTCCGCCGTCAATCAAAATCAGCGACGGCACCGCCTTTTTCTCCTCAAGCAAGCGCTTATAGCGCCGCCCCACCACCTCGCGCATCGATGCGAAATCGTCCACGCCCATCACTGTCTTTACCTGAAACTTGCGGTACTCGGCCTTCTTCATCGCGCCGTTCTCCCACACCACCATCGACGCCACCGTCTCCGCTCCCTGGATGTGCGAGATGTCGAAACACTCGATGCGCCGAGGCATCTCCTCCAACGTCAGCGCATCTTGCAGAGCTTTTTGAATCGCCTTCATATTGGGCTGTAGCACGCGGAAACGCTGGTCGTACGACTGCTTCGCATTCAGACACACCAAGTCCACCAGCGATCGTTTCTCGCCCCGCTGCGGAGCAAGAATCTCGATCTTGTGTCCCGTCCGCTCCGTCAGCAACTCACTCAGAACCGCGCGGTCCGCAAAGTCCACAGGCACCAGCACCGTGCGCGGCACATAGGCATTGCCCAGGTAGATCTGCTTCAGCAGGGAACTGAAGAAAGCAGTCGCGTGGAAGTCGGCAGCCGCCTCGCACGCACCCAGCTTCTGTTCCTCTTCCGCCTCCTCGTCCAGCAACTCCGGCAGGTCTTCCCAGAACATCTCCCGCCGGTCCACGATCTTGCCCGAGCGCATATGGAAGAGGTTCACCGCCAGCATTCCGTTCTCGTAGTGGAAGCCGAAGACGTCGGCGTCCTCGTCCTCCGCGCTGGCCACACGCTGCTTCTCCTGCATCTGATGCACGGTGATGATCTGATCGCGCAGCCGCGCGGCCGCCTCGTACAGCTCCGCTTCCGCGGCCTCCTCCATGCGCCGCTTCAACTCGGCCTCTAACTCGCCCGCCTTGCCGCTCAGGAAGAGCTGTACGTCTCGGATGGCCTGTTTATACGTCTCCGGAGTGGTCAGCCCCTCTACGCAAGGCCCCAGGCATCGCTTGATGTAGTACTGCAGGCATGCGCGCGGATGGTATCGAGACAGGTCCACCGAGCAGCTTGGAATCAGAAAACTGCGATGGATCAGCTCCACCAGCCGATACGCCAGGCTGCTGGGAAAGTACGGTCCAAAGTAGGCCGAGCCGTCCCGGCGCAGCCGCCGCGTCACAAACACCTTGGGGAAGCGGTCCTTCATCGTCAGTTGAATGTAGGGATAGGTCTTGTCGTCGCGCAGCAGGATGTTGTAACGCGGCTGGCGTTGCTTGATCAGGCTGTCTTCCAGCGCCAGCGCCTCGCGCTCGTTGCCCACCGTGATGTACTCAATGTCTACCGCCTCGCGCATCAGAGAGCCGGTCTTGGCGTTGGCCTGCGCTGCTTCCAGAAAATACGACCGTACCCGCGCGCGCAGGTTCTTCGCCTTGCCTACATAAATCACCACTCCCTCGGCGTTCTTGTATAGATAGCAGCCGGGCAGTGTTGGGATACTACGGATTTTTTCGTGCAGGTCCATGGCGTTTCGCAGCGCGAGGCGAGGCGCTGGATTGAGTGTAGTCGTCAGCCGGCCAGCCGGTCAGTAGCGGCTAGGCAGAGCTTAATAGTGCTAAAGCAGTTAGAATCGGCAATCATGGCATGGGTTCGAACGCTCGTATTGTCCCTGATGGCCTTTCGTTCTCTCGCAGTGCTGTTCAGCCGCGACGAGAACGGACAGGATGAATATACCCATCTGCTTCATTTTTCCGCTTCCTACGACAGAGCAATCATCCTGGCTACCACCCCCGCGGAAGCTGTGTGGCAACTGGTCGGTGTTGCCCTGGTATACCAGCTACACCTCAGCCTATGGTACCTGCTGTGGTGGGTCCCGCTTGGCTTCGTCGTAATTCTCGCGGTCGGTAAATTGCTCTTGCGAAGAATAAAGCCCTGATGAGTTAAGTTTGCTGGATGCTGGGTACCCCATCCATCGCACCTTGTCGTATGCGATGGGTGTGTTTCCCAGCGATGGAGCTTTCAACGCAGAGTATGTTCATTCGCCAAATCAAATAGGTGCGCCTCGCAGGACGCACCCATTCGACGGTTAGAAGATCGGCTATTTCGCAGCCGAGTTGGCCACAATCTGCGAGAACGAAACCGCCTCCAGGCTTGCTCCGCCCACCAGCGCTCCATCGATGTCTTCCTGCGCGCACAGGCTCGCCGTGTTGTCCGGCTTCACCGATCCGCCGTACAGAATCCGCGTGCTTGCGGCCAGCTCCGGCGTTAGCGACTTGGCAATCTGCTCCCGAATGATCTTGTGCGCCTCCTGCGCGATCTCCGGAGTCGCCGTGCGTCCAGTGCCAATCGCCCACACCGGCTCATACGCAATCACCAGCGTCTTGGCGGCTGCCGGGTCGATGCCGCTCAGCGCAACGGTAGTCTGCCGCACCAGCACTTCGGTGGTCTTGCCAGCTTCGCGCTCGGCCAGCAATTCGCCCACGCATACGATGGGAATCAGTCCGTGCGACAGCGCCGACTTCAGCTTCAGGTTCACTGTCTCATCCGTCTCGTTGTAATACTGTCTGCGTTCGCTGTGCCCGATCAGCACATACGTCACGCCCAGCGCCTTCAGTTGCAGTGGCGATGTCTCGCCGGTGTATGCGCCCTGGTCCAGCCAGTGCATGTTCTGTCCGGCAACGGCGACCGGAGTATTGCGCACCACAGCTATAACAGCAGGCAGCAACGCGGGAGAGGGGCAGAGAACGATCTCTGCATGTTTATGGGTAGCGACGAGGGGGATGAAGGCCTGGACGAAAGCAACGGCTTCGTCAGGAGTCTTGTACATCTTCCAATTGGCTGCGATCAAGGGTTTGCGCGTGACTTTAGACATGAATCAAGTATTTCATCCGCATGCCGTCCGTGGGAAGTGCGTCACATCGTGTTTACATCCCTATAATGGCAGCCAGACGCACGTCTCGTCCGCCCGCCGGTAGCAGAAGCACACGCGAAACCCCTCCGGCCTGTGCCTCTCCGTCCACTCGCGACCGAGGATGAAGTACGGCTTGGCCCACGCTTCGCTATCGATGGCGCGCGGAGCAATCACCGAAACCGATCCGCTCGCCGCCGCCGGAAACCCCGTCCTCGGGTCCATGATGTGGCTGTAGACGCGTCCCTCCGCTCGGAAGTACTTCTCAGTGCTGCCGGAGGCCGAGAGCGATGCGTCCTTCAGGAAGACCTCATCCACTGTGAGGCGTCGGTTGCATGGGTCTTTGATGCCCACTCGCCAGCCCCTCGGCTCCTCCGGCGGTGCGCCCATCCCAACCATCGTGCTGTCGGATGCCGTCACCAAAGCATTCTCGAATCCTAGCCTCCGCAGAACCTCAACCATGCAGTCCACAGCGTAGCCCTTGCCGATCCCGCCGGGATCCAACTCCACTCCCACGCAGTCGAAGCGCACCGTCCGGCTCTCCGCGTCCAGAGCAACGTGTTGCCAACCCACGCTCGGCATCACGTCAGCAACCTCTTTCCGGCTAGGCAGGCGGCCCGATCCCTTATAGAAACCCCACAGCTTCATCAGCGGCCCCACCGCAATGTCGAAGGTTCCCTCGCTCTCGCGGCTGATTGTCATGCACTTCGCCAGCAACTGAAATAGTTCCAGCGAAACCCGCACCGGCGCTTCTGCGGCGCGCCGGTTCATTTCGCTCCATTCGCTCTCCGCCTGGTAATTGGAGAGGAGGGAATCGATGCGCGTAACCTCAACGAAGGCAGCGTCGATCGCGGCCCTCATCTCTTCCTGGTTTTGCCCATACAGGACGACGGAGTAGGTCGAGCCCATGGCGTCGCCATGCTCCACCATCCGCAACAATTCGTTGTGGCTCACGCCTTCTTTGCAGCCGCGGCCAGAATCTTGTCTCGCACCGCACTGTAGCTGAACACTACCTGCGACACCGGCACGCCGAGCACCTCGTTCCGGCCCATATCGCGCACGCCAACTCCCAGGCTCTCCCCAATGTGCAGCATGTTGTCTGCATTGGCAAACGGAGCGGTCCCTTTGTCGGCCATGGGGTCGTATCCCATCACCGCCATCGCCACTGCGTCGGTCGCCACGCAGTTGGTCCCGGCAATCAGCACTCCGGGGTTGACCGCTGCCTGCGGACGGCTTCCATAGTTCGTCTCCGCTCCGGTCGCGCTCTTCACCCCGTCGATGATCGCCAGATGCACCGGCCGCGCCGAGCACAGCTCCGCGATGATGCGCGGAAGCCTGTATCCCGCGTCCTTGGGCAACGTCAGGTCGATCTGCTGCGGTGCGCTCTTGGACGGCGCTCGCGTTGCAAAGTGGAAGACGCCGCCGCGTCCGCCGTGAGGCCGCAGACTCGGTTCATCCACTCCGGCGCCCTGGCCATAGATCGTCGTCGGTGTCGATCCGTACACGTTCTTCATCGACAGCGTGATCCCCGTGGCCGCATGTTCTTTCATCTTTGCCAGCGAGACGAAGACATCGCAGTCCGCATAGGAATGGTTCAGGTCGTACCCGGGGAAGATCAATCCTCCGCCCGGAACCATCAACCGCGAGTATGTCTTACCCCGGCCCAGATGGTCTGTGTTCTCGAACTCCACGTTTTTGGCGGCGCTCAGGATGTCCTGCGGCTTCCAGTTCATCGACAGCATCACCTCTTCCAACGTCTCACAGCTCGACCACGGGCCTTCCACCACGCGGATTCGCCGCGCGCCCGCCACGCCCATCAGGTGGACCACCGCTTCAATTACCTTGGGATGCGTCCAGAAGGTCTCCTCCATGGGCGCCGTCCCCAGTCGCTGCGACCGTACACCAATCATGTTGATCTTGATCGCGACGGTCTTACCCTTCACCATCCGGTCCAGGCCGCCCAGTTGGTCGAACATCTTCGACAAGGTAGGCACCAGCTCCGGCCCATAGGTCATGCATCGTCCCACCGTCACCTTTGCGGTTGGTGCGGTCACGGCGGCGCTGCCCCATGCTGGCCAGGCAGGCATCGTAAGCAGGGCGCCAGCCCCAAGCAGCATCTCTCTCCTGGTCAATTCATCTTTCATAGCGGCCTCCTTCTCCTGCTAGCTCTCCAACTCAACGGCGCCGTACACGGAAATCTTTGGCAGCGACAACTCCGAGCCGCCAGCCTCCTGCGGGCTCCACTGTAACTCGGCAGGAGATGCCAGCTCCGGACTCACCAGCCGCGCCGTGCGGTGCGGCTCCTTCACATAGAACAGTGGGCCATCGCTCGCTGGCCGCCGAGAGTAGTTCAACAGGTGGATCACTCCCTGCTTGCCCTGCGCCGATGTCTCATAGAAGAAGTTCATCGACGAAGCGTTGTACAGACGTATCGGATCGTAGCGGTGGCTCATGATGGTCTGCAGGTCCGCCGTCAGATCGTATGGGTCTGGCTGCTCTTCCTTGCACACGGCCAGACGGCCCTTGCCCAGCGTATGCAGCTTGAACAGCAGGTACGCTTCAGCAGGTGCCGGCGTGCCCTCCGGATTCGCCCACTTGGACGGCACAAATAGAATCCCGCCGCCTCTAGCAAAGGCAAGCAGCTTCGCCCGCAAAGCGGCGTCCGGAGGCTCCTGATCGGTATAGTAGATAGCTTGCAGTCCATCGAATGATGCGCTTGCTGCCCGCGATCGCGCAATCACCCGCGCTGGTTCGCGAAGCCGGGGAAGCAGGTTCAGCGTCTCTTCGCCACGGCCCCAGTCGTCCCCGGAGAAGTTTGACAGCAGCGCCAGCCGTCCCATCGGTTGATAGTTCTTGCTCTGGTTATGTTCTTTGAAGAATGAAAGCATGCCCGTGGCTTTCTTCCAGGTATCCATGGCCGGTTGCTTTTTCGTGCTCAGATCGGCGCGCAACCCGTCGTCCAGCGACACCACCCATCTCGCCCCATAGCTCGCGGGATCTGCCACGGCGAGCATATAAGCCTCGGCAGTTTGTGCCGTCGCCTGCTGCGGCGGGTTGAACTCGATCCACACGTCTTTGTCCGGAGCCAGAGCCCGCGCAATGCGCAGCGTCGCCCCATTGGAATCTACCCACGGAAGGTTGGTCGGGCCGCCTGCCTGATTCACGTCCTGCGGAATCCCCGGCCATATCCCGTTGGAGAGGCTTAGAACCGGAGACTTGCCGCTCCAGCGAATCCGTGCGTCCGCGTTGCGCTGGATCACAGGAATGCCAGCGTCCGCAGGCGCTTCGCCCTCCATGGCCACGGCGATCAGCCCCGCCGACAGCGCAGCCGCTATTGCCTTAGATGTGTTTGCCTCGCCGTCAATCACCCCAACAAACCCAACCCCAGTCTCCCGCCCCTTCTCGATCAGGGGAGTCAGCGCCTGTTGCTGTTCGTTATCGGACGCCAGGCCAGCGGCCCAACTCACCACAAGGGTATTCACCGGCGTGCCTTGCAATATCCCCAGTGTTGCCGGATCAAGCCAGTTGCGTAGCACCGCTGCCTTGTCTGTTGTGAATCCCTTTGTTTTTTCTTGCAGTGCGATATCTAAAGGGCCGGCTGGCCATCGCATCGGGTTGGACTCAGCGCTTAGGGCCATGTCCTATGCCTCCCATCTCGTCCGCGGGTGCGGCGATTCAGTCAGTACACACTTCCCATGCTTGCAGCGCGATCACTATACCCCCACCTCTTCCGCGGTGCAATCGATATTTATGGATCGAAACCAGCTTCCGATGCTTCTCGCTGGGTTAGCGCCGGCGCCTTTTCGCCTTCCCGCCTCACTCCCGTGATAAAGTTTCGGAGACACTAGGGGCCCCGATGCGACCTGCTTTTAGCTCTCTTCAAAATCATCCCGATCCCTCCGTCCTCATCGTCGGCGGAGGCATCAACGGAATCGGTTTATTCAACGAGCTGGCGCTGCAAGGAACCGATGTCCTACTGGTCGAGAAGTCCGATTTCTGCGCAGGCACAAGCGCCGCCATGACCCGCGTCATCCACGGCGGCCTGCGTTATCTGGAGAACGCCGAGTTCCGTCTGGTGCGTGAGTCCCTTCGCGAGCGCAACCGCCTCTTCCGCAACGCGCCCCACTACATCAAGCCGCTGCCCACCACCATTCCCATCTTCAACTGGACTTCCGGAATGGTTACCGCCATCCGCAACCTCCTGCGCTGGCCCACCAGGCCCGGCGACCGAGGTGCGCTCGTCATCAAGACCGGCCTTACCCTCTATGATTTTCTCGCCGGCCGCAATTCTCCGCTGCCCCGCCACCAGTTCCGCTCTCGCAACACGGCCCTCGCGTTGCGCCCCTCCCTCAACCCCGCCATCGTCTGCACCGCAACCTACTTCGACGCGCGCATCACCTACCCGGAGCGTCTTTGCCTGGAGCTGGTACAGGATGCCGAAGCCGCCTGCCCCCAGGCCCACGCTTTGAACTACGTCCGTCTGCACAGCGCATCCGGTAGCTCCGTCACCCTGCGCGACGAAACATCCGGCGAAACCTGTAACGTACGCCCCAGGATTGTCGTCAACGCCACCGGAGCATGGATCGACGGCACCAACCGCGACATCGGCCGTCCCAGCCAGTTCATCGGCGGCACCAAAGGCTCCCACATCGTCCTCGACCACCCCGAGCTGGTCCGTGCCGTCGGCGACGAGATGATCTACTTCGTCAACCGCGACGGCCGCATCTGCATTTTCTACGCCGTCCAAGGCAGGATCGTCGCCGGAGCCACCGACATCCCCACAGCCGACCCAGAGACCTCCTGCGACGACTCCGAGATGGACTACATCCTCCAGGCAATGCAGCAGGCCTTCCCCTCCGTCCGCATCGACCGTTCCCACGTCGTCTTCCGCTTCTGCGGCGTCCGTCCGCTGCCGCGCAGCAACGCCCTCACCCCCGGCCAGATCAGCCGCGACCACAGCTTCCCCGTCCTCCTTCCCGGCAGCGGCATCGACTTCCCCATCTACTCGCTGGTCGGCGGCAAGTGGACCACCTTCCGCGCCCTCGCCGAACAAGTGTGCGACGAGCTTCTGCACGTCCTGGGCCGTTCACGCCTGCGCAGCTCCGCAGACCTTCCCATCGGCGGCGGCAAAGACTATCCCCGGATGCCGCAGGGTACCGGACTGCCACAGGCACGGCTTTTCTCGCTGCAGGAACGCTACGGCACTGGCTCGGACCGCGTCGCCGCCTATATGCAGTCAGGTCCCGACGCGCCGCTCGCCTCGCTCCCCGCCTACTCCCGCCGAGAGATTGAGTTCATTGCCCGCAACGAACGCGTCCTTCACCTCGACGATCTCATCCTCCGCCGTACCCTCATCGGCCTGCTCGGCGAGGCCACCCGGCCCGTCATCGAAGAACTCGCCGCCATCGTTGCCCCCATTCTCCACTGGCCGCCGCAGACCGCCGCCGCCGAGGTCGTCCGCACCATCCACCTCCTCCAATCCCTCCACGGCATGAATTTCACTGGTTGATAGCTGCCAGACTGTCGAAGTCGCCCTTCAGGTGCTGGTAAATGTCCCGGTAGATGCGATAGTACCGCGTGTATCTCGCGTGATTGGCCGGGTCCGGCTCGAAGTGCCGCTCCAGATGCACCATCTCCAGCAGCGACTGCCGCACATCGGGAAAGACGCCCGCTCCCATTCCCGCAACAATGGCAGCCCCGAACGGAGAGCCGACGGAAGTCCGCGGCAGCAGCACTGGAAGCCCCAGAACGTCCGCCTTGATCTGGTTCCAGAGATCGCTGCGGCTGCATCCGCCGACGCTGCGCATCTCCCGCACCTCGGCCCCGGCGCCAACCGCCGTTTCCACGTTGTGGCGCAGGGCAAAGGCGGTTCCCTCCAGAATGGCGCGCACCAGCGCCGCTCGAGGTGTGGCCAGCGACAGGCCGAAGAAGACGCCGCGAGCGTTGCTGTGCCACAGCGGCGACCGCTCGCCCATCATGTACGGCAGAAAGATGACTCCACCGCTTCCCGGCTTGATCTCCGCCGCCTGCCGCGTCAGAAGGTCGTACGAATCGGCGCTGCACTCCGACGCAGTCTGGTTCTCCGGCTGGCCAAACTGGTCGCGAAACCAGCGCAGGCAGCCGCCGGAAGAGACCATCGCTCCAAGCAGCATGTGGATGCCCGGCAGGGCGTGCGGAATGGCGATCAGCGCAGGCTCCGTCAGACCGCGGTCGTTGGGAATGATGACGACGGTCGAGGTACCGGTCATCTCCACCGCGATCTCTGGCTCGGCCACGCCGGCCTCCAGCGCCGCTGCGGGGCTGTCGACGGTCCCGGTCATCACCGGAGTTCCGGCCCGCAGGCCACAGATTTCGGCGGCCTCGACGCTAACCTCGCCCTGAATTTGGTGAGCATCCATCACCTCGGGGAACTGCTCCGGATCAACTCCGCAAGCGGAGCAGAGCGCATCGGACCACTCGCCCGTGGCGTAGTCGCTCATCTGCAACAGAACGGCATGCGCCGGGTCCATGGCAACGCGCCCGGTAAGCCGGTAGTTGATATAGCCGTTCACCTGAACAAACTTCCAGGTTTGTTGGAGGACATCGGGCTCATGATCACGTAGCCAGAGCAATCGCGCAGCCACATAGAAGGCGTCAGGCCGGTTGCCGGTGATGCCATAGATTTCTTGCGCACCGATCAGTTCGGTTAGGCGAACCGCTTCTGCTTCGGCGCGGCGATCCATCCAGATCATTGCGGGACGCAGCGGCCGACCGGCGCGGTCCAGCGGCAGCAAAGCGGGCGCCTGGGAACTCACAGCCATTCCCAAAACTCGCTCAGCACCATGCTCAACCTTCGCCAATGCCCCGCGAACGGCCTGGCACGTTGCTTGCCACCAGTCCTCGGGGTCCTGCTCCACCCAGCCGGAGCGAATGTGATGCAGCGGATACTCCGCCTGGCAGACGGCG
>Ga0181529_10007306_pt1 | contig 11044 bp, 6 predicted proteins | sample PEATcosm2014_Bin_36_FD_119763 | JGI IMG/M metagenome (GOLD analysis project Ga0181529, IMG submission 119763) | Peatland microbial communities from MTU Mesocosm Facility, Houghton, MI, USA - PEATcosm2014_Bin10_30_metaG | ecosystem: Environmental > Terrestrial > Soil > Wetlands > Peat | place... | reverse complement strand
TGGTCGGAGTGAGAGGATTCGAACCTCCGGCCCCTGCGTCCCGAACACAGTGCTCTACCAGGCTGAGCTACACTCCGGCCGTGGGCGCGGGGTATAACGGTGCACCGGGATGGGTGCAAGCCTACGGTCCTGACAACCCTGCCCCGCTCGCCCTAACCCGGCGCCGCGGCAGCGAGGAGCAACGCCTCCAGCCGCCGCGACTGCCGCCGTGCGTCGAAGTCGCGAGCCACCACACGGCACGCCTCGCTGCCGAGCGCGATCGCCAGATCGGGTTCGGCAAGCAGCCTCTCGATGCAAGCGGCCAGTATCCCGACATCTCGCGAAGGGAACATCAGGCCGGAGACGCCATCGCGAACCAGGTCGACAACTCCGGCCTCGGTCGAGCCGATGATCGGCACGCCGAGACCCATCGCCTCGACCGCCACGCTCGGCAGCCCCTCGGCTTCGCCGGACCGCGCGGTCACGCTCGGCAGGCAAAGAGCGCGCGCGGACAACAGGGCCTGCCTGACCTGCCCGGGGGTCTGCCAGCCCCGCAGCTCGACGTTCTCGACCCCGTCCAGCGCGCGCTCGACCGCGCCGCGCTCCGGTCCGTCGCCGATCAGCACGAAGCGCTCCTGGCAGCCTTGAGCGCGCAGCCGGTGGATCGCCGCGATCAACACGGGCAGTCCCTTCATCTCGACGAAGCGGCCGACAAAGAGGATGCCGGTGCCGGGGCCGCCGCGCGGATCGGCGACCAGCCGGTCGGTGCCGATCGGCAACACCACCGCCTTGTCGGCCGGGAAGCCGTGGGCGAGCAGCCGGTCGCGCACGCCGGACGAGACGCAGACGAACGCCGACGCATAGTCCTCCAGCCCTTCCATGCGGAGCCGGAACAGGGCCGGCACCGGGAAGCGCCGGTAATGCGCCCGCTTATAGACGTCGCCACCATGGAAAGTGACCACCAGCGGCAGGCCGAGTCGCTTGGCCAGCGGCAGCGCCAGCGCGCCGCCGCGTCCGAACTGCGCGTGCACGCAGACCGCAGCGAGCGCGCGCAAGCGAGACAGCTCCGGCACCGCGCCGAACAGCTTGAACGCCGCCCCGCGCAGCCCCCCGAACACCGGGCCGAGCGGAAAGACGCCTGAATCCAGCCACGGTTCAACACAGCGCCCAACCCATACCGGCCGCAGCGTCTCGAAACCCAGATACTGCCGCCGCATGAACTCGAGTTCCGATTTCGGCAGGATAGTGTCGCGATAGACGATGACCGCCGGCATGCGAATTTTCGAATAGTTTTCGGGTTCAAAAATCTACCAGGAATTCATGCACCCTTGCGGCGCGGCAATCCAGGCGTCCGGCGCGTTCCGGGCTTACGGCTCGCCGACGCCAAGCTGCTGCAAAACGACGGCGACCTCGGGCACGCCCAGTTCGGCGAGGTCGGCCGCGCGCACGACCGTGGCCCACCCCCCGTCCGGGCTGCGCGGCGCGGCCATCGCCGGATCGCTATCGGCCGAGAACAGCACCACGCAGCGACACCCCACGGTGGCAGCGATATGCATCGGACCGGTATCGTTGCCGACCGCCAGCGCCGCCCCGGCCGCGAGCCCCGGAAGGTCGGCAATCCCGGTCTGGCCGGTGAGGTCGATCGCCGCCGGGCAGGCCGCGCGGATGACCGCCGCCAGATCGGCCTCGCCGGCGCTGCCCACCACCACCGGCGCCATCCCGCAGCCCGCCAGCAACGCAGCCAGCGCGCCATAGTGCCCGGCCGGCCAGCGTTTACGCGGCCGGTTCGGCGACGCCCCGGGCACCAGCAGCACATAGGGGGTCGGCAGTTCGACCCGCGGCCGGTGGACCAGCCAAGTCAGGTCCGGCGGGGGGAATTCCGTCACCCCCGCCATTTCCAGTTGCTCGCGCTGGCGCTCCAGCGTGTGCATCGCGTCGCGCTCCGGGTTGGCGTGCGGATGCGAACAGCCCGCGGCGATGCCCGACCAGCCTGGCCGGCCGGCGAGAATGAAATAGCGCGAGGAGCGGCCGGAGGTTTGCAGGTCGTAGACGAAATCGAACCCCGCCAGCTGGTGGCGCAGGCGCAGCAACCCTGGAACGTCGAACAAGGCCGGCCGGCCATCCACTTCCACCCGGTCGAACCACGGCGCCCGCCGCGCCAGCGCCGCGAAGGGCGCGGTGGTCAGCAGCGTGACCTCATCGGCCGCATGGCGCGCCCGAATGGCGGCAAACGGGCCGAACGACAGGAAAAAATCGCCCAGCGCGCCCAGGCGGATGACCAGGATGCGCTTGCCCGGCATCAGCGCCCTCCGGCCGGTCCGGCGGCCAGCAGGCCGCGATAGACGTCCAATGTGGCACGCTGCATGGCCGCCACCGTGTACTGGGCCTGCACCGCCGCGCGGGCGCGGGCGCCGAGCGCCGCGCGCGCCTCCGCCGGCAGGTCGAGCGCCGCGTCCAGCGCCGCGGCCAGGGCGGGCACGTCGGCCGGCGGCACCAGCCAGCCCGTGGCCTCGTGCGTCACCGTCTCGGCGGCGCCGCCATGGTCGGTGGCGACCACCGGACGCGCCATCGCCTGCGCCTCGATGACCACGCGGCCGAACCCCTCCGGGGCGGTGGAAGCGCTGATGACGACGTCGGCGAGAGCATACGCCGCCGGCATGTCATCGGCGTGGCCGACCAGGCGCACGCGGTCCGCCACGCCGAGCCGGGCGGCCAGGGCGGTCAGCCCTTCGGCGTAGCGCCGCCGCCCCTGGTGGCCGCCGACCAGCACGACGACCGCCTCGTGGTGGCGCATGCGGGCCAGCGCCGCGATCAGTTCCTCCTGTCCTTTCCAGCGGGTCAGCCGGCCCGGCAGCAGCAGGACCGGCTGCCCGTCCGCCAGCCCCCAGTCCCGCGCCAGCGCGGCCCGGCGTTCCGGCCCGACGGCGCCGGCATCGAAGACGGCGGGATCGACGCCACGCGGAATGACCCGGATGCGGGCCGGGTCCACCCCGTGCCGCGCCGCCACCAGGCTGGCGACATAGCGGCTGATGGCGATGACCACCTCGCCGCGCGCCATCACCGCGTTGTAGGCGCGCTTGAGGCGCGGCCGCTCGCCGTAGGGGGCGTGGTAGGTGGTGACAAAATGCACCCCGGTGCGCCGCGCCGCCAGCCAGGCCGACCAGGCCGGCGCGCGCGACCGGGCATGCACGATCGTGACCCGTTCGGCGCGGATTACCGCGGCCAGGCGCGCGGCGTTGCGCCACACCGTCAGCGGCGACTTGCTGTCCAGCGGCAGGACGATGCTGCGCCCGCCGGCCTGCTCGACTTGCACGGCCATGCGGCCACCGGCACTGGCCACCAGCGCGGTGCCGCCGGCACGCACGATGGCGGCGGCGATCTCCACCGTGCCGCGCTCCACCCCGCCGCCCTGCAGCGCCGGCAGGACCTGCAGAACCACCGGTGAGCGGGACGGGCTTTCTTCCATCATGTCGCGGCTATATCACGCGGCCCAACGAATGGAAGGTGCGCGGCGATGGAACGGACCGGACGGCTGAACCGCGGCGACGGCGTGGAGTTGGCCTGGGCGCTGCTGGCCGGCCGGGGACCCACGCTGGTGTTCCTGCCCGGCTTCGCCAGCGACATGACGGGATCGAAGGCCATCGCGCTACGGGACTGGTGCGCCGCCGAGGGAAGGGCGCTGCTGCGTCTGGACTATTCGGGTCACGGCGCCAGTGGCGGGGCGTTCACCACCGGCACCATCGGCGCATGGGCGGAAGACGCGCGCCGCACGATCGCCGCCGTGACCGGGGGACCGCTGGTTCTGGTCGGCTCGTCGATGGGTGGCTGGATTGCGCTGTTGACAGCGCTCGCCATGCCGGAGCGCGTGGTCGGGCTGGTCGGCATCGCCGCCGCGCCGGACTTCACCGAGGATCTGATGTGGGCGGCCATGGCCCCGCGGGAACGCGACAAGCTGCTGCGCGACGGCGTGCTGTACATGCCGAGCCAGTATGGCGATCCCACCCCGATCACCAGCGCGCTGATCGAGGAGGGCCGCCGGCATTTGCTGCTGGGCGCGGAAATCGCGCTCGACTGCCCGGCGCGGCTGCTGCACGGCCAGCAGGACCCGGATGTGCCATGGGAACGCGCGCTGCGTCTGGCGGCGCGGCTGCGCGGCGCGGATGTGCAGGTGGTGCTGGTGAAGGACGCCGACCATCGCCTGTCGCGTCCGCAGGATCTGTCGTTGCTCACCCGGACGGTGGCGGGGCTGTTCGCGTCGCTTCCGCGATCGGATTAATCCAGCGGCACCGCCATCGGAACCTGGTCCGGCAGCGCCGCGCTGGACCAGCCGCCGCCCAGCGCCTCGATCAGCGCCACACTGGCGACCAGGCGGCTCTGCTGCACCGACAGGGCCGCCTGCCGGTCCGCCAGCAACAGGGTCTGCTCGGTAATCACGCTCGTATAGGCGACGGTGCCGGCGCGGTACTCGTTCAACGTGATGTCCACCGCGCGGCGCGCTGAATCGACCGCGATCGCCTCCGCCGCCGCCTGCTGTTCCAGAATACGAAGGCTGGATAACGCGTCTTCCACTTGCTGGAACCCGGTCAGCACGGTCTGCCGATAGCTCGCGACCGACTGGTCATAGGTCGCCCGCGCCGCCGCCACCGCCGCGCTGCGGGCGCCGCCGGAAAACACCGTTTCGCTCGCGCTGGCGCCGAGCGACCAGACGTTGTTGCTGATGTTGAACAACTGCGCCAGCGGATTGCCCGCGAGCCCACCCAGCGCGGAGAGCGAAATGCTGGGATAGAACGCGGCGACCTGCACGCCGATCAGGGCGTTCTCCGCCTGCATCTGCCGCTCGGCCGCGGCAATGTCGGGGCGGCGTTCGAGCAGCTCCGACGGCAAGCCAGGCGGCACCACCGGTACCGCGATGGCCAACGGCGCCGGCGCGATGGTCAGTTCGGCCGGCGCGTGACCCGTCAGCATGGCGATGGCATGTTCGTATTGCTGGCGCTGCACGCCGACGCCGACCAGTTGCGCCTCGGTGGATTGCAACTGCGCCCGCGCCGTAACCACGTCGGCGTTCGATGTGGTGCCGGCGTGGTACTGGTTCTCGGTGATCTGCAGGGCGTGCCGGTAGGCGTCGGTGGTTTCGTGCAGCAATTGCGTGAGCGCATCCTCGGCGCGGAGATCGAAATAGTCGGTCGCCAGCGTCGCCTGCGCCGACAATTTCGCATTCGCCAGATCGGCGGCGCTGACCTGCACCCCGGCGACGCTGCTTTCCACCTGGCGCCGCACCCGGCCCCATACGTCCAGATCCCACGAAACGGTGCCGGTGACGCTGTACTCGGTGCCGGACTTGCCGCCGCCGCCAAGTGCCGCCGAGCTGTGCCCGGCGCTGCGCGTGACGCCGCCGGTCAGCCCGACCGTGGGGAACAGGTTGGCCCGCGCCTCCGCCACCAGCGCGACCGCATTGCGATACTGCGCCTCGTATTCCTTCACGGTCTGGTTGGAGATTTCCACCATCCGTTCCAGCCGGTCCAGCTCCGGATCGTGGTAGATCGCCCACCAGGCACCCTTGTCCGCGTCGTCACTGGGCTGGCTGAGCTTCCAGCCGCTCAGTTCCTTGAAGGCGGGCGGCACCGGGGCCGTGGGCCGCTGGTAATCCGGCCCGACCATGCAGCCCGCGACGAACATCGCCGAAAACAGCGCGGCGGAAACCGGCAGACTCTTCATTCCACCGCTCCCGGGCTCGCCGACAGGCGCGGAAACGCATGTTGCCAACGCCGGCGCGCCACCAGCCGGAATCGGTCGAGATAAAGATACAGTACCGGCGTGGTATAGAGTGTCAGTACCTGGCTCACCATCAGCCCGCCGACGATCGCAATGCCGAGTGGCCGGCGCAGCTCGCCGCCCTCGCCGAAACTCAGGGCGAGCGGCATCGCACCCAGGATGGCGGCGCTAGTGGTCATCATGATCGGCCGGAAGCGCAGCCGGCAGGCCTCAAAAATCGCATCGCGCGGACTCATGCCATGCCCGCGTTGCGCATCCAACGCGAAGTCGATCATCATGATGGCGTTCTTCTTGACGATGCCGATCAGCAGAATCACGCCGATCAAAGCGATGATGGTAAAATCGGTCTTGAAAACGAGAAGGGCCAGCACCGCGCCGACACCGGCCGATGGCAGCGTCGACAAGATGGTGATCGGGTGGATGGTGCTCTCGTACAACACACCCAGTACGATATAGACGGCGATCAGTGCCGTGGCGATCAGGATCGGCTCGCTGTCCAGCGACTGCTGGTAGGTCTGTGCCGTGCCCTGGAAGCTGCCATGGATGCCCGCCGGCATGCCGACCTGCCGCATCGCATCGGCCACCGCGGCGGTGGCATCGCTGAGCGACTTGCCCGGAGCGAGGTTAAAGGAAATCGTACTGGCGACGAACAGGCCCTGGTGGTTGACCGCCAACGGCGCGTTGCCCGGACCATACGTGGTAAAAGCAGCGAGCGGCACCATCGTTTCCTTGCTGGTACTGACGGCGGCCCCGGATGAGGCACTACCCTTGCCGGTGTTGGCCAGCGCGTTGGTCGCCGCATTGCGCGCCGAACTGCCGGCGATACTGGCAGCGTTGGTGCTGGCCGCCTGGCCGCCGCCGCTCTTGGCCGCGATCGTGCCGACCACCGCGTTGGAAGTCTGCGTGCCGCTGGCCGCTCCGCCCGAGGTGCTGACGTAGATGTCCTTCAATGTTTCCGGTGATTGCCAGTAGCGCGGTTCCACCTCCATCACGACATGGTACTGGTTCTGCGCGCTGTAAATGGTGGAGACCTGGCGCTGGCCGAACGCGTCGTACAGCGCGTTGTCGATCTGGCTGGGATTGACGCCGAGCCGGCTCGCGGTGGCGCGGTCAATGACCACGTTCGTCTGCAACCCATTCTGCTGCTGGTCGGAATTGACATCGCGCAGGACCGGATCGTGTTCCAGCACGGCGAGCAGTTTCGGTTCCCACTCGTACAACAGCGCGCTACTGTCGGCTTGCAGCGTGTACTGATAGGCGGCATTGCTTTGCCGGCCACCGATGCGGATGTCCTGGATCGGCGACAGGAACAGTCTGGCTCCCGGCACCACCGCGAGCTTGCGGCGCAGCCCGGCCATCACCTGATCGATCTCGGCCCGCTGCGCTAGCGGTTTCAAGGCGACGAAAACCTGGCCTGTATTGGTGCCGCCGCCACCACCGGTGAAGCCGACCACGTCCTGCACCGCGGGGTCGTGCTGCACGATATCCTGCAACTGTGCCAGCTTCTGCTGCATCGCCTGAAACGAGATGCTCTGGTCGGCCTGCAGCCCGCCCATCATCCGCCCGGTATCCTGCTGCGGAAAGAAGCCCTTCGGCACGATCACATAGAGCACGACATTCAGGCCCACCGTCGCCATCAGCACCAGCATCACCAGCACGCCGTGGCGCAACGCCCAGGTCAGGCTGCGCTCGTAGAACGACTGCGCGCGTTCGAACAGGCTGCGCCGCGCGGGGTCCGCGCGCCGGAGTGGCGGGCGCAGCAACAGCGCGCACATCATCGGCGTGGTGGTGAGCGAGATCGCCAGCGATACCAGGATTGCAACCGACAGCGTCACCGCGAACTCGCGGAACAGCCTGCCGACGATGCCGCCCATCAGCAGGATCGGCAGGAACACCGCGATGAGGGAAAAGCTCATCGACATCACGGTGAAGCCGACTTCGCGTGCCCCGCGCAGGGCCGCCCGCAGGCGGGGCATCCCGGCCTCAATGTGGCGCGAGATGTTCTCCAGCACCACGACCGCATCGTCCACCACGAAGCCGGTGGCGACGGTCAGCGCCATCAGCGACAGGTTGTCCAGGCTGTAGCCCACCAGATACATGATGCCGAAAGTGCCGATGATGGACACCGGCACGGCGACCGCCGGGATCAGGGTGGCGCGGCCGCTGCGCAGGAACAGGAACACCACCAGGGTCACCAGCGCGACGGAGATCAGCAGGGTTTTCTCGGTATCGTGCAGGCCGGCGCGGATCGTGGTAGAGCGGTCGTTGGCGATCAGCAGATCCATGTCGCGCGGCATCGCCGCCATGAGCTGCGGGATCGCCGCCTTCACGCTGTCGACCGTGTCGATGATGTTCGCGCCGGGCTGGCGGAACAGGATCACCAGCACAGCGGGTTTGCCATTCGCATAGCCGGCATTGCGGAGATTCTCGACGGAATCTTGCACATCGGCCACGTCCGACAGCCGCACCGCGGCGCCGTTGCGCCAGGCCACCACCAGCGGTTGGTAATCCACGGCGTGCGACGCCTGATCGTTGGTGTAAAGCTGCCAGTGCAGCGCGTCGGACTCAATTGCGCCTTTCGGGCTGTTGGCATTGGCCGAGGCCAGCGCGGCGCGGACGTCCTCCAGCCCGATGCCGTATTTGAACAGCGCCGTCGGGTTCAGCTCCACCCGCACCGCGGGCAACGCCGCGCCGCCGATGACCACCTGGCCGATGCCATTGACCTGCGACAGGCGCTGCGACAACACATTGGTGGCGACATCGTACATCTGGCCGCGGGTCAGCGTCGTCGACGTCAGCGCCAGGATCAGGATCGGCGCGTCGGCGGGGTTCACCTTGCGGTAGGTCGGGTTGCTGCGCAGGCTGGTCGGCAGATCGGCGCGCGCGGCGTTGATCGCCGCCTGCACGTCGCGCGCCGCCCCGTTGATGTCGCGGTCGAGCCCGAATTGCAGCACCACGCGGGCCTGTCCGACCGAGCTGGTCGATGTCATCTCGGTCACATCGGCGATCTGCCCGAGATGGCGCTCCAGCGGACTGGCGACACTGGTGGCCACGGTGTCGGGGCTGGCGCCGGGCAATTGCGCCTGCACCGAGACGGTCGGAAAATCCACCTGCGGCAGCGGCGAGACCGGCAGCCTGAAAAAGGCAAACGTCCCCGCCAACGCGATGCCGAGGGTCAGCAGGGTGGTGGCGATCGGGCGGGCGATGAAGGGGGCCGAAAAGTTCATGACGGCGCCTTGCGCGTTGCCAGACCCTTACCGGACAGCCGCCAGGCCAGGCGGTCGAACATCAGGTAGATCACCGGCGTGGTGAACAGGGTCAGCACCTGGCTGACGACCAAGCCACCGACGATCGCAACCCCCAGCGGCCGGCGCAGTTCCGATCCAGTGCCATTGCCCAGCATCAGCGGCAACGCGCTGAGCAGGGCGGCCATCGTGGTCATCATGATCGGGCGGAAGCGCAGCAGGCAGGCCTGGTGGATCGCTTCGCGCGGCGGCTTGCCTTCCTCGCGCTCGGCGTCCAGCGCGAAGTCGATCATCATGATGGCGTTCTTCTTGACGATGCCGATCAGCAGGATAATGCCGATGATGGAGATGACATCGATGTCGTCGCCGGCGATCAGTAAGGCCACCAGCGCGCCGGCGCCGGCGGACGGCAGCGTGGACAGGATCGTCACCGGGTGGATGAAGCTTTCATACAACACCCCCAGCACGATGTAGACGGTGACGATCGCCGCCGCCACCAGCAGCAGCTCGTTCCCGAGCGATGCCTGCAACGCCGCCGCGGCGCCCTGGAACGCGGTGACGAAGCTTGCGGGCAGGCTGATGTCCTGCTCGGCCTGGCGGATGGCGGTGACCGCGGCGCCCAGCGACGAACCCGCGGTGGTGTCGAAGGAGATCGTCGTCGCCGGAAACTGGCCGAGATGGCTGATCTCCAAAGGCCCAGGCCTCTGCTCGATCCGTACGATGGAGGACAGCGGCACCTGGCCGCTGGACGAGGCCGCCGACGGCAGGTGGATCGCCGACAGGGCCTCCAGCGAGGTCTGCAACGACGGGTCCGCTTCCATGATGACGCGGTACTGGTTGGACTGCGAATAGATCGTCGAAATGATGCGCTGCCCGAACAGGTCGTACAACGCGTTGTCCACCGTCGCGGGCGTGATGCCGAAGCGCGCCGCGGTCGGCCGGTCGATCACCAGATCCACCGCCAACCCCTGCTGCTGCAGATCGCTGGCGACATTCGTCAGGTCGGGAAGCTGGCGCAGCCGATCGAGCAGTTTGGGTACCCACGCGTCGAACGCCGAAAGATTGGGATTTTCCAGCACGAACTGGTACTGGGTGCGGCTGATCGCGGCATCGATCGTCAGGTCCTGCACCGGTTGCAGATACAGCGTTACCCCGGCAACCGCCGCGGTCTCTCTCTGTAGACGGCGGTCGATCGCGGTGGCATCGAGGGTGCGCTCATCCTTCGGCTTCAGGTTGATCAGGAAGCGGCCGGAATTGAGCGTCGTGTTGCTGCCATCCACGCCGATGAACGAGCTGATGCTGACAACGTCCGGGTCCTTCAGAATCGCCGCCGCCAGTTCCCGCTGATGCTGCGCCATGGCGTCGTACGACGTGGTCTGCGCGGCGACCGAAATGCCCTGGATCACCCCGGTATCCTGCACCGGAAAGAAACCCTTCGGCACGATGATATAGAGCCAGACCGTCACCGCCATGGTGAGCAGGGCGATGAACAAGGTCAGTGGCTGGTGTTCCAGCACCACATTCAGCGCCCGGTCGTAACGGCCGATGACCCAGTTGAAGCCGTGTTCCGCTGCCAGGTCGAAGCGGTTGCGTTCGGCATCCTCCCGGTGGCGCACCAGCTTGGCGCACATCATCGGCACCAGGGTCAGCGACACCACGGCGGAGATGACGATGGTGACCGACAAGGTGATGGCGAACTCGTGGAACAACCGGCCGACCACGTCGCCCATGAACAGCAGCGGGATCAGCACCGCGATCAACGATACGGTCAGCGAAATGATGGTGAAACCGATCTGCGCGCTGCCCTTGAGCGCGGCGGCCAGCGGCGCTTCCCCGGCCTCGACGTAGCGGGAGACGTTCTCGATCATGACGATGGCGTCGTCGACGACGAAACCGGTGGAGATGGTCAGCGCCATCAGCGACAGATTGTCGAGGCTGAAGCCCAGCAGGTACATCACCGCGAGCGTGCCGACCAGCGACAGCGGCACCGACAGGCTGGGGATGATCGTCGCGGGCAGGTTGCGCAGGAACAGGAAGATCACCAGCAC
>Ga0181529_10007301_pt1 | contig 11049 bp, 6 predicted proteins | sample PEATcosm2014_Bin_36_FD_119763 | JGI IMG/M metagenome (GOLD analysis project Ga0181529, IMG submission 119763) | Peatland microbial communities from MTU Mesocosm Facility, Houghton, MI, USA - PEATcosm2014_Bin10_30_metaG | ecosystem: Environmental > Terrestrial > Soil > Wetlands > Peat | place... | reverse complement strand
GGGCCATGACGCACCTTCGTTCGTACTGTATTCCCACTGGCAGGTGGGTGCAGGATACCCCGCTATAATCGCGTTGAAGGTGGCCGTGGTGCCAACCAGGACCGTTGTGCTGCTCGGAGGAGTAGTAATCGAGGGGACCGCATCCTGCACTAAGGTGACGCTGCTGCTGGTTGCGCCCTGCGCCGTGGTGCCGCCCAGGCTGCTGCTTGCAATCACATGATAGACGCCTGCAACCGATGCAATATATTGCTGACCGGTTGCCCCACCAATTGCTCCAGAGGCGTTATACCACTGATAAATAAGTGTATTGCCGGAATCTGGATTGGTCAGATTGGCAGTCAGCGTGATTGTGGTGTTAGTCGGGGTGAGCGGATAGGCTGCTTGGTTCGGGTCATAGGCGACCGACGCAGTAATGTTGACACCCGTAGGCGGAAGATTCACGGCAAAGGGCACACTATTACTGCTGGTGCTTGTTGTGGTCGTCGTCGATCCCACGGTATTGGTAACCACCACATAGTAGTTGCCATCCATCGTGGCATCTGTAGGCGTGAAGCTGTAAGTCGAAGCGGTTGCTCCCGAGATGGCGCCCGAGTTGTTGTACCACTGGTACGACACTGTTCCGTCGCCGCTCACGCCGTTTGCCGTGAAGGTGACCTGCGTGCCGACCAGAACCACGTTGTTCGAGACCGTCACTGAGCCAATGGTTGGAGGCTGGTTAACCAGGATCGAAAGCGTGGCCGAGGAGGGAATTCCCAGTGCCGTGGTTACCATGCAGCTCACAGCGGTGCTGGTGGCCGCGGAATTGGCGGCAAACTGAATGGACGAGGTGCCCTGACCCGACGAGATTGTGCCATTGGTTATCGTCCAGGCATAGGTCCATGCGGAGCTGGCGGTCAAATCTGTGTTGCAGTTCGCTGTGGTCGTCGTGCTGGCTTGAATGCCATTCTCCGCACTCGTCGGGGTCGTGGCAACAGTCACCACCGGTACGGCCGGCGGCATATCCGAGGAGGTATCCTCATTCAGAAATTTCTCGGTCGTTCCAATGCTGATGTTGCCCACCGTGGTTCCGCCAGCCACCAATACGGTGCCGTCACGCAACAGCCATGCTGTAGAGCGATCACGACCGGAGGTTGTATCCGGCGATACGGTGATTAGGGAAGCCGTCTGGACAAAAGCGCCATACTGCTGAATCTGCTGGTAGGTTTCACTGCCGACCGTCAGACTGGTATTTCCGCCCGTGGGGTCAAAGTATTCCGCAGTGGACTGCTCGGTCGCGGCCGCGCCGCCCACAATCAGCACCTTGCCGCTGGGCAGCAGCGTCGCCGTATGCTGGTTGCGCTGTGAGATCATGGCTGACGCCGAAGAACTCAACGTATAGAAGGTATCCGTTGCCGGATCGTAGATTTCCGCCGAACTCTGCGTGGTTCCGGTTGCATTGATGCCGCCCGCGATCAGCACCTGGCCGCTCTGCAACAAGGTGGCGGAGTGGAAATAGCGCGCCGAGTGCATGGTGCCCGATGTTGCGGTGAAGGTGTTGCTGCTGGGGTCAAACAGCACTGCGGTCTTCAGCGCGCTTACTGAGCTGACACTGGACTGTCCGCCGGCGATCAGCACCTTGCCACTGGGCAACAGGGTTGACGTTGCGCGATAGCGCGCCGTGCCCATGGTGCCGGAAAGCAGCGTCCAAGTCTGGGCAGACGGATCATACAACTCGGCGCTATTCAGCACCGCGCCATTGTATCCACCCGCGACCAGCACCAGCCCGTTCTTCAGCAGAGTGGCCGTTTGACTGTCGCGCGCGACGTTCATGGTATTGCTCTGCGCAGGCAGTGTTCCGGTCATGATCTCATCAAACAGGTACGCAGCGTTTGATTCCGCGGACGTACCCAGATTCAAACCGCCCGCGATCAACACCTGTCCGGTGGGCAGCAGGGTAGTGGTGGGACGTTGCAAGGCCGCCGGCAAAGCAGCGTTGGCCACCGACCATCCGCCGGTGGTAGCGCCAGAACCGGGGTTGTACGTGGCGTTGCTATATATATTGATAGCCGTGCCGCCATCGCCAATGACCATCTCGTGACCGCTGGCCAGCAGCACACTGCGCATGAACGTCTCTGGCAGCACCGTGGTGCCATCCGACGTAAGCGTTCCCGCAGCTACCCAGAAGCCCGGAGTCACCGTCAAGGCTACCGCGCTGCTGGTGACCGATGAGGCTACACTGCTCGCGGTGTTGGTGATCACCACATAATAATTTGCGGTGTCTGCCTGCACCAGTCCGGAAAAACTCATACTGGCGGTCGTCACACCGCTCAGAGTGTCTCCGTTGCTTTGCACACCATTGGAGAGCGCCGTACCGCTGCCCGGCGTTCCTACATACCATTGATAGGTCAGCGCCCCGCCGGCCGTATCTTCCGTAGGCACCGCCGCGGTTACGCTCAGGGTTGCGGCTTCGCCTTCATAGCCCGTTCCGCTGATCGGTCCACTGGTGATGGAGGGCTGGCTGGAGATGGTCGGAGGCTGTACGACATAAACCGTCAGCGGTCCTACCGTGCTGCTGGTCGTTCCTCCGCCGGAGGCGGTGGTGGTATTCGTTGCCACCAGTTCCACCTTCATGCCATCGTCAACGGCAGGCAGGCTGCTCACAGTAATGGAAGGCGAGGCGGTGCAAGGGATGGCGTTGTAGCCGGCAAATGCTGTCCAGGTGCTGGTGCCGCTCAGCTGGTACTGCCAAGTGCAGGTAGCAGCGGGATTGCCGCCTACGGTAATCCCATTCAGCGTCAGATTGCTTCCCTGAGATTGGGTAAAACTGGTCGCTCCGCTATAAGAGGTGGAGACGGCGGTCTGTACCCCCAGAATCACCGGAGTGCTGGTGATCGTTCCGGCCGCGTTGCTGGCGGTGACCTTGATCTGCATCTGGTCGTCGGAGAGCGGGACCGAGTTGACGGTCAGCGTCGAGCTGCCGGTGGAACTTGAGACATTTGAGGGATCGAATGACGACCAGGTTGAACCGCTGTTCGTGGAGTAGTACCAAGTAAAGGTGGCAGGCGTGGGCGTGCCACTTACGGCCACGGAAAAGGTCGGTGAAGCTGTAGCCAGAACCGTCTTGGCAAGGGGAGCGGTCGTAATGGACGGAGGCACATCAACCACCAGTTCGACAGAACTGCTGGCAGTAGTTTGGCTATTGCCATCGGTGACGAGTACGCCCAGGTACAGACCGGTCTGCAGGACCGGGCCGCTGGTGTACCACGCGCTGCTGCTGCCCGACTGAATACCCGGCAGAGTCAGGGTCGCCGTGGCCGCGGAGGGAACGCTGGTGGTGCTGATTGGGTAAGGGATGCCGCTGGAATAGTAGACCCACTGATAGGTAAGCGTACCCGTGCCGCTGGCGGTTGCAGTAATGCTGCCGCCAGCCGTGGCACCGCTACTGCCGGCGCAACTGGTGGTGGCAGTAGCCGTACAGTAGGGAATCACCGTCAACTGGTAGGGGCTTGTGCCCGTCACGTTGGAAGAAAGCGTAACGGACGGTTGTGCCATCAGAACAGCGCTGAACAACAGCATCCAAACACTGCAAACCAACCCAAACCAGCGACCAGTCATCGAAGTACGCATCTTGATTTCCTCCACTACCCCCGGGCATTTGTCCGGCCAAATGGTGCTATTCCCACTTTTCCTTCCGAGTCCTGCAGACAACGCAAGGAAGGCGATATATTCAGTTCAAATTCGTGGCCCACGCGAAAACGCTCACGCACTCATCCCCGGCCACACTTCCGCAAACGCAGAAAAACGCATTCTCGCAGTGAAATGCGAAGATTTGCGTTCGACTTCTCGTCCTCATCAATACAACGAGCGAGGCCGGAAACGGTATTTACATTTGCCGCCGCACTTTGGTCACAACGGCAATACGGTTTTGCGCTTACTGGAAATCGTACTGGTAACTATAAGGCCTTGATATGGCTCATGACAGCCTAGTTTTATTATTTTCAGTGATGGGTTCCATTTTTGAGATTTCCCAATTTATGAGGCACTCGCCTACTGTTCCAAATGGATACATCGCACATTTAAAAAGGCTAAAGTCTCCCTAGGGAGACTTTAGCCTTTTTGATTCAGATCCAATCACCTATGCTAAAAAACACTTGGCATGCCGTGGCATGTAAGCGTGTTGCGTTAGACAAATTGGGCATTTCTGTGCATATTGCTACGCAGAAAGCCTATTTCAACAACCCATGGCTAAGACAGACCTGAGAATGAGTCGTCACTACCACTGGCGCTCGCAGCCGTTACCAACTCAATATCAACTTTTTTCAGTTCGGGAGCGACCCAAAGCTTCTGAGCCTCGGGCGTGGACAAAGTATTGGTTTCCATTCTCGCGGACCTCCTGCAAAATTCATTGCACTCGTAGTGTACTCATATTGTTGAGCCAAATGCAAAAAATGGCTTATCAAAAATTGTTTTTGTCGCGATATTTCCCTTTTACAAGCCAGTTATGTCATTTTCGGTGCCGCGACGTTTTCGACTGCGCTGCTCGCAATACAAACGGTCCCCCTAATTTCAGGAAAATTGCTGCAAAAATACCCCCACGCCCAAGCCGCGCATCAACAAAACGCGCGCACTTCGGGTTGAATCCATGTCAATCTTATCTTCCAGAGCATTCCAGACTTGGCACATACGCGTCGTGTCCAGAAACGATTTGGTCATGGGATGCGTAGCTAGCGTATTTTGCAATGAAAGCAACACATCTTTTTCCCGCAGAATGCGATAGCCTAGATCGGCTCCCTGCAGGCCCCTAAGTGGCGGGCTCAATACCAATTCCGGCAATCGATTGCGAAAGGCGCGGCGCATCAGGTCGCAGCTTCTACCGTGCCTGTGAAACAGATGCTCTGGGGCACGCAGTTGAAACTCCACCATCCGCTGGCTAAAGGTTGGATCCACATAAGTGATACCGTGGCGCGCACCACACTCCGAAAATATGCTGATTGCCCCATACATCTCCAGCGTGAAATAACGCATACGGGGATTTTCCAGTGGCGAAACCGTTCCAATGGGATCCCAGCCTGACTTGGCCATACGATGAGCCACTTTCAGTGCAGATACAGCATCGGAGTGCAGTGCCGTTTTGGTCAACCAGTCACTATATCCCAGATACTTCTTTCCGTGCCAATAACGCCATGTAGGGGCGAGCGCTGGTTTCAGAATCTGCTGCCACAAGGCTTCCCAGAGATTTTCTTCGCCCTGAAGTAATAGTTGAAAAGCGGAATTCCAATCTTTTTGTAGCAGAGCGGAAATGGCATAGCCGCATCCTTTCCAAGACACTGTGCCATTTCCCAAGGCTCCGGTCAGCACCAAGCGATGTCCTTGCGTTGCAGCTGTCTCGCTAATGGCTTGTATCCAATAGACATTGGCAAAGGCAATGTCCGGCCCATCGTGCATATCAAGGAAGTAGTCGATGCTTTGTCGAATCCCATATTCCGCAGCATCGATGGGGATATGCCGGACATTCGCCCCAGCCATGAGCGCCGTGGCGTGAGCGTTGTCCCATTCATTGCCATTGCGCACGTTTCCAGCGCCATCCGGGGCAAAGCGAGGCACCGAGGTGTAGGCGGTCAGTTCTCGCCCCTGTTCCGCCAAAATGGGCGCAGCCAAGGCCACCACCGAGCCAGAATCCCGTCCGCCCGACAAATGAGCGGCCACCGGCTTGTGGGTCCGCAGACTTGAGCGCACCGATTGCTGAAACACTTCCAGAAAAGCCTCTTCGTATTCCTCATCCCGCTTGTAGCGCAGCAGTTCCCTGCCCTCTGGCGACCAGTGGCGCACAATGTGTGCTTTTCCCGCAGCATCCACATGCATGACCTGCGCCCAGGACAAGCGTCTAAAACCTTTGTATGCTGTCAGATCAGCGTCATTCAGCCAGCCGGTCAGTACCTGCGCCAGCCTCAACATGTCCGGTTCATGGGTTATGCCGGGCAGTGCCAGCAAAGCCTTCAATGCCGAGGAAAATGCAATAAAGCCTTTTCCTTCATAGTAGTAAAGCGTGGCATTGCCGCAGGCATTGAGCCCTAGCAACAACTTGCGGCGGTGTGCGTCCCAGGCTGCCAGGGACCAGTCGCCCTGTAAATGGCTGCAAACATCGTCTCCCCAGCGCTCAAAGGCCCGGCTGACCAGATCACCGTCGGAGATTGTTTCAGCCTCGCTGGAAGGAATAGCGAATGCCGTCAGTAGCTCCTCGCGATTATCAAGACGGGCCGCACTGGCCACCAAGCCGCGACCACTGCGGTAGGGTTGGACCTCGTGCGCATCTTCAGGATTGACCTCCAGCAGCAGGTGGCCCATTCCTACCGGTCCTTCGATGCGCGAACAGCCGCCATCCGGCCCATAGTAGGCCATGGCGGCGCGCATCCGCTCCATCCATTGCGGATCTACTGGTGCTCCGTCAAACCGGTAAATTCCGTAGATGCCGCTCATAAGGTCTTTCTCCTGAATATACTGGCAATGGTTTTGCGGGATGCGCTGCCCTATATAGGCAAACTTCCCTGGCCCCTACGGGGCTTGCACCCCTGCCTTTAGCCCTGGTTGATTTTTGCCGCAGATGTTTCATTTTGCTCTCTGGCAAAGGTTGTGAATACGTTGTAGCGCTCGTATTCCGCCCCACCGGTCACCAGAAGCGGACCAAAGCGCAGCCAGGCGTGGGCCATAAATGTGTATTTTTCGCCGCGACTGGCGCCAAAACTGATCGTGCCTTGCAAGCCGCGTCGCCGCAACATTGCCATACCAGCCAATGCCTGCGCCAGGCAACGTCCATCCCAGGGAACGCGCCGCGCCAAGACTCCTATGGCCCAACCGATCTCTTTCGCCATCAGCAATTCGTTGGGGGTTGTCTGCTCCGGGGTGGTCGCTCCCACCGTACCCATCCAGGTCGCAATGCGGTGAAACGGAAGCAGCAGCATGGCCAGCCGCACCACAGCCAACGTGACCAGCGCCTCCACCAACAAGTGTCGGCGCTGCTGCGTCAACTGCTTGATCCGCAGCAGCTTACTCCACACGTAGCAAACCTTCCCGAACCATCTCCTGGAGAAATTTCTCCACATCTGGGGCGCACGTTTCCGTGGTGGTCTGGTATTCCTCTGTCAACTGAAGCAGCAGCTCCGAATAGGTAATAGGCTTCTCCAGAGCCTCCCAGATGCTGCGCGCCGGGCCTTCCAGACCGTAATATGCTCCAGCCTCGATGCTCATCAGCACCGTCTCCTCATCCAAATTGGTGGAAATCATCTGCTGCGAACGAATCAATCTACTCTCTGGGCCTAGCGAAGACATCTATTTCTGCTCCTCTTGCGAAATTAAGGGAAATCGTTCTGTCCATTGCGCTTCCAGGAAGCGCACCAAGCCTTCCAGCGCGGTTACGTCGCGGCGCCGGGTTACCGACACCAGTGTAGCGTGTTGCGCGATCTGACCGGCCAGGCGCATCTGCTCCGTCGCTGTCTGCTGGCCCTGCAAATATTGAGGTCGATAGAGATTTTCCATCAGTCGCTGAATCCGGTCAAAGCCGCGCAGCACGGAGAAGGCCGGTTGTTCCTCCTCCTGGTCCGACAATATATGGATAGCACACAGCGGCAGTGGCTCCGTGCGGTAGCCCTCGCCCATCGGAACTACAAATTTGTCAACATTGAAATGCGAATCAGACGGTGTGCCAATTCGTTCATACGCGTCAGGGCAAAGCCGGAACTGCGCCAGAGCAGGCAATATCTGCAGCCCTTCAGCGATCTGTTGGACAGCGCAAACGTCATCGCTCAACAGGCGGTAGCCCAACCGGTGGAACTCCGCAGCCAGCGTGGACTTGCCCGCCCCCTGCGCTCCGACAAAGATCATTGCTCCCCACGGCGTTTCAACCGCACTGCCATGCAGGGGGAACAAACCCCGCTGATAGAGCAATGCACCCATGGTTGAACCAAGCAGAAACAGGCGCACCTTGCCCTCGTCGGCCGCCTCGGCGGGCTCAACTGTGATGCGTTCACCCGCCTCGACGCGATATTCAGCCACCTCGGGAATTGCCAGACGAAACTGGCCTGGCTGCACATCATATTCCAGCTTGCCGCTCTCGCTGATTGGTTCCCTGCGGGGTGGCAAAACGCGAATCGTCACATCCGCTACCCCGTCTGGATCCGTGTCGGGCAGCATCTCAGGACAGGCGATCTCGGTATGGATGCGCAGGCTGTATGCCTTGTACGCATGAAATGACATAGAACCTCATCGAACGACATTCCGCCGCTGCTTCCACCCTCACCAAACGTGCTGGATCTTCGGTGGAACTTCGATTCTAAATCCTGTGTCTTCTAGCCACGATACGGCCAAACCGAACTTCCCGGTATAGCCGTGGTCAGGCTGAGGTGGGTTCCGGTCGAGAGCGAGAGTGTAAACCCCGAATCAGTTGATGTGCTCTACTTGACGGAGGTATCTCGTTTGGCCAAATTGGAGTTCTTCAGTAAGGTAGGTAGGGGGTGTCGAGCGGGTGTTATTGAGCAAGCTAGTACAGGCAGTCAAACAGATACCAGCGGGCTTCAGAGCCCTTGTTCTGGTATGGAAGGCCACCCAGGGATGGACCATCGCCTGGGCCGTTCTTCTGCTCTGCCAAGGAGTGACCCCGGCTGGGGTCGCGCTCCTGTTGCGCTCCCTGATCAACAGGCTTGCCCATGGGCAGCCTTGGAGCCAGATAACAACTCCTGCGCTGGGTATTGCCCTGATGTGGCTGGTGGCACAGTTGACTGCCAGCACGTTGTCTTATGTGCGCTCTGTGCAGGCTGAAAAGGTGCAGGATCTCGTGCACGCGCTGCTGCACGAGCAGGCAATCCGCCTCGATCTGTCGTTTTATGATCAGGCCAGCTCTTATGACCTGCTGCATCGCGTACGCATCGATGCGCTCTCACAGCCTCTGGCGCTGGTCGAGAATCTGGGAGCGATTCTTCAGAACAGTTTGAGCTTCGTTGTTCTAGCCGGCATTCTGGCGCGTTATGCCATGTGGATGCCGCTGCTGCTGCTGGCCAGCAGTCTGCCCGGCCTGTTGCTGGTGGGTCGCCAGATTCTGCGCGAACACAGGTGGAATCACGCTCACACCAGTCAGGAACGGCATGTCCGCTATCTGGACTGGATGCTGACCGAACGCAGCAGCGCCGCTGAGCTGCGCATCTTCAACCTCGGCCCTACCTTCCGTGAGCGCTTTCAGTCGCTGCGCTCCAAGCTGAGCCATGGGCGCATTGGGCTAGCCGGACAGGCCGCAGCAGCCGAGTGGATCGCTGGCGCAATCGCCTGGGCGGGCACCCTCGCCGGTCTAGGCTGGATGCTGCGCCGCACCCAGGCAGGCCTCGTAGGTATGGGCGATCTGTTGCTCTGCTTGCAGGTTTTTCAGGTAGCGCAATCGCAGTTACGGACGCTGCTCGAGGGCAGCGGCAAGGTCTTCCGCAGTCTGCTCTTCATTGAGAATCTGGACCTCTTTCTTGCTCTACAGCCGAGCATCACTTCTGGCGGTGGTGCGGGCGCAGGCTTGCCGGTGCGCACTGCCATCCGCTTTGAACAGGTCAGCTTTGCTTACCCGGGCAGCAGCCACCTGGCCCTAGATAATTTCAATCTTGAGATTCCTGCCGGGAAGGTGGTAGCTTTGGTGGGGCGAAACGGCGCGGGCAAGACTACGCTCATCAAGCTGCTCTGCCGCTTCTACGATCCCGACCAGGGACGCATTCTCTTTGATGGCAAGGATCTGCGCGAACTCGATCCGGAAGCGCTGCGCCAAAAGATCACGGTTCTCTTCCAGGACCCGGTGCGCTACCAGGCGAGCGCCCGCGACAACATCGCCTTTGGTCAGGTTGACTGTCAGGACAACGAAGCAGGGATCATGGCCGCGGCCGAGGCGGCCGGAGCGGTCTCCTTTCTCAGTCAGCTGCCCAAAGGCTTCGATACTTGGCTGGGCAAGTGGTTCGGCGGTGAAGAGCTGAGCGGCGGCGAGTGGCAACGCGTTGCACTGGCGCGCGCCTTCTTTCGCCAGGCCGATCTGGTGATTCTTGATGAACCGACCAGCGCGATGGACTCCTGGTCCGAACAGGACTGGCTGCGTCGCTTTCGCGCGCTCACCGTAGGCCGCACCGGCCTGATGATCACTCACCGCTTCACAACCGCCATGCACGCCGACGTGATTCATGTGCTTGACCATGGTCGCGTCGTTGAATCTGGCACGCACACAGAGCTTGTTGCGCTGGACGGGCTCTATGCACGATCGTGGACTGCACAGATGCGTGAGATAGGCGGCTTGACGCCAAACACGCTGGAGCACTTTCATGCCTGATCGTAACTGGATGACGTGCCAGACCCCAGCCTTTCGTCTGATGATTGCTACTTCGTGGCTCGCCCCAGAAGAGTGGAAGACAAAGCAGGACGAGACGATTCAAGCAGCCTGCTCCGCGGGTATTGATTGGAACGAATACCTTCGGCTCGTTCATCGTCATCGCATTCCTGCGCTCGCGTGGGCTGCACTGAAGCGCGTCTCGTATATGGAGATTCCCAAAAATGTTGCACAGTCATTGCGAAAAGCCAGCGATGACTGTCGACGGCTGGCAATGAGCAATTTATTCCATCTCTCCAAGATATTAAAGGCATTGCAATTCAACAGAATTCCCGTACTTGTGCTCAAAGGCCCACTGCTCTCCCAGAAACTTTACGGAGATCCTGGCCTACGCCATTCCAAGGATATTGATTTGGAAGTTGCGGCCGAAGACATGCAACGAGCCAGTCGATGCCTCCAGGAGATCGGCTATCGAATGGATAAGGATTATGAGTTGCTCACGCCGCGCCAATGGAAAGCCCTTCAGCGCTATGAGCACGATCTTAGCTTTTTCTGTTCGAACGGCGGACCCAGCCTCGAACTGCACTGGCGCCACAGCTGGGATCTACCTGTGGACAGTCGCTATAGCTGGGATCAGCAACCCACCTCTGAGTGGCAAGGATGCTGTTATCACACCATGTCTGCGGTAGACGAAGTGATCTATCTGAGCAGTCATGGTGCTACTCATCTAT
>Ga0181529_10007298_pt1 | contig 11051 bp, 8 predicted proteins | sample PEATcosm2014_Bin_36_FD_119763 | JGI IMG/M metagenome (GOLD analysis project Ga0181529, IMG submission 119763) | Peatland microbial communities from MTU Mesocosm Facility, Houghton, MI, USA - PEATcosm2014_Bin10_30_metaG | ecosystem: Environmental > Terrestrial > Soil > Wetlands > Peat | place... | reverse complement strand
TTCATCCTGCTTGCCGCGCTCGAGGCGGCGGCCTGGCCGGCCGGTCGGCCCTTCCGCGCGAGCATGGCGCTCGTCCTTTACCTCGCATGGGCCTTCATGGTCTTCGCGCCGCGCTTTGTCGGCGTCGCCGACGCTCTGATCCGCGAGCCCGAGCGATACGGCGGCCGCGCGCGCCTCCTCGCCGGCGCTGGCGTCGAGTTCGTCACATCATTCGTTCTGATCTCGATCTCGATCGTGGCGACCTCGACATTCATGGCCGGCTTGATGCGGACCGGCGGCGCGGTGTGGAAAGCGCAACGCCGCGACGGGCGCCGCGTGCCCTGGCGCGCCGCCGCCGCCGCCTTGTGGCCGCAAGCGCTGCTCGGCGTCGCGATTTCGGCGCTGTTGGGCTACGCAAATCCTGCCGCCCTCGTGTGGTTCTCGCCTTTTCTGGCAGGTCTCGTTCTCGCGATCCCCTATTGCGTATTCACCGCCTCGCCCGCCGTTTCCACCGTCGCAGACCGGCTCGGAATCTGCGCCACGCCTGAAGAGATTGCGACGCCGCGCGAGGTGGCCGAGGTCGCACACGCTGTATCGGCAGGGTAGACTTCGCCATGCGCCTCTTCAGTTTCTTCGAACGGCTCGTTGACGCGACAGGCGCCCCTCCCAAGTCATCGATTCCCGCACAGCTCGGCCGCTTCTATTGGCACTTCCTGCGGCAAACGCCATGGCTGATGGTCGGACTTCTGACAACGGCGTTTCTCGTCGCCGCGTTGGATGCAAGCGTCCCGGCGCTCTTTGGATGGTTGGTCACCTTGGTGTCGACCCATCAGCGCGCATCCATCTTGAGCGAGGCGTGGCCGGACTTGTTTCTCATCGCCGCGGTGGTCGGCGTTTTGCGGCCGCTCGCGCTTTCGGTCCAAACGCTGCTCGCCAACCAGACGCTTGCGCCGGGGTTGGGAAACTTGGTCCGCTGGCAAAGCCACTGGCACGTGGCGCGAAGAGTCTGGACCTTCTTTCAGAACGATTTCGCCGGGTCTGTCGCCAATCGCGTCGTCAATACCGGTCCTTCGCTCCGAGAGACCGTTCTGTTGGCGGCAAATGCGCTCTGGTATCTGATCGTGTACGGCGGAAGCGCGATGCTGCTGCTGGCGTCGCTCGACGGCCCGCTGATTTTTCCCGTGGCTTGTTGGTTCGCCGGTTACGCCTTGCTGTTATGGCGTTACGTTCCGCGCATCCGCGTGCGCTCGCGCGAGGTCTCCGAGGAGCGCTCCATCCTGACCGGCCGCTTGGTGGACTGCTACGCCAACATCGTCACCCTGAAGCTTTATTCGCGGCAGGAAAGAGAAGACGAATACATCCGCAGCGCCATCGATGGACATACTTTCAGTTACCGGCGCCATTTGCGGTTGACCACCGAATTGAACCTGCTGCTTTCGATCATCAACGCGGCGATGATCGTCTCGGCCAGCGCGCTGGCTGTGGAACTCTGGTCGATCGGTCGCGTCGAGATCGGCGCTATCGCGATGACCCTGCCGTTGACCTGGCAAATCGCCAGCATAGCGGGACGAGTCACGCAGCACGCGACGTCTCTATTCGAGAATATGGGCGTGGTCGAAGACGGCATGCGCGCCATCGCCGCCCCGGCGATGTCTGAGAAGGAAAGCTCAGGCAAACTGTCGGTGACGCGCGGCGCCATCGAGTTTGCGGATGTGCGCTTCGGCTACGACAAGACGCGACCGATTCTCGACGGAGTCGATCTGGCCGTTGCGCCTGGGGAGCGCGTGGGCTTGATCGGAGAATCGGGTGCGGGCAAGAGCACGTTGGTTCACCTCCTGCTGCGCCTTTTCGATCTCGACGGCGGGCGCATCCGAATCGACGGGCAAGACATTGCTGACGTATCGCTCGAGAGCCTGTGGCGGCAGGTCGCTGTGGTCACTCAGGATTCGGCGCTGCTCAATCGATCTGTTCGCGACAATATCCGTTTGGGCAAGCCGGATGCGAGCGACGACGAAGTGCGCGAAGTCGCCAGAAGGGTCCACGCTCTCGAATTCATTGAGACGCTGAGAGACGGCGACGGCAATTGCGGGCTCGACGCCGCGACGGGCGATCGCGGCACGAAACTCTCCGGGGGCCAGCGCCAGCGGATCGTCATCGCGCGCGCCGTGCTCAAGAATTCGCCGATTCTCGTGCTCGACGAGGCGACGTCGGCGCTGGACGATGCGACGGAATCGGCGGTCCAGGAGCACCTTCTCGAATTGATGCGGGGCCGCACGGTCATCGCGATCGCCCATCGCCTCTCCACCCTGGCCAGCATGGACAGGGTGATCAGGCTGGAGAACGGACGAATTCACGAGACGTCCTGGCGGCCCGGTCAGCGCTCGGTCGAGTCCTCGTTGCGCGAATGGAAATAGTCCTCGATGGCCCGTCGCAGAGCAGGCTTGCGATCGGATAGGCCGAGAAGGCCGTCGGCGTCGCGCGTCAGGTCTATCGCCGGATCGAAATCGTTTTCCACCAGCACTTTCCAACGGCTGTCATAGCCACGGTCCTTTCGACGACCGTGCCAGAAATGAGCGATCGCATTGCCGACGTAACCGATGTCGCCGCCAATGTGCTTGCGACACCTGTCTTGCCAGCGCAACAACATGGCGGCGTAGTTGGAGCCCGGCATGCGCGTCGCATCCTCAGTCATCGCTCCCGCCAAGCCGAGCGCCATGAAGTAGTCGTTCGAGCCCATGACGCTCCAGTCGATCAGTCCGCCGACCGCTTCGAACGCGCTTCGGCGCGCGGCCCAGGCGTAGCCTGGTTCGCCGCGCACGTCGACCTCGCCCGCGGCGCCCGCCGCAGCGAGATAGGCGAACCCCTCCCGCGTCTTCAAGATTTCAAAATTCGGGCCGAGATCGACGACGTGCGAAAACATCTGAACAAGGGCGTGGCGTCGAAGTTCAGCGATGGTTCGCTCCGGCCAGTCGGAGCGCATCAGATGAATATCAGCGTCGAGCCACGCGACGTATTCCCAATCCTTCGGCAAACGCGCAATGGCGACATTCACGAGATTTTCTTTGTACCAAAGCACGTGCGACGTACGCAGCTGGATGTGACGTGGATTGTTCGCCTCGGTGACCACGAAATCCTGATGCGCGCTGACAAGCTCGACGGTGAAGAGGTCGACCCCGCTCTTCTCGATATGCTTTGCAAATTCCTTGTACAGTCTGGACCGCGACTCGTATCCCGCCGGATTCCAGATTGTCGTAATTGCGTAAAGCTGAGCCATGAGGCGCGTAACCGAAATCGATTCTGCGACGGGATAGCGCGCACGGACGCCGACTTGAACGCGACGGCCGATCCTGAAGTCGAACGGCTCCGCCGCGCCGCCGGCGGCGACGTCACTTTCGCCCGAAGCGCCGGCGCCCTTGGCGCAAATCAATATGCCAGCGTCGGCGATTCAAGTGAAGGCCCGCTCGCGCAAACGGCGTAGGGGTCGTGCGGATCGGCGGGGGCCGGACTTCGGACGCGTGGCGCCGTCGAACCAGACCTCCACATCGGACGGGATCGGCAGCCCTTTCTTCGTCCTGTCGGCTTAGGCGGCGACCGGTCCGATCGCGCGGGCGTGGCCCGCCGGGCCGTCGCGCGAGGAGGCTGGGCGGCGGCGGCCGATTGCCTGGACCTTGGCGGGGATGGCTCTATTGCGCCGACGATTCTGCGTTCGACAGTCGGTCGAATAGACCGTTTGGCGCCGCCGAAACTCACTTGACTTGCGGTCGAGGCGGCTAGACCTGCAAAGGGCGGCTTGGGAACGCCAGCCATTCCAGCCCTTCGAACGAAGAGGCCGCGGCGAGATCCGCGCACGGACCCCGAAACCCTGCGAAAACGTACGCGACATTCTCGTTCTACATTCTCGGCCTTCCCCAGACCGCCAATGCGACCCGCCGGGAGCGAGCATGTCCTTTCAACTTGACGATATTTCCCTTATAAATTCAATCTAAGTCTGATTCCCTCTGCGAGTATTCGACCTGTTTCGTGAAAGTTCGCGTTAGGTTCGGTTCGGACCGTTGAAGAGTTCTGCGCGGCCGATTGGAACGTAGCGGAAGGGGTCCCCTTTCTTGCTCGCTATGATTGTTGACGACAGTCGAAGCAGCCTGCTGCACTTGCAGCGGTTGACGGAACGCGAATCAGAGATGCGCGCGATGGCGTTTCTCGACCCTGAGGAGGCCCTTGACGCCGCGGCGCAACACAGATTTGACATGGTGATCGTCGACCACATCATGCCAAAGGTCGACGGAATCACTTTCATTCGCCGGATGCGGGCGACGGAAGGCCACGGGCAGATCCCGATGGTCATGCTGACGGCGACGACTGACGACGCCGTCCGGCTTGCGGCCCTGGAAGCGGGCGCCACCGATTTCTTGAGCAAGTCACAGAGCCCGGTGGAGCTCAAAGTCAGGCTGCACAACCTGATCAAGCTCTCGGACGCGCTGCGCAAGCTCGACGACCATGTGGCCGAGCAGGCCCGCGAGATCGAGAAAGCGACGCAGGCGCTGCTTGCGCGCGAAGAAGAGATGGTGTTCCGCCTGTCGAAGGCGCTTGAATACCGCGACAACGACACCAACGATCACACGCTCCGGGTGGCGAAATACAGCCGCATGATCGCCGAGCGCCTGGGACTGTCGCGGCAGGAATGCGACAGCATCTATCTCGCTTCGCCGCTTCACGACATCGGAAAGGTGGCGATCCCCGACGGGATTCTCTTGAAGCCTGGCCGTCTCGACGACGACGAACGGGCGACCATCGAAACGCACGCGGAGATCGGCGAGCGAATCCTTCGCGGCAGCGCTTCGGACCTGATCAAGCTGGCGGCGCAGATCGCCGGGGGCCACCACGAGCGGTGGGACGGCAAGGGATATCCGCGGGGCCTCCCAGGGGAGGCCATTCCGCTCGCCGCACGCATCGTCGCGATCGCCGACGTCTTCGACGCTCTGACGACGGAGCGGCCCTATAAGAAGGCGCTTCCGGTCGCCAGCGCGCTGGCGACTCTGGAAGCCGGGCGCGGCAGCCATTTCGACCCGGCGTGCCTTGACGCTTTCTTCGCCGGCTACGCTGACGTGGCCGAGCCCGAACCTTCGGCCGGGTCGACCGAATCTTCCTCCCATTTCACGGTGAGCGATGCCCACGAAAGCTAGCCGACGCACGAGGCGGCCGGCCAAAAGCCGCGCCGCGGCCTCGGTCGAGACGGGCGCGAGATGACCGCCAAAATCATCGCCGTCGCGAACCGCAAGGGCGGCGTCGGCAAGACGACGACTGCGGTCAACCTAGCCTCCGCGCTGGCCAGCCAGGGGCGTCGCGTGCTGGTCGTCGACCTCGATCCCCAGGGTCATGCCGGGTTGGGGTTGGACGTCGTCGCCTCGCGTTCGGAAGCGACGGTCCACCAAGTTTTCGGCGATCGGCGCGTCGATCTGGCCGCGGCGGTGAAGAGGAGTTGCGTGACCGACGTCGACGTCCTGCCCGCCGAACACGAATTCGACGTGCACGGCGCCGTCAACGATCCGCTCATTTTGGCGAGAGGGCTCGCGGCGTTCGAAGACGGCTACGACGCGATCGTCATTGACACCTCGCCGTCGATCGACGTCACCACGGTGGCGGCGTTGACGGCGGCGCAATACGTGCTGATTCCAACCCAGCTTCACTATCTCGCCTATGACGGCATCGTCCGCTTCTCCAAAGTGCTCTTCAGAGTGGCGTCGATGGTCAATCGGCGCTTCACCGATCTGGCGATCGTCCCGGTTCAGATCGACGTTCGCACCAACCTGCAGCGTATCGTTCTGGCGAAACTGCTGAAAGAATTCGGTCCCAAGCGCATTCTCCGCGGCATCAGAACCGACATCTCGCTCGCCGAAGCGTTCGGCTCGCGGAAGCCGGTGCGCCTCTATCGCCCGCAATCGCGGGCGGCGACGGACTACGCGCTGCTCGCCGAAGACGTCGTCTCGTTGTGGTTGGCCGAGCGCCGGCGTCCCGAGCCGCCGATCGAGGCGCCAAGCGCTTCAGCGGCGCGCCAACCGCTCGAGGAAAGCCATGTCTAGCGCGCGTCGCTTTGGGTCCTCGCGGTCCTGAAGCCGAGCCGCCGACGTCGGCCAGCGAGTCGAGAGCGTTGCAGGATTCGCGTCACCGCGCGCTTAGGCCACGGCGGCGATCGGCTCGTCGCCCGCATATGGGCGCCGCCCAGCGTCAACGCCTTGGCGCATCGCCGGGGACTCCGCTTCGCCAAGAAACGCTTCGTGGATTTGGCGCTCGCTCGCCATCGTGTAGGCGCTGCGCAGCAACCCGTCGAGGATATCGTCGTAGCCGGCCGGCCGTTCGTCGGCGTCGGCGATTTCGCCCGCCAACGCCTCGACGTCGGCGATTGCGTTGCGCAACGACGCTCCGATGGCGTCGCGATCAGCCGCGAGACGGCCCGCCGCGTCGCCCAATAGGGCCCCCACCGTGGCCGTCTCCCGCTCGAGCCGCATCAACGCGTCGGTCATGGCTCTTCCGCTCGCTTTAAAGGGTTCGATCGCGCTAAGCATACGCTCGTCGAGCGCGTTCAGGTGATCCGCGCCGCGCGCCCTGCCCCGTTCGGCGAACCGCTCGACGAACGCAGCGACTTCGCGCAGCGCCGCCGGCAGCTCTTCGACGCCTTCGACGATCTTCGCCGCGTAGCTGCGCAACTCCTGCGCGATGACGCTCAGGCCTTTGCCGCGATCGCCGAGACGGCTGGATTTCAGCAGCGCATTCGTGCCGATCATAGTCACGTCGATGATGATCTCGGACAGGTTCGCTGTGCGTTGGTCGAGATCCGCCATCGTAGCGCTGACGGTCGCGGCGGCGCTGTCGACAATCCCCCGCGCCTGCCGACATTCTTTCATGATCGCGCGCGCCGATTCCAGCCGGTGTTCGAGCGTCTCGAGAAACGAATCGCCGCCGCCGCCGCCCGACCCGAACAAAGCGCGGTCGCGCGTCGCGACTTCGTCCGATTCCGCCAGCAGCCCCTGCAGCGCCTCGGCGATCGTGTCCATCTCGCTTGCGAAGTCGTCGAAGGCGGCGCCAAGTTGGCGCGATTGCAGGCGGCATATCCCGGCGACGGCTGCGTTTCGCGTCTCGCGGTCGAGGGTCGCGCTGAACGGCGCCCAGACGTCGTCCGCCGCCTCGGACTCCAGTCCTTGCGCAGCCAGATGCAGCGCCCGGCGTACGTGCTCGATTCGCTGACACGTGCTGTCGCCGACCTGCAGCGCCATCACGCATTGACCGATCTGCGCGCCGACGCGCTGCGATCGCGCGCCGATTTCCGATAAGGCCCCAGCGGTCTCTCGTCGCCGATCCCCAACCGCCGCGACGCTGCCCGCGATCTCGCCGGCGATCGACAGCAAACGCGACTGATGGCTGTCTTGAAACCGTTTCTGCGCCTCGCTGGAGACATGCAGCAGATCATAGAGCTTGCCGTGAGTGAGGCGATACTGGTTGAGCGCCTGCTGGGCGCGCTCGGCAAGCTGATGCAACCCTTCGACGAAGCCGCGCATATCCTCGCCCAGGCCGCTCAGCGACGCCGCCTCGATCTTGACGTTGAACACCAGCATCGAGATCGTTCGCCCGCTCTCCGACAGATTGGCGATCCGTTCCGCGATCGCCTGGTTCAGCGCGACGAGATCCGCGAGCGCCTCGCTTTCGCCGGACAAGTCTTTGGCGGTCGCTTCGATCTGATCCGACACCGTCTGCAGATCGAAGCCGGCGGCGCGCAGTTGTTCGCCTTCGAGCGACTGCGACAGCTCCTGAAACAGCCCCGACAGATCGCTCAGCACCGGAATGGCGTCGCCGAGCCGCGCTCCGACATCGAGGCAGCTTCGCTCGCAGGGCGCAAACGTGCGACTGATGGCGTCGGCGGTTTGCCGCAGAACCGCAGGCTCCGGCATCCCCGGTCCCATCGCGGTATTCGTCTCCGTCGACTCCGTCACGCTGAGACTCCGACCCGCAGCTGCCGAATCTCGTTCGGGATCGCCGACAACGGCACGATCTTATCCGCGGCGCCCAGGGCAATCGCTTCTTTCGGCATGCCGAAGACGACGCACGTCTCCTCGTTCTGCGCCACGGTCGCCGCGCCGGCCCTCTTCATTTCGAGGAGCCCTCGCGCCCCGTCGTCGCCCATGCCGGTCATGATGACGCCGAGCGCGTTTGAGCCTGCATATTGCGCCGCCGAGCGAAACAGGACGTCGACCGAAGGGCGATGGCGCGACACCAGCGGGCCGTCCTTGATCGCCACATGGTAGCGGGCGCCGCTGCGCTGCAGCAGCATGTGCCGATTGCCCGGCGCGATGAGAACGCGGCCGGCGATCACCTGATCGCCATCCTCCGCCTCTTTCACGTCGACCTGACAAAGCCCGTTCAGCCGCCGGGCGAAGGCGGCGGTGAAGAGCTCGGGCATGTGCTGAACAATGACGATCCCCGGGCTGTTGGGCGCGAGCGCCGTCAACACGACGCGCAGCGATTCGGTGCCGCCGGTCGACGCGCCGATGCAGACGACCTGGTCGGTCGTGCGGGTCATCGCGCGCGTCGGCGCCGGCGGCGGCATGATGACGTCGGCGGTCAGCTTCTTCTGCACCGTATGGGACGTCGCCACGCGAGAGCCCCTGAACGTCACTTTGGCGGCCGCACGGATCGAATCCCAGATGCGCGCCTGCGACTCGTTGAGGAACTGTTTGGTGTCGATGCGCGGCTTGAGAATGACGTCGACCGCGCCGGCGTCGAGCGCCTCGAGCAACGTTTCCGAGCCGGCTTCGAGCAGCGTCGAACACAAGACCGTCGGGATCGGACGCTGGGCCATGATCTTGCGCAGGAAGGTGACGCCGTCCATGCGCGGCATCTCGACGTCGAGGATGATGACGTCGGGAACCTCTTCATGGATCCGTTGCGCGGCGATGAACGGATCGCCCGCGGTCGCCATGACCTCCATGTCCGGAGCGGCGTCGATGATCGAACACAGCGTCTGGCGCACCGAAGCCGAATCGTCGACGACCAGGACGCGGATCTTCTTGTTGGAGTCCTTCATGTTGCCCTCTCAGGCCGCGCGACGAAAGATGGTCGGAGCCATCTGCCGCATCGCGCTCAGTTCGGCGCCGGCGAGCGATTCCGAATGTCCGAGGATCAGAAAGCCTCCCTTGCGCAAGTGATTGCAGAGGCGCCTGAGCACGGCGTCCTGAGTCGCTTTGGCAAAGTAGATCAGAATATTGCGGCAGAAAATGACGTCGAAGTCGCGGTCAACGCGATAGGTCGGGTCCATGAGATTGAGACAGTGAAAGCGGACCATGCGCCGCAATTCGGGAACGATCCGCACCTCCTGGCGTTCCGCGTCGATCGCGCGCATCAAATAGCGCTCACGCAGCCGCGCCGGCACGGGTTCGATCATCGGCGCGGGATAGACGGCGCGCTGCGCCTGGGCGATGACCTCGGTGCTGATGTCGGTGCCCAGCACAGAAAAGCGATGGCCGTCGAGACCGAGCGCTTCGGCGGCGACCATGGCGATCGTATAAGCTTCGGCGCCGATCGACGCCGCGGCGCTCCAGAACTTGTACGGCGAGCTGGCGCCGTTCCGCAGGCTCGCCAACAACGGCAGGGCCCTTTCCCGCAAGAAGTCGAAATGATCTGGTTCGCGAAAGAAGTCCGTCTTGTTCGTCGTCACGCAATCGATCAGGTGGCTGAACTCGTCGTTCAACCTGCCGCCTTCGAAGATCGCGCAACCGTAGTCTTCCACCCTCGTGAGGCCAAGGGCCCGTAACCGCTTGCGCAAGCGTCCTTCGACCATCGTCCGCTTGCCGGGCGGCAACCGGATACCGGAGTGCTCCTCGACCAACCGCGAAAGTTTGGCGAAATGCCTTTCCTGAAGCTGATCAGTCATGGCGGTACGCAACCCTTTACGCTACGACAAAACGGCGCACACAATTCGCAATCTACGGGACGGGCGCCTCTACGCGGCCGACGCGATGAGCGGCGCGTCGCTTCCGAGCAACTGTTCGAGGTCGAGGATGATGACGAAATCCGAGCCGTGGCGGCCAATGCCGACGATGTAGTCCGCCCGCCAGCGGCTGCCGATCGCCGGCGGCGGTTCGAACGCGCCGCCGCCGAGATCGGTCACTTCGAACACGCAATCAGCGACCAAGCCGACGCGCAATTTCTGTCCCTCGATCGACGTGTCCGCGACGATGACGCGCGTTCGGTTGGTCGCGTCGACCCGCGCCAGACCGAACTTGGCGCGCAGATCGATGAGCAGCATGCCGACCCCGCGCACGTCCATCAGCCCGACCACATAGTCGGGCGCATGGGGTATGCGCGAGACCGACCGCAGATCGAGGATTTCCTGCACCTGCTCAACGGGCACGGCGAAGCGCTCGTTATCGACCCCGAAGGTGAGATATTGGATCGCTTGCGCCATGTTTCATTCCCATTCCGGCGTCGTCACGAGCTCTTGCGGCACGTCCTCGTCAGGCGCGCTTGAAATGCGCGTCTGTCTCGTCTTCGCCCGGCTGCAGCTCGAGCGCGAAGCCCTTGCCGCCAGCGGCCGCTTTCGGCTTATGCGCCGCGGCCTTCGCCGCCGGATGCGCGACGGCGGCCTTCATCGTCGCGACCTTGGCCTTGAGCTTGCTGACCGCGCCGTCGATCGCGTGCGCCGACGATCCGCCCTCGTCGATCTTGAAATAGGCGATCGTCGACTGCAATTGCTCGGCCTGCGAGGTCAGTTCCTCGGAGGTCGACGACACCTGCTCCGACGCCGCGGCGTTCTGTTGCGTCACCTGGTCGAGCTGCTGGATCGCCTGGTTGATCTGCGAGGAGCCGACGTCCTGTTCGCGGCAGGCGGCGGTGATCTCCTCGACCAACTCGGCGGTGCGCTTGATGTCGGGCACCAGGCGGGTCAGCATCTCGCCGGCTTCCTGCGCCGACTTCACCGTTTCGACCGACAGCGTGCCGATCTCCTGCGCGGCGGCCTGGCTGCGCTCGGCGAGCTTGCGCACCTCCGAGGCGACGACCGCGAAGCCGCGGCCGTGCTCGCCGGC
>Ga0181529_10007296_pt1 | contig 11051 bp, 9 predicted proteins | sample PEATcosm2014_Bin_36_FD_119763 | JGI IMG/M metagenome (GOLD analysis project Ga0181529, IMG submission 119763) | Peatland microbial communities from MTU Mesocosm Facility, Houghton, MI, USA - PEATcosm2014_Bin10_30_metaG | ecosystem: Environmental > Terrestrial > Soil > Wetlands > Peat | place... | reverse complement strand
GACGACGCGCACCAGGTCGCCCTCCTGCATGACCTCGAGGCCGAGCCCGCCGAATTCCTCGCCCTTCATCGTGTTCTGGAATTCGCCGAGCGCCTTGGCGTCGAGATAGGTCGAATGCGGATCCAGTGAGGCGAGCATGCCGTTGACTGCGCCGACGACCATCTTGTTCTCGTCGGGCGCGTCGACGTAGGCGTCGCGGACGGTCTCAAACACGCGCGCAAACAGCGCCAGATTGTCGCTGGCGGGCGCGTCGGCGCTCGACGTCGCATGCGAAGCGCCGCCGCCAACGAACGCGACAGCAAGTGCGCCGCAAACGACGCCGACCGTCAGATAGGGCGCCGCGCGCGACACGCTGGTCATCAATCCCCGCTTCACTTCGGCGCGTCGGGGGTGGGCGAAGCGGCCGGCGTCGGCAAGGCGTCGCCGCCGGACGCGGGGGCGGGCGCCGCAGGCGGCGTCGCAGCGCTCGAATCCGGTTTCGGCGACGCCGCGTCGGCGCGCTTGACGCCGTGCAGCAGGTCGATGGCGGCGGCAAGTTGCTTGTCGTCCTTCTCGTCCGGAGGCACGTAAGCCTGCGAGCCCGTCTTTTCGTCGTCGCCGTTCTTCAAGTGGCCCTTGAGCGAGGCTTCTCCCTGCGTGTCATCCTTGCCTTTCAGGTCGGCCGGAACGTCCTCGAGGATCGTCATGTCCGGCTCGATGCCCTTGGCCTGGATCGAGCGGCCAGACGGGGTGTAGTAGCGCGCGGTGGTCAGGCGCAACGCGCCGTCCTGACCTAGCGGCATGATCGTCTGCACTGACCCTTTGCCGAACGAACGCGTGCCGATCAGCGTGGCGCGCTTATGGTCCTGCAGCGCGCCAGCGACGATCTCGGAAGCGGAGGCCGAGCCGCCGTTGATCAACACCGCCATCGGCTTGCCGCCGGAGAGGTCGCCGCCCGGCCGCGCGTTAAAGCGCTGCGCGTCGTCGGGATTGCGGCCGCGGGTCGAAACGATTTCGCCGCGGTCGACGAACGCGTTGACGACGTCGATCGACTGGTCGAGCAGGCCGCCGGGGTTGTTGCGCAGATCGAGAATGTAGCCCTTGAGTTTGTCGCCGAGGTCGGCGTGCAGCTTGTCCATCGCCGCCTTCAGCCCGTCGCCGGTCTGGGCGGTGAATTGGGTGATGCGAATATAACCGATGTCGTCGCCCTCGACCTTGGAGCGCACCGACTGGACCTTGATCACGTCGCGGACGATCTTGAATTCCTTCACCTCTTTCGAGGCGCCGCGCGTGATCTTGAGCTTCACCGTGGAGTTGACCGCGCCGCGCATCTTGTCGACGGCCTGGTCGAGCGTCATGCCCTGGGTCGTGTCGTCGTCGATCGCCGTGATGATGTCGCCCGACATAATGCCCGCCTTGGAGGCCGGCGTATCGTCGATCGGGCTGACGACCTTGAGCAGGCCATCCTCCTGCGTCACTTCGATGCCGAGTCCGCCGAACTCGCCGTTGGTCTGCACCTGCATGTCGCGATAAGCTTTCGCGTCCATGTAGCTCGAGTGTGGGTCGAGCGAACTCAACATGCCGTTGATCGCCGCCTCGATCAGCTTCGACTCGTCGGGCTTCTCGACGTAGTCGTTGCGAATCTTCTCGAACACGTCGCCGAACAAGTTGAGCTGGCGATAGGTGTCAGTTGCGGCGGCGAACGCGCTCTGGGTCAATTCAGGCAGAGCGTGCGGGAGAATGCCCGCTGCTATGGCGCCGATCGCCACACCCAACGCCAAATAGGAAACCTTGCGTCTCATCCGCGGGCCTTTTCGATGTCTGACTTGGTCCACCACGGTCCGGAATCGACCGCCGTCTCGTCTTTCCTCAGTTCGATATAGAGAACCGGTTGCGTTGCGCCAATGGCTGCCGCGGCGGCCGTCCTGGCCGCGCCGTCACCCATGGTCGCCACGGCCTCGCCCGCCAACACGAACTGGCCGACCGCTACGCTTATGCGATCCATACCGGCCAAGACAAAATAGTAGCCTTGTCCGGCGTTGATGATCAAGAGTTGTCCGTAGGACCGATAGGGACCGGCGAATACGATCGAACCGTCGACCGGCGAGGAGACAGTCGCGCCGGGCGGCGCGCCGATCGACATCCCCTTCTCGACGCCGCCGAATCCGTCGGGATCGCCGAAAGTCTTGAGGACCGAGCCGGCGACCGGGATGTCGAGCGAGCCTCTGGCGTCGGCGAAGGCGATCGCCGGCTTCAGGCGCGCCGGGTCGGCGTTGCGCAAGGCCGCCGCCCTGGCGGCGATGTCGGCGGCGTTCGCCCGATCGGCCGAGCCGGCCGATTCCATCTTGGCGATCAAATCTTTGAGATTTGTCGCCTGCTCGGCGAGCTGGGCGGAGCGGTCGCGCTGGGCGGCGAGCGCCTGCTCGGCCTCGGTCAGGGACTGCTGGCGCGCCTCGATCAGAGCGGCGAGCCGCATCTTGTCGGCGGCCAGCGCCGCCGAGCGCTGCGCAAGGTCGTCGCGCTGCTTGGCGATCGAGGCGCGCAGGTCGGCGAGCTGAGCGAGGTCGGCGCGCAAGGCGTCGGTCTCGCTTTTCAGCGTTTCGACCATCGAACTCAGCAGGGTGGCGGCCCGAATCGCCTCAGCCATGTCCTGCGGCCGGACCAGAATCGCCGGCGGCGGGTCGCGGCCCATACGCTGCAGCACCGCCAGCACGTCGGCGACCACGGCGCGGCGGTTGTCGAGCGAGCGCGTTAGCGCGTCGGCGTTGGCGTTGAGGCTGTCGAGGCGCTGGTTGGCGGCGGCGATCTGCCGTTCGGCGTCCTGCACCTTGGCGGTGGTGTCGATCAGCGCCGCGTTGAGCCGGGCCCGGTCGGCGCGAAGCGATTCGATGTCGGCTTCGATCTTGCGGCGCTGCTCGTCGGAGGCGCGGATCGTGTCTTCGACCCCGCGCAGGCGATCCTGCGGCGCGGCTTTGTCGTCGGGCGGGCCGGCGGAAGGCGCCGGAGCGTCAATGGTTGGGGTCGGCGCCGCCGCGGGGGGCGTTTGAGCGCGCGCCGAGACGTCGGTCAACGCTAGCGCGCCGAGCGCCATCGTCGTCGCGATCACGACCGCTCGGGCCCAGTGAAGCATCGCCGCCTGTCTTGAATCAGTCTCGATGATAGGGATGACCGCCCAGGATGGAAAGCGCGCGATAGAGCTGCTCGGCGGCCATCGCCCGGACAAGTTGATGCGGCCAGGTCATGGCGCCGAAAGCGACGAGGGCGCGCGCTTCTGTTTTGAGCGCCGGGTCGAGGCCGTCGGGTCCGCCGATCGCCAGCGCATAAGCCGCGACGCCGCTGTCGCGAGCGCGGCCGATCTCCTCGGCCCATTTGCGGCTGGTCAGCGCCGCGCCGCCCTCGTCCAGCAGCGTCAGCCAAGCGCCCTTGGGCACGGCGGCGCGAATCGCGCGCGCCTCCTCGACGCAGCGGTCCTCGGCGCGGCGGGCGCGACTCTCGTCGATCTCGCGCAGTTCGACTGCAACAATGCCTTGGGCGCGACCAAGGTCTGCGGCGCGCTTGAAATAGCGTGCGAACAACTCGCGCTCCGGGCCAGCCTTGAGGCGGCCGACGCCAATCAGCGTCAGGCGCATTGAAGCCTCAGCCGGCCCGCGCCGACTGGACTTCGTGTGGGCGGTCGGCGCTCCACAGCTTCTCGAGGTTGTAAAACTGCCGGACTTCGGAGCGAAAGATGTGGACGATCGCGTCGCCGGCGTCGAGCAGCACCCAGTCGCAATTGGGCAGGCCCTCGAGGCGCGGCGTCGGATAACCAGCGGCGCGCACCGCCTTGGCGAGATGATCGGCGATTGCGCCGACATGCACGGTCGACCGCCCGGTGGCGACGATCATCGTGTCGGCGAGCGTGGTCTTGCCGGCGACGTCGATCGCAATGACGTCGTCAGCCTTGGAGTTCTCCAGGCTGGCGAGGATCGTCCGGGGAAGGCGGTCATCCCGGGGGCGGTCCGGGGCGGGGGCGGGGGCGGGGGGAGCTTTGCGGCGGCGCTTTGGCGCCGTGGTCTCGCGCTTTGAGGTCAGGTTCGACTTCCTTTTAGCCCGGCCGCGTGATTCGCCTGCGGCCATAGACCAAAGATGAGCCGTGACTATTGATTTTTCAAGACTAAGCGTAGGGGGAGGCGGCGGCGCGCCTGAGCGCCGTCGACGACAGCTCGGAACGCGGTCCGTGCAGAAACAGGAAGGCGGGCGGCGGCAGCCGGGCGAATCGCGCCGCCGTCGCCTCCGGGCGGCGGTAGCGGCCGAGCGCCCCCCCAGCGGCGCCGGCTAGCGCCCTCAGCGTCGAACCGGGGCGGTCGACGACCACGATCGGTGCCAGTTCGGCGATCTGCCGCCAGCGCCGCCAGAGGTGAAACTGAGCGAGATTGTCGGCTCCCATGATCCAGACGAAGCGAACGCCCGGGACGCGGCGGCTGAGCCAGGCGATCGTCTGGTAGGTGTAGCGCGAGCCGATTTCCGCCTCGAAGCCGGTCACGGCGATGCGCGGATCGCGCGTCAGGCGCTGCGCCGCCGCGACCCGCGCCCGCGTCGCCGCAAGCCCGCCGGTCTCTTTCAACGGGTTGCCCGGCGTGACGAGCCACCACAACCGGTCGAGCCGCAGGCGGCGCAAGGCGAGCTCGGAGATCAGCCGGTGGCCGGCGTGCGGCGGGTCGAAGGTGCCGCCGAGCAGGCCGATCGTCTGGCCCGGCGCAAACGGCGGCAGGCGCACGATCATCGTTCCGCCTGTTCGGCGAGCATTTGCGCCTGTCGGTCGGCGGCAAGCGCGTCGATGACCGCGTCCAGGCCTTCGCCCTCCATCAGCCGGTCGAGGCTGTAGAGCGTCAGGTTGATGCGATGGTCGGTGACCCGCCCCTGCGGGAAATTGTAGGTGCGGATTCGTTGCGATCGGTCGCCGGAGCCGACTTGGGCCCGACGCTCCTGCGCGCGCTCCTGGCTGGCGCGCTGGCTTTCGCCGTCGAGAATGCGCGCCCTGAGCAGCGCCATCGCCTTGGCGCGGTTGCGATGTTGCGAGCGCTCCTCCTGCACCGCGACGACGATGCCGGTCGGTAGGTGGGTGATTCGGATCGCCGATTCGGTCTTGTTGACGTGTTGGCCGCCGGCGCCGCTCGAGCGCATGGTGTCGACCTTGAGGTCGGCGTCGTTGATGACGTAGTCAATCTCCTCAGCCACGGGCAGCACCGCGACCGTCGCCGCCGAAGTGTGGATGCGGCCCTGCGCCTCGGTCGCCGGCACGCGCTGGACGCGGTGGACGCCGCTCTCGTATTTCAGCCGCGCGTAAGCGCCGCGGCCGGCAATCTCAGCGACGATTTCCTTGTAGCCGCCGGCGGTTCCCTCGCTCGCCGATAGAACCTCGACCTTCCAGCCCTTCGACTCAGCGTATTTGACGTACATGCGGAACAGATCGCCAGCGAACAACGCCGCCTCGTCGCCGCCGGTACCCGCCCGCACCTCGAGAATGACGTTGCCTTCGTCGGCGGCGTCCTTGGGCAGCAGCGCCAGCCGGATCGCGTGCGCCATCGGTTCGAGCTCGGCTTCGACCTGGGCGCGATCGGCTTCGGCGAGGCCTCGCATTTCGGGATCGAGCCCCGGCTCGGCCAGCAACGCGTCGAGGTCGGCGCGCTCCTTCTCCTTGTCGCGCCACGCCCGGATCGCTCCGACGATCGGCTCGAGCTCGGCGAGCTCGCGCGACAGCGCCGCGTAGGCGCCCCCGCCCGTCGCGCCGGCGCTGAGTTGGGCGCCGATCTCCTCGTAGCGGCGTAGAATGATGTCGAAATTTTCGGTGGCGGTCATGGCTCGTCGAACGAGGGGAGCGCGGAATGCAGTGAGCGGCGCTAGAGGCGGACGGCGAGACGTTCGGCTAGCGCCTGCAGCGGCGCGCGCAGCGAGTCGTGACGATCCGGGTCGGTGAGCAAAGCCTGCAGCTCGCGCGCGGCGGCGCCGGCTTCGAGCGAAACCACCATCGCCTTGATCGGACCAATCGCCGTCGCCGCCATCGAGAAGTTGCGGAAGCCGAGCGCAATCAGCGCCATCGCGCTCAGCGGGCGGCCGCCCATCTCGCCGCAAAGCGTCACTGGCGTGCGATGCAGCGCGCCGGCGTCGGCGATCGACTTCAGCGCGCGCAGGAAGCTCGGCGACAGCTCGTCGAAACGGCCGGCGACCCGCTTGTTGACCCGATCGGCGGCGAAAACATACTGCATCAAATCGTTGGAGCCGACCGACATGAAATCGGCGGCCTCGGCCAGCTCTTCAATCTCCCACAGCAGCGAAGGCACCTCGACCATCGCGCCGAGCTTGATGTCGCGCGGCGGCTGGCGGCCGCAGCGCTTCATAAAGGCGATCTCCCTGTCTAACAGTGCGCGCGCCGCGAGGAATTCGGCGACGGTCGACACCATTGGGATCATCACCTTGAGGTCGCGGCCGGCGGCGGCGCGCAACATCGCGCGAAGCTGGGTGCGCAGCAGGCCGGGCCGATCGAGCCCCATGCGGATCGCCCGCCAGCCGAGCGCAGGGTTCGCCTCGTCGAGCCGCTTCATGTAGGGCAGCATCTTGTCGCCGCCGATGTCGAGCGTGCGAAACGTGACAACGTGGTCGCCGGCCGCCTCGAGCACCGCGCGATAGATCGACTCTTGCGCGTCGATGCGCGGGAAGCTGTTGGACAGCATGAACTGCAGCTCGGTGCGGAACAATCCGATCGACTCCGCCCCGGTCTCGTCGAGATGGGGCATGTCGATCAGCAGACCGGCGTTCATGTGCAGGCCGATCGCCACGCCGTCCGCGGTGGCGCTCGGCACGTCGCGCAGCGCACGGTACTGATCCTGACGGCGCGCCCGCAGGTTTGCCTTTTCGGCGTAGGCCGCCTCGATGTCCGGTTGCGGGCGCACCTGCACCTCGCCGGTCACGCCGTCGACAATGATTGCGTCGCCCTGTTCGACGATTTCGGTGATGTTGGGCACGTCGCTGACGGCGGGGATCGCCAGGGCGCGGGCGACGATGGCGACGTGGCTCGATGCGCCCGCTTCCTCCAGCACCACGCCGCGCAGCCGCGAGCGGTCGTAGTCGAGCAGCGCCGCCGGGCTCATCGACCGCGCGACCAGGATCGCGTTGTCCGGCAGCTCGCTCGGCTGCAACACCAGGCTCTGGCCGGCGAGCTGGTGCAGCAGGCGGTTGGCGATGTCGGTCAGATCGTGCAGGCGATCGCGCAAATAGGGGTCGGTCTGGCGCTGGAGCCTGGCGCGGGCGTCGTTCTGCACCCGCTCGACCGCCGCCTCGGCGGTCAGGCCGCTCGCCACCGCCTCACGCAGCCGGCGCAGCCAGCCGCGGTCGTGGGCGATCATCCGGAACGCTTCGAGCACTTCGCGATGCTCGCCGGAGCGGCCGTCGTCGCTGCGGTCGATCAGCGCGTCGACCGAGGCGCGCATCGCCTCGATCGCCTTCTCGAGGCGGTCGAGCTCCATCGAGATGTCGTCGGCGACGATCTTCGCCACCGCGACGCGCGGCTGGTGCAGGACGACGTGGCCAAGGCCGAGACCCTCGGCGATCGGCTGACCGATCAGCGATTCCGGCCGTCGCGTCGCGATCGGCGCGCCCTGGCCGGTGATCGATTGCAGCTCGCCCGAGACGATCATTTCGGCCAGCAGCATCGCCGTCGTCTGCAGCGCCTCGATCTCCTCCTCGGAATAGGTGCGCCGTGCGCGGTTCTGCACCACCAGCACGCCGAGCGTCGCGCCGCCGCGCAGCACCGGCACGCCGAGGAATGACTGGTAGATCTCTTCTCCGGTCTCAGGCTTGTAGGAGAAAGAGGGATGGTTTTGCGCGTCGGAAAGCGCCAGGGGCTCGGCGGTGGCGGCGATCAGGCCGACGAGGCCTTCGCCCGGCATCATCGTCGTCAGGTGCACCGCCTCGCGATTGAGGCCTTCGGTCGCGTAGAGCTCGAGCGGGCCGTCGGCGCGCGCGACATAGAGCGAGCAGACTTCGGCGACCATGTTGGAGGCGATCAGAACGACGATGCGGTCGAGGCGCGCCTGCGCCGTGACTGGCTCCGCCATGACCTCGCGGAGCCGTCGCAGCAAGAGTCGCGGTCCGCCCGGCGCGCGCATCAACCAATCCCTGTTGCCGTCACGGGGCCCTGGGCTTGCGGCCCGTCCTCGCTCGTCTCACGCCCCGTTGCGCCCCTCTTCGGCGCCGGCGGTCGAACCCCCCACGTCAGCGCCCGCCGATCGCCTTTGATGGATATAGCCAATCCCTTGGCCGCGCGGCAAGGGCGACGGCCGCCGCCGAACCCCGCTAAGGTCGCGTTGACTCGGTCGATTCGCGCGATTAGGGGTGGCGACCCGACTTCCAGGTCGACTGCGAAGGGCGCAGGAGGGCCGCCGCAGCCATGAAGATTCTTGTCCCCGTGAAACGGGTCGTCGATTACAACGTCAAGATTCGAATCAAACCCGACGGTTCGGGAATCGATCTCGCCAACGTCAAGATGTCGATGAACCCGTTCGACGAGATCGCGGTCGAAGAGGCGTTACGGCTCCGGGAGGCGGGCAAGGCGAGCGAGGTGGTCGTCGTCTCGATCGGCCCGGCGCAGGCCGCCGAGACGCTGCGCACCGGATTGGCGATGGGCGCTGACCGTGGAATCCTGGTCAAGACCGACGCGATCATCGAGCCGCTGGCGGTGGCCAAGATCCTCACGGGCGTGTTCGACGCCGAGCGGCCGACCCTGGTGATCATGGGCAAGCAGGCGATCGACGACGACGCGAATCAAACCGGCCAGATGCTGGCGGCGCTGACCGGCCGGCCGCAGGGGACGTTCGCCTCCAAGGTCGAGCTCGGCGAGGGAACGGTCGCAGTAACGCGCGAGGTCGACGGCGGATTGCAGACCGTGTCGCTCAAGCTGCCGGCGATCGTCACCGCCGATCTTCGGCTCAACGAGCCGCGCTACGCGTCGCTGCCCAACATCATGAAGGCGAAGAAGAAGCCGATCGACGAGAAGACGCCCGCCGACTACGGCGTCGACGTCGCGCCGCGGCTGAAAGTCGTCAAGACGGCCGAGCCGGGCGGCCGCAAAGCCGGCGTCAAGGTCAAGTCGGCAGCCGAGCTGGTCGCCAAGCTGCGCGACGAAGCGGGGGTAATCTGACCATGGCGACTTTGCTCATCGGCGAAATCGCCAACACCCGCCTCAGCGACCTCGTCGCCCGCGCGTTGACCGCCGCCGCCGAGATCAGCCAGCCCGTCGACATTCTCGTCGCCGGCAGAAACGTCGGCGACGCCGCCGTGGCCGCGGCCAAGCTCGCCGGGGTGCGGAAAGTGCGGGTCGCCGACGACCCGGCTTACGAACACGGCCTCGCCGAGCCGCTCGCCGCGCTGCTGGTCGCGCTGGCGCCCGAATATGAGGCGATCGTCGCCGCTTCGAGCGCCTACGCCAAGAATGCGCTGCCGCGCGCGGCGGCGCTGCTCGACGTCATGCAGCTCTCTGACGTCACCAAAGTCGTCGGGCCGAAGACCTTCGAGCGGCCGATTTACGCCGGCAACGCGATCCAGACGGTCGAGTCGCTCGACGCCAAGCTCGTCGTCACGGTGCGCACCGCCGCGTTCCCGGCGACCAGCGAGGGCGGCGGCGCGGCGATCGAACGGGTTGCGGCGGCGGGCGATCCCGGCCTGTCGAGTTTCGTCGGCGAAACGCTGGCCAAGTCGGATCGGCCGGAGCTCGCCTCGGCCAAGATCGTCATCTCCGGCGGCCGCGCGATGCAGAAGGCGGAAAACTTCAAGCTGTATATCGAGCCGGTCGCCGACAAGCTCGGCGCAGCGATGGGCGCCTCGCGCGCCGCCGTCGACGCCGGCTACGCCCCCAACGACTGGCAGGTCGGTCAGACCGGCAAGGTCGTCGCGCCCGATCTCTATATCGCCGTCGGCATTTCCGGCGCGATCCAGCATCTGGCCGGGATGAAGGACTCCAAGGTGATCGTCGCCATCAACAAGGACGAAGAGGCGCCGATCTTCCAGGTCGCCGACTACGGTCTGGTCGCCGATCTGTTCACGGCGCTGCCCGAGCTGGCCGGGGAGTTGGGCAAGATCGGCCGTTGAGGCCGGGCGCCGGGGCAGGATTGGACCTGCCGCTGCGCTCGTCTATGATCGCTGGCGGGCTCGCGTGGCGTTGGAAGGTGCGATGGTAACCTCGATCGATAAAGTCGGCGTCATCGGCGCGGGTCAGATGGGCACCGGCATTGCGCTGGTCTGCGCTCAGGCCGGCTTGGACGTGGTGCTCAGCGACATCTCCGATGAGCGCATTCACGCGGCGCTGGCGACCGTCAACGGCTCGCTGTCGCGACAGATCGCCAAAGGTCAGCTCGACGAAGCCGGCCGCAAGGCGACGCTCGACCGCATCGCGGCCGCCGTCAGTTCCGACGACCTCGCCAAATGCGATCTGGTGATCGAAGCGGCGTCGGAGAGCGAGGACGTCAAGCGCAAGATCTTCGCCAACCTGCGCACCTATCTCAAACCCGAGACGATTGTCGCCTCCAACACGTCGTCGATCTCGATCACCCGCCTGGCTTCCGTCACCGCTCATCCCGAGCGCTTCATCGGCATTCATTTTATGAATCCGGTGCCGCGCATGCAGCTCGTCGAGCTGATTCGCGGCATCGCCACCACCGACGACACCTTCGAAACGGCCAAAGCCTTCGTCGGCAAGCTCGGCAAGACGGCGACGATGTCGGAGGATTTCCCCGCCTTCATCGTCAACCGCATCCTGCTGCCGATGATCAACGAGGCGATCTACACGCTTTATGAGGGCGTCGGCTCGGTCGAGTCGATCGACACCGCGATGCGGCTGGGCGCCAACCATCCGATGGGGCCATTGCAGCTCGCCGATTTCATCGGCCTCGACACCTGTCTGAGCGTGATGCAAGTGCTGCACGAAGGCCTCGCCGATTCCAAATACCGGCCGTGTCCGCTGCTGGTGAAATACGTCGAAGCCGGCTGGCTCGGCCGCAAGACGCAGCGCGGCTTCTACGACTACCGCGGCGAGAAGCCGG
>Ga0181529_10007293_pt1 | contig 11055 bp, 7 predicted proteins | sample PEATcosm2014_Bin_36_FD_119763 | JGI IMG/M metagenome (GOLD analysis project Ga0181529, IMG submission 119763) | Peatland microbial communities from MTU Mesocosm Facility, Houghton, MI, USA - PEATcosm2014_Bin10_30_metaG | ecosystem: Environmental > Terrestrial > Soil > Wetlands > Peat | place... | reverse complement strand
GCACATCAGCATCACCGACAGCGTCAGCGCCCGCTTGCGCCCGACCCGGTCGGCATAGGCGCCCAGCATCCAGCCGCCGACCGGGCGGATCAGGAAACCCAGCGCGTAGATGCCGAAGGTGTCGAGCAACTGCACCGTCGGGGTCGAATTGGGAAAGAACGATTTGGCGAAATACAGCGCGAAGAAATTATAGACGTAGAAATCGTACCACTCGATCAGATTGCCGATGGAGCCACCGAAGATCGACACGATGCGGCGCCGCATCGTGGTGAAATCCTCGGTCGGGATCGTTGCCTGGCTCATCGTCGCCCCCTCTTCGCGAATCGGCCGGACAACGATGCTAGCAGGAAACAACGCCAGCGGCGCCGGCCTTCCTACGCCGCCTCCGCGAGGGTGATCCGGTGCTGCGGCCGGGCCTGGATGGGCACCGCGGCGTACATGTCCTTGGCCGCTTCGGTAATGGTCAGGCCGGCCATCGCCGGGGGCAGCAGGCGGCGGGCGCCGTGCTCCAACGGGCGGGCGCTGCGCAGGCGCATCGGCGGCACGAACAGGGCGGCGTCGCGGCGTTCCACCCGGAACAGCGAGGCGGCGAGCAGCCGGTCGATCTGGCCGGCCGAATAGGGCTGGCCGTGGCCGAACGGGGTGCTTTCCACGTAGGCCCACATGCCGCGCCGGTTCGGCGCCACCACCAGCACGCGGCCGTCATCCTTCAGCACGCGCCAGACCTCACGCAGCAGGCGGCGGGCGTTCTCGGCCACTTCCAGCCCGTGCATCAGCAGGATGCGGTCGAAGCAGAGGTCCGGAAAGGGCAGCGCGTCTTCCTGGCCGGTGCAGGACAGGTTGGGCAGGCCGGCCGGCCAGCGCACCGCCGCCGCCGGCTCGGGCGTCAGCGCGATGCAGCGCTGGGCCTGCTCGCGCCACAGCCGCAGGTAGGGCGCGGCGTAGCCCAGCCCGAGCACGGACTGGCCGCCCACCGCCGGCCACAGCGTGCCGAGCCGTTCGCGCAGCAGGCGCGCGACCATCGCGCCGCGGGGCGTGGCGTAGAAATCCGCCGTTGTCTGCGCTTCGCTCGCCATGTCGTTCCTATAACACGAAGACGGCGGGCCTTCTCCCCTCCATGCCGGGCCGCTACAGTGGCCGCATGATCACCGCCCAACCCGTCGCCCTCCTGCGCGACAACTACGCCTGGTTGCTGCGTGATGCGGCGACCGGCGCCACCGCCATCGTCGATCCGGCCGAGCCCGGGCCGGTCGTCGTGGCCGTCGATGCCGCCGGCGGGCGGCTCGACCTGATCCTGCTGACCCACCACCATGCCGACCACATCGCCGGCACCGACGCGGTCCGCGACCGCTATGGCGCCCGCGTGGTCGGCGCGCGCGCCGACGCCCGCCGCCTGCCCGCCCTCGACCAGGCGGTGGGGGACGGCGACAGCGTGGCGGTGGGCGAGTCGGTGGCCCGGGTGATCGACACGCCGGGCCACACGCACGGCCATGTCTGTTTCTATTTCCCCGACGGCGGCGTGCTGCTCTGCGGTGACACGCTGTTCAGCCTGGGCTGCGGGCGCCTGCTGGAGGGCACGCCAGCGGAGCTGTTCGCCTCGCTGCGCAAGCTCGCCGCCCTGCCGCCCGACACGCTGGTGTGCTGCGGCCACGAATACACTGAGAGCAACGCCCGTTTCGCGCTGCACGCCGACCCCGCCAACGTGGCCCTGATCGCCTATGCCGAGCGCGTCCACGCGATGCGCGCCGCGGGTAGGCCGAGCGTGCCGAGCCGGCTGGCCGACGAGCTTGCCGCCAACCCGTTCCTGCGCGCCCGCGACGTCGCGACGTTCGCCGACCTGCGCGCCCGCAAGGACAAATTCTGAGGTGACGCGATGAAACTGTTCTACTCCCCGAACAGCCCGTATGTGCGCAAGGTGATGGCCTGCGCCATTGCCCGCGGCCTCGACCAGCAGATCGAGAGGGTCAACACCAACCCGCACGACTCGCCCGCCGTGTTGCTGGACGCCAACCCGCTGTCCAAGGTGCCCTGCCTGATCGCCGACGACGGGGCGGCGGTGTTCGACAGCCCGGTGATCTGCGAGTTCCTGGACAGCCAGGGCAGCGCCGCGCCGCTGTTCCCGCCCCCGGGACCCGCCCGCTGGCAGGCGCTGACGCTGCAGGCATTGGCGGACGGCATCCTGGACGCGGCGCTGGTACGCCGGGGCTTGGCCGGGGAGGCGCCGGACGCGGTGCGCCGGGAGGTCATCGCGCGGCAGAAAGCGGCGATGGTTCGCGCGCTCGACGTGCTGGAACGCGCGGTGCCGCACCAGGGGCTCGATATCGGCACGATCGCCGTGGCGTGTGCGCTGGGGTATCTCGACCTGCGGTTTGCCGCCGACGACTGGCGCGCGGGCCGGCCGCATCTGGCGGCCTGGTTCGCGGCGATCGGCAAGGAGCCGGCACTGGCCCGCACCGCGCCGCCCGGCGACGGCTGAGCGCCGCGTGACCGACCTGCGCGACCCCGCGACGCCGGCCGGCGCCGTGGTTCGCGCCCTCGGCCTGTCGCCGCATCCCGAGGGCGGCCACTACCGCGAGACCTGGCGCGACCGCCCGGCGGACGGCGGGCGGGGGGCCGGCACGGCGATTCTGTTCCTGCTGACCGAGGGCGAGGTCAGCCACTGGCACCGGGTGGACGCGGCGGAACTGTGGATCTGGCAGGCCGGCGCGCCGCTGCGGCTGGAGGTGTCGGGGGACGGACGGGATGTGTCGGCGCTGACACTCGGGCCGCTATTGGGCGAAGGGCACGCGTTGCACGGGTTGGTGCCGTCGGGCGCGTGGCAATCGGCGCGCAGCCTGGGCGCCTGGACGCTGGTGACCTGCACGGTGGCGCCGGCATTTCGGTTCGAGGGTTTTGAACTCGCTCCGGTGGGGTGGCGGCCGGGCTGAATGGCCGGAGCGGAATTTGTTGACGGTGCTTCATGCGTCCTGTTCCGCTGCCCTCAGCGTGGGCCAGTCGCCATCACGCAATCCGGACCGCGTTATCGGCGATCAGGGTGCCCAGCCCGGTGACGGTGGTCCCCAGCCCCTGCAACACGGCAACCGTGCTGCCAGCGCCGTGGCCGGTCGGAGAGAAGTCAACCAGGGCATTGGCGCCCTGATCGACGATCGTCACGTAATTCCCGAGCGCCGCGATGTCGCCATTCAGGCTGATGCCCGCCGCGCTCAGCAGGGCACTGAAGTCCAGCACATCCGTGCCCGGATTGAAGCCGGACACCTGATCCAACCCACCCGTGTGCAGCATCAGCGCGTCACCGCTGACGCCGGGCAGAAACTGGACCGTGTAGTTGCCCGTGCCGGGATCGGTCAGCACATCCGAGCCCGTGATGGCCACGACACTGGGATCGGCCGGGAACTCCTGCGTCAGTTCCGGACCATAGACGACGGTGCCGTTCGCCGCCGCCTGGAGGAAGGCATCGCCAGCGGTGCCATACTGGGTGGTCAGCGACGGCGTGGTCTGGCCAACATACAGCAGGTAGCCATAGATGCCGCTGACCACCTGGATCGGTGTCGCCGTACCGCTGCCCCCCGCCAGCAGGTTCTCCACCCCCGGCACGTCGTTCAGCAGGTTCTGAAGGTTCGCCGCCGAGGGCGCGAAACCGAATTCCCGCTGATACACGGCGGAAATGAAAGCGCTGTAGTTGGACCCGTAGCTGCTGTACAGCTGATAAAAGGCGGACGTCTGGTCCGCGCCCCATTGCGACGCCATGATCGTCCAGACATTCGGATCGGAATAGCCGAGGCTGTGCAGATAAGCGGCGGAGTAGAACCCGCCGATCTGGGCTGGCGAACCCGTGGACGCCGCGACCGCGGTTAGTATCGACGATTGCGGCGTCGCGTCATAGTAGGCATCGATCGTCACCAGCGCGGGGAGCGTCGTGTAGAGCGCTTGGTCGCTGGCGATCAGACCGGCCTCGTACTGCGCGAGCGTTAGTTGGCCCGCGTCGATCTGGGCGAGCGTCTGATTGACCAGATCGGTGCTGGGCTGCGTCCGCAGGATGGCCTGGTAAGCCGCGGCAACCTGGGCCGCGGTTATCGCCGCGGCGGTGGCGACAACGCTGGTCGTGCTGTTGGTTGCCTCGGCACCAGCGGTATCGGTGACCTGGATGGCGAACGTCGTCGTCACCGTCTGACCCGGGGCAACCTGATGCGCGGTCGGCGTGAACACCAAACCGTCCAGCGCGGTGGTGACCGCCGCCACGGGGCCGGTGTCGGTATAAACCCCGGTGGTGGCGTTGTAGGTCCCGCCATCGAGATTTGTCAGCGTGCCGTTCGCCGGCGCCGACAGGGTCACGGTCTCGGTTTCGGTCTGGCCAGCGTTCGCATCCGCGATCGTGACCGTCGAGAACGGCGAGATTGTCGCCTGATCCGTGATGGCTTGACCCGCGACAGCGCCGCTGATCGTCGGCGGGACGGCGACGTCGGTGGCGACCACGGTCGTCGTGCCATCCGTGACGGTGGCCCCCGCCGTATCGGTGTCCGTGATAGTGAAGGTGGTGGTGACGGTATGGCCCGGCGCCACCTGATTGGCGGCCGGCGTGAACACCAGATCGGCCAACGCAGCGCTGACAGCAGCGGCAGTGCCGGTGTCGGTATAGACGCCGGTCGAAGCGTTGTAGCTGCCGCCGCCCAGGTTAGACAGCCTGCCGTTCCCCGCCGCTGACAGCGTGACGGTAACGATCTCGGTCTGGCCAGCGTTCGCATCCGCGATCGCGACCGTCGAGAACGGCGAGATTGTCGCCTGATCCGTGATGGCCTGACCCGCGACGGTGCCGCTGATCGTCGGCGGGACGGCGACGTCGGTGGCGACCACGGTCGTGGTGCTGTCGGTGGCACTGGCCCCCGCTGTGTTGGTGTCCGTGATGGTGAAGGTGGTAGTGACGGTCTGGCCCGGCGCCACCTGATTGGCAGCCGGCGTGAACACCAGGCCGTCCAGCGCGGTGGTGACCGCCGCGGCGGTGCCGCTGTCGGTATAGACACCGGTCGAGGCGTTGTAGGTGCCGCCATCAAGATTGGTCAGCCTGCCGTTCACCGGCGCCGACAGGGTCACGGTCACGGTCTCGGTCTGGCCAGCGTTCGGGTCCGCGATCGTCACCTCGGAGAAGAGTGCGACGGTTGTCAGATCGGTCACCGCCTGGCCCGCGGCCGCGCCAGTGATCGTCGGGGGGCCGTTTATCGTGAGGGTGGTGACCGAGGGTATACTGGGCAACACGCCGTCGCTGACCGACCAGGTAATCGACCGGCTGGTGTCCGTGCCGCCATCGGTCGGGTCCGCCGCCGTGCTGGAGTAGCTCACGCTCCTGATCACGGCCTGATAGTTGGCCACGGTGTCGGTACCCGTCAGCATCAGGATTTGATAGGTCGGCACATAAAGGGCCGTGATCGCGGTGCCCGCCGTGGCGGCCGCGAGCGTATCGCCGGTCAGCGCGCCGCCGGTGATCCGGACAGTCGCGCCGGTCAGCGTCGCGCTGTCCACGTCGCTGATCGTCGCCCCGGGCATGACGAGGACGGCCGTGCCACCCGCGCTGTAGCCGGGGTCGGTGCCGGAGGTGGTGACGGGCGCGACATGGACAATGTTCAGCGTGGTGTGCGCGGGAAGGCTGCTGATGTTGCCGTCGCTCACCACCCAGGTGATGTCCCGGCTCACCAGCCCGCCGCCACCCGTCGGATCGCCGCCGCTGCCGTTGAAGCTGTAAGTGATAGATCGCAAGGCGCTCTGATAGGCGGCGACACTCGCGGTACCGGTCAGGACCAGGAGGCCCGATGTGGTGTATTGACCAGTGATGCCATTCTGGTTGGTGAAGTTCAGGGTATCGCCGGGCAGAAAATTACTGCCGATCGCGATGATCGCGCTTTGGAGCGTCGCGCTCTCCGGGGCGGTCACGGCGCCGGTGGGATTGAGATCGACTGGCGCGCCGCCGCCGGTGAATGTTGGCGTTGCGGGCGCCGTGACCACCGGTACCACCAAGGGCGTGATCCCGGTCGTGGTCAGGACCAGGCCAGGGATGGCGCCGTTCTCCGGGTTCAGAACGAAATTGGAAGAGCTGTAGGTCTGGGCGTCATCTCGCGCCAAGTCCAGGGTGCCGTCGAGCTTGCCGTTCGCATCGAATACCTGCAACGTGGCGCCATTGAGCGCGACATGCGTGCCGGGCCCGGTGACGGCATTCGCGAAGAAGATCTGGTCTGTATTGGAGAAGTCCTGCACCGTCACAGTGGGATTGAACGGGGCCACACCCGTTGTGCCGAACATCAACGTGCTGTTCGGTCCAAAAAACTGCACCGTCCCGGCTGCCGCCGGTGCCCGATCGATTTCCAGCGTTCCCCCGTTGAGTTGGATCTTCGTCTGGTTATTCAGGATGCTATCGATGTCCAAAGTGGCGTTCCTGCCGATTATGACGACCGAGCCTGCACCGAACTGGGTGGTTCCGCCCGGGTTGATAATTCCGACGGTCTGCGGAGTCGCCATATCGTCGACAAAGAGACTGCCAAGAAAGGTCACTTGATTGTCATACTGGCTGTCGGATTGAAATTCCGCCGCGCCGGTGAAGTTGAATACCGTTCTGAGTCCATACGTTTGATCGATCGCAGTGCCTATGTAATAAGTATATAGAAGAGCGCCCGTGCCCACGTTGAAGGTTTGCCCCGTCACGGTGCCGCCGCCGAAGCCGAAATCGGCCCCGGGCCCGACGACAAGCGTCCCCGTTCCACCCACGGTTCCGGAAATAGTGTTGTAGTTACCGGTTGTTGTCGTCACGGTGCCTTGCAAATTGACGCTGTTGAAAGTGGACGAGTTGAACCACGTGCTGGGGGCACTCACGACCGTGCCACCGTTGACGGTTACCGACTGAAAATTAAAGCCCTCGGGTGAAGCGTAGATACCGCCTCCATAAGCAGAATCGTAATAGTACCCATAGTAATTGGGCACCCCGTTAAAGGTGGAGTCGGTGTTATTCAAAGTGCCGGAGATTGTTGGGGAAGCCGGTGAGGGGTCCCCGGCGAATGGGTCGATGAACCAACTGGTCAGGTCGCCCAACACCTCGATCGTGGTCGTGGTATCGATGGTCAACGTGCACGTGGCGGGAAGCGCGATGAATGGCGTTCCCAAAACGGTGCCAAGGTTCAAATTGACGGTCGAACCTGACTCGCAAGAAACACCGACTAAGCCACCGGTCGCATCAAGCGAACATGTCCCATTCAAGGTCGACGACCCGTCGAGCGTCACCGTCGTTGGCTGGCCCGGAGTGCCGTCCAGCGTGACGGACCCATTCACGGTTCCTCCGAGGTTGACGAAATTCCCACCATTGGTGGCGCTGATCGCCGCAGTGCAGGTGTCGTTCATCGAGACGACGACGAAAGCATCGCTGCTGACAATATTGACCTGCTTCGCCATGAAGTTGTTGGGCAGCGAAACGTTGTAGGCGTTACCGCCATTGGCACCGCAGGTCAGTGTGTCGTTCGCCGTGAGAGACGTGAGGGGGACAGATGGCCCGCCGGTCGTGTCACATTTTCCGGTCGCGGAGTTGTAATTGTAGTTCGCCATTGTTTGCCCCCAGGTTTGACGGTCGAAACGCACGGCTCGTTCCGTCCAGTGGCCTGCGCCGTCCGGTGATCCGGTTTATTTGAGCTGCAGACCCGATGCCAATGGTGTCGTGGCCGGGCACGCGCTGTCAAGGCGGATCACCCCGGCCGGATCGGGTGTGCGGAGCCGGCCGGGGAACCCGGGTCAGTCGTGCTCGAACCCGTACACTTCCGGCAGGACAAAAATCGCGGCGAGCAACCCGCTGAGCGAGAAAAAAGAAACCAGCAGCGTGGAGCTGGCCTGACCGATCGCGGTGAACACCGACGGGAACAGGAAGATCGCCAGGAAAGCGGCGAGCTTGACGAACATGTAGGAGAAGCCGCTCGCGGTGCCGCGGTATTCCGGCTTGGCGACCAGGGTCGGAATGGTCATGCAGTTCGACGACGACCAGCGATGGCCCCACTCCATGACCGCCGCGGCGAAGGGCAGAACGATGATGTGTTGGGTGTAGAGCGCCCAGGCGCAGACCAGCAGCGCCACCCATACCGTGCCGAACCCGGCGATGCCGACCCCGCGCTGCCCGATCTTCGGCGTCATCATTGGCGCGACCCAGGCGGAGACCGCGCTGATGGAGTAGAGACAAATCAGGATCAGGTCGGAGCCGATGATCGACGACACCCCCACCATGACGAACATCACCGGCAGGTAGAAGCCGAAGGTCTGCGCCTCGCCGGCCTGGCAGAAGCCGGAAATCCAGCCGTAGAGAGTGGCGCGCCAGCGGATCTTGTCCTTGCTGATATCGGCCAGAAACGCGGCCGGGCGCGGCTTGGTTACGACCACGTCCTCATCCGCCAGCATGTCCAGGTTGTCGTTGTACATGCGCAGCGAGATCTGCTTGGCCTGGCGGATGCGGCCCTGGCGGATCAGCCAGATCGACGTTTCCGGCAGGTCCCAGCGCAGCCACAGGATGATCGCGGCGGGCACCGCCCCCAGGCCCAGGACCGTGCGCCAGATCCACTCGTGCGGCACCCCGCAAAGCAGAAACACCACCGTGACCGACACCGACAGCAGGCTGCCCATCGCGAACATGAACTGCCAGCGGTTGCCCATCACCTCGCGCCGGCCCTTGGGCAGGAACTCCATGATGTAGGTGTAGCCGGTGGAGATGTCGCTCCCCAGCGGGAAGCCCAGCAACAGACGAACGATCACCAGCGCCAGGATGCTGGTGACGAAGGCCTGTGCCAGCGCGAGGACGATGAACAGGACCATGGTGGTCAGGAACATCACCCGCCGGCCGATCTTGTCGGACATCCAGCCGCCCAGTTGCGCCCCGAGCATCGCGCCGCCCTGCGTGGCCGCGGCGGCCAGGCCCAGCATCAGGGGGTCGGGATGGAACTGGTCGCGGATGAAGAGGAGCACGAAGGCGATCGCGTAGAGGTCCCAGGCCTCGACCAGGATGGAGGCCAGCATCAGCCAGCCGACGCGGTCGCCCTTGGGGCTGTAATTCTGCACGAGGTGGTGGACGGCGCGATCCATCGCCACCTGTTGCGACATGGCCACCGACACGGACGTTTCTCCCAACGCTATGGTCCGGGATTCCCCGGTTTCTTGGGCACGTTCCAGCGCCGTCAGGATCGCGCTTTCCTGCCGCTTTCGCAACATCCGAGTCTGCATGGATCAGCGCGGTCGGCCGACCGAACGGTTCTTACCCTTAATGAATAAAAGTTTTTTGGTTCTTTTTTTCAAAAAAGAACAATTTTCCTTTATTCTTCTACCGGCTCCCGCCCTCAAAGAATTCCCGCACCTTGGCAAAGAACCCCTCCGACTCAGGGCTGCCCTTGCCGTCGGCCTCCGCCTCGAATTCCTCGAGCAGTTCGCGCTGCCGGTGGGTGAGGTGTTGCGGCGTCTCGATCGCGACCTGGATGTACATGTCGCCGCGCGCCGCGCTGCGGAGCACGGAGAAGCCCTTGCCGCGCAGCCGGAACTGATCGCCGGACTGGGTGCCCGGCGGGATCTTCACCCGGGCCTTGCTGCCGTCGATTGCCGGCACCTCGACGTCCGCGCCCAGTGCCGCCTGGGTCATGCGCAGCGGCACGCGGCAGAAGATGTTGGCGCCGTCGCGCTGGAAAATCGGGTGCGCGCGGACGGAGACGTGGACATAGAGATCGCCGGGCTGGGCGCCCGGTCCGCCGGCTTCGCCCTCGCCGGCCAGGCGGATGCGGGTGCCGTCCTCGACGCCGGCCGGCACCTGCACGGACAGGGTGCGTTCGCGCTGCACCGTGCCGGCGCCGCGGCAGATCCGGCAGGGGTTGCGCACCACCCTGCCCTGCCCGCCGCAGGTCGGGCAAGGCCGCTCGATCAGGAAGAAGCCCTGCTGGGCACGCACCTTGCCGGCGCCGCCGCAGGTGCCGCAGGTCTCGCTGCCCTTGTCCTTGCTTTCCGATCCGGTGCCGGCGCAGGCCTCGCAACTGACCCGTGTCGGCACACGCAGCTGCGTCTTGGTGCCGGCGAAAGCCTCGGCGAGGTCGATTTCGACGGCGGCACGGATGTCGGCGCCCTGGCGCGCACCCCGCCCACGGCCGCGCCCACCCATGAACTCGCCGAACATCTGGTCGAAGATGTCGCCGAGCCCGGCGCCCTGGCCGAAGTCGAAGCCGCCGGCGCCCGCCCCGCCGCCCTGCTCGAAGGCGGCGTGGCCGAACCGGTCGTAGGCGGCACGCTTCTGGTCGTCCTTCAGGACGTCGTAGGCCTCGTTGACTTCCTTGAACTGGGCTTCAGCTTTCTTGTCACCCGGATTGCGGTCCGGGTGCAGCTGCATGGCCAGCTTGCGGTAGGCCTTCTTCAGATCGTCCGCACTCGCTTCCCGCGCGACGCCGAGAGTCGCGTAGTAGTCCTGCTTCGCCATTTCAGTCCTCTAGCCCACACTGAAACAGACTCAGCAGACGCGCGGGCGGGGGCATGCTCATCACCAACCGCGATCAGCCCGACTTCTTTTTCTTGTCGTCGACTTCCTCGAACTCGGCGTCGACCACCTTTTCATCGCCGGGGGCGCCACCGGCCGCGCCGCCGGACGGGCCGCCCTGCTCCGGGCCGGCACCCTGCGCGCCGGCCTCGGAGGCCGCCTGCGCCTTGTACATCGCCTCGCCGATCTTCATGGCGGCCTGGCTGAGCCGCTCGGTGGCCGACTTGAGCGCGTCGGCGTCGGTGCCTTCCATGGCGGACTTCGCCGCCGCCACGGCGGCCTCGGCCTCACCGCGGTCCTGCGCCGATACCTTGTCACCGTACTCCTTCAGGTTCTTCTCGACCTGATGGACCATCGCGTCGGCGTGGTTCTTGGATTCGACGAAGTCGCGCCGCTTCTTGTCGGCCTCGGCATTCGCCTCGGCCTCGCGCACCATGCGCTGGATGTCGGCCTCGTTCAGCCCGCCGCTGGCCTGGATGCGGATCTGCTGCTCCTTGCCGGTGGCCTTGTCGCGCGCCTGCACCGAGACGATGCCG
>Ga0181529_10007289_pt1 | contig 11056 bp, 10 predicted proteins | sample PEATcosm2014_Bin_36_FD_119763 | JGI IMG/M metagenome (GOLD analysis project Ga0181529, IMG submission 119763) | Peatland microbial communities from MTU Mesocosm Facility, Houghton, MI, USA - PEATcosm2014_Bin10_30_metaG | ecosystem: Environmental > Terrestrial > Soil > Wetlands > Peat | place... | reverse complement strand
GCCCACCTGCGAGAAGCCGATCGTTACTGCATAGGACGGCGAGCCCGCCAGCATCAGCGCCGTGCCAATCGCGGCGCCGCTCAGCCATTTCATGAGATGCATACAACCCTCCCACCTCAAGCGTTCGGCCTCGGACGCCTGTCGCGGCCGGGGGGACGCTTTCCCGCCTCGATCGGGCGGACGGCGGATAAGTAATACAATATTACTGTAGCTGTAAAGCCTGACATTCCCGCCGATGCGCGCACGCGGGTGCGGCCCTAAGCCGCATTTCGGCAAGCGTCTGATTTTGCGGGCGCAAATGCGAAATCCGGCGCCACGCCAAGACGCCCTGTCGTCGAGCTTCAGCCATTGCGGCGAGGCCGGCGGCGACGGTCGCCAAATGCGCCGGCGCTGCGGCGGCGGCGCGCCGATCGCTTGCCGTGGATCGTGGACGAAATTCGCCAGAGGGCTGCGACCTCGGCGGCCGACGCGCAAACCGACGATCGCGCCCTAGTCGCCGCGGCGGGTTGAGCCGCCGCGGCTGGTTCAGTCAGACAAATGCGCGCAAAAGGCGAACGCCTTAGTGGTAGCAAACCATCGTCCCGTTCGGCATGCGAACGGCGGGATGGCCTGTATGCTTCACGCACCAGCCTTCATTTTGGCCGCCCCAGACGCATTGGCCGGCCCAGTTGCGATGGAAGTTCGGGCCACAGCCGCCCAAAGCGAACGCTGGCGAGGCCGCTGATGAAACGACGGCGGAAACAATGACGATTCCGAGTAGCTTGGCCGAAAGCTTGCTCATAAATGCCTCCCATAGACCGAGATTGACGCGCTCAACTCAAGCGACTGACGAAGCGACGCACGTTGAACGACCTTCGCACGCAGCGCATTCGCGCTCCGTCAGTTCGTTCCGTCGCACGACGTCCCGTAAGTGCGGCCGGAAGGGAAATTGCTACCCGCCGGACTTTGAACCGGACCTGAACGCGGCGCGATTTCAATAGCCCTGCATGCAGGAATAGTAGCGGCTGTTGTAGTTCTCGCGCCACGCCGCTGAACCATTGGCCGCGCCGCCGACCGCGCCGGCGCCGGCGCCGATCGCCGCTCCGGTCCCGACCGAACGATGGCCGCCGACCAACGCGCCGACGCCCGCGCCAAGCAGCCCGCCGACGACCGCGCCGCCGACCGTATTGCCGGCTGTCTGGCTGTTGGCGTAATCGCGCGCGACGCGATCGCAATAGCCGCGCTGCGACTGCGCGTCGGCGCTGGTCGCGAGCGCTGCGACGACAACGGCGCCGGCGAGAAATGCGGCGGCGCCGCGAGCGAAGAACCTCATGATTTCACTCCCTGACCATATGACGAACGCGCTGCAGCCGAGCAGAGCCGTGGCGCGGTCCGCCGCCCGTCATAACATCGGCGGCGGAGGATGGGGAAGGATTACGGGACGGTCGTGCGCGCCGCCCCTAGCCAGCGGCGCCGATCTCCCTTAAGGGCGCATCCCCATGGCTTCCGCAGTCCTTTTCACCCTCGGCACGCGCGGCTCGCCGCTCGCCGTCGCTCAAGCGCACGAGACGCGCCGCCGCCTCGCCGCCGCGCACGGCTGGGACGAGGCGCGCGTCGCGATCGCCGTCATTCGCACCAGCGGCGACATCATCCAGGATCGGCCGCTCGCCGAAGCTGGCGGCAAGGGCCTGTTCACCAAGGAAATTGATTCGGCCCTCCTCGACGGCCGCGTCGACTTCGCCGTCCACTCGGCCAAGGACTTGCCAACCGCTCTGCCCGACGGCGTGGCGCTGGCCGGCTTCCTGCCGCGCGAAGACCCGCGCGACGCGCTGGTGTCGGCGCTCGCCGACTCGATCGCCGGCCTGCCGCACGGCGCTACGCTCGGCGCCGCCTCGCTGCGCCGCCGGGCGCAAGCGCTACGACTGCGCCCGGACCTTCGCGTCGAGCTGTTGCGCGGCAACGTCGAGACGCGGCTCGCCAAGGCCGAGGGCGGCGCGATCGACGCGACGTTGCTGGCGATCGCCGGTCTCAAGCGGCTCGGCCTCGCCCATCGCGCCCGCGCCGCGCTCGACATCGAGGCGTTCCTCCCCGCCGTCGGCCAGGGGGCGATCGCCTTGGCCGCGCGGCGCGGCGACGCCCGAACGCGCGAAGCGCTGGCGGCGATCGACGACGCCGCGACCGCGACCGCGCTCGCCGCCGAGCGCGCCTATCTCGCCGTGCTCGACGGATCATGCCGAACGCCGATCGCCGGCCACGCGCGGCTCGAGGACGGTCGGCTGGTCCTGCGCGGCCAGGTGCTGCGCGAGGACGGTTCGGAAAGTTTCGAGGCGCGCGTCGCCGGCGCGCCGGCCGACGCCGCCCGGCTCGGGGCTGACGCGGGACGCGACTTGCTGGCCCGACTGCCGCCTGGCGTGCTGGCTGTCGATCCGGCCCGATAGGGCAAATTGTCGCGCCCCGCGGACCGGCCGGCCAGCGACCGAGTCCGCCGGCGCCGGCGCCGGGGGCGGCCGATTTCCCGGATTTTCTTGCGCTGACGCAAGTCATGACGCTGAAGAGCCCGCCAAGTTGGCGTGAAACGAGGCAAGTCGCTGACGGATTTTCAACCGCCGTCCGTCTTTACTCGTCGGGCGCGCCCGGCTACGCCAAGTGGCGGGGAGACCGGCGCCGCCTTTCCGGCGGACGCGACGAGGGATCGACGACCGATGGATTATCAGCGGCGTTTTGTGGAAGCGATCGAACGACTCAAAAGCGAAGCGCGCTATCGCGTCTTCGTCGACCTCGAGCGCGACGCCGCCCGCTTCCCCCTCGCGCTCTGGCGCCCGCCGGGCGAAGAGCATGCGCCGCGTCCGGTCACCGTCTGGTGCTCGAACGACTATCTCGGCATGGGCATCCATCCTGACGTCATCGAGGCGAGCGTCAAAGCTGCGCGCGCCCACGGCGCTGGCGCCGGCGGCACCCGCAACATCTCCGGCACCCATCATCCGATCGTCATGCTCGAGCGCGAGCTCGCCGACCTGCACGGCAAGGAGGCGGCGCTTGTTTTCACGTCGGGCTGGATCTCCAATCTCGCCGGCATCTCGACCATCGCCAGCCTGCTGCCGAATTGCTTGATCCTATCCGACGCGCTCAACCACAATTCGATGATCGAGGGCGTCAGGCGTTCCGGCTGCGACAAGAAGATTTGGCGCCACAACGACGTCGCCCATCTCGAAGAACTGCTCGCCGCCGAGCCGGTCGAGCGCGCCAAGCTGATCGTGTTCGAGAGCCTCTATTCGATGGACGGCGACATCGCGCCGATCGCCGCGGTCGCCGCGCTGGCCAAGAAATACGGCGCAATGACCTATATCGACGAAGTCCACGCGGTCGGCATGTACGGCCCGCGCGGCGGCGGCGTCGCCGAGCGTGAAGGGTTGATGGGCGAGCTCGACGTCATCGAAGGCACGCTGGCCAAGGGCTTCGGCGGACTCGGCGGCTACATCGCCGGCTCGGCGGCGCTCGTCGATGCGGTGCGCTCTTATGCGCCCCAGTTCATCTTCACTTCGACCCTGCCCCCGAGCGTGGCCGCCGCCGCCGCCGCCGCGGTGCGCGCGCTTAAGGCGTCCAGCGCCGAGCGCGAACGCCATCAGGCGATGGCCAAGTTGGTCAAGCACGCTCTGCGCGCCGCTGGTCTGCCGGTGCTCGACAATCCTTCGCACATCGTGCCGGTGATGGTGCGCGACGCCGCCAAGTGCCGCGCCGCCAGCGAGCTGCTGCTGCGTCGCCACGACATTTATATCCAGCCGATCAATTACCCGACCGTCGCCAAAGGGACCGAGCGCCTTCGCATCACCCCGACGCCGCGCCACACCGAGGCGCAGGTCGCCCTGCTGGTCGAGGCGCTAGTCGACGTGTGGAAGACGCTCGAACTGCCATTCGAAGAAGCGAAAGTCGTGCCGATGCGCCGCCCTGGCGCCGAGGCGGCCCAGTGCGTCTATCCGGACATGAAGAAGGCCGCCGAGTAACTCGGCCTTGCGCCAGCGCGAGATTCCACGATAGAGCGGCCTCGAGCCGCTCTATTCGTTTTGGAGAGCCCTCACCCCAACCCTCTCCCGCAAGCGGGCGAGGGGCTTTGCGGCGCCGGCGATCCCCTTCTCCCGCACGCGGGAGAAGGGGACCCGAAGGGCCGGATGAGGGGCCGAGCGAACGCGTCAATTCTTCTCCCGGAAAGCCTCATGACGGCCGCCGTCTCGCCCAAAGCCGCTTCGCCAAAGCCCTTGCTCGCCGCCCTGTCAGGCATGCGCCAAGCCGTTCCGCCGCTGTGGCTGATGCGCCAGGCGGGCCGCTACCTGCCCGAGTACCGCGCCATTCGATCCAGGGCGAAGTCGTTCCTCGACTTCTGCTACACGCCGGAGCTGGCGACCGAAGCGACGCTGCAGCCGATCCGCCGCTTCGGGTTCGACGCCGCGATCCTGTTTTCCGACATTCTCGTCGCCCCCGACGCGCTCGGCCAGCGCGTAACGTTCGAGGAAGGCGAAGGGCCGCGGCTCAAGCCGATCGAGACCGCCGCCGATCTCGCCGCGCTGCGCGACGAAGCCGACTGGTCGCGGCTCGCGCCGGTGTTCGAGACGGTCGCGCGGGTGAAGGTCGCCCTGCCCGACGACGTGGCGTTGATCGGCTTCTGCGGCGCGCCCTGGACGGTGGCGAGCTACATGATCGCCGGCCGCGGCACGCCCGACCAAGCGCCGGCGCGGCTGTTCGCCTACCGCAATCCCGATCTGTTCGCGGCGCTGATCGACAAGCTGGTCGATCTTTCGGCCGCCTATCTCGAGCGGCAATTGCGCGCCGGCGCCGAAGCGGTTCAGATCTTCGATTCCTGGGCAGGCGTGCTGCCGCCGGCCGAGTTCGAGCGCTGGTGCGTCGCGCCGGTCGCTCGCATCGTCGCCAAGTTGCGCGCCGCCCTACCGGCAGCGCCGATCATCGCCTTCCCACGCGGCGCGGCGACTCAGCTCGGCAAGTTCGCCGTCATCGACGGACTGGCGGCGATCGGCCTCGACACGGCGGTCGATCCGCGCCTCGCCGCCGCGGCGTTGCCCGCGCGCTTCGCGCTGCAGGGCAACCTCGATCCGCTGGCGCTGCTCGCCGGCGGACGCGCGCTCGACGAAGGAATCGACCGCACGCTGCAGGGCTTCGCCGACCGCGCGCATGTGTTCAACCTCGGCCACGGCATTTTGCCCGAGACGCCGATCGCCCACGTCGAGCGCCTCGTCGCGCGCCTGCGCGCCGCCGGCTGAGCGTGGAAAGGGCCCGCGCGATGGACACGCTCGAAGCACGCCAGGCGCGCGCCAGCCAATGGTTCGAGGCGCTGCAGCTTCGCCTGATCGCCGCGATGGAGGCGCTCGAAGACGCATGCCCGTTACATGCGCCGGGCGCGGCGCCGGGCCGCTTCGTCGTCGAGCCGTGGAGTCGCGTCGATCGCTCGGGCGCGCCAGGCGGCGGGGGGCGCACGGCGATTTTGCGCGGCCGATTGTTCGAGAAAATGGGGGTCCATGTCTCGACGGTGTTCGGGACTTTTGCGCCGGAATTCGCCAAGCAGATTCCCGGCGCCGATCAGGACCCGCGCTTCTGGGCGGCGGGCCTGTCGGTCATCGCCCATCCCTGGAACCCCAACGTCCCGACCGCGCATCTGAACACGCGCTTCGTCGTCACTGACAAGGCGTGGTTCGGCGGCGGCGCCGACCTGACGCCGACGCTCGAAGCGCGCCGCCGCGCCGACGATCCCGACGCGCTGGCGTTTCACGCAGGTTTGAACGCTGCATGCGCGCGCCACGGCGGCCTCGCTTCGCACGAGCGGTTCAAGGCGTGGTGCGACGAGTATTTCTTCCTTCCTCATCGCGGCGAGCCGCGCGGGATCGGCGGAATTTTCTACGACTATCTCGACGCCGTCGACGAAGCGCAGTTTGCGGCCGGCCTCGCCTTCAGCCGCGACGTCGGCGAGACTTTTCTTTCCCTCTACGGCGAAATCGTCCGCGGCAATTTCTCTGCGCCGTGGAGCGAGGCCGAACGCGAGGAACAACTCGTCCGCCGCGGTCGCTACGTCGAATTCAACCTGCTCTACGACCGCGGCACGATTTTCGGTCTGAAAACCGGCGGTAACGTTTCCGCGATCCTCTCCTCGATGCCGCCGCTGGCGCGCTGGCCTTGATGGCGAGCCGCCGGCCGCCCATATCGGCCGGACCACCACCCGGGACGAGGACAGGAAGACGATGAGCGACGCGAAGCAATCGAGCGTGTTCTCAATCGGCGGCGCGCTGACCGTGCATCGCCTTGGCTTCGGCGCCATGCGCATCACCGGCCGCGGCATCTGGGGCGAGCCGGCCGATCGCGCCGAAGCGCTGCGGGTGCTGAGGCGCCTGCCCGAGCTCGGCGTCAATTTCATCGACACCGCCGATTCCTACGGCCCCGACGTCTCCGAGCTGATCATTCGCGAAGCGCTGCATCCCTATTCCGGCATGGTCGTCGCGACCAAGGGCGGCCTGACCCGCACCGGCCCCAACCTGTGGACCCCGCTCGGCCGGCCCGAATACCTTATCCAGCAGGCGCTGAAGAGCCGTCGTAATCTCGGCGTCGAGACGATCGACCTGTGGCAGTTGCACCGCATCGACCCCAAGGTTCCGCGCAGTGAGCAGTTCGACGCCATCCGCTCGCTGATCGCCGACAAGATCGTCCGCTTCGTCGGCCTGAGCGAAGTTTCGGTCGAAGACATCGAGGCGGCGTCGAAGGCGTTTTCGGTGGCCACAGTCCAAAACCGCTACAATCTCGCCGATCGCGACAGCGAGGCGGTGCTCGACCATTGCGAGAAGAAGGGCATCGGCTTCATCCCGTGGTTCCCGCTGGCGGCGGGCGAACTCGCCGGACCGGGTTCGGTGCTGACGGCGACGGCGCAGGCCCACGGCGCGACGCCGGGGCAGGTGGCGCTCGCCTGGCTGCTCAAGCGCAGTCCCGTCATGCTGCCGATCCCCGGCACCTCCAAGGTCGCCCACCTCGAGGAAAACGTCGCCGCGGCGGGCTTGACCCTGTCCGACGCCGAATTCGCCGCGCTGGACAAGGCCGGGCGCGCCGCCTGAGCGTTCGGCGGAGGGGCGCGTCGAATTCAACTCAATTCGAGCGTTCTTGCCCACCGGTCCCTAACGCGGACCTGCTAATCCCCGCGTCGGATCGGGCGTGGGGGCCCTTTTCGCCGTCCCGTAAGCAAGTGCCAGGACGGCGCGTCGCCGTTCGCGACTGGATCTCGAGGGGGTTGCCATGGGCCGCGATCGGTCTTCGACTTCAGGTTTCACCGTCATCGCCGCCGCCGCCGCCGCTGCGGTCGCGTACTGGATCCTCAGCGCCCAAGAAGCGCCGACCCTGCCCTTCGCCATCGCCCAATACACGCTGCTCGCCAGCCTCCTGATCGGCGGCCTTGACGGCCTGACGAAGTGCCGCGCCCGCCGCTGAGTCTCGCCGCCGGCCGCTAGCCTCGACATTCGTTCTCACGTAAACTATCGCCTCCAGGGAGGGGGCGATGGACGAGGCGGACTATCTCGTTCTCGGCGGCGGCTCGGCCGGCAGCGTGCTGGCGAGTCGGCTGAGCGAGGACCCGGGCGCGACCGTCGCCCTATTCGAAGCCGGCGGCCCAGGCGACAGCTGGGTGGTCGACACGCCGATCGCCAACGTGCTGACGCCGCTGATCAAGCTCAACAACTGGGCCTACGAGACGGTCCCGCAGCCTGGGCTCGGCGGCCGGCGCGGCTACCAGCCGCGCGGGCGGGCGCTCGGCGGCTCGTCGGCGATCAACGCAATGATTTACACACGCGGCCGCCCAAGCGACTACGACGCTTGGGCGGCGCTCGGCAATCCCGGTTGGACCTTCGCGGAGACCCTGCCCTACTTCCTCAAGGCGGAAAACAACGAGGTCTTCGCCGAACCGTTCCATGGCCGCGGCGGGCCGCTCAACGTCGCCAATTCGCGCTCCGACAATCCGTTCCATCAACGATTCCTCGACGCCGCGCGCGAGGCGCAGTTCCCGCTCAACGATGATTTCAACGGCGCGCGCCAGGAGGGACTCGGCCTCTATCAGCTCACCCAGATCAACGGCGAGCGCTGCAGCGCGGCGCGCGCCTATCTCAGGCCGCATTTCGGCAAGCGGCCCAATCTGCGCGTCGAGACGCACGCCCGCGCGCTGCGGCTGCTGTTCGACGGAAAGCGCGCGATCGGCGCCGAAATCCTCCAGCGCGGCGCCAAGCGCGTCGTGCGGGCGCGGCGCGAAACCATCGTTTGCCTCGGCGCTTTTGGCTCGCCGCAACTGCTGATGCTGTCGGGCGTCGGCGACGCGGCGGCGCTGCGTGCGCTTGGCGTCGCGCCGCTCGTCGATCTGCCGGGCGTCGGCGCCAATCTGCACGACCACCCCGACGTCGTGCTCGGTTACGCTTCGGCCTCGCGCGACCTGTTCGGCCTGTCGTTCGGCGCGCTTGCGCCGCTCGTCTCAGCGATTGCGCGCTATCGCCGCGAGCGGCGCGGCATGGCGACGACCAATTTCGCCGAGGCCGGCGGTTTCCTCAAGACGCGTTCCGACCTCGCCGAGCCCGACGTCCAGCTGCATTTCGTCGTCGCTGTGGTCGAGGGCCACGCGCGCAAGCTGCGCTGGGGCCGCGGCATGACCTGCCACGTCTGCGCGCTGAAGCCGAAGAGCCGCGGATCATTGAAGCTCGCCAGCCCCGACCCGCTCGCCAATCCGCTGATCGACCCCGCCTTCCTCGCCGAACCGGAGGACATCGAGACTTTGGTCGCCGGCGTCAAACTGACGCAGCGGCTGATGAACGCGCCGTCGCTGCGCGCCCACTGGACGCACGCGTTGTTCGGTTCCAACGCGGCCAAGAGCGACGATGAAATCCGCGCCTTCCTGCGCCGGCGGGTCGACACCGTCTACCATCCGGTCGGCACCTGCGCGATGGGCCCCGACGCAAAGACGGCGGTCGTCGACGCGAGTCTCAGCGTCCACGGCCTCGAAGCCTTGCGCGTCGTCGACGCGTCGATCATGCCCGAAGTCGTCGCCGGCAACACCAACGCGCCGACGATCATGATCGCCGAAAAGGCGGCGGAAATGATCAAGGCGGGTTAACCGCGCCGCGCGCGCCAACAAGCCGATCGACCTCGTTCCCCACGGCGCACGTCCGTTCCGGCGAACCGAGGGCGGCCGCTTGGCAAACCGCCTCACGTCAGAAGTGATAACAACGTGTTTCGCCAAGCTGGAGACGCACATGAAGTTCGGCATCTACTACTCGTACTGGGAACAGGAGTGGAGCGCCGATTGCCTGAAATACGTCGAGAAGGTCGCCAGGCTCGGTTTCGACGTCATCGAGATCGCCGCTCGTCATCTGAACAGCTATAGCCCGGCGCACATCGCCGAAGTCGCCCGCGCCGCCCGCGACAATGGCGTCGCCATCACCGCTGGGCTGGGACCGTCGGCCGAAAAGAACCTGTCTTCCGCCGATCCGGCGATTCGAAAAGCGGGGCGGGACTTTTTCGAAGAGACGCTCGCCAATCTGGCCAAACTCGACATTCACGTCATCGGCGGCGCCCTCTACTCCTACTGGCCGATCGATTATTCCAAACCGGTCGACAAGGCGGGAGACCGCGCCAGAGGCTTGGAGGGCATTGCCAGCCTCGCCGATTTCGCCGCCAATCTCGGCGTCGACCTCTGCCTGGAAGTGCTCAACCGGTTCGAGAACCATGTTCTGAACACCGCCGAGGAAGGCGTCGCCTTCGTGCGCGAGGTCGACAAGCCCAACGTCAAGGTGATGCTCGACACGTTCCATATGAACATCGAGGAGGACAGCTTCGGCGCGGCGATCCGCGCCGCCGGGCCGCTGCTCGGCCATTTCCATACCGGCGAGGCCAACCGCCGCGTTCCCGGCAAGGGTCGGCTGCCTTGGCACGAAATCGGGACCGCGCTGCGCGAGATCGGCTACGACGGCGCGGTGGTCATGGAGCCGTTCGTCAAGATGGGTGGACAGGTCGGGCGCGACATCAAGGTCTGGCGCGATCTCAGCGAAGGCGCCGACGAAGCGCAGATGGACGAAGCTGCGCGACAAGCCTTGGCGTTCTCGCGCTACGTGCTGGGGTGAGGATCGCAGCTCAAGCGCATTGTCGTTGAATCGACGAGGTTTCGACCATCATCGCGAGCGACAGCGAAGCGATGACGACGGGGACATTTTGACTCGAATGCAGCGCGCTCTAGCCAGTTAGCGCCGAGTCTCGGCCACGCCGCGACCGCGGTGAAGCGCGTCGCCCGACGCGGCGCGCTCACCCGTTCGGCAGATGCCGCGCCAGCGATTCCAGCACCGCCATGCGCACGGCGACGCCCATTTCGACCTGCTCGCGGATCAGCGATTGCGCGCCGTCGGCGACGAGCGAGTCGATCTCGACGCCGCGGTTCATCGGCCCCGGATGCATGACGAACGCGCCCGGTTTGGCGTAGGCGAGCTTCTCGGCGTCGAGCCCGTAATAGCGGAAATATTCCTTGGTCGAGGGGATGAAGGCGCCGCTCATGCGCTCGCGTTGCAGACGCAGCATCATCACGATGTCGGCGTCCTTCAAGCCCGACTTCATGTCGCGATGGACTTCGACGCCCATGTTCTCGATTCCCTCCGGCAGCAGGGTCGAGGGGCCGACGACGCGCACGTGCGCGCCGAGCGTGCCGAGCGCGATAATGTTGGAGCGGGCGACGCGCGAATGCAGGATGTCGCCGCAGATCGCCACCGTCAGCCCCTCGATGCGGCCGACGTTGCGGCGGATCGTCAGCGCGTCGAGCAGCGCCTGAGTCGGGTGCTCGTGGGCGCCGTCGCCGGCGTTGATCACCGAACAATCGACCTTGCGCGCCAGCAGATGCACCGCGCCGGCCTGGCTGTGGCGCACGACGATGATGTCGGGCCGCATGGCGTTGAGGGTGATCGCGGTGTCGATCAGCGTCTCGCCCTTCTTCACGCTCGAGGCGCCGACCGCCATGTTCATCACGTCGGCGCCGAGTCGTTTGCCGGCGATCTCGAACGACGACTGGGTG
>Ga0181529_10007286_pt1 | contig 11064 bp, 4 predicted proteins | sample PEATcosm2014_Bin_36_FD_119763 | JGI IMG/M metagenome (GOLD analysis project Ga0181529, IMG submission 119763) | Peatland microbial communities from MTU Mesocosm Facility, Houghton, MI, USA - PEATcosm2014_Bin10_30_metaG | ecosystem: Environmental > Terrestrial > Soil > Wetlands > Peat | place... | reverse complement strand
CTATAGGGAGCCGCCTCTCAATCTCGACGGGAGCGACGAACTGTCAAATTCGGGTTGAAACCGGCGGCTGGCCGTGCGAAGTCCCGGAGGGACTGGCGTTCGCTCGCCGGCGGTCTCCGATCCGTTGCCTCAGCGGAGCGCGGGCCAAGTTCCGCGTCTACGATGAGATGGAGCCGATCTCGAATGTCATCACGCGGCGGTACGAAGAACCTGGGAAACCTCCTTAAATGCAGCGTCAAGAGGTGTTGGGCTTTCACACACAGAAAGAGCAAATGTCGTGCCGGCGGGGTTTTCGGGCCGGGCGTTTACGCCATGAGCAAAGAGAGATCTCGAAGCGATATGGGACGTTCGGGACGGCTGCGGCGCCGGTTGATCTGGATCTCCGTCCTCCTGCCGGCTGCGCTTGTCGTCGATTGGATCGTCCAGGCGCATTTCGCGGACACGATCCAGCCTCCGAAGCTCGCCATGCCCCATCCCAACGCCTACGACGCGTTCGTCCGGGCGGCAGCATCGCTGAAGCCCATGAGCGGCGACGCGAACGTGGACTTGCGAGCGAACCGCTCCGCGCTCGCCGCCTTCCACGCCGCGATCGGTAAGCCCTGCCAGTTTCCCTTGACGCGCTACGGTAACTGGAGCTTCAACATCGATCGGCAGTTGGCGCTGATCAAGCTCGTGATCGCCGAAGGCCAGTCCTGCGCGGCAGATGGAGAGCGGAGGCGCGCAGCGGATTGCTATCTGGACGTGATCGAACAGGGCGACATGGCCGCTCGGAACAGCGACGTCCGCGGCGAGATCCTCTCCATGTTTGACTATACGTACGCCACACGGCCCATGGACGATCTCCTGGATCGCTGCGATGAGCGAACCGCCCGGCACACGGCGGAAAGACTCGGAACGCTCATACATGGGATGACGCCGGATTATCGCGCGCTCGCCTTCGAGAGCGTCCACCAGCGTCTGTTCCTGCAAGATTGGTCGAAGGGGCGGGTAGGATCGAGCATTTACGATTGGTGGGTAGTCTGGCCTCCGGTCGCGAGCTCGCCGGCCCAGGGAATGAAAGAGACGTGTTGGCGGCTCTATTTCCAGATCAACCGCGCCGCCGTGCTTCGATCGATCGACGAGGGTTGGCGTAGGGACGCCGAATGGCTAAAGCGGCCCGTCTACGCCCGGGGCCCGGCGCCGGCTCCGCCATCGGATCCCTTTGTGCGCAACATGGTCGGAGACGACCACTCGATCGATATGAGCTGCAACCTCGGGCTGGCGAATCTCAAGGTCCTGGCTGCGAAGGCTGCGCTGCGAGCCTACCGGCTTCGTCACGGCCGCTATCCTGCGACGCTCGCCGATCTGCGGCTTGATCCGTCCCTCACGTCGGACCCGTTCCGGGACGGGCCGCTGTTCTACCGCCGCGGCGACTCGCCCGATTGCGATTCGAAGGGATACAACCTCTGGAGCGTCGGCGTGCACGGGAACAACGCGAGGGGAAGGGACCCGTACGGCAGCTCAATCTCTGAACACGTCCGGCGGCCCTGACGCCGCGCGACGGGCGAACCGCATCGAGTGGATGGGGCTCGCCCCTTTGCGCCCTGTTTGCGGCTATCGTGTCTCGTTGCGGCGGTTATGCAGTGCGTCGCTTCAGGGCCCTGAAGCTGACTAGCCGCCGCTCCGCCTCGTCGAAGACGTTCAGGAACATCGACTTCAGGCTCGTCAGCAGCGTGAGCGTTTCCGCCTTCTGAAGCGCCGGCACGTCCCGGAAGCACCTTTGCAGATTGTAGTTGGGTATCCGCGGGCGCAGATGGTGGATGTGATGGAATCCGATGTTGCCGGTGAACCACTGCAGAACGGCCGGGAGCTTGTAGAACGAGCTGCCCGCGAGCGCCGCTGCGATCGGATCCCACTCGGGATGCGGCTTCCAGTAGACCTTTTCGTACTGATGCTGAACGTAGAACATCCAGACGCCGATCGACGATGCAAAGCCGATGATGGGAACCTGGATCAGCAAGTAGGCGCGCGGCCCGATCGTAATCGCCGCCGCAATCAGGATGGCGACGAGGGCGAAGTTGGTCGCGTAGACGCTGCGCCGCTCGCGAGATCCCTGTCCCTTGCCGGGAAGGCGGTTGTAGACCGTGAACATGATCGTCGGAGCGATCAAGAAGAGGACGATCGGGTTGCGGTAGAACCTGTAGACGATCCGCGTGCGAAAAGGCGCCTTCAGATACTCGCCCACGGTCATCGTCCACACGTCTCCGACGCCGCGCCGCTCCAGATCGCCGGACGTGGCGTGGTGGATCGCGTGGCTATGACGCCATTCGTCGAAGGGAGTGAAGACGAGGACGCCCATGAAGAATCCCACGATGCGGTTGGCGCGCTGCCAGGGGAAGAAGCTGCCGTGGCAGCAATCGTGGAAGAAGATAAAGATCCGCACTAGAAACCCGGCGGCTGGAATCGCCAGTCCCAGCGTGTAGACGTATGGGGCGTGGCGCTCCACCAGCCGCACCATCACGTACCATAACACCGCATAGGGAATAAGCGTATCGGCAAGCTGCCACAGGGCTTTCGGTACGCTGGGTCGCTCATATCGCGACAGCGCCTTGAACCACTCAGTTTCTCGCACCCTCTCGAGTTCGCACGGCTTTGCAACCATTTCGGTAGCCTTCTCGGACACCTTCTCTTTCCTTAACCCTCTCGGACGCCGGTCCGGCCGGCGCCAATAAGCCTGTCGTCGACGTCGCAGGCAAGAGCCTGCCTGGAGCCGCACGGCTCCTTTCGCGACGTCCGGCGCGCCCTACGCGGGGTTCGTGCGCCGACACATATTCTATCACACATCGGCGGATCCGTGGGCGGTCGCGAGCGGGTTCACCAAACTCGATCGAGCGCAGCGGCCGGGTACGCGGCGCCGTTAGCGGGCGGCGGAATGAATTCATCCGCTGTGGGCCTTCGGCGTTACGGCGGAATGAATTCATCCGCTGTGGGCCTTCGGCGTTACGGCGGAGTGAACTCCTCCGCTGTGGGCCTTCGGCCGCCCGTCCTTCGGACGGATTTGATTACGAACCCTATTTGCGGCAGGCTGTACTAAGCGGAGGAACCGCCTCGCCGATGCTCGCCTCCGCCCGTCGGCTTTACCACCTGCACCTTCACGCCCTCGCGCAGCGTGTCCGACGGGTTGTTCACCAGCCGCTCATTGCCGGTGAGACCCTGCATGATCTCCACCTCGCGCCCCAGATCGCGACCGATCACGACCTTTACGAAGTGGATCGTGTTATCCGGAGCGACCGTCGCAACGCGCGTACCGTTGGCATCCACTACGACCGCCGTGCCCGCCACGTGAAGCATCATCGGCGGGTGCATCGCCTCGAGCTTCACCTCGGCGTACATGCCGGGCACCAGCTCGCCCGTCGGGTTGGGGATATGCACTTCGATAAGCTGCGTCCGCGAAACGACGTCCAGCGCGCCCGACCGCAAGGCAACGTTGCCCGTGAAGACGCGGCCGGGAAATTCGCGCACGACGACGCTGCCGGTGCTACCCTGCTTCAGAGCCGGCACGTAGGTCTGCGGAACGTTCACCTGGATGCGCACGATGTCGGTGCGAGCGATTCCGAAGAGCCCCGTCTGCGGAGTGGAGCTGATGACGCTAGCATCCGCCGTGGTGCCTGAGGCCGCGTTCGGCGAAGCGCCCGCGGTGATGAGCGTTCCCACGTCCACGTTGCGCGCGGTGATGACGCCGGTGAAGGGCGCCACGATCTTCTCGAACTTCCGGAACAGGTCGAGTCTCTGCGTGTTGTGTACGTTGGAGACGACTGCGGCCTGGTTGGCGTGCACGGTCTCGACGCTCGCCGCCACGCTCGCCTGCGCCGACTTCACGGTCGCCTGGGTAGCCGTCAGCAGGTCGGCGTTGGCCTTCACGTTCTGACGGGCCGACTCGACGTTCGTCTCAGCCGTGTGGACGGCGGCATTCGCGGCGGCGACCGCCTGCTGAGACGCGCGCACGTCCGCCTCGGCGGAGGTCACGCCAGCCTGGGCGGACTTCACCTGCGCCTGATCCGTCTTCAGCGTCTCCTCGGCCGTATCCACGTCCTGAAGATCGCCGTAGCCGGATTTCAGCAGCGTGGCGTAGCGATTGTAGCTAAGCTGGGCCAGATCCACACCCGCCTGGGCCTGCGCCAGGGTCGCCCGCGCCTGGAATACCGTCTGCTCCGTGTGGGCAAGCTGCGCCTCGGCCGACCGCTCCTGGGCCTGCGCCTGCGCAAGCGCCGCCACCGCGCCGTCAAGCTGCGCCCGAGCCTGCTGAAGCGAAGCGCGCTGCCGCGAGACGTCCGCCACGTTCTGCGCTACAGTCGCCTGCTGCTGCGCCACTTGAGCCCGAGATTGGCCCACGGTCGCCTGGGCCTGCGCCGTCTGCGCCACGGCCTGATACACCTGCTGATCAGTGTCCGGCGACTCGAGCACCGCCAGCACTTCGCCGGCCCGCACACGCGAGCCTATGTCCACGAACAGCTTGTTGATGTAGCCGGTCGTCCTTGCGTAGATCGAGGTGTCCTTGATCGCCTGGATATTGCCCGGCAGCGAGATCGCCGGCTCCGGAACCCAATGCGGCTTAGTGAGGATCACTTCGGGTTTGGTCGTCTTCTCCTCGCGCACGCTCTCCGCCAGCGCCTTGTTCTGTACGAGTCGAGGAAGCACGCCTATGAGCAGCATGGCCACGATCGACAGCGCCACGAAAGCCACAAGTATCGCGGGCCCCTTGCCGGGCGACTCCGGCGCTGGCATGGCGCCGTCCCCGTCTCCGTTCGAGTCCAGGGCCGGCTCGTCGAGCGGCACCGGCTCCAACTCCATATCCGGTCTCGGCCCCCTGTCTGTGTCCATAGAGTGCTCCTTATATGAGTGCTGGCCCGTCGAGACTGCCGTCGCTGTCCTGGTAAGAGGGCAGAGGAGCGACGCTCGTCGCAAGATCCGCGGCGCGGATGGGCGCTCTCTGCCGTAAAAGCGTGTACATGATGGGTACGAATATCAGCGTGGTGCACGTTGCGACTGTAAGGCCGCCTATGACGGCCCGGCCGAGCGGCGCGTTCTGCTCGCCGCCGTCGCCCAATCCCAGCGCCATCGGCAGCATGCCGAGAACCATCGCCAGCGCCGTCATGATGACGGGCCGGAACCGCGTAAAGCCGGCCTCCAGCGCCGCTCGAAAGGCATCCTTCCCCTCATGTCTGAGATCGTTCGCAAATGTCACGAGCAGGATGCTGTTGGCCGTCGCGACGCCGACGCTCATGATCGCGCCCATCAATGAGGGCACGTTGAAGGTCGACCGCGTGACGAACAGACCCCACAGCACACCGCTCAGCGCGCCGGGCGATGCCATCAGGATGATGAGCGGGTCGATCCAGCTCTCGAAATTCACTGTCAGAAGCAGGTAGATCAGCACGATGGCGAAGATCAGGCCGAGGCTGAGCTGCACGAACGAGGTCTTCATCGTCAGCGCCTGGCCGTTGATCCGCAGCGTGGTGCCGCGCGGTGCATGCCTCTGCTCGTCGTTCACGATCCGCTGAACGTCCGACATCGCGCCGCCCAGATCCCGGTTCTCCACGCTTGCATAGACGTCGAACACGGGCAGAATGTTGTAGCTGCTCACAACTTGCGGCGTCGTGTCTCTGCCCACCGTCGCCAGGTTGTTGAGCAGCGCGGGTTGGGGTCCGCTCCCGGTCGTCGTCACCGCGACGGGCGTGGCGAGGAGCGCATCCACGGAATTGATCCGGAACTGCTTCACCTGCGCCGCCACCGAATAGGAGTAGCCCGTCGTGGTATCCAGGTAGTAGCTTGGCGAAACAAGGCTGCTGGATGCGAGCGACACCAGCACGTTGCCGGCGACGTTCGACTGCGTCACTCCCATCTGAAGCGCCTTGGAGCGATCGATGCTGATCCGCAGTTCGGGCACGTTCTCGACCTGATAGATATACGCGTCCACGACGCCTGCGACCTGCTGCGTGCGGCGCAGAATCCCCTGCGCCAGCGCATAGTTGGCGGCAGGATCCGTGTAGTTGCCCTGCACCTGGACGTCGATGGGCGCGGAGGTGCCGAAGTCCAGAACCTGAGTCGGCATGTCGGCCGGCTGGAAGTAGAAGGTGCAGTCCGGAAAGGCTGTCGCGAGCGACTTTCGGATCGCGGCCATATGATCCCACGTCGAGTTGTGCTTCTCCGTAAGGCTGATGTCGATCTCGCCGTCCGCGCCTCCGAGCGAGCCGCTGTTGCTGCGGACATAGGTCATTCCGTTGGCCAGCCCGACGTTGTCCATGATCAGCGACAGCTCTTTGGGCGGCACGACCGCGCGGATGGTGTGCTCGATCTCGCTGAATTTCTTCGCAGTCTGCTCCAGGCGCGTTCCGGGCGCCGTCCGAACGTGAAGGCGCATCTGTCCCGCGTCGACCTTCGGGAAGAAGTCCTCGCCGATGAACGGCATCAGGATAATCGATCCGACGAAGAAGGCGATCAGGATGCCGCTGGCGAGCGCTCTATGCCGGAGGGACCAGTCGAGAATGTGCCGGTAGGTGTCGCGCAGGGCCTCGAAGTGACGCTCGAATCGCTCGTGGACGCGCCAAATTATGCCGTGCTTCGACGGCGCATCCCCCTCCTCGCCCGGCGTCGCGGGCGTGTAGAGGTCCAGCTCCTTTCCCAGAAGCGCGGCCATCATCGTGGTGACGAGCGTCCGCGAGAGCAGATAGGAGGGCAGCATCGCAAAGACGACGGCCAGTGCGAGCGGCATGAAGAGCGACTGCGCCACGCCGCCAAGGAAGACGACGGGCACGAAGACGATACATATCGAAAGAGTGCTGGTGAGGGCAGGGAGCGCCACCTGCTCCGCGCTGTGCAGGATTGCGCGGCGCAGCGGCAGCCCTTCAGACAGATTCCGGGTGGTGTTCTCGACGGCGACGGTTGCGTCGTCCACGAGCATACCGACCGCCAGCGCCAATCCGCCAAGGGTGAGCGTGTTGATCGTCTGGCCAATCGCGCCCAGCACAGCGATGGAGGCAAGGATGGAGAGCGGAATCGATATGGCGACAACGAGCGTGCTTCGCCAGCTTCCGAGGAAGAGCAGGATCATGAGGGCGGTGAGGACGGTCGCGATGAGCGCCTCGCGCACCACGCCGTCTATCGCCGCACGCACGAAGATCGACTGGTCGAGCAGGAGATCCAGCTTTACGTCTTTGGGCAGCAGCGAGCGGATAAACGGCAGCTTCGCCTTAAGCCGGCCGATCACGTCCAGCGTGGAGGCGCCGCCGTTCTTAAGCAGGGTTACGAGCACGGCCGGCTTGCCGTCCACGCGCAGGATGCTCACCTGGATTCCGTTGCCGTTCCGGACGTGCGCCACGTCGCGGACGAAGACCGTTGCACCGTTCGCGGTCTTGATCGGCAGGTCGTTGAAGGTCTTCACGGCCGTAGGGCTGTTGTTGAGCCGTACGTAGTAGTCGATCTTGCCCATCTTCGCGTCGCCGGCCGGCAGGATCAGGTTCTGCGCGCCGATGGCGCGCGTCACGTCCTGGGCCGTAACGCCTCGCGAAGTCATCCGGCTCGGATCGAGATCCACGTTGATCAGGCGGGACATGCCTCCCTGCGGAGGCGAAAAGGAGGCGCCGCGAATCGTTACGAGCTGCGGGAAGATGATCGTGCTGACCGTGTCGACTATGGTGGTGATCGGCGCGGTCTCGCTGCTCAGCACAAGCTGCACGATCGGCACGTCGGAAGCGTCGTACTGGATGATGGAAGGCGGCGTGATGCCCTGCGGCATCTGAGCGAGGACGGACTGCGAGGTGGTCGAGATCTGCGAGAGCGCCTGGCTCATCTTCGTGCCGGGCTGGAAGTAGACCTTGATGATCCCCGTCCCGTTGAGAGACTGGGCCTCTACGTGCTCGACGTTGCCGACGGTCGACGTGATCTGCTGCTCGCTCAGCCGCACGACGCGCTCATCCATCTCGTTCGGCGCGAGCCCGCCGTAGTTCCAGACGACGGCGACCACCGGCACGTCGATGACCGGAAAGATGTCCTTGGCCATCTCGACGATGTTAAGCGTGCCGAGAATGAATATGAGTATGGCCATAACCGCGATGGTGCGCGGCCTGGCCAGAGCCAGCCTCACAATCCACATACTGGATCACCGATACCCGCCGGGCAGAGTGCCCGGATCCATCAAATCTGCCCGCTAAAGGGGCAGCTCATGCCGGAACCCTCGCGCTCTTTGCGAGCTTCGCGGCTTTGCGCGAGATCAAAGCGCTACTCGCTGCCCAGCGGCGTCGCGCCCGTCATGCCCGTTGCGCCGCCTTCGTCCAGCTCTGGAGAGGGCGAGATCGGCGCGTCCATGTCCAACGGCGCCGCCGGCTGGCGGCGTCGCAGAAGCGTGTACATGATGGGCACGAAGAAGAGCGTCGTGCACGTGGCGACGGTCAGTCCGCCAATAACGGCGCGGCCCAGCGGCGCGTTCTGTTCGCCGCCTTCGCCCAATCCGAGCGCCATCGGCAGCATCCCGAGGATCATCGCAAGCGCCGTCATGATGACGGGCCGGAACCGCGTGAAGCCCGCCTCCAGCGCCGCCTGGATCGCGTCCTTTCCGTCCTGCCGGCTCTCGTTGGCGAACGTGACGAGCAGGATGCTGTTGGCGGTCGCCACGCCGATGCTCATGATCGTTCCCATAAGAGACGGCACGTTGAAGGTCGAACGCGTTACGAACAGGCCCCACAGGACGCCGCTCAGCGCGCCGGGCGAAGCCATAAGGATGATGGCGGGATCGACCCAGCTCTCGAAGTTGACCACGAGCAGCAGATAGATCAGGACGATGGCGAAGAAGAGCCCTGCGCCCAGCGCGAGAAACGAGGTGCTCATCGTTTCAGCCTGCCCGCTCACCGTGATCTGAGTGCCGCGCGGAAGGTGCTTTTGCGCCTGCTTCACGATCTCCTTGACGCCGGCGGTAGCGCCGCCGAGGTCGCGGTTCTCCACGCTGCAGTAGACGTCGAACACGGGAAGGAGATTCTGGGTACTGAACACCTCGGGCGTCGTGTCCCGGGATATGGTGGCGAGGTTGTTCAGGAGCGTAGGCGTCGTCTGCGCGGAGGTCGAGGTAACGGAGGAGACCGGCGTCGACAGAAGCTGGTCGACGGAATCGATCTTGTATTGCGGCGTCTGCGCAGCCACCGTATACTCGAATCCGGTGTCCGGGTCGAGATAGTAGCTTGGCGCCAGCAGGATGCTCGACGCCAGCGAGATGAGCACGTTGTTGGCAACGTCCGCCTGCATGAGCCCCATCTGAATGGCTCGCTGACGGTTCACGTTCACCATCAGCTCCGGCGCGTTCTGGACCTGGTAGATGTAGGCGTCCACAACTCCGGGAACCTGCCGCGCCTTCGCCAGTATCGCCTGCGCGTTGGCATAGTTCGTCGCCACGTCCGGGAAGTTGCCGGTGATCTGAACGTCGATGGGCGCGGAGGTGCCGAAGTCCAGAACCTGAGTCGACATATCGGCCGGCTGGAAGTAGAAGGTGCAGTCCGGATACTGTTTCGTGAGGACCTTCCTCAGCCTGTCCTGATAGCCCCACGTGGAGCTGTGCTTCTCCGTAAGGCTGATGTCGATCTCGCCGTCCGCGTTGCCGAGCGTTCCGCTGTTGCCTCGCACGTACGCCTCGCCGCTAATCAAGCCGATGTTGTCGAGCATGAGCTCCAGCTCGTTCGCCGGGATTTCCTGTTTGATCGTCTGCTCGATGGCGCTGAACTTAGTCTGCGTCTCCTCGATGCGCGTTCCCGGCGCGACCCGGACGTGCAGCCGTATCTGGCCGGCGTCCACCTTCGGGAAGAAGTCCTGTCCGATGTAGGGCAACAGGACCATGGAGCCGACGAAGAAGCCGACGAGGATAAAGCCGGAGACGGCGCGGTTGCGCAGCGTCCAGCTCAGCAGATGGCGGTACATGTCGCGCACGGCCTCGAAGTGGCGCTCGAAATGCTCGTGCACGCGCCAGACGATGCTGCGCTTCGACGGCGATACGGCCCCGCTCCCTGTTCCCTGCGGCGAGTAGAGATCGAGCTCTTTGTGGAGCATCGCGTCCATCATCGTGTTGACGAGCGTTCGGGAGAGGACGTAGGAGGGGATCATCGCGAAGACCACCGCCATCGCGAGCGGCATGAAGAGGGAGCGCGCCACGCCTGCAAGGAAGATGACCGGCGCGAAGACGATGCATATGGACAGCGTTGCGGTGAGGGCCGGCAGCGCCACCTCCTCGGCGGAGACCAGAATCGCGGGGCGCAATGGGAGCCCCTCAGACAGATTCCTGGTGGTGTTCTCCACTGCGACGGTCGCGTCGTCCACGAGCATTCCAACCGCCAGCGCCAGGCCGCCGAGCGTCAGCGTGTTCAGCGTCTGTCCAAGCGCGCCGAGCACGACGATGGAGGTGAGGATGGAGAGCGGAATGGAGACGGCCACGATGATGGTGCTGCGCCAGCTTCCCAGAAAGAGCAGGATCATGAGGCCGGTGAGCGCCGTCGCGATGAGCGCCTCGCGCACTACTCCGCTAATAGCCGCCCGCACGAAGATGGACTGATCGAGCAGCATGTCCAGCTTGACGTCTTTGGGCAGCAGCGACCGGATGAGCGGCAGCTTCTCATTCAGCCTCTGCACGACGTCCAGCGTGGAGGCGCCTCCGTTCTTGAGCAGCGTGAGCAGCACGGCGGGCTTGCCGTTTACGCGCACGATGCTAATCTCAGGCGGCTCGCCGTTGCGCACCTGCGCCACGTCCCGGACGTAGACCGTGGCGCCGTTGACCATCTTGATGGGCAGGCTGTTGAAGTCCTGGACAGCATTGGGGCTGTTATTGAGCCGGACGAAGTAGTCGGTCTGGCCCATCTTGGCGTCGCCGGCAGGCAGGATCAGGTTCTGGCTGCCGATGGCGGTCGTCAGGTCCTGCGCGGTTACGCCGCGGGCGATCATCTTCGATTGGTCGAGATCTACGCTCACGATGCGCTGCGTGCCGCCCTGGGTGGGCGAGAAGGAGGCGCCGCGGATCGTGACGAGTTGCGGGAAGATGACCGTGTTGGAGAT
>Ga0181529_10007285_pt1 | contig 11064 bp, 8 predicted proteins | sample PEATcosm2014_Bin_36_FD_119763 | JGI IMG/M metagenome (GOLD analysis project Ga0181529, IMG submission 119763) | Peatland microbial communities from MTU Mesocosm Facility, Houghton, MI, USA - PEATcosm2014_Bin10_30_metaG | ecosystem: Environmental > Terrestrial > Soil > Wetlands > Peat | place... | reverse complement strand
CGTGCAGCTCGCTATCGAGCCGAACCCGGCGGAATATGGCTGCGACTTCATTCGGACGCTGAGCGAAGGGGCGGAGCTGGTGCGGCTGGTGGGTTCGCCCGGTTTCCGGCTGCACGCCGACGCCTCGGCGATGATCCTGAACGGCGAAGAGGCTTCCGTCGCGCTCGCCGGATCGTTCGACTGCCTGGCGCACTTCCACATCAGCGATCCCTTCCTCGGCGTGCCCGGCCCGCATGAGGGGCGGCACCGGAGTTTCGCGCGCGAGTTGCGCACGTTGGGCTACCCGGGGTACGCGTCGATCGAGATGCGCAGCGGAGTGCGCGCGTCGAATCTGGAAGCCGTCCAGTCGGCCCTCGAATTCGCGCGGCAGATCTACTCCGATTGACCAGGCGCCATGCAGAGCCCCGCTCCAGACGCGAATTCAGACCCCGTGGCGGCCCGGCTCCGCGGTGAAATCGCCGCGCGCGGCTGGCAGGTTCCCGGCTTCGCACTGCATGTCCTGCGCGAGCGCCGCACGCGCTACTGCGTCTGCATTCCGGCGATCGACGAAGGCCAGCGGCTTCTCGCACAGCTCGGCCGGATGCGGGCCTGCGGGATCACGGAGCAGGCCGACGTACTCCTGCTCGACGGCGGCAGCACCGACGGCTCCACCGATCCACAGGCGCTGGCGGCCCTGGGCGTGCGGGCGCTACTGGTGAAGATTGGACCGGGCGGCCAGGGCGCCCAGGTGCGCATGGGTTTTGCCTATGCGTTGCTGGAAGGATATGCGGGGATCGTGACCGTGGATGGCAACGGAAAGGACGGCGTCGAGGCCATCCCGCGGTTCCTCGGCAGCCTGGATGCCGGCTACGATTTTGTCCAGGGTTCGCGCTACCTACCGGGCGGCCGGGCCATCCGCACGCCGTTGGCGCGCACGCTCGCGATTCACCTGCTGCACGTTCCGGTAACCCGGCTCGCCAGCGGGTTCCGCTACACCGACACGACCAACGCGTTTCGCGGCCACAGCCGGGCATTGCTGAGCGATCCGCGCGTGCGGCCCTTCCGCGACGTCTTCGACAGCTACGAGCTGCTGGCCTATCTGTCGATACGCGCGCCTCAGTTGGGCTTTCGCACCGTCGAGATTCCCGTCGCGCGCGCGTATTCGCGGGACGAACCGGCGCAGACGAAGATCAGTCCCGTTCGCGGCAATCTGCGGCTACTCGCCATCCTCTGGAAGGCGCTGCGCCGCCAATACGATCCACCTGCCGATTGAGCCGCCCCTTCCGTCCGATCCACTCCCGCGCCGGGTGCTTCGCGCGCAACAACCCCGACGAAACCAGGCGTATCGAGCACCGGCTGGAAGCCGGCCTCGCAGTAACTACTTCCGGTTTTTGTGGATCAGGATCTTGCCGTTGACGGTGTGGAAGCTGGCCTCCACGCCGCCGCCGTTGATGGCGCCGTATAGGTTACGGTCCAGGTTGATGCGATAGACACCGTTGGTGGTGTGCGACCCGGACCGTAAGCCGGCGCCGGAGAGCGAGATATCGAAATCGCTCCAGATTTCGCCGCGGTCGGCTTTTAGCTTGAGGTTGGCCTTCACATCGGGCGGAAACGCGACGTCGATATTGCCGTTCAAGGAGCTGAAGGAGAGCGGCCTGGCGGGGTCCAGACGATCCATGGAGACCTTCAGCGTGCCCATGGTCGAACTGGCCACCACGGTTCCCGAAACCGCGGTCAAGGCGACGTCGCCGTGCAGCGTGGTGACGTCGATCTCTCCGTGAACGCCCTCGACATCGATGTTGCCGTGGATGGTCTTCAGGTTGAGCGAGGTGTCCACCGGGACGGTGAGCGTGAGGTCGCGCTGGTGGCCGTTGTGAAACGCGACCTGGATGCGGAGACCATTGTCCTGCCGCTCCACGGCGATGCCCGCAGTGTCGATGCGCCGCATGCCGTCACGCTCGGCGAAGGAACTACCGGCGCCAGGGGTTTCGGCGATCACGTCGTTTCCGGAATGCGTCCTCACCGTGACGGAGGCATGCACCAGCGAGACCGAGATCACTCGCGGCGTCCCGGTGTCGCGCGCGGGTATCACCACGCGGCCGGCGGAATTCTGCGCGCGGGCAAGCGCACACACGGCCAGTAACATGCCTGCCAAGGCCAAGTATCGTTTCATATTGGTTTCCTTACTGCGGTTTGGTGTGCAGGCGGATGGGGCCGTTGAGCCCGCTGAAACTCAGCAGGGGTCCGCCGCCGCCTGCCCGGCCGGAATGCGTTCGGTTTGTCCGGGCGGAGCTATAAATCAATTTCACGCCGTGCTGTTCGCGCACGCTGGAATCCACCGTGGGAGCCACGTCGAAATCGGCCCAGACGCCGCCGTTCAGCGTCTTGAAATTCAGGTTGGCATTCAGCGGCTGCTGAAAGTAGACGTCGATTTCCCCGTTGAGCGTATGGAACTCGGAGGCGCGTTGCGGATTGCGCGCGAAGACCACCCTCACTTTGCCGTTGAGCGTGTGGACCGAGCCCGAGCCGGCCACGGATTCCATATCGATGCGGCCGTTCAAACCGTGGATGTCGAAGTCGCCGGCGGTGCCTGTGACCTGGATCTCGCGGTTGAGGTTCTTCAGCTCGAGCTCCACCTCCTTGGGAACCTGGATCTCATAGTCGAAGCGTACGCGGTAGTTGCGGCAGCACCCACAACAGTTGTTGTGGCGGGAAGGGGTGTCGGCGTACAGGCGCACGGAGTTGCCCTGCTGCGACATCTCGAGCTTGACGTCGTGCCGGGCTTCCGCCAGGGCCTCACGGGAGTCGGCCGTGGTGGAGCGTTCCACCGAGACGCGAATTTCAGACCCGCTATAGGCGTTGACGTGGATGAACCCGTCCAGATTGTCCACCGTCAACCTTTTAGGGTTGGCGCCGGCGGCCATCTGGAAGGTGCGCTGGATGGTTTCATGGTCCTCGACTTTCCAGCTCGAGGAGTCGCTCCCGGCGGCCAGCGCGGGAAGAATGGCGAAGGCGATCAGGGCAGCGTGTCTCACTTGGGAATAGCTCCTTTAGACGAACCGATTCTTTCGAGCGCCATGGCGGCGCGCTGGCGAACCGTTTCGTCGGTCCCGGCGGCGAGAGAAAGCTGGCGCAACACGGGCGCGGCGTCGCGGTCGCGGATTTGGCCCAGCAGATCGATCAGGGCGATCTGCACCAACTGGGTATCCTGCACGGCGATGGCGTCCACCAGGGCGCGCCGGACTTCGGGATCGCCACAGTACTTTTCAAGCGCGTCCACCACGCGCAGGCGGACGTTGACGTTGGGGTCGTGATTGAGCGTGCGCAGCAGGGCTTCGACGATTTGAGCGTCCGGCTGGGCGATCTGCTCGCTGTAAGTCACTCCGCGCAGGCGCGAACTGGGCGACGGCTCGTTGAGCAGCGACAGCGCCACCAACTGGCGAAGGCCTTCCACCTGTCCGCGGAGCAGCGCCAGTTCCTGACCGGCGTTACGGGCGGAATCGTTACGAGAGGTGTCGAAGTAACGGTGGTCGAGGTAACTTCCGCAAACCACGCCGGCCACCAGCAGGGCGAAGGCTCCGGCTAGCCGCCAGATGGGGTTGGCGGGCCACCAGGCATGGCCGCCGGTGGCCGCGACGGCGGGAGTTTGCGCGGCCGCCTGCCGCCCGGTCTGGTAGGCGTCCTGGTAGACATGCAACATTTCCTGGAAGCGGGCGCGCATGGATGCGTCCGGTTCCGGCAGACTCTGTGTTTCCAAACCTCTCCACACCACGCCCAACTCTCCCAACTCAGCCCGGCAGGCGGAGCACGTTTCCACGTGCTCGACAACCACTGCGCGAGCCGACTTCTCCAGCGTTCCCGCCAGACATTCCGGAATGTGCTCGCGAACCCAATCGCACGTCATGAGGCACGTTCTCCACTGAGCGCGAAGAACCGGTCGCCCAACTCGCGGAGCGCCCGGTAGACGCGCACTTTGACCGTCCCGACTTCGCATTTCAGGACGGACGCGATCTCCTCGTACTTCAGACCCTGAAAGCGGCTCAATACGATCACTTCGCGTTTGTCGCGCGGCATGGCCTTGAGGGCGCGATGCAGCAAGTCGGCTTCCTGGGACTGTTGCGCCGAACGGTCGGGGGCCGGTCCGGAAGCCGCGAAATCCCCGGCGCTCTCCGGCAGAGCGACCTCGGCTTTGTGGCGGCCGGCGTGGTCGGCGAGTGCGTTCCGCCCGATCTGGTACATCCATGCGCGGAAGGAAGTTTCCGGCTGGTAGGTGTGCCGGTACTTCAGAATGCGGAAGAAGACGTCCTGCACCAGGTCTTCGGATGCCGCGCGGTCGGAGGTGAGGCGCAGGAAATAGTGGAACAGCGGGCGGTGATGACGGTCGAAGAGGGGTTCGAGTTGTCCGATTTCGCCCGATCGCACGTCCTGCATGAGTTGTTCGTCCTCCACCGGCATTTGCTTTCCATTCTGCAATACTGGCGCGAAGGAAAAAGGTTACGAGAAAAATGGGACGGAGGCCGACTATTCTCTCAGCGCGGCAACCTCATCGGCGGTCAGAGGACGCCATCGACCGCTGGCCAAAGCCTGGATGCCTATCGGGCCGATGGCGGTTCGCGCCAGCTTGCGCACTTTGCTGCCCACGGCCTCGATCATGCGCCGTACCTGGCGGTTGCGGCCCTCGGTGATGGTCATCTCCAGACAGGTGTAGCCGGCGCCGTCGCGCAGGCGGCTCACCGCGGCGGGCCGGGTGGGGCCGTCGCGCAGCGCAACGCCCTGGCGCAAGCGCGCGATCTGCTCTTCAGTCAGCACGTGGGCCGTCTTCACCCGATACGTCTTGGGTACCTTGTGCCGGGGGCTCGATATGCGATCGGCAAACGCCGTATCGTTGGTGAGGATCAGCAGTCCGCTGGTGTCGAGGTCGAGGCGTCCGACCGGGGACAGCCATACGTCGAGGTCGCGGATCAGGTCGTAAACTGTGGGGCGGCCTTCCGGGTCGCTGCGGGTGGTCAGGTAGCCTTCGGGTTTGTGTAGGAGAACATAGTGCCGGGCGGCCCGGCGGAGCGGTTTTCCATCGAGCGTAATCCGGTCGCGGGACGCGTCCACCCAGTGGCCGGGGTTGAGCGCGGGTTTCCCATTTACCTGAACCTTGCCGCTTTCGATCCAGCCTCGCGCCTGCGTTCGGGAGCCGAATCCAGCCTTGGAGAATGCCCGTTCCAGAGTAATCGGCGATCCGGTTGTACGCGTTAATTCATGACGGTGCATGGTGGTGGAAGGGACGGAGCTTCCAATACTGATGCTACAGTATGGCGGGGAGAAGGCGACGGGGAACATTCTGATCCGGGGTGCGCGTCAACTCCTGACGTTGCGCGGTCCTCGCGGCCTTCGGCGGGGAGCCGACCTCAACGAGATCGGAATCATTCACGACGGTGCATTGCTGATCCGCGACGGCGTGGTGCAGGAAGTGGGGCCCAGCCGCCGTGTGGAGAACCTGGCGGAGGCGCGCGGTGCGGTGGAGGTGAACGCCGTGGGGCGAGTGGTCATGCCCGGATTCGTGGATAGCCACACCCACCTGGTTTTTCCGCCCGCGGGCGCGGCGCCGGAGGACTTTGCGGGCGCCGTGAGTGCCATCCACACCTGCTCGGCCAAACTGCTGGCCGCCAGGGCGCTGATCCACCTGGAGACGATGGCGCGGCATGGCACCACCACGGTGGAAGTGAAGACCGGTTGCGGTCCCGACGAGACCGCGGAACTGAAAGTATTGCGGTCGCTGTCGGATTTCCGGGGACATCCGATCGACGTGCTGCCGACCTTTCTGATGCGGCTGCCGGACGCGGGAACAGCCACCGGGATGGAACGGACGGAGGCGGCCACCTGGATGACCGACCGTCTGCTTCCGAAAATCTGGCACCGCGGCCTGGCGCTTCACGCCGATCTGGTGTGGGATTCCGACTCCGCCATGTATCCGCTGTTCCTTCGTTACCTGGAAGCGGCGCGGGGATTGGGGTTCGCCCGCAAAATCCACGCCGTAGAGGGAGCGCCTTCGGGCGAGGTCCTGACGGCGGTAGAGAATGGAGCGCTCAGCATCGACCACCTGGAACGCGCCGAAACCGTCGAACTGAGTCTCTTGGCGCGTGGTTCGACGGTGGCGACGTTGCTGCCCTGCGCCTCGTTCTACAGGGGCGCGCGGATGCCGCCGGCGCGCGCCATGGTGGATGGCGGAGCGGCGGTGGCGCTGGCCAGCAACTTCAATCCGCGGCTGACTCCGATGTTGAGCATGCAGACGGTGGTGTCGCTGGCATGCCTGAGAATGGGTCTGACCGCGGGAGAAGCGATAGCGGCGGCGACCATCAACGGAGCGCATGCGCTGGGGCGCGCGGACCGCGTGGGCTCGCTCGAGCGGGGCAAGTTGGCGGACCTGCTGTTGCTCAATATCGGGGACTATCGGGACTTGGCGGATCATCTGGGGATAAACCTGGTACACCTGACGATGAAGCGCGGAGAGTTTCTCTATCAGGAGGGGAAAGTGGCGCGAAGGCCGGCGGGCGGATTACGGTTGTAGGGCCTTGCGGCCCACAGCGAGGCAACTGCCCCCGAACCGGGAGACGCGGCGGCGGCGGCGCGGTTTACGGGCGGTCGGGAACCCGGGCAGGCGGTTGGCGGTGGGGCTGGAGACTCCGCTATCGGCGCGGGCCCGCCCAACGGCGCCCGGCCGCCGGCATGGAAGATGGGGCCGGACGGAGCGAGCGGGCGGACAGCCCGCAGGATGCATTGGTTGCGATGACGAAACCAGAAGCCGGAGTAGCGCTGAAAACAAAAACGGCCGGACGGCTTGCGCCATCCGGCCGTGAACTGCTCTACCGGGTCGGTTACCTTACGAACACCGAGATGGTGACGCTGACGGTTTGTCCGCCAGGGCCGTACGCGGTGAGGGTGTAGGTTTCGTCGGACATCGGCTTAATGGTGAAGCTGCCGTTGACTGCCAGGTTACTCTGGGGTGTCAGGTCGCCACCGATGAGCACCACGGAAGTGGCGCCCTGAGTGGTCCACGACAAAGTGACCGGAGAACCCTGGGCGGTGGACCAGGTCGGGCTGGCCGTGAAGGACAGCACCTGGAGCGCGCCGACGTTGACCGTCACATTGCCGGAAGTGGAGCCGCTGGCATTAGTGGCGGTCATGGTGTAAGTGGTGGTCGCCGACGGGGAAACCGTGGCGCAATCGTTGGCATTCAGGCCGGTCCCGATGCTCGTGATGGCGATAGATGTAGCGTTGTTCACCTGCCAGCAAACCTTACTGGACTGGCCGGCTGTGATGACCGATGGGACCGCCGTGAAGGCGGCGATTTGCGGGACCGTCGCCGGGACCACGGAGACCGTGATGGGTGCGGAGACCGACTGGCCGGTGGTGTTGGTGGCCGTCAGGGTGTAAGTCGTAGTAGCGGTCGGCGACACCGTGGTGCTGCCGTTGGCCGATACGCTACCGAGGCTGCTGATGGTGACGGTGGAAGCGCCGCTGGTGGTCCAGCTCAACGTGGACTGTTGTCCGGGCTGGATGGTCAGCGGGTTAGCCTCGAACCGCAGAATCTGCGGCGTGGTGGCGGGCAACGCGGTTACGGTGACGACGACGGTCTGAGTGGTGGTGCCGCTCGGGCCGGTGGCCGTCAGGGTGTAAGTGGTGGTCGCGGTGGGCGACACTGCGACGGAGCCCGAAGTCGCGGCCGTCACGGTGCCGATTCCAGGAGCGATGCTGACCGAGGTCACGTTCTGCGTGATCCACTGCAGCGTGCTGCTCTGGCCGGCTACGATGGATGCCGGGTTGGCGACGAATTCGACGATGGTAGCCGGAGTGGCCACCGCCGCCTGCGTGCTCACGACGGTAGTCGCGGTGCTCTTGAGGTTGCTGGTGTTGGTGACCGTCAGGCGGAAGCCGTAGGAGTTACCGGCGTTGGCGGTGAAGGTCGCCTTGGCGGAGGTCGCATTGTTGATGGTGACCGCGGGTCCGTTGACTTGCTGCCACTGATAGGTGAGCGTCTCACCCAGCGGATCGTAAGATCCCGATCCATCGAGGGTGACCACGGCCGCGGGAATATTGAGCTGATTCGGACCGGCATCGGCGACCGGAGGCGCGGTGCCAATCTGGCGCGTGCCGAGTTCGTAGCGGATGCGCGGGACATCCATGGGTACCGGCGACTTGGTGGCTTCGTAATCCTTGGGCCTCATGAAGTTGCCGAATTGCAAACCGAAAGCGATGCGGCCCGTATTGGTGGTGGCGACGAGCGCTTCGTTGATGTCGCCTTCCACGGTGAATGCCAGGTGCGGAGTGATGGGCTGTACCAGGCGGATTTCGCCGCCGGCGGTGGTGCCGCCGTTGACATGACGCCGCAGGATGCCCAAGTTACCCTGAATGTAAGCGTCGCCCCAGACACCGACCAAACCGTCGATACCGTACTGATTGACGATACGCGCGTAGGCCTGCCTGTAGACGCCGGGGACCAGTTCGACATTGTTCAGCACGGCGTAGTTCTTGAAGCCCTGCGTGCCGAACGCGCCGATGCGGCCGCCCTTGAATACGTAATCCAACAGGATGGACGCCTGGCCCAGTCCGCCGCCCTGCGAATACTGACTCATATTCAGATACTTGAAACTGCCGAAGGCGCCGGCTTGAATGGGGCCTGAACGGTGGACCAAACCTATGTCGAACTGGCCTTCGGTGCTGAAGCCGGAATTGTAAATGTACTCGCCTTGCGCCTGCACTGCCGTCGTCCCGGAGCCGCCGAAGGGCGAGAAGAACTGGCCCCGCGCGTTGACGCTGGCGTTGCCGCCCTTGGCCGTTCCGAAGTTCGGTCCGACATTGATGCCCAGTAGCGAGAACTTCTGGTTGCGCTTGGCAGCCTCGTCGAGAGCGCCAGTGGCTGCGGCCGTAGCTTCGGTACGGGCGATATCGGTGGTCTGCTTCTCGGTGAGAGGTTTGATCCCATCGACCTTATCCCTGAGTGCGTTCTGCTGATTGCGCAACTCGGCGACCTGGCTCTTCAAACTGTCGTTCTCGCCCTTGAGGACGCCCAATGCGGCCAAAATGTCGTCCAGTTTGTCCAGCCGCTTGAGAATCTGCGCACAGCAATCCTGCGTCTGCTTGACCGCCTCCTGAAGGGAAGCCAGCGCCGGCAGTATGTCGCTGATGCGGCCGTCGCCAATCAATTTTCCCTGTCCGTCGCGAACTTCCAAAGTAACCCGGCGGTTCATGAACCGGCCTTCCTTGGATGCGTTATCGACTTCGGGAACACGCTTGCCTTCGCTGCCGGTAGTAATCTGGTCGGCCGAGGCGCCGTACTTTATCAAGAAGGCCTTGACGGCATCGGCACGCTGCAACGCGAGCTTGTCGTTGTAAGCCGCCGAGCCCACATAGTCGGTGTTGCCTGTTACTTTGACGCGGTAATCCTTATGCTGGCTTAACACGTCAGCCAAACGCAGCAGGCTCGGGTACCCGTCCGACAGGATCGAGGAATTGAACTCGAAGTTGATTTCTTCCCAAGACTCCTTGGTTTGTCCGTCGTGATTCAATCCTTGCGCAAACAGTCCGGACGCGAGAATCCCGATTGCGCCTATCGCAACTAGTGTCTTCATTGTCTTGTCCATCTCCTCAGCTTGAACAGCAAGTACAAGTGACCTTTTTTAAGTACCTCGATAACAGACCGCTCCCACCACCTCCGCGGCAGATGCGGCGTTATCCAAGCTCGCCCTGAAATCCGAGCTTCCCTGTGCGGGCCGAAGTGCAGCCCAAACACAGCGTTAAGAATAGCATACACCGAAATGGGTGGTTATCTGCAAGAAGTTGACGGGTTTAGTCGCACGGGCCCGGTGTCCATGAGTACAGCTTGGCTGAGGCAAGTGCGATAATGACGAAGTGATGGCTGCCGGACGGGTGGTCGCTCCCGGCAACGGGGGAGGAAAGTCCGGTCTCCATAGGGCGGCGTGCCGGCTAACGGCCGGGGTCCGGAAACGGATACGGAAAGTGCCACAGAAAATATACCGCCGGACCGAACAGATCCGGTAAGGGTGAAATGGTGCGGTAAGAGCGCACCGCGGTGGGAGCGATTCCACTGGCAGGGTAAACCCCACGTGGAGCAAGACCAAATAGGGGAGGAGGAGCGGCCCGCTCCGCTAAACTCCCGGGTAGGTCGCTAGAGCCGGCTAGTAATGGCCGGTCGAGATGAATGACTACCGCCCGCAAGGGTACAGAAACCGGCTTATAGTCCGGCAGCCAGTTATAGTACACATAGAATCGGGTAATCACCTGATATGCCAGCAGAGTGTGTTTTGGGGCCGCTCGGACCAGCGAACTCCAGCCGCCCACCCGGGCTCAGGCCGGTCGAAGAAGACAGATTCTAACTTAATGATAGGTGCCGCCTGCCGACGGGCCCCGATCCGTTCTGGAAAAGACTGTTACTGCGGGTTGCATGGCCTTGTCCCCGACGCCGTTCGGCGCGAAGGATCGACGACGCCGGAGTGCCGATCATCAGTGCTTCTGCCCGCTTCCGGCCCCTACGCGGCGGTGACCCGAGATCGCCGATCGGGACGAATTCCCGGCTTCCCCTGGAATTCGAATAGACCTGCCGGGCGCGGGATTTCAGGTGGGACGGTGGATACCGGGGTGCGGTACAATGAGCGTGAAGTTCCTTCCGGTGTGCGCCCGTAGCTCAGTTGGATAGAGCGTTTGCCTCCGGAGCAAAAGGTCGGTGGTTCGAATCCACTCGGGCGTACCAAATCCTAAAAGACTTAATCGATCTTCGCTTTATTTTTTCCCTAGCAACTTCCCCTGCAATTTCGGCTACGCTGACCGTTTTCGATGCGGCAACTGCGCCACTTTTGCTGGTCCGAACAGCTCCTTATCGAGTTTTTCTACTCGCGCCTTCTGCTCGGCCGGGATTGCTTTCAGGTAGTGCCGCTTGGTGGTTTCGACGCTGGAGTGCCGGAGTTGGCCCTGGGCCGTTGCCTCGTCGCGCAGGTAGGTCGCGCAGGTCCGGCGCAGGCGCCTGAGATCGATCCGGCCGACACCGGCGGCCTCGGCCAGTTTCGCCAAATCGCGCTT